>Ga0326597_10011944_pt1 | contig 11464 bp, 10 predicted proteins | sample RVTome_12_FD_203789 | JGI IMG/M metagenome (GOLD analysis project Ga0326597, IMG submission 203789) | Soil microbial communities from uranium-contaminated site in the Upper Colorado River Basin, Wyoming, United States - RVT100D185 | ecosystem: Environmental > Terrestrial > Soil > Contaminated >...
GTTCTTTGCGATGGCCGGGATTGCCACCGTCACCCGCAAGGACTTCGGCTTCATGGGCAATTTCCTGGCGGTCGGCGGGATCGTGCTGATGCTCGCCGTGGTTGCCAACATCTTCTTCGCGAGCCCGGCGCTGTATCTGACGATTTGCGCGGTGTTCGTGCTGTTCAGCTCGCTCGTGATCCTGTGGCAGGTCAGCCAGCTCGTGCACGGCGGCGAAACCAACTACATCTCCGCCACGCTCACGCTCTATATGAGCATTTACAACCTGTTCGCGAGCCTGCTGCAATTGCTGATGGCGTTCACCGGCAGTCGAGACTGAGGATTGAACCGCGAAGTCATGCGGTATGGGTAGCGCAGGCGCCTCGCCTGCACAGAAAACCGCACGATAGCAGGCGAGGCGCCTGCGCTACAAGACGCGCGATGCAAAGGTGCTACCCGTCGTCAGTTCCTGCTCTTATCAAACACCGCGATCGATTCGACGTGCGAGGTGTGGGGAAACATGTTGACCACGCCGGCGGCGCTCAAACCATAGCCCTTGGTATGCGCGAGAACGCCGGCATCACGCGCGAGCGTTGCCGGATTGCACGAGATGTAAACGATGTGCCGCGGCGCCTCGTCGGCGAACGCTTTGATCAACTCGACTGCGCCATCGCGCGGCGGGTCGATGAGCATGCGGTCGAAGCGGCCCAGCCGCGACAGGCCCGCGCGATCGAGCTTGAACAGATCGGTCTGCACGAACTCCGCCAATGCGGCCAAGCCGTTGAGTTCGGCGTTTGACCGCGCGCGCGCGACCAAGCTGCGGTTGCCTTCGTAGCCGGCCACGCTGGCGCCGCTGCGCGCAATCGCCAGCGAGAAATTGCCGAGCCCGCAAAACATATCCGCGATGCGCTCGCCGGCCTGCGGTTCGAGCAGCGCAAGCGCACGCCGCACCAGGACCGCATTGACACCGGGATTGACCTGCGTGAATTCGGTCGGGGAAAAGCCGATGTTGAGCGCGAACTCGGGCAGCGAATAATAAAGCACGCCGTCATGCGCCGGATAAAACGGCCTGGCCGAATCGGGGCCGCGCGGCTGGAGAAAAAACTGCACGCGATGCCGGTCGGCGAATTGCCTGAGCAGTTCTTCGTCGCCGCTGCCGAGCGGTTGCAGGTTGCGCACCACCAGCGCGTCGACGCCGTCGCCGATCGCAAGCTCGATCTGCGGCAAGCGGTCTGGAATCGAGAGCGCGTTGACCAGCGCGCGCAGCGGCACGAGCAGCGCCGCGATGCGCGGCGGAACCACTTCGCACGTTGTCATGTCGGTGACGTGACCGCTGCGTTTTTCGCGAAAACCGATCAGCGCCCCGCCCTTTTTCGGCACGTAGCGCGCCGAGAAACGCGCGCGATGACGGTAACCCCACGGCGCGCCATAAATCGCCGGCAGGATGCAGTCCGGGCGGATCTTGCCGATATGCCAGAGACTGTCCTCGAGCACGCGCTGCTTGACCGCGACCTGCGCGCGCGCATCGAGGTGCTGGATGCTGCAACCGCCGCAGATACCGTAATGCCGGCAGCGCGGCTCGGTGCGTGCAAACGACGGCCGCAGGACCTGTTGCAGCTGTGCCAGCTCGTATTTGGGTTTCTTCAGATACGGCGCATAAGTGACGAGCTCACCGGGCAGCGCGCCGTTGATGAAAATCACTTTGCCGCCGGCATGCGCAATGCCGCGGCCTTCCTGGTCGAGGGATTCGATTCTGACTGGTTGCATCAAATTATTGTGTATAACCTATGTCCGTCAGAATCTTTCGGTGTAGGGTGCGCTTGCGCACCGGTTGCCGTATGGTGCGCAAGCGCACCCTACGTCAAACCTTGCCCCAGATCGCGAGGAATTCCTTCCAGTGCGGCTCGGAGGATTTTTCGAGCGTCGCGCGCACCAGCGCGATTTCCTGTTTGTATTTGTCGGGCGGCAGCACGCCGCGCATCAGCTGGAAGCGCAGAAAGACGAGCCAGGTGTTGGCGACGTCGGCTTCGCAGTAGCTGCGGATTTGCGCGAGCTTGCCGTCCTGCCACGCCTGCCACACTTGCGAGCCGTCGAGCCCGAGTTTGCCGGGGAATCCGAGCAGGCGCGCGAAGTCGTCGAGCGGCGCCGCGCCGCGCGGCTGGTACATCGCGAGCAGATCCATCAGGTCGAGGTGCCGCGCGTGGTAGCGGCTGATGTAGTTGTTCCATTTGAAATCGCGGTCGTCCTCGCCCTGGTCCCAGTAGCGCGCGGCGCGCACGCCGTGGAGCATGCCGCGGTAGTGCAGCACCGGCAGATCGAAACCGCCGCCGTTCCACGACACGATTTGCGGCGTGTATTTTTCGATGCCGTCGAAAAAGCGCTGGATCAGCCTGCCTTCGTCGTCCCCGGGCTCGCCAAGCGACCAGACGCGGAAGCTGTCGCGGTCGCGCAACGCGCACGCGATGGCGACGACGCGGTGCAGGTGGAGTTGCAGGAAATCGCTGCCGGTGGCCTGGCGGCGGCGCTGGAACGCCATCGCCGCGACCTGCTCGTCGCTGACGCCGGCGTCGAGGTCGTGGATCTTGCGCAGCCCCGCGATATCGGGAACTGTCTCGATGTCGAATACCAGGACAGTGATCACTTACGCGTCCAGGCTCCCACGTTGTTCTGATAGTGCCAGCCGCCCTGCGCCTTATCGATCCAGCGCTGGGCGAAGGTGGTGCGGATATCGTTTTCCCATTCCGGCTTGCCGTTGGCGCGCGCGATTTCGCGATAGAGCGCGCTGCGGTCCTGGTTCTCGGCCGCAACCAGCCCGTTGACCTGCTGGCGCCGCGCGAGCGGAACCGCGTTGGCGTCACGCAGCGCGACAAAACCATCGCGCGTAAGCCCGACCGCCCCGTTGCCATAAAGCGGCGCCAGCTCGGCATGGCGTTTTTGCATGCTCGATTGCAGCGCCGCGACCGCCGGAGTGTTCACTTCGAGGTTGGCCTGCGCCCATGCATTGCCCACGAGCAGCAACAGCAGCGCCAACCAGCCCAGACGCGCAATATTCTCGATCCGCATACGATGCTCCTTATCTGGATTGCGGTGTACTGGATGACGGTGCGGCGGGCTCCCCGGGTTTCTTGAGCTGCCATACCTCATCGATGATTTTGTCGGCTGCCTTCTCGGCTGCCGCCGCGGGAAAATAGATGTTGATGGTCACGCAACCCTGCAGCAGCAGCGCGGCGGCAAGCGCGGCATTGACGCTCAGACTTCGCATATCGATTCCTCGTTCATTTCACAATTACGTTGCCTTCTGTTATCCGCTTCAAACGTTCGATCAGCTCCCGCCAGCCGACGCTGCGATTGTAGCCCAACACGGTGATCGCCGGTATGCCGCCGCCTTTTACGATCACGTAGCCTTGCGGCACATTCTCGATGCCGCCCATCCGGCACACGCCGTTTTCCAGCCTGCAGCTCAGGCCCAGCGCGGAATAGCCAAATGTCTCGAAGAAACGCAGGAAACTGCGCTGGATCGCGGCTGCCGCTCCGGCTCCGCCCAACGCGGAAATATTCTGCACCGCGGCCTGACTGATGCGGCGCGGATATTCGCCCGCGCTGCTCGCGACGCGCGCATCGAAGCGCACCGGCTGCCAGTTGACGAGTTCGAGCGCCTTGGCCTCGCCATCGATGCGGCCGGTGATGTTGCCGAACGAAAACGTGCGTGTCAGCAAATCGAGATCGAGGTTGCGCATCTCCACATCCGCCAGCAGCCGCGGCACCTTCCCCAGCGGGCTTTCCAGCACCAGATTCTGCGCGACGACCGTGCCATCGAATACCTTGAACAGTAACGCGCCATCGACCCTCAGCGTTGACTGCTGGTAGCTGACCGCCGGAATCTCCGCGGACAGCGTGCCGTGCATGACGGGCAGACCGAGCGCGGCCGTGAACTGCTGCATCGACACGGGACTGATTCCGCCGCTGTAGCTCCAGCGCCAAGTCTTGCCTGCGCCGTCGGCGGCGAATTCGCTGACGGTCAATCCGCCGTCGAGCACCGGGATTTGCACCTGCCGCGTGGCGACCTTCAACCCGCGCAGTTCGAGCGGCAGATCGAAAGCGCCGAACGGCAAGCGCAGCAATTCGCCCCCGGCGACACGCAACTGCGCCGCGCTCGCTTCATCGCTGCGCCACGGCAGCTTGCCGTCGAGGCCAAACAGCGCGAAACGGCGGCCTTGGTCTTCGAGCGCAAGTTTCCTGAACGCGAGGTCGACCGCGGTCACCTTGCCATCGCGCAATTCAACCGCGACGTCGGCGCGGCCGTCGCAGCGCAAATCGGCCAGCACCGTGCCTTGCAAAGCGGGCTTCAGCAGCTTGTCATAGAGCGCAGCGATTCCGAGGTTGGCGCTTTTCACGCTCGCAACCGCGAGCTTGCCGCTCGCGCGCTCGAACGTGCCATGCAAATCGAATTCCCCGATTCCCGCGAGCGCGAGCGTGCCGCGTTCGAGCGACACGCGCTGCGCGTCCAGAGTGCCGGTAAAGTTCAGCGCATGCCCGCTGCCGCCGACGAACAACGGCTGCCAGAACACGTCGCCGCCTTGCCACGCGAGCTTGCCTTGCCATTGCCATTGCCCGCCGCGCTGTTGCGCCTGCAGCGCGAGCGTGGCGGCGATCTTCTCGCCGGCGTGCAGCCCGCTGGCGTCGCCGAACCCGCCATTGTCGATCGTGAGCCCGGCGCTGATCTGCGCATCGCGCCCGGCGGTGAAGACCAGCTTGCCGCTGGCGGTGCCGGCATTCGGTTTTGGCCAATCCGCCGGCCACCATGAGGCAAGCCGCGTGAGCAGCCCATTGCTGATGGCGAGCGTGAACGTGCGCGCCGCCGAAGTTGATTCGACCGCCAGCCGCCACTCCTCGCTGGCCGCCGGCTTCAATGCGAGATCAAGGTTTTTGGTCAGCGTCGAATAGCGGAAGCTGAGCGGGATCCTGGCCGGGGTTTCGAGCGCGCCCTGGGCGCAAATGAGCTGATCGCGTTCCTGTTTGAGTTCAGGGCAACGCGTGCGCACGTTGCGCCAGTTGCTGCCGGCGACGCTGACTTCGGCAACCTGCAGGTCAAGCGCCGTCACGTCTGCAGCGCGCAGTACTCCGGTGATTTTGCTCGCGGCAAACGACGGCCCGTCGATGCGGTCGATGGTAACCGTGATTTGCTGCGCGGCGGCGCATGTGCCGAACAGCACGCCTGCGGCAACGCAAATTACCCGCAGGGATAGCATGGTCCCGCCGCCCCTCACCCCGGCCCTCTCCCCGCAAGCGGGGCGAGGGAGATATTTTTTTCCGCTCTCACCGCAAGCCGGGCGAGGGAGATATTTTTTTCCGCTCTCACCGCAAGCCGGGCGAGGGAGATATTTTTTTCCGCTCTCACCGCAAGCCGGGCGAGGGAGAAAATCACGTTGGAATCAGGCAGGAAAAATCCCGGTGGAAAGATAACGGTCGCCGCGGTCGCAGATGATCGTGACGATGACGGCATTCCTGACCGCGGATGCGACCTGCAAGGCGGCCCACATTGCGCCGCCTGAGGAAACGCCGGCGAAAATGCCTTCCTCGCGCGCGAGCCGCCGCGTCAGGTCCTCGGCGTCGGCCTGGGTGATCTCTATAACCTGGTCGACCCGGCTCCAGTCGCAGATCTTCGGCAGATAGGCTGCCGGCCACTTGCGTATCCCGGGAATCTGCGAGCCGTCGGCCGGCTGGCAGCCGACGATCTGGATCGCCGGATTCTGCTCCTTGAGGAAGCGCGAGACGCCCATGATGGTACCGGTCGTGCCCATGCTGGAGACGAAATGCGTGACCTTGCCGCCGGTGTCGCGCCAGATTTCGGGACCGGTGCCTTCGTAATGCGAAAGCGGATTGTCGGGGTTTGCGAACTGGTCGAGGATCACGCCCTTGCCTTCGTCGCGCATTTTTTCGGCGACATCGCGCGCCATTTCCATTCCGCCGCTCTGCGGGGTCAGCACGATTTGCGCGCCAAATGCGGCCATCGACTGCCGGCGCTCGATCGAAAGGTGCTCGGGCATCACCAGCACCATGCGGTATCCCATCATCGCCGCCGCCATGGCGAGCGCGATGCCGGTGTTGCCGCTGGTCGGCTCGATCAATGTGGCGCCGGGCTTGATGTCGCCGCGCTGCTCGGCGCGCTTGATCATCGACAGCGCCGGACGGTCCTTGACCGACCCGGCCGGATTGTTGCCTTCGAGCTTGGCCAGTATGACGTTGCCGTTTTGCTCGTTGGCCGCGCCGGGGAGGCGCTTGAGCCTGACCAGCGGGGTGTTGCCGACGAAATCTTCGAGTGTTTTGTACATGGCAATTTCACAGCTCCGTGACAGTTTCCAGCGTAGGATGGGTTGAGGCCAGCAGGCCGATACCCATCACGGCGAACGTTCGATGGGTATCGCTGCGCTCAACCCATCCTACAAGTTCTACACCTATTCCCGCGGCAAGCCGCCGGGAATTGCAAGTGATGTAGGGTGCGCTTGCGCACCATACGGCAATTGGTGCGCAAGCGCACCCTACACCGAAATTCAATTTGCTGTTGCTCAATAGACCCCCGGCCGTTGCAACAGTTTTTCGACATAGCGCGCCACGCCCTGCTCGACCGTCAGGAACGGCGCATCGTAACCGCTCGCGCGCAGGGCGCCAACGTCGGCCTGGGTGTAGCTCTGATATTTTCCCCGGAGTTCCGCCGGGAACGGGATGTATTCGATGACGCCCTGGCTCTGCATGTCGGCGAGACTCAGCGCCGCCTCGTTGGCGTGCCGGCGGCACGCATTGACCGTCGCGGCCGCGACATCGTTGAAGCTTTGCGCGGCGCCGGTGCCGACGTTGAAAATGCCGGATTTCCCGGGATGGTCGAGGAAGAACAGGTTGACGGCGACCGCGTCCTCGACCGAGATGAAATCGCGGCGCTGCTCGCCGTCCGCGTAGCCGCCGCTGCCTTCGAACAGCCTGACCCTGCCGCCGGCGCGATACTGGTTGAAAAAATGAAACGCGACCGACGCCATGCGCGCCTTGTGCTGCTCGCGCTCGCCGTAGACGTTGAAATAGCGCAGCCCGGCCACCTGCGCGGTACGCTGGTCCCAGTTGCGGCGCACATACTGATCGAACAGGAACTTGGAATAGCCGTATACGTTGAGCGGCGACTCGCACGCGCGATCCTCGCGGAATTCGGGACCGGCGCCGTAAACCGCGGCTGACGACGCGTAGATGTACGGAATCTCTTCGTCCGTGCAGTATTCGAGCAGCTCGCGCGAATACTGATAGTTGTTCTGCATCATGTAGCGGCCGTCGGTTTCGGTGGTGTCAGAGCACGCGCCCTGGTGCGATATCGCGGCGAGCACACCGTCGAAAGTGCCGTCGTCGAGTTCGCGCAGGAAGGCTTCCCGGTCGATGTAATCGGCGATGTCGCAATCGGCGAGATTGACGAACTTGTCCCCCTGCGTGAGATCGTCGACCGCCAGCACTTCGTAGTCACCGCGCGAGTTGAGCGCCTTGACGATGTTCGATCCGATAAACCCGGCGGCGCCGGTGACTGCGATATACATGTCCTGTCGTCCTGTATTAATTCACCAATTCGAACAGCGGTGGATTCCGGCAAGAACGACACCGCCTCCATCCACCCTACGGTCTGGTTTTTATTCGTCCTTGCCAAAGAGTTCTTCGGGACGCACGACCGCGGTGCCGAATTTGCCGACGACGATGCCGGCAGCGCGGTTGGCGATGCGCACCGCGTCGCCGAAATCGCTGCCGCCCGCGAGCATCACCGCCAGCGTCGCGATCACGGTATCGCCGGCGCCGCTTACGTCGGAGACTTCGCGTGCCTGCGCCGGCACGTGGAAACGGCCGTCGCGGCTGAACAGCGTCATGCCGTTCTCGCCTTGCGTCACCAGCAACGCTTCGACCTTGAGCCTGCCGCGCAATTGCATCGCGCGCTCGGCGAATTCCCGCACGCTCTTCCAGTTGCCCGCCACGGCGCGGAACTCATCGAGGTTCGGCGTAATCATCGTCGCCCCCTGATAGCGGGAAAAATCACCGCCCTTGGGATCAATCAGCACGGGCTTGAAATGCCGGCGCGCGATGCTGATCATGCGCTTGATATGCGCGAGTCCGCCCTTGCCATAGTCAGACAATATCACCGCATCGCAACCGGCGATGAGCTTTGCATAATCGGCGAGCTTGGAGCGCAGGATCTCGTGGCTCGGCACGGTTTCGAAATCGACGCGCAGCAATTGGTGCCGGCGCGGCCCGATGACGCGCAATTTGACGGTCGTGTCTATGGTCCGGTCGCTGTGCAGGCGCGTGCCGATAGCCTCTTCGCGCAGCAGCTCCTTCAGCCTGCGTCCCGCTTCGTCCCGACCGACGACCGAGAGCAAGGTCACCCGCGCGCCCAATGCCGCCGCGTTGCGCGCGACGTTGGCCGCTCCGCCCGGACGATCCTCGCTGCGGTCGAACTTCAGCACCGGCACCGGTGCCTCGGGCGAAATCCGGCTCACTTCGCCGAACCAGTAGCGGTCGAGCATCACGTCGCCCACCACCAGCACCCGCGCGTGGCGCAGGGCTGAGTAATTCACGCCAGCGTTGCGCGCCACGCGGCGTGCTTTTCCCCGTTTCACACGCTCATCCGCCATTCTGAACTCTGTCTTCCACAATCGTCATTATCGTGAATAACATATATCCGTAACAATTATCAGCGTAGGGTGGATGGAGCGAAGCGCAATCCACCGATTTGCGGTGGATTCCGGCGGTAACAGCATCGCCTCCATCCACCCTACGAATTCTCCGTACTCCTTACTGCGAAGCTACGCTCTGCCGATACCAGAATACTCGAGTCCGAAACTGCGCACCATGGCGGGATCAAAAAGATTGCGGCCGTCGATGATCACCGGCGTCCTGAGCCGGCGCTTGATGTCGTCGAAATCCGGGCTCCTGAATTCCTTCCACTCGGTAATGATCACGAGGCAGTCGGCGCCGTCGAGCGCCGCCTGCGGCGAATCCGCGTAGCCGATTCCGGGAAGCTTCGAAAACACACGCTGCGCCTGCTCCATGGCGACCGGATCGTACGCAACCACGGTTGCGCCGCGCTCGACGAGGCCCGGAACGACGATCCGGCTCGTCGCCTCGCGCATGTCGTCGGTATTGGGTTTGTAGGCAAGGCCCCACACCGCGAAGCGCTTGCCGGAAAGATCGTCGCCAAAACGGCGCGTAATTTTCTCAAGCAGCCGCGATTTCTGCGCCTGGTTGACCTGGCTTACCGCGTCGAGAATCCTCGGCTCCATTCCCGCTTCGCGCACGGTCTGCTGCAGCGCGGATATGTCCTTCGGAAAACACGCGCCGCCGTAGCCGCAACCCGCGTACAGGAAATGGTAGCCGATGCGCGCGTCCGAGCCGATCCCCTGGCGCACGTGCTCGATATCGGCACCGAGCTTCTCGGCGAGATTGGCCAGCTCGTTCATGAACGAAATGCGCGTCGCCAGCATCGCATTGGCCGCGTATTTGGTGAGCTCGGCCGACAGGATGTCCATCACGATCATGCGCTCGTGATTGCGCTGGATCGGCGCGTAGAGCGCGCGCATGATCTGCTCCGCGCGCGCGTCGGCAACGCCGATCACGATGCGGTCCGGACGCATGAAATCATCGACCGCCGCGCCTTCCTTGAGAAACTCGGGGTTGGATACCACGCTGAATTCGAGCTGCTTGCCGCGGCGCGCGAGTTCGCTGGCGATCAGCTCGCGCACCTTGCCGGCAGTGCCGACCGGTACTGTCGACTTGTTGACCACCAGCCGGTAACCGTCCATGTGGTGGCCGATCGCGCGCGCCGCCGCCAGCACGTACTTCAGATCCGCCGAGCCGTCGCCGTCCGGCGGCGTGCCGACCGCGATGAACTGCACCTGGCCGTGCGCGATACTCGCGGCGGCATCGGTGGTGAAATGCAGGCGGCCGGCCGCGGCGTTGCGCTTGACGAGCGGCTCGAGCCCCGGCTCGTAGATCGGGATTTCGCCGCGTTTGAGCATTGCGATTTTTGCGGCGTCGACGTCGAGGCACATCACATCGTTGCCGAGTTCGGCGAGACACGCGCCCGAGACGAGTCCGACGTAGCCGGTGCCGATGATGGTTATTTTCATGTGTTAGTCCTGGTTGCGATTTCGCGGTTAATGGTATCCAGCACCGCGGCCGGATCGCTCGCCTGCGTCACCGGCCTGCCGATCACGAGGTAATCGGCGCCGGCGGCGATTGCAGCCGCGGGAGTCATTACGCGTTGCTGATCGTCGGCCTTCCCTGCACTCAGGCGAATGCCCGGGGTCACCAGCAGGAACTTGCCGCCGCATTCGCGCCTGAGCAGTTGCGCTTCCTGCGCGGAGCACACCACGCCATCGAGCCCGCTCGCCTGCGCGAGCTGCGCGAGTTTCAATGCCGCCGCGGCCGGGTCACCGGCGATGCCGACGTCCGCAAGGTCGCGCGCCGCCATGCTGGTCAGCAGCGTCACCGCGATCAACAACGGCGGCTGCCGGCTCGCGGCCACCGCCTCGCGGGCCGCTTCCAGCATGGCGCGCCCGCCAAGCGCGTGCACGTTGAGCATCCATACGCCGAGTTGCGCCGCCGCCCGGCAGGCGCCGGCGACGGTGTTCGGAATGTCGTGGAATTTCAGGTCGAGGAAAATATCGAAACCGCGTTGCGCGAGTTTTTCAATCAGCGCAGGGCCGGCGGCAGTGAACAGCTCCTTGCCAACCTTGAGCCGGCACGCGCGGGGTTCGAGGCGCGCGGCGAACGCCAGCGCCGCGTCCGCGGACGCGAAATCGAGCGCGACAATGACACGCGGAGCGTTCATGCTGCCAGCTCCTTCTCCTCAGTGCGGCGCGGCGAATAGGTTTCCCATTCACCGCAAGCCGGGCAGTGCCAGTAATACTGGCGCGCACGAAAGCCGCAATTGTCGCACTTGTACATCTCGAAGCTGCGCGTATGCTGGTGCACCAGATTCCTCACCAGCTCGAGGTCCTGGCGGCGCTGCACCGGTGCGTCGAGCAGTTGCGCTTCGAGCAGCTTGTCGAGCCCGAGCAACGTCGGGTTGCGCCGCATTTCGTCGCGTACCAATTGGTAGGCCGCCTCCGGGCCCCGCTGCGCGAGGATGCAGGTAAACACGACGTTCAGGACATCGAGCGACGGATACTTGCCGAGGAAACCGCGCAGCAGAATCAGCCCTTCGCCGGTCTTGCCGAGTTGCTCGTAGGCGGAAAACATCCGCTCCGCGACCAATGCCAGGTAGGCGGGGTTTTGCGTCTCGATGCGCTTCCAGGCCTCGATCGCCGCCGCGAACCGCTTCAGCGCGACCTCGATGTCGCCGAGCAGCAGGTTGGCGCGCACGCACAACCGGTGATGCGCAAGCGCCTGTTCGAGATGCGGCCGCGCCGCTTCCGGCCGCGAATCCATGATCTCCCGGCTCGCCATCTCGCAGTAGAAATTG
>Ga0326597_10011945_pt1 | contig 11463 bp, 5 predicted proteins | sample RVTome_12_FD_203789 | JGI IMG/M metagenome (GOLD analysis project Ga0326597, IMG submission 203789) | Soil microbial communities from uranium-contaminated site in the Upper Colorado River Basin, Wyoming, United States - RVT100D185 | ecosystem: Environmental > Terrestrial > Soil > Contaminated >...
GGTGTTGAGGAAGGCGGCAATCGTCTTGAGAACAGCGTGTGTCACCCCTTTATCGTCCTGGCGGTCTTCCTTCAGGCTCCATCGCAACGTGGACTTGAACTCCAGCGTTTTCGACTCGCCCAGCTTGATCAGTTCCTCGGCTTGGCGATGCGCCCGCAGGTACTGATCGAACAGAAAATTCTTGACGGTTTCGCCGAAGGCGCGATCGTCGGTGATCCGCTTGTAAAGCTCGAAATTCGAATCCACGATCTCCTGAATCACGTGCTCGACCTTCTGGTCGAAGGTGAGGCGCACGTTCTCCCGCGAGTTCACGCGCGCGCTCGCGTCGAGACCCGCATCGGAGTCGAGCTTCTCCATCATCTGGCCGAGGGTGACCCGGTGCTCCGGCCCAAGCTTGAGCCCGAAACGCTCGTTGAGCTCGGCAATGATCCGGGAAAGCGTCTCCAACTCCTCCGGCGCCGTCCCGTGGCGATCCTTGGTGCCCACGGGATCGAGCACGCCCGGCTTGCGCTCCAGCGCGATCCTGCCGCTGCCGGTTTGCTGGATGCGGTACGACTCCATGTCGATGTTCTGCTGCACCTCGCGCGGCAGCTCGGCCCGATCTGCGGGGAGCAACCGCCGCAGGTTCCGCGCGAATACATAGAGCTTTTCAAGGTCCGCGTCGGCGAACGTGAGCACCTGCGCGAGGAAAGCATAGAGCCGGACGTAGTCCGTGAGTTGGCCGCGGAAGTCCTGCCTCTCTTCTTCGGACATCTCCTTGAAGCGATCGACCACCGGCCCTAGCGCGGCGTAGAGCTGATCCTGCGTCGCCTTCGGGTCGAAGTAGATCTTCGCGAAGCGATCCACGTCCGGCTGCGTGTAGACCGGGTAACCGGCGAGCCGGGTCTGAATCTCGTAGAGCAGATTCGGGTCGGTCGCCTCCGCCAGGAGCGTCGTCTCGTAATACGGCTCGAATGCCGCCTTGATGGCGTCGGCCTCGTTGGCGAAGTCGAGCACCATCGTGCCCTTCTTTTCGGGCGGCAGCGTGCGGTTGAGCCGCGAGAGCGTCTGCACCGCGTTCACACCGCCGAGCTTCTTGTCCACGTACATCGTATGGAGCAGCGGCTGGTCGAAGCCGGTCTGGAACTTGTTTGCAACAATCAGGAATCTGTTCTCCGGCTGCTCGAAGGTCTTGGCGGTCTGGGTCTCCAGGAAGCCATTCATTCCCGCCTCAGTGTAGGACCTGCCGCCATCCTGCACCTTGCCCGAGAACGCAACGAGCGCCTTGAACGGCAGCCCGTGTTGCGCGATGAATTTGTCAACCGCCAGTTTGTAGCGCACGGCGTGCAGGCGCGAGCGGGTCACGATCATCGCCTTGGCCCTGCCGCCGATTTCGTTCTGCACCTGCCCCGCGAAATGCTCCACCATGATCCGCACTTTCTCGCTGATCGCATGCGGATGCAGTTCCACGAAGGCCTTGAGGAGGTACTCCGCCTTTTTCTTGTCGTAGTGCGGGTCGCCCTCGACCTTTTTCAGCAACCGCCAGTACGCGGTATAGGTCGCGTAGTTGGCGAGCACGTCGAGGATGAATCCCTCCTCGATCGCCTGCCGCATGCTGTAGAGGTGAAACGGCTCGAACTTGCCGTCGTCGCGGCGCCTGCCGAACAGTTCGAGCGTCTTCGGCTTCGGCGTGGCGGTGAAGGCGAAGGTCGAGAGGTTGCGCAGCCGGCCGCGATTCTCGATTTCGGCGAGGATCGTATTTTCCAGTTCCTCCTCGGGCGTTTCCGCCCCCGCATCCTCCCGCTCGGCCTCTTCCAGCGAATCCGACGCCAGAACGGCCTTGAGGCTCTTCGTGCTCTCGCCCGACTGCGACGAATGCGCCTCGTCCACGATCAGCGCAAAGCGCTTACCCGGCAGCTCGCCGATTTCCTTCGCAATCACCGGGAATTTCTGGAGCGTGGTGACGATGATCGTCTTGCCGGACTCCAGCGCCTCCTTGAGCTGCCGCGACGTGGTGTCGATGTTCTCCACGACACCGAGCGTCTGCTCGAACTGGCGCATGGTGGTCTGAAGCTGCCGGTCGAGCACACGCCGGTCGGTGACGACCACGATCGAGTCGAACACACGCTGATCCTGTGCGTCATGGAGCGTGGAAAGCCGGTGGGCGAGCCAGCCGATGGTGAAGCTCTTGCCGCTCCCCGCCGAGTGCTGGATCAGATAGCGATGGCCGGCTCCGCGGGCGCGCGCATCCACGACGAGCTTGCGCACGCAATCAAGCTGCTGATAACGCGGGAAAATCAGGAAGCGCTTTCCAGTCTTGCGGCCCTTCTCGTCCTCTTCCTCCACTTCGTGGATGAATTGACGCACGAGATCGAGGACACTGTCGCGTGCCCAGGTTTCCTCCCAAAGGTAGCCCGTGGCGTAGCCCTTCCGGGTCGGCGGCACGGGCGGATTGCCGGCGCCGCCGTACTTTCCCTGGTTGAAGGGCAGGAATCGAGTCCTCGGTCCGGCGAGATGAGTGGTGACATACACCAGGTCCGGGTCCACCGCGAAATGCGCGAGGCAGCGGCCGTAGCCGAGCAAGGGCTCGCGCGGGTCGCGGTCGGTCTTGTATTGCCGAATCGCGTCCTCCACATCCTGGCCGGTGAGCGGGTTCTTCAGCTCGGCAGTGAAGATCGGGATGCCGTTGAGGAAGATCCCAAGATCGATGCTCGGCCCATCCTTCTTGCCTGGTGCCGACGGGCGGTAGTGAAGCTGGCGCACCACGGCGAAGAGATTCGCCGCGTGCAGACGCCGGGTCTCCTCGTTAAGGCCACTGGCGGGGCGGAAGTACGCGAGCATGAACTTGCAGCCCGAGTCTTTGATCCCCTGCCGCAGCACGTCGAGCGCGCCGCGCCGCTCGATCTCCGACGCGAGCCGCCGCAAGAACTGTTCCCTTACCGCCGCGCCGTGGTGCTGCGCGAGCTTCTGCCACTCCTTCGGCTGCGTCGCGAGAACAAAGTCCATTACGTCGCGCGGCACCAGGCACAGCGCCCGGTCGTAGTCCTCGGGCAACCGTTTGAGGTATCCGCCGGGCACGCGCTCGCCATATGCCGGCGGCTCCTGTTTTGCCAGATTCGCATCGCCCGGGCACGCATCGGGGCCGAATATGAGCAACCCACACTCGATCGCGCTCTCGAAGCTACGCTCGGAGACTTCGACGGTCACGCAACTTCCTCCCGAACGTCGATCTTGCCCGTCACCGCTGCAGCAATTTGGGCAGACCGAAACTCGCAGAGGAGATCGATCGCTTGATGCACTTTATCAATCAATTTCTGAAATTCGGCATCTTTCGCCCGAATGAAGTCAACTATTGCTCTTTGCTCCTGTTTGGGTGGCACCACCACGCATACGGCCTTGAGTTGTTGACTGTCGATCCCGCTGATGGTCACCTTCTTTGTCATTGCGAGAATCTGCGCACGCGAGACACTCGATTGAAGAAATAGGAACAGGAAGTTGGGAACAATCCGCTTCTTGTCGGGACGCACACGGATTAGCGACGACTCAAATACGTGGGGCTCGGGGAGTTCTCCTACAATTGAACACTTTCCTGACCCCTCAAAGACGAGAGACCGTCTCGCAAACAGCAGGTCACCCTCGTCGAGTGCCCATATTGATCTCTCCGCTGTCGTCAACTTCAACCGATCACTTGCACAACTGGCCACGACAGGGGAAGCGAATGCTTCTCCCATTTGGATCATTGGGGTCCCGTCCGGTTGATAGTACTCCGGGCTTTTGTAAAGGCCGTTTCGTGTTCCACCACGAATCACATGCCTAAGCGCACACACTTTCCAGTGTCTCGGGATATCCCCCAACCACTCGACGCTGGAGTCCTTCATGGGGACATTCGGGTCGAGGCCTTTAGTAACGGCTTGGGTGATAAGTGCGGTGCGCTTTTCCTGAAGCAACTCGATCACTCGCTCCTTCTTCACCACCAACGCATCGATCTTCGCCGTTTCCCGGTCGAGAAAGGCGGCGATGGCACGTTGCTCGTCAACTAGCGGGAATGCAGTAGCCTCGCTCAGGTAGCTAGCACTATCGAGATTCTGGATACCTGTGCTCTGCTTGATATGGCAGGTATTGATGCGCAACGCGTATAACGCGGCGTGCAGATACGTTAGAAAGCGCGGGTCGTAGCCATCCGCGACGGTCATACGCGCAATAAAATTCGAGCACACCGCCGGAATGGTGTGGTCGTACAGAACAACCGCTCCCACTGGCTGGTTCTCACCCCCTCCCGACTTCTCAAGCAGGAGGTCCCCGGCGTGCAGCCCTCGAGCGATGGCGACGCCTGGCTCAATAGAGCGCAACGTCGGGTCTGCCATATCAACCCTGAACGTGACGCGATCGAAGTCGGCGACGCGAACGCACGCGACATCATGAACTCCGTCCGGTTCCTCGCCCCAGACGCCATTCTGGCAGCCGGTCACCGTCGAGCGGAGCCGCCTAACTTCCCAATGCGCCGGGACCTCACCCAACCACTCGATGCCCGAGTCCCTGTACGTCGGATAGGCCCTGAACCGGCGCACTTTAGTTGCGAGCGGCTCTGTCACGGACCTACTCACCACCGCACCCTCCACGGCCCGCCTGCGTTCCAGTTGGACTCGAATTTTTCACCAGTCGCAAGTGCATTCGAAACTGGACCAAGGAACGTGATAATAGTCTCGCCGACGAGGGCGAAATCCGCAGGCGCAGCGGGAAGCTGATTGCGACCCAGGTACGCACGCCACTGCGCGGCGCGAGCCTCGTCGGAGAAGAAACCAGGCGTGAGCGCAGTGGATTGAACGGCTGTGATCTCAGTGCGTCGTTGCGCAAACGTGGCAGCAATCGATTTCTTGAGCTGCTCGCCCTCGAATGGAAACTGGCGTGCAAGGACATGAAGGTCGTAGAAATCTTTGAAGCGGCTGTTGCGATCGCCCAGCAGCACCATCGCATGGAATTTCTCGGCAACCACCGCTTCCAGCGGATACGCTTGAATCCGCGGTGCGGGATCGTCCAGGAGAGTCGGGTAAGTAACTATCGCCGGCGGCGGGTGGATCGCATTGCCGAAGCCGATGTCGATCTGCATCGGTATACGGGAGTCGCCGAGCCTCGCCTCCAGTCGGACACGGAAACCGTGGTATTGGCTCTCGTCCCGGATTGGTTCCTCGGTCAGCGTTGCAACATCGAAAACGAGCTCATCGCTTGGGCCTGGGATTTCGCAGATCTCGCGGAACGTCGCGAGAACCTCCGTCTCGTCCGAACTCCCGTAGCCGGTAAGGTCAACATCGCGAGTTGCGCGGTACGCGGCCCCACCCCATAGGGCGAAGAGCGCGGCGCCTTTGAGTATGAAGCGGTCACGGTACGCCGACACGCCAAGGCGGTAGAGAAATCGCTCGATGGCGTAGCGCTGCAAACCGAACTGGGCGTCCTCACCGCGCTCGCGCATGAGATTACGCAGACGCTGGCGAATAGACTCTGCTCGGCCGCGGTCAGGAGGGCTCATGCTGACAGTGCCTCCAGGTAGGGCTTCATGACGGTCCGAATACGGCACACTTCAGCCGCGCGCGAAATTTCGTCGACAGTCGCCTTTCGTCTACGGACCGTATCGCGCAGCGCCTCCATCGCAACATCGAGGCCGACCTTATTGCGGTAGCGGAAACAGTCAACAACAGTTCGGGCTGGCGACGTGATCAACACCGGAACGCCGAGCATCGTGCGTTTGATCACGCCGTAGGTCAGCATCGCGCCGGAAAATCGCACGATGCGGAGCTTGGTCGGTACACGAGTCGGCTTGCGGCTCTTGCGGTCGAGAGCGATCCAGACCTCGTGCGGGGACTGCGTTCCGATCTCGTGCACGCGCAGTGCCGTCAGCAGGCAAACGATCGCGTTAGGCGCCGCTGAGGCCACCATCGCAATGGTTTCGAGTTCTGTGGGCCCGATCTCGGACAGTCTATAAAGACCCTCCCCGAGCTTCTCGACGGTGCCTTGGGAGACGAGCCGCTGGAGCTGCTTGAAGGAAATCCCAAGCGGCTCGATGTCGCGGGGCCGAAAGAAGGCACCGAGGCCCGCAGCCTCCAGGCGTGTCCTGTCGAGGGGTGTGCCCATGTTGATATGGTAATGAATGTCGGCACCTGCACGCAAGTGCCGACATCTAGTTCCAAACGGAATACCCGCCGCGCAAGGCTACTTTGGGCACCAAACGTCGGCACTTACGCACAAGTGCCGACACTTTGCCACCTGCTACCCGGAGCTGGTCCCGGTCACCTCCGCCAGCATCCTCAGGATGTCTGTCTCGATGCCCCGAATGTCGGCCTCGATCTCCTCCAGCGGTCGCGGCGGCGTGTAGCGGTAAAAATAGCGGTTGAAGTTGATCTCGTAGCCGATAATTCCGACCTCGCCGTCCTTCTCGTCGCGCTTCGCGGTATCGATCCACGCGTCGGGAACGTGAGGCCTGACCTCCCGCTCGAAAAAGGTTTGCACGCTTTCCGAGAGCGGCACGCTTTCGGTGTCGCGCAATTCGGGGTCGGGCTCAGGATTGCCGTCCTTGTCACGGCAGATCGCGGCGGTTTCGTCCCGCTCGGAAAGCGCCGACAGGATTGCTTTCCTGACCGGCGCGGCGAGCTTGAGGTCAGCCTTTCCAACAGCGTCATCGAGCACCCGCTCGAACTCGGTTCGATCCTTGAAGAGCGCGGACGGCAGCTTCCGGACAAGCTTGCGGACCGCCTCCTGCTGGGCACGTCCCTCTGCCTGTTCCTTCGCCCCGGCCGCGCCTTTCCTCTTCGATTGTGCCAGCGCCTGGAAACCCTTTTCATCTTCGAGTCGCGCGATGCGCTCGGGCGTCGCCTGGAAATTGACCCGCAAGGGCCGCTCGACCGTGATCTTGCGAAAACCGAAATGGGTCGTTGGGAAGATCTTGCTGACCACGATCTCCTCCTGCTTTCCGTCCTTCGCCACCAGGCGCGTATCGCCGTCCTTGAAGCCGGCGAGAATCTTGAGAATATCCTGCGCGCGTTCGAGCGGAATCTCGCGGCGCTTGGCCCCGAGGTTTTTGATCAGAATCCAGAATGACGTGGCATCGATAAGCTGCACCCTGCCCCGCCGCACGGGGACCTTGCGATTGGTCAGCAGCCAGACATAGGTGGCAATGCCAGTGTTGTAGAAGAGCTGTTCGGGAAGCGCGATGAGCGCCTCCAGGAGGTCATGCTCCAGAATGAAGCGGCGAATCTCGCTCTCGCCGCTCCCGGCGTCGCCCGTGAAGAGCGGCGAGCCGTTCATTATGATGGCGATGCGCGATCCGCCTTCCTTCGGCTCCTTCGCGTGCGCCAGCATGTGGAGCAGGAACAAGAGCTGGCCGTCGCTGATGCGCGGCAGCCCGGGACCGAAGCGCCCGGTCGTGCCACGCTCATGCTCGGCGCGCACCGCGTCTTCGTCGCGCTTCCAGTCCTTGCCATAGGGCGGATTCGCGATCAGGTAGTCGAACGACCTGCCGGCGTGGCGATCATTCGAGAGCGTGCTGCCGTACGCAATGTTGTCGGCATCGCGGCCAGTCGGTTCCTTGATGAACAGGTCCGACTTTGATACAGCCCAGGTTTCCGGATTTACCTCTTGCCCAAAGAGGTGTATCGCCGCCGCTGGGTTAACCGGAGGGCGAAGCACATTTCCATTCTTGCGCAGTCCGACCGTGATGTGCTCCTTTGTGATCATGAGCATGCCGCCCGAGCCGCAGCACGGATCGTAGACGGTGCGAATCGCCTTCCTTCCGCGAATCTCAGCCTCGTCGCCGGCCAACATCAGGTCCACCATCAGGTGCACCACGTCGCGCGGCGTAAAGTGCTCGCCGGGGTTTTCGTTGAGAGCCTCGTTGAACTTGCGGATCAGCGCCTCGAAGATCGTTCCCATGGTCGGGTTATCGACCCTGTCCGGGTGCAGATCCACGTTCTTGAAACGTTCGAGCACCTGGAACAGGAGCCCCGCTTCGTCGAGCTTGCTGATGGTGTTGTCGAAATCGAACTTCTCCAGCACTTCACGCATGTTCGGGCTGAACCCGGCAATGTAATTGCGGAGATTCGCCGCAAGATGCGGCGCGTCGGCGAGAAGCTTGTCGAAGTCGTAGCGCGACGTGTTGTAGAACGCGAAACCGGATGCCTTGCTGAGCAGGCCGCCAAGCTCATTGAGTTTGCCCTTGAACCGAGCCTGCGTCTCCATGACTTTCGCCTTGGTGGGCGCGAGCACGCAGTCGAGCCTCCGCAACACCGTCAGCGGCAGGATCACATCCTGATATTTACCACGCTTAAAGGTATCGCGAATCAGGTCCGCGACACCCCAGAGGAAGCTTACGATTTCGCTGTGGTTCATCAGTTCTCTACCGGACGGACGATCACGCGCCGTAGCGCTTGAGCACGTCGCGGTCGAACTTGAGCCCGAGGCCCGGCTTGTCGGGCACCGTGAGGTGGCCTTTGACCGGCAGCGGCACTTCCTCGAAGAGCTTCAGCGACCACGGCATGTACTCGACCGTGAGGCCGTTCGGGATCGCCGCGACGAGATGCACCGATACCTCCGGGCAGACGTGATTCACCACCGGCAGGTTGAAGGCTTCCGCCATGCCGGCGATCTTGAGCCATTGCGAGATGCCGCCCGCGCGCAGCATGTCAATCATCACGATATCGAGCGAGCGCGCTTCCAGCATATGGCGGAACGGCACGGCGCCGTAGCCGTATTCTCCGCCTGCAATGGGCGTCCTCAACGCAGCGGTCACACGCGCAATCCCTTCGTAGTCGTCGTGCGTCGTCACGTCTTCGAGCCAGAAGAGGTTCACGTCCTCGATGCGCTTGCCGATGTCGATCGCCTGGTGGACGCTCCAGCGCTGATTGATGTCGCACATGAGATCGATGTCCGGCCCGATCGCCTCGCGGAGCCGCCGGATGCGGTCGATCTCCTTCGCGGGCGACGTCTCGCCGGGCAGCGCCAACTGGGTCTTCATCTGGTGGAAGCCCTTGCCGACGAGCGTGGGGCCCGCCTTGAGCAATTGGTCCAGGGTCAACGTGCGCATCAGCGCGCCGCTGGCGTAGGTCGGCACGCGGCTGCGGAAGCCGCCGGCCAGCTTCGCCACCGGCTGGTTATAGACCTTGCCCTTGATGTCCCACAATGCGATGTCGATCGGCGAGAGCGCGAGCGTGAAGATGCCGCCCGGACCGGAACCGATCGCCGCGGCGCGCAGCTTGCCGACAATGGCCTCGATTGCCAACGGGTCCTCACCCACCGTGAGCGCGCCGAGCGCATCCACCGCGCTCTTCAACGCGCCGGTGAGCGCAGCCCCAAAGAAGGTCAGGCCGATGCCCTCGACGCCGGCATCCGTGCCCAGCGTCAGGATCACCACGTCGCGCGTGCCGGGGGATGCGGGGCCGTTTGCGAGCGGTTCGTCGGCGGGCAGTCTTACGATCTGAGTTTGAACGTGCGTGATCTTCATGGCACTCCATTCTGTTAGGAAATTGCCGGACAGGGTGCGGCAATTTCCTGAGGATTATGAGTCGGGCATGTGTCCATTACAAGGGAGAGGGGGCATCGAGCGAAACCGGACCGTCGCCCGGCTTGGTAATTCTCAATAAGCGAGCGCCGTCCCCGACCGGACGGACGGGCGTCCATGACGTCTCGTTCAAAAGTTCGAGGGTTAGAACTGCGACTCGGTGAGCGCGAGCACGCTCCCGGCGCCGCCGGTGACCTCGCGTGCGAGAGCGATGGCGCGCGGCAATTCGTGCTCGGCGTAAAAGCGTGCCGTCGCAAGCTTTGCGTTCATGAACTCACGGTCCGCGGCAGGATCGGACAACGCGGCGTGGGCGACCAAGGCCGCGCGCGCCGTCATCCAGCCGCCCGCCACGGTGCCGAACAGCATCAGATAGGGAACCGAGACGGCGGCGGCAGCCCTCGGATCCCGCTGAAACGTCTCGATCACCCAGCGCGTCGCCGCCTCCAGCGCATCGACAGCGTCCTTGAGGCTGGCACGAATCGAGGCCAATCCGGCGGCTTCCGTCTTGGCAAGATCCGCATCGACCGCGCGCATTTGCGAAATGACGGCAAACACGGTCGCGCCCTTCTCGAGCGCCACCTTGCGGCCGACGAGATCCGCTGCCTGGATGCCGGTGGTGCCCTCGTAGATCGTCGTGATACGCGCATCGCGCAGGTACTGCGCGGCGCCGGTTTCCTCGACGAACCCCATGCCCCCGTGTATCTGGATGCCGGTGGAAGCAATTTCGATCGCCTGCTCGGTGCACCAGCCCTTGACGATCGGGGTGAGCAGGTCGATCAACGCCTGGCTGCGCCGGCGTTCCGCATCCACCGGATGATGGCGCGCCTTGTCGAGCGCCGCCGCGGCGAAGCAGGCGAGCGCGCGCATCGCCTCGATCCGGGAGCGCATCGACATCAGCATCCGCCGCACATCGGGATGATGAATGATGGTCACGCGGTCGCCGCTCGTTTGCCCGATTTCGCGGCCCTGGACGCGGGTTTTCGCGTGCTCGAGCGCGTGCTGGTAGGCGCGTTCGGCAAGCGCCACGCCTTCCACCCCCACCCCGAGGCGCGCGTGGTTCATCATCGTGAACATGTATTCGAGCCCGCGGTTCTCCTCGCCCACGAGGTAGCCGATGGCGCCCTTGCCTTCGCCATATGACATCACGCAGGTGGGGCTCGCGTGGATGCCGAGCTTGTGTTCGAGCGAGACGCATTTCACGTCGTTCAGCTCGCCCGGCGTGCCGTCGTCCTGCAACAGGAATTTCGGCACGATGAACATCGAGATCCCCTTTACACCCTCGGGTGCATCCGGCGTGCGCGCGAGCACCAGGTGCACGATGTTCTCCGCCATCTCGTGCTCGCCCCACGTGATGAAGATCTTGGTGCCCTGGATGCGGTAGTGATCGCCTTCGCGCATTGCCCGCGTGCGCACCGCCGAAAGATCGGAACCCGCCTGCGGCTCCGTCAGATTCATGGTTCCGGTCCACCGCCCGGTCGTGAGATGCGGGAGGCAGCGCGCCTGCTGGTCGCGCGACCCGTGCGCCCTCAGCGCTTCCATCACGCCCGAAGTGAGCATCGGGCACAGGCTGAACGAAAGATTTGCACTGTTCCACATCTCGGCCACCGGAATGGCGGCAAGATGGGGCAGTCCCTGCCCGCCGTATGCGGTCTGACCGGCGAGGCCGTTCCAGCCGGCGTCGACGAACTGGCGGTACGCTTGCGCGAAGCCGTCCGGCGTGGACACTTTTCCTTCGGCGAGTTGCGCGCCTTGCCTGTCGCCGCTGCGGTTAAGCGGGTCGAGCACCTCACGCGCGAACCTGGCGGCCTCGCCCAGCACCGCATCGATCAGGTCGGCATTGACCTCCTCGAAACCGGGAAGCGCCGAGATCTCCGCGAGACCGACCAGGTCGCGGATGACGAACTGCATGTCCTTCAACGGCGCGTTATAGCTGGACATGC
>Ga0326597_10011946_pt1 | contig 11462 bp, 5 predicted proteins | sample RVTome_12_FD_203789 | JGI IMG/M metagenome (GOLD analysis project Ga0326597, IMG submission 203789) | Soil microbial communities from uranium-contaminated site in the Upper Colorado River Basin, Wyoming, United States - RVT100D185 | ecosystem: Environmental > Terrestrial > Soil > Contaminated >...
CAGGTGACCTCCCACCCGGCGCTCACCTGTGAAAAGGTGGTCGCCGACGCCGCGTGGGCGGGCACGGTGACCGACTCCGTGGTCCCGGTGCCGAGCCGTCCCTCGCGGTTCCATCCCCAGCAGTAGAGGGCACCCATCGTGGTGATGCCGCACGTGTGGGCTGCCCCCGCGCTGAGGATCTGGAACCGCACGCGGACGCGCACGGCGACCGTATCCGCCAGCGCCCCTGACGCCGCGGCGACGTACCCGGTGCCGAGCCCGACGCCACGCACCACACCGTCGGCCCCCACAGTCACGACCTCGGGCGGGAACGCGCTCCACGCCACATCGCCGCCCAGGACGGCGCCGGACGAGTCGCGGACGGTGACGGTCAGCGGGGTGGGCTGGCCCTCGAGCACCACCAGGTCGCGGGGCTGGAGCTCGATCGACGCGGCGGTGGGTGCCGCGGGCGGGGTCGGGTCCGGCGCGGGCGGCGGCTCGCCACAGCCCGCCACCGTCAGGATGAGTGCCGCGAGCGCCGCGGGAGCCGCGGGCGTGACCGGTCGCGCAGCCGGCATGGGAACCCTCCGCCGGGGGATACTTCAGCTTACGGCGCCCGAGCCGCGCCGGCTACCCCGCGTCGTCTCCCGCCTACCACCGAGCCCCAACGAACCGGGCCGTCCCCCTCGGTAACACTCCCCGGGGCGAATGCCCTGTTACCTTCGGCAGGGAATACACCACGCCATGCGGATCTCACTCCCCGTTGCCGCCCTCGTTGCTGCCTGGCTCCTGCTGGCGCTCGGCATCGAACCGGTGCCCACGTGGTTCTACGTCTTCGCCTGGTATCCGAGTCTGGCCGCGCTCGACGGGGTCGTGGTGCGGTTGGGGCGTCCGTCCCTGTTCGCCCGCTCTCGCGCGGTCCTTTCCCTTTTCGCGTGGTCACCGGTCATCTGGCTGGTCTTCGAGGCGGCCAACTTCCGGTTGGGGAACTGGTACTACGTGAACCTGCCCCGCGCGCCGGTGGAGCGATGGGCCGGGATTCTCCTGTCGTTCGCCACCGTCCTCCCCGCCATTGTCCTGGCGGAACGCGCGCTCGCCGCCGCGGGCGTGTTCACGCGCGGGCGCCGACGCCCGGTGATCATCCGTCCGTGGGAGCTTCGGGCGTCGGTGGGCATCGCGCTCGTGGCGGCGGTGCTCGTGCTGGTGTGGCCGCGCTACTTCTTCCCGCTGACCTGGGGGATCGGGCTCCTGCTGGCCGAGCCCCTGGTGTATCGCCGCGCGCCGGATCTCTCCCTGTTTCGCGACCTCGAGCGCGGCGACTGGGGACGCGCCGGTCGCCTGCTTGTCGGCGGGCTCGGCATTGGCTTGCTGTGGGAGCTGTACAACCACGTGGCGGTAGGCCGCTGGATCTATACGGTCCCGTGGCTCGAGACGTGGAAGCTCTTCGAGATGCCGCCGCTCGGGTTTCTGGGGTTTCCGGTTTTCGCGCTCGAGGCCTGGACCATGTACGCCGCGCTCTGCGCGATCGGGGTCGCCCTCCCGCCGGTCGGGGACGCGCGACTCACGCGACCGCGCACGGTCCGGGCGGCGATCGTGGCGGCCGGGTTCACGATCGCCGTCCTCGCCGGCATGGAGCGATGGACCATCAGCTCCACGGTCCCCCACGTGGACGATCTCCCGGACCTGAGCGGGGCGGTGGTGCGGGCCCTGGACCGCGCGGGCGTACACACCGTGCACGACCTCGCGACCGCCGAGATCCCGGACGTGGCACGGTACGCGGCGCTGGACACCGAGCGGGCGCGGGCGGTGATCGAGACGGCACGACTCGTGGACCTGCGGGGCATCGGCGCGCGGCACGCGCGGGCGCTCCGCGCGGTGGGGATCATGACCGTGTGCCAGCTTGCGGACCGCGACGCCACCACCCTGCTCGCGGCCCTGGAGCAGGAGCGTCCCGCCCCGCGACCGAGCGCAGCGGAGGTACGGGTGTGGGTGAGGGCGGCGAGGCGGACGTGCGGGGAGGAGCGGTGAAGGTGCAGCGTGCAGGGTTCAGCGCGCAGCGGTCCAGCCTTGGCGAGCGCCGGTCCGCTGCACCCTGACCGTTGCACCCTGCACGGCTGTCAACGCTCGCCCACCAGTCGTTCCATTCGCGCCCGGACATCCCGCACCACCGGCTGCAGCTCCGGATCGGCGCCGGACCAGAGATCCGTGAACCGGCCGTACCAGTCCACGGCCTGTTCACGGTCGCCCCGCGCCTCGTACAGCTCGCCGAGCCGCTGGTAGGACCGCGCCAGATCCGGGAAGTCCCACCAGACCATGCGCTGGGTGGACGTCGCGTAGGCCTCCAGCTGCGCGAGCGCCGAGTCCGGACGCCCCGCCGCATCGTGGATCGCGCCGAGCATTGCCGCTAGGCAAGCCCGGCAGAAGTAGCGCGTCCCGAAGGCCAGCGCATCCGCCACGGCATCATCGTACCGCCCCTCCGCGAGCGCGACCTCCGCGCTCATGGCGCGAGCCCACCGCGCGTCGTTGCCCTGGGCCGTCCGGCCGGTCGCGTCCCAGTCCCGGAGGAGTCGGCGCGCCCGAGCCTGGTCGCCCACGGTGGAATAGGCGTACGCCAGCTCGCCGTACGGGCGGTCGAGGACCGGCAGATCCTCCAGCGGGAAGCGGCGGAGCGCCGCATCCAGGCGGGCGCGCCCCGCGTCGGGAGCACCGCGCAGCACGTCGGCCATGACCATGTCCCCGACGATGCCCAGATACTCCGCCGCGAGCCCCCGATCCGTGGCCACCGTGAGGGCCGACTGCGCCACCCGCTCCGCCTCGGCCAGCCGACCCCGCACGATCAGCGTCTGCACCAGCGTTTGCGCCGCGCCCACGGCGGCGGACGGTGCGGGTGCGAGGTCCACCGTCTGGCGGGCGAGTTGCTCCGCCGCGTCGTAGGTGCCGCGGGCGTACGCCAGATCCCGCCGGTAGTAGAGCGTGCGCTGATTCCCGGGGAATCGCGCCTCGAGGCGCGCGAGCGTGCTCTCGGCGGCGGCGAACTGCCCGATCTCCGCCAGGGTGCTCGCGAGATTACCGTACCCCAGGACACGGGACGAGTCCGCTTCCACGCCGCGCCGGTATGCGTCCGTGGCGCGCTCGAGATCGCCGATCAGGTAATAGCCGACCCCCATGTTGTTGAGAGCGATGTAATCGTCGGGGTACAGCTCGAGGAGCGTCCGGTAGGCCGCAATGGACTTGTCGGGATCGCCCACGACGCGGTTGTAGTACATCCCCTCCGCATAGGCCCGCTCGCGGTCGCTCAGGCGATCGCGCAGCTCGTAGGCCCTGGTGAGCATCGCGGTGGCCCGTTCGGGCTCCTGGAAGTTGTTGCCGAGGATCGTGCCGATCTTGCGATACGCCATCGCGAACCCGGAATCGAGCGCCACCGCCCGCTCGAACAGCCCCACCGCCCGCGCGTCGTCGCCCGCGTTCTCCGCCGCCAGACCTTGCGCATAGAGCCGGAGCGCCGCCAGCGAGCCGGTGGTCACCCGGTCCAGCGGCCCGCTCCGCCGGATGGTCTTCAGGGATTCGCCGATGCGCTCGCGCACCTTCCCCGACAGCTCGTCCACGGCGGCGATGATCCCGGCTTCGTCCGCGGCGGACGCCTGCTGGGCAGTGAGGATGTCGCCGGTGGGCGTGAGGAGCCGTGCGGAGACGAGGTACCCCCGCCCCACTGGCGCGATCTCGCCCGCCACGTACGCCTTGAGCCCCTCGCGCTCCACGATCTCGCGGGCCATGGTCTCGTCCACGTCCGCGTCGGTGGGCCGCTGCATGCGGCGGAGGATGTCGATCAACCCCTGTTCGCTCACGAGCTTCACGATGGGCGACTGGTTGATCCCGATGCGGAACAACTCCGTGACCGTTCGGCCCAGCGTGGTGTCGGTGGTGCGGTTCGCGAACTGCGCGATCACGAGCCGGTCCTCGGCGCCCAGCGCGCCCGAGGTGAGCAGGGTGCCCGCCGGGCCGACGCCGAGGGCGCGTGTGGTCAACCAGCCGGCGCTGAGGATGCCGAGCAGCGCGAACGCGAGCCCGCCGCCGAGCAGCGCCCGCCGCCACGTGAACAGCGCCGGAAGCCCGGCGCTGGGCGTCGTCACGTGCACGCCCGTGGCGCGGGCCTGCGCGCGCCGTCGCTCCTGCAGTCCCGTCACCAGCATGATCGGGAGCCCCACCGCCAGGAGCGCCCCGGCGGCAATGACGACCCAGCTCGGCAGACCGATGAGCATCACGGCCGCGTAGACGAGGGCGAGCACCGCGAGGGCGGCGCTACCGAAGAGGAGCGCGACGCGGAGCGGATGCGCGCGCCGGACAGCGGCGGCCGCATCCGCGGCCGGTCGAACCACCGAGACCGGGGCCGTGTCGCTGGGCGTGCTGGCTCCCGCCGTGGCCACCGTGTCCAGCGCGGCGAGCAGTTCCTCCGCCTGCTGCCACCGGTCCGCGGGCTTCTTCTCGAGGCATCGCATCACGATGCCGGCCAGCGCGGGCGACACCGTGGCGCGGTGCCGCTCGAGGGGCTGCGGGGCCTCGGTGACGTGCGCGGCGAGCAGGGCCTGCGGGGTCACCCCGCTGAACGGGAGCCGGCCGGTGAGCATCTCGTAGGCCAGGATGCCCGTCGCGTAGATGTCCGCCCGGTGGTCGAGGTGCGGGTCGCCCACGGCCTGCTCGGGCGCCATGTACGCCGGCGTACCCAGCGCCAGGCCGAGCGACGTGAGGGTGGAGCCCGCCGAGGCGCTCACGGCCTTGGCGACCCCGAAGTCGGTCACGAGGGCGTGCTTGCCGGAGATGAGGACGTTGTCCGGCTTGATGTCGCGATGCACCACGCCCTGCGCGTGCGCGTAGGCGAGGGCATCCGTGATGGCGCGCAGATAGCGCACCGCCTCCGGCACCGGCAGCTCGCCCTCGCGGCCCAGCTTGGCCCGCAGGGACTCGCCCTCGATGAATGGCATCACGTAATAGCGGAGGTCACCGGTGGCGCCGGCGGTGAGCAGGGGCACGATGTGCGGATGCTGGAGCCGGGCGGCGAGCTGGATCTCGCGCTGGAACCGGTCCTGGTTCACCCCGGCGCCCATCTCCGGCGGCAGAACCTTGATCACGACCTGCCGACCGAGCGCGGTCTCGTTGGCGAGGAAGACGCGGCTCATGCCGCCGCCGCCCAGCTCGCGCACGAGGGCGTAGGTCCCGCCGAGGGCGGTCTGGAGCTGGGCCTGGAGATCCGTCATGGTCGAGACGAACAATAGTAGGGAGCGGGTGCGGGGGAGGCCAGCGGCGTGGCGTGAGACGCGTGGCGAGCGCGTCCCGGCTCAGGCCGCCTTGGGCGGCAGATGGTGGCCGAGGGCCCGCTTCAGCGGGGTCCACCCGGACCCGACTGGCTGGGGGCCCCGGATGGTGGCTACTATTGTGCGGCGCGGACCCAGCCCCTCGGCCGCGAGCCGACCACGCCACGGTGCGACGAGCGTATTCCCCGATCAAGCGGACCGACACGGCGGGAGGCGACCAGTCATGAACGACGAGGTCTTCAATCTCCAGTTGCGCAAGTTCCTCAAGCAGTTCGGCGTGACGGCGCAACGGGAGATCGAACACGCCGTCGCCTCCGCCCGCGCGGCAGGCAAGCTCCGTGGGGACGAGATCCTGAAGGCGCGAGCGGTGCTGACCATCGAGGGGCTTGGAACGCTGGCGACCATTGACGGAGACATCGCGCTGCAATGACATTGACGCCCGTTCAGCGTGCAGCGTGCAGGGTGCAGCGGACCTGCATGCCTGGGGCAGGTCCGCTGCACGCTGCACCTTGCACGTTGCACGGGGTGGCACCATGACCCACCCGACCGAGCGTCTGTCGACAGCCCTCTCCGATCGGTACCGGATCGAAAGAGAGTTGGGGCAGGGCGGCATGGCCACCGTCTACCTCGCGCACGACATCAAACACGACCGCAAGGTCGCCCTCAAGGTTCTCCGGCCGGAGTTGAGTGCGATTCTCGGCGCCGAGCGATTCCTGGCCGAGATCAAGACCACCGCCAACCTCCAGCATCCCCACATCCTCGGCCTGCACGACTCGGGTGAGGCCGACGGCCTCGTGTTCTACGTCATGCCGTACGTGGAGGGCGAGTCGCTCCGCGCCCGATTGAGCCGCGAGCGGCAGCTCCCGGTGGACGACGCCATCCGCATTGCCCGCGAGGTGGCGGACGCCCTGGAGTACGCGCACGGCCACGGCGTCATTCACCGCGACATCAAGCCCGAGAACATCCTGCTGCACGGCGGGCACGCGCTGGTCGCGGATTTTGGCATTGCGCTGGCGGTGAGTCGCTCGGATGGCGGCACCCGCATGACCGAGACCGGCATGAGCCTCGGCACGCCGCACTACATGAGCCCCGAGCAGGCCATGGGCGAGCGCGAGATCACGGCCAAGAGCGACGTGTACGCGCTGGGCTGCGTGCTCTACGAGATGCTGAGCGGCGAGCCGCCGTTCGCGGGCCCGACGGCGCAGGCGATCATCGCCCGGGTGCTCACCGAGGAGCCGCGGAGCCTCACGCTCCAGCGCCGGACCATTCCGCCCCACGTGGAGGCGGCGGTCCAGAAGGCGTTGGCCAAGCTGCCCGCGGATCGCTTTGGGAGCGCCGCGCAGTTCAGCGAGGCGCTCGCCAACCCTGCGTTCACGACCCCCGCCGCGACCGCCGGAACCGCCGCGCGTTCCGCCGTTCCGCCGTTCCGCCGTTCCGCCGCAACCACGGCGCTCGCCGCCACGACCATCGTCGCGCTGGGCCTCGCCACCTGGGGCTGGCTCCGCCCCATCCCCGCTCCAACCGTGCACCGGTACGGCCTCGCCCTTCCGGCGTCCCAGGCGCCCGACCCGGACTACCCCACCCCGCAACCGGCCCCGGACGGATCGTTCCTCGTGTATCACGGTCCCATGGAAGGAGGCGTACCGGGTGTCCAGCTCTGGATCAAGCGTCGGGACAGCTACGCCGCAACACCCATCTCCGGCACTCTCGGGGCCCAGACCTTCGCCGTGTCCCCCGATGGAAAGTGGATTGCGTTTGGCGTTGGAGGCCAGCTGAGGAAGCTGCCGGTGGTCGGGGGCGCCGCGGTGACCCTCGTGAGCACGGGTGTCGGCACCGCGCGGGGAGTCGCCTGGCTGGACGACGGAACGATCGTCTATCCAACCGCGCAGGGTCGCGGTCTGGCGCGCATGGCCGAGGGCGGAGGCCCGTCAGAGGCGCTGTGGACATCCGACAGCCTCAGTGCCATTGGCCCGGCGCCGATCACCGGCGGACGGGGGGTGACCTTTTCGGCGTGCTTCGCCGGCGGCGTGTGTGATCTGTGGGTGCTCGACCTGCGCGCCGACCGCGCCCACCTGGTGATGCCCGGCGCCATCGCTGGGCGATATGTCCCGACTGGGCACCTGGTGTACGCGCAGCCCAACGGCACCTTGCTCGCGGTGCCGTTCGACCTCGGCGACCTGGCAGCGCACGGTGCTCCAGTGCCGCTCCTCGACAGCGTGTCGGTGATCAACTCCGGGAGCGCTCCTTCGCTGGCACTCTCCACCTCCGGCACCTTCGTGATGCGGATGGCAGCCACCGCCCTCAACCGGTACGAGATGGCCTGGGTGGACCGGGCCGGCCGCGAGACCCCCGTGGACACCAGTTGGAGGTTTCAAGTCACCGCTTTCGCCGGCAATCATGGGTGGGCCCTGTCACCCGATGGCTCGCGGCTGGCCATCGGTCTCAATACCGACGCCGGAGACGACATCTGGGTCAAGCAACTGCCACGGGGACCGCTGTCCCGGATCTCGTATGACCCGGCCGACGATTTCCGGCCGCGCTGGAGTCGCGACGGCGCCTTCATCACGTTCGCGTCGAATCGGAAGGTCGGCGGCCTGTACCAGCGCCGGGCCGATGGCACCGGGACTGATTCGCTCCTGTTCGCCGGCGCCATCGACGAGGGCACCTGGGCGCCCGATGGACGGTGGGTGGTGCTGCGGCAGGGCGCGGCCTCCGCCGCCGCCGGCGGCCGCGACATCACCGGCTTCCGCCCGGGCAATGACAGCGCACCCGTGCCCCTGCTGGCGACGCCGTTCGACGAAGAGGCCATCGCCCTGGCACCCGATGGCCGATGGCTGGCGTACCAGTCCGACGAAACGGGCCGAACCGAGGTGTTCATCCGCCCGTTCCCCAACACGGACGCCGGCAAGTGGCAGGTGTCGAGCGGCGGGGGTGTCGCGCCCCTGTGGGCACGGAGCGGCCGAGAGCTGTTCTACCTGAGCGGCGAGCGGAACCTAATGTCCGTCCGGGTCACGGCCGGCACCACCCTGCAGCTCGGCGAGCCGCAGGTCCTGTTCCGCGTGGGCAACGAGCTGCTCGGTGTCGAAGCCAACTACTACACCCCGTGGGACGTGGCCCCCGATGGCCGGTTCATCATGGCCCGGCTCCTCAACCTCGCCGGGGGTGGCGACGCGCCGCTGATCGTGGTGGAGAACTGGTTCGAGGAGCTGAAGGCGAAGGTGGGAAGATGACCGGCACCACGCGGCTCTCCAGCGCCCTCGCCGATCGCTACGGCATCGAGCGCGAACTGGGCGCCGGGGGGATGGCGACCGTGTACCTGGCGCAGGACCTGAAGCACAACCGGAAGGTCGCCCTGAAGGTCCTCCGGCCGGAGCTTGCCGCCGTCCTCGGCGCCGAGCGGTTCGTGGTCGAGATCAAGACGACGGCCGCGCTCCAGCACCCCCACATCCTGCCCCTGTTTGATTCGGGGGTCGCCGACGGGTTCCTCTACTACGTCATGCCGTTCATCGACGGCGAGACGCTTCGAACGAAGCTCGACCGCGAAACGCAGCTCGGCATCGAGGAGGCGGTCCGCATCGCGCGCGACGTCGCGGATGCCCTGGACTACGCCCACCGCCACGGCGTGATCCATCGCGACATCAAGCCCGAGAACATCCTGTTGCACGACGGCCGCCCGATGGTGGCGGACTTCGGCATTGCGCTGGCGGTGAGCGCCGCGGCCGGCGGGCGCATGACCGAGACCGGCATGAGCCTCGGCACCCCGCACTACATGAGCCCCGAGCAGGCGACCGCGGAGAAGGATCTGACGCCGCGCTCGGACGTGTACTCGCTGGGCAGCGTGCTCTACGAGATGCTCACCGGCGAGCCGCCGCACACGGGCGCGACCGCGCAGGCCATCATCATGAAGATCGTGACCGACGTCGCCCGGCCGGTCACCGAGCTCCGGAAGTCGGTGCCACCCAACGTCGCGGCCGCGGTGGCCAAGTCGCTGGAGAAGCTCCCGGCGGACCGGTTCGCGAGCGCGGCCGAGTTCGGGGCGGCGCTCACCGACGCGCACTTCACGGTGGCGGTGGGCACTGGGGCGGCCGCGGGACGGACGGCGGGGGCGTGGTGGCGTGACTGGAGACCATGGGCCCTCACGGCGGGACTCGCGGTGGTCGCGGCCCTGGGCGCGTGGCTCGTGACCCGGCGCGCCGCCCCCGAGCCGCTCGTCGCGCGGTTCCGGATTCCCGTCGAGTCGGAACGCGGCGTGACCGGGGCACCGGTCAACACGCTGGCGCTCTCGCCGGACGGCCAGACCATCGTGTACGTGGGCCGCGCCATCGGCGCCACGGGCTCCCAGCTCTACGAGCGGCCCCTGGCCGAGCTCGCCGCCAGGGCCATCCCGGGCACCGAAGGCGGGGCCTTTCCCGCCTTCTCGCCGGATGGCACCCGCCTCGTGTATCTGAGCGGGAGCGCGGTGTTCGTCCTGGCGGTCCCGTTCGACGGGGGCACGCCGACGCAGGTTGCCGGTGTCACGAGCCAGGCCCTGGCCGGCGTCGTCTGGCTGGATCGGGCGACGCTCGCCACGACGAACAGCGACGGCGCCGTCGTGCGCCTCCGCCTCGACGGCGAGACGGCGACCATCGCCGAACCCGATAGCACCGCGGGGGAGCAGAACATCTACGTGCAGGCGATCCTGCCGGACGGCCGCACGTTGCTGGCCATCGCATCCCGTGGAGTGTCTCCCACCGGACAGGTCATCGCCCTCGACACGCGCACGGGGACGCGGCGAGCCGTGCTCGAGGCGACGGCGAACGCCGTCTGGTACGCGGACGGCCACCTGCTCTGGTCACAACCCAACGGCGCCCTGCTCGGCGCCGGATTCGATGCGCAGGCCGGGCAGACCACGGGTGCCGCCATCACCCTGGCCGATGGCGTGCGGCAAGCCGTCGGCGGCGGCGGGCAGGCGGCGGTGTCCGCGACGGGGTCCATGGTCTACCTGCCGGAACAGCCGTTCCGGCTCGCGCTGCTGGACCGGGAAGGGCGCAGCGAGATCATCGCGGAGGGTCACCGCTTCCACAGCCCCCGCTTCTCCCCGGACGGCCGGCGGGTGGCCGTCGATTTCGTCCAGCAGGGGAGCCGCGACGTCTGGACGCTCGATCTCCGACAGCGCACGCTGGCGCGTCTCTCGTTCGAGAACGACGGGCACGATCCGCTCTGGTCGCCGGATGGCCGGTGGGTGGCGTACGTGCACGGGAATGGCGTGTGGCGCCGGCGGGCGGACGGGAGCGGCACGGCCGACTCCCTGTACGCACAATCCGGCGGCGCGAGTACCCTCGCCTTCACCCCGGACGGGCGCGGCATGCTGGTGGCGCAGTTCGCCGAGGTGGGATTCGACATTGCGCTCGTGTCGCCCGGGGAGGCGGGTGCGGCTACCCCGCTGCTCGCGACCCCGTTCAACGAGCAGGCCGCCACCGTCTCGCCCGACGGGCGGTGGGTGGCCTACAGCTCCGACGAAACCGGACGCGACGAAGTGTACGTGCTGCCGTTCCCGGACGGTGGCGCCAAGATCCTCGTCTCCCAGGGGGGCGGCACCGAGCCACGCTGGGGCCCGGACGGCCGCACGGTCTACTACTTCGGACAGCACGATCGCCTGCCCTACCTGATCGCGGCGACGCTCGTGCCCGGTCCCGAGCGGGATCTCACGGTGGGCGCACGGACGCCGGCGTTCGACGTCTCGGAGTTCGAGCCGGCCTCGCCGCACGCGAACTACGACATCTCTCCCGACGGCACCCGCTTCGTCATGGTGCACCAGGGAGCGCTGTCGGAGATGGTGTTCATGCTCAACTGGACGGCCGAGGTCCGGCGGCGGAGCGGGGGACAAGAATGACGACCGTGCGACGAGCGTCAACAACCGTGCAGCGTGCATTGACGACCGTGCAGCGTGCAGCGTGTAGCGCGCAGCGTACCTGCATGCCCGGGGCCGGTTCGCTATACGCTACACGCTGCACGCTACACGGGGTGTCACCATGACCAGCCCTACTGACCGTCTCTCCATCTCCCTCTCCGATCGCTATCGCATCGAGCGCGAGCTCGGGGCGGGCGGCATGGCCACCGTCTATCTCGCCCACGACGTCCGCCACGACCGCAAGGTCGCCCTCAAGGTCCTGCGCCCCGAACTCTCCGCCATCC
>Ga0326597_10011947_pt1 | contig 11462 bp, 2 predicted proteins | sample RVTome_12_FD_203789 | JGI IMG/M metagenome (GOLD analysis project Ga0326597, IMG submission 203789) | Soil microbial communities from uranium-contaminated site in the Upper Colorado River Basin, Wyoming, United States - RVT100D185 | ecosystem: Environmental > Terrestrial > Soil > Contaminated >...
TGCGGGAGCGTCCGGGGCGCGAGCGCGTGGGTGCGCTCGAAGAGCACGTGCGCGCTCTGGTGGCGCGGGTGCTGCGCCAGAAGCCGGCGCGTATCGACCTGACTAGGCCCTTCCGCGCGCTCGGTCTCGACTCGCTCCTGGGCCTCGAGCTGCGAGCACAGCTCGAGGGACGCTTCCACGTTCAGGTGCCGGCGACGCTCGTGTGGAACTACCCCAACGTCTCCGCCCTGGCCCGCGAGCTGGCGCGTCGCGCCAAGATTCCGCTCGACGACGAGCTTGAGCCCGCGGCACAGCCCGGCGCCGCGCTGCCGGCGACTGCGGTCGATTTCGAGGCGGTGCTCGCTGACCTCGAGCAGCTCTCCGACGAGGACGCGCGCCGGCTGCTCGCCGAGAACGTCGAGGGCTCTCGATGAACGACATCTCTTCGCGCCTCTCACGGCTGTCACCGGAGAAGCAGGCGCTGCTCGCGCGGCAGCTCCGGGCCACCGGCCCCGTATCGGCCGCGGCCGAGCCGCTGGCCGTCGTCGGACTCGGCTGCCGCTTTCCCGGCGGCGCCGACTCGCCGCAGGCGTTCTGGCGCCTGCTCTGGCAGGGCGTGGACACAGTTGCCGAGGTTCCGGACGACCGCTGGTTGGCCGACGACTATTTCGATCCCGATCCGTCCCGTCCGGGCCGGATGAACACGCGCTGGGGCACGTGGATCGACCGCTTGGACGAGTTCGACTCCCAGTTCTTCGGCCTGGCGCCCCGCGAGACCGCGAAGATGGACCCACAGCAGCGGCTGGTGCTCGAAGTTTGCTGGGAAGCGCTGGAAGACGCGGGGCAGACGCTCGAAGGGCTCGCTGGAAGCCGTACCGGCGTGTTCGTGGGCACGCACGCCAACGACTACTCGTGGATGACGTTCGGGGGCAACGCCGCCCCCGACGCCTATGACAGCACCGGAACGGCCCACAGCATCGTCGCCAACCGCGTCTCGTATTTGCTCGACTTGCGGGGGCCGAGCCTCGCCCTGGATACTGCCTGCTCCTCTTCCCTCGTGGCCGTCCACCTGGCGGTTCAGGCGCTGCGGCAGCGCGAGTGCGACCTCGCGGTCGCCTGCGGCGTCAACCTGATGCTCTCTCCCCTTTGGAGCCTCGCCCTTTCGAAGCTGGGCATACTCTCCCCGGACGGGCGTTGCAGGGCCTTCGATTCCGCCGCCAACGGGATTGTGCGCGGCGAAGGCTGCGGCGCCGTTGTGCTGAAGCGCCTCTCGGAGGCATTGGCCGACGGTGACGGGATCTGGGCCGTCGTGCGCGGGAGCGCCACCAATTCGGATGGCCGCACGAACGGCCTTACGGCGCCGAACGGCATCTCCCAGCAGGCGGTCGTACGAGCGGCGCTCGCGAACGCGGGGGTCGAGCCCGGGGACGTGGGGGCGATCGAGGCCCACGGTACGGGGACTCTGCTCGGCGATCCCATCGAGGTGGAGGCGCTGGCCGAAGTGCTCGGCCGGGGCGACGCAGGCGGCAACCCGTGTGTGCTCGGTTCGGTGAAGACCAACATCGGGCACCTCGAGGGCGCCTCCGGCATCGCCGGCCTGATCAAGCTCGTGCTGAGCCTGCACTATGAAGGACTGCCGCGCCTCGTGCACTTCGAGACCCCGAATCCGCTCCTGCCGCTGGAGGGGACGCGCTTCGTCCTTTCGGCCGCAGAGCGGCCGTGGCCGCGGGCCAAGCGGCGACGTATCGGCGGGGTAAGCAGCTTCGGCTTCGGCGGGACGAACGCTCACGTCGTGGTCGAGGAGGCGCCGCTGCCCGTCGGCGCGAGGGGGGCGGAGGCCGCCGACACCGGCTCAACGCATGTGCTCGTTGTGTCGGCCCGAACCCCCGACGCGCTACGCGCCCGGGCTGCGGCGATGGGCGATTGGCTGACCGGTGCGGGCCGCGGCGAGTCGGTCACGGACGTGTGCTTCACCGCCTGGGTGCGACGGTCGCGCCACGAGCACGGCCTCGCGGTAGTGGGAACCTCGCACGAAGAGCTGGCAACACGGCTTGCGGCCGGGGCCCGGGGTGTCTCCGCCCCGGGCCTGGCGCGCACGCAGCACGGCACGGGTCGCGTGCCTGGCCTGGTCTTCGTCTTCACCGGTCAGGGGACGCAGTGGCCGGGCATGGGCCACCGACTGCGCGAAGGCGAGCCGGCCGCGCGCGAGGCGCTCGAGCGCTGCGAGGCCGCGATAAGGACGCATGCCGGGTGGTCGCTGCTCGAGGAGCTGGACCGCTCGGCGGAGTCGTCACGTCTCTCGTCGACCGAGATCGCGCAGCCGGCGGTGTTCGCGATCCAGGTGGCGCTTGCGGCCTGGTGGCGTTCGATGGGCGTGGTGCCCGACGCGGTGGTGGGTCACAGCATGGGCGAGGTGGCGGCAGCGCATGTCGCCGGCATCCTCTCGCTCGAGGAGGCGGTGCGGATCATCGTGCATCGCGCGCGGCTCATGGAGCGGACGCGCGGGGCCGGCCGGATGCTGGCCGTCGAGGTGGCGCTCGAGCGCGCTGCGGCATGGGCCGACGAGCTGGGGGTATCCGTCGCCGCTGTCAACAGCCCGTCCTCATGTGTTCTGTCTGGCGCGCGCGACGCGCTGGAGGCCGCCGCAGGCCGGCTGGAGCGCGAGGGGGTGACCCATCGCTGGCTGCCCGTGGAGTACGCGTTCCACAGCGCGCAGATGGAGCCCATTCGCGCGGAGCTGGCGGCGGCCCTCGGTGCGGTCGAGCGACAGTCGGCCCGCACACTTATCGCCTCGACGGTGTCAGCAGCGCTGGTTCAGGGGGCCGACCTGGACGCCGCCTACTGGGCGCGCAACGTCCGCGAGACGGTCCGCTTCCGCGACGCTGTCGACGCCTTGGGCCAGAGCGGCCACCGCACGTTCGTGGAGATCGGACCCCATCCCGCGCTCCTGCGGCCGCTCCAGCAGTGCGCCGCAGCGTGGGACGACTCGGCAATCACGGTGCTGCCCTCGCTTCACCGAGATCTCGACGACAGGGCCGCCCTGCGCTGCGCCGTGGGGGCGCTGCACCTCGCGGGCCATCGTTGCGACGCGCGCACCCTTTTTTCCGGCAGCGCCCGGATGGTGCGACTGCCGCCCTATCCGTGGCAGCGCGAGCACTACCCGCTTCGCCGCGGTGACCAGGCCACTTCCGAGCGCCCGACTTTGGCGACCGGGCCCGCTGCGGACCCGCTGCTCGGCGGGCGGCTGGCCACCGCGATTGAAACCTACCAGATCGACGTGTCGCCGGAGTCGCCGGCGTGGCTCGGCGATCATCGAGTGTTCGGCAAGGTCCTGTACCCGGCGGCGGCCCTGCTCGCGACCGCCTGGGCAGCGGGAGCCAAGGCTTTCGGCACCGAATCCGTCGCAATCGAGGGACTCATGATCGGGCGGCCGCTGGTCGTGCCCGCCGACGGGTTCAAGCGGCTCCAGATCACCTCGGCGGGCGAAGGGGCCGGACGCCGCGTGCGCGTCTTCAGCAGCGGTATGGAAGAGGGGGGTGACGTGAGTTGGGACGAGCACGCGTCGGCGCGCGTGCGGCCCATCGATCCGCCGCTGGATCAGGCTTCGCCTTCGAACGTGGTGGGCGATCCTGACGGGCAGGGTCTCGACGGCGCCGATTTCTACGCACAGCTCGCAACGCTCGGGGTGGGATTCGGTGCACGCTTCCGCGGAATCCGGCGATTGTGGCCAGGCGAAGGGCGCGCCACGGCCCTGTTGCCCCTCTCGGACGGGGAGAGTGCGGCCGGCGAGGCGCTCTTCCGGTATCCGCCGCTGGTCGACGCATGCCTGCAGGTCGCCGCGGCGGCGTTGATCCAGGACCAGGCGGACCGTGGGCTCGTACTTCTGCCCGTCGCGATCGAGCGCGCCTGGTGTCGCCGACCCGTTGGCGGCGAGCTGCGCGTCAAGGCGGTGGCCCGCGACCGCTCGCGCCTGGCGGAGGAAGGCGTCCTGTTCGACCTGCAAGGCAGAGACGAGGGCGGCGCTCTCGTCTTCGAGATCGAAGGGCTGCACATGCGTCCGTCGCGGGCTACCCAGTTCGTCAGCGGGGAAAGCCTGCTGTGCGCGGTCGAGTGGGTCCCGGCGCCCGTTCCCGCGGCGCGACCCGATTCCGAAGGCACCGCAGGCGCCCGCTGGCTCCTGCTGGTCGATGGGCAAGGCATCGGGCACGCCGTGGCCGCGAAGCTCGGCGAGTCCGGCCAAGAGGCCCTTTGCATCCACTCATCGGGCTCCACCTCGGGGGCGGCGACCACCGCGCCCGCCGATCCCGACGCCCTGCGTGGCTGGCTGGACGAGATTCTCGCTACGGGAGGGCCGTGGCGGGGTGTTGTCTGCTTGTGGCCTCTCGATGCCCCGCGGGCGCCATTCGCCGACGCATCACGACTAGAAGATGCGTGCCGCGCGACTCTGGGCGGCGCGCTGCGGGTCGCGCAGGCGCTCGTCACCCGCAAGGCGCGCGGCGCGCCGCGGCTCTGGTTGGTAGGCCGCGGTGCTTGCGCCGTCGTTCCGGGCGACGAGTCGAACGCTCTCGGCGTGGCTCCCCTTGGAGGCTTCGTCCGCGTCGCCGGCATCGAGCACCCCGAGCTGCGTTGCGCGCGCCTTGACCTCGACCCCACGCGGCACGCCAGGGATGTGGAGGCGCTGGCAGCCGAGCTGTTGGCGGACGACGACGAGATCGAGGTCGCGTACCGGCACGGTGAGCGCTTCGTTGGCCGTCTTCGCCGGGTGCCGTTGCCGCCGGAAGCGCCGTTCCGGCAGAGCAAGCGGCTGGAGCGCAGCGCCGCACGGCTGCTCGAAGAGCTGGCGTGGGCCGACGTCCCGCGTCGTGCTCCGGGGCCGGCGGAAGTCGAGCTCCGGGTGCTCGCTGCTGGCCTCAACTTCCGGGACGTACTGAATGCGGTGGGCCTCTATCCCGGTCCCGAGGTCCCGCTTGGCAACGAATGCGTCGGCGAGATCGTGGCGGCCGGGTCCGGTGTCTCCGGGCTTCAGGCCGGCGACCTCGTGGTAGCCGTGGCTTTTGGCAGCATGTCCGACTACGTGACCACCGATGCGAGCATGGTGGTGCCAAAGCCGGACACGCTTTCGATCGCGGCGGCAGCTACGATCCCCATCGCTTTCCTCACCGCGCATTACGCTCTCCACGAACTGGCCAAGCTGGGGAAAGGTGACCGTGTGCTGATCCACGCCGGGGCGGGTGGTGTCGGCCTCGCCGCCGTGCAGATTGCCCTGCGCGCCGGGGCTACGGTGCTCGCTACCGCCGGCAACGAGGACAAGCGCGAGTTCCTGCGCCGCCTGGGTGTGGCGCACGCGATGGACTCCCGTTCGCTGTCGTTCGCAGACGAGGTAGCGGCGGTTACCGGGGGGCGCGGCGTGGACGTCGTCCTCAACTCGCTCAGCGGCGACTTTATCCCGCGCAGCCTGGCCGCCACCGCCCGCGGCGGACGCTTCCTTGAATTGGGCAAACGGGGCATCTTGACCGCAGCCGAGGTCGCGTCCCAGCGCCCCGACGTCGCATACCACGTCGTCTACCTGGGTGAAGTGTGCGACACCGCGCCGGAACGCGTGGGGGCCTGGCTGCGGGCGTTGCTGGATGACGTCGCGCGCGGCGCTCTGGAGCCGCTGCCGTTCCGCGTTTTCGAGCGGCCCCAGGCCGTTGAGGCGTTCCGCCACATGGCCCAGGCCCGCCACGTCGGCAAGGTGGTGCTGCAGATCGCGGACTCGCCCGTCGCGAGGGTGGCGACCCCGCTCGTTCGCGCGGGGACGACTCATCTGGTGACGGGAGGACTCGGTGGCGTGGGGCTCGCCATCGCCGATAGGCTGGCTGCGCAGGGTGCCGCGGGGCTGGCGCTCGTGGGGCGATCGCGTCCGTCTGAAGCCGCCGAGTCGGCGATCGCCGGCTTGCGTGCGCGGGGCGTGTCGGTTCAAGTATTTCAAGGCGACGTCGCTGACCGGTCGCGTGTGGCTGAGATTCTCGAGCGCATCGACGCGGAAATGCCGGCGCTGGCCGGGGTCTGGCACGCGGCGGGCCTGCTGGACGACGCCACGTTACTGGAACAGGATTGGGGCCGCTTCGCGCGTGTTCTCGCGCCCAAGCTGCTCGGTGGCTGGTGCCTGCACGAGTTGACACGAAGGTATCGTCTCGACGCCTTCGTGCTGTTCTCCTCGGCCGCATCGCTCGTCGGCTGGCCCGGGCAGGGCAACTACGCGTCGGCCAACGCTTTCCTCGACGCCCTTGCCCACCATCGGCGGCAGCTCGGGCTACCGGCGATGAGCATCAATTGGGGCGCTTGGGCGCGCGTGGGCATGGCCAGCAGCCTCGGCCGCGCCGATCAGCAGCGCATGGACCGCCGCGGCATGCGCTGGATGGCGCCCGAACATGCCCTCGAAGCGCTGCAACTCGCGGGGCGTAGCGGGCGCGCGCAGGTCGGAGTGGTCTCCCTGGATTTCGCCGCCTTTGCCGCCTCCGGTGTCGGCGCCGGCTTGCAGCGGCTTCTGAGCGACGTGGCAGCGCCGGTGATGCGCGAGGCGGCCGGGTCGACGGGCGCCGCCGCCATCCGCGAGCTGGGTGCCGAAGTAGCCGCGGCTCCGTCGGCGCGACGCCGAGCGATCGTGGTCACCCGTGTGCGCGAGCAGGCGCTGCGCACACTGGGGTTGGCCCCGGACTTTCCTCTCGACCCTCGCCAGGGCCTGCGCGACATCGGCCTTGATTCGCTGATGGCGATCGAGCTCCGGAACGCCCTGCAGCAGATCGCCGGGCGGCCCCTGCCCTCGACGCTGCTCTTCGACTTTCCGACCGTCGATAGCCTGAGCGGTTATTTGCTCGAGGCCGTTTCGGTGGATCGGAAGGCGGCACCGCCCGCGGCCCCCGCGGCCGCGCCCGACATCTCGGAGGACGAAGCCGAAGCGCTCTTGCGGGAGGAATTGGCGATGCTGGCGCACGGAACGACAGGTGAGTGACCAGGTGACACAGCAGACAACAGGCGACCGGGCCGGCCTGGTCAAAGAAGCGCTGCTGCAGCTCCGCGAGCTGCGCGCCCGCCTCGACGAGAGCGAAGGCCGTTTGACCGCGCCCATTGCGGTCGTCGGCCTCGGCTGCCGATTCCCGAAGGCCCCCGATCCCGACGCCTATTGGCGGCTCCTCGCCGAAGGAGTGAACGCGGTCGACGAGATCCCGCGCGACCGCTGGAACATCGACGCTTTCTTCGACCCCGATCCCGATGCGCCCGGCCGGATGTACACCCGGCACGGCGGTTTCATCGATGGCGCTGACGGCTTCGACGCCCACGTGTTCGGAATCTCGCCGCGTGAGGCGGTGTCGATGGACCCGCAGCATCGGCTGCTGCTGGAGGTGAGTTGGGAAGCGCTGGAGGACGCCGGCATCGCGCCCGACTCCTTGATGGGCACCGCCACCGGCGTATTCGTCGGACTCAGCAACAGCGACTATCTGCGGGTGGTCTTCGCCGACCCGGGAGCGATCGACACCTACGCGTCGGTGGGCGTGAACTACAGCGTGGCCGCGGGCCGCATCTCGTACCTGCTCGGCTTGCAGGGTCCCAGCATGGTCGTGGACACCGCCTGCTCCTCGTCGCTCGTGGCTATCCACCTCGCCTGCCAGAGCCTGCGCATGGGGGAGACGCGCCTCGCCCTCGCCGGGGGCGTCAACCTGATGCTGCTACCCGAGGTCAACATCAACTTCTGCAAGGCGCGGATGCTGGCCGCCGACGGCCGCTGCAAGACATTTGATGCCGCCGCCGACGGCTACGTGCGCGGCGAGGGCTGCGGTGTCGTGGTGCTGAAACGCCTGACCGACGCCCTGGCCGAGGGCGATCGCGTGCGTGCTGTCATCCGTGGCTCCGCGATCAATCAGGACGGACGGAGCAGCGGGCTGACTGTGCCCAACGGACCCTCGCAGGAGGCGGTGATCCGCGCCGCCGTCGCCAGCGCCGGACTCACGCCGGCCGATATCGACTACGTCGAGGCCCATGGCACGGGCACGTCGCTGGGAGATCCCATCGAGCTGCACGCGCTCGGCGCGTCGCTGGCCGCGTCGCGCGCGAAGGACCGTCCGCTCATCGTCGGATCCGTCAAGACGAACATCGGGCATCTTGAGGCTGCGGCAGGCGTCGCCGGCCTGATCAAGGTAGTGCTCGCCCTCGAGCACCGGGAGCTGCCCCGACAGCTCCACTTCGAGCGGCCGAATCCGCACGTCGATTGGAGCCAGTGGCCGCTCGAGGTGGCGACCAGCCACAGCCCCTGGCCCGCACGGTCGGGCCCGCGCCGGGCAGGGGTCAGCGCCTTCGGTTTTAGCGGCACCAACGCCCACGTAGTGCTCGAGGAGCCGCCCGCACCGGTGCCGCGGACTCCGGCCTCCAGGCCCTGGCATTGCTTGACCGTCTCCGGCCGAACTCCGAGCGCGCTCCGCGCCGGCGCTCGCCGCCTGGCCGCGCACCTCCACGCCCATCCGGAGCTTGACCTGGCCGATGTCGCCCTCAGCGCTAACGCCGGCCGTGCCCATCTGACGGACAGGGCCGCGATCGTAGTGACCACGAATGCGGAGGCCACCGAGCAGCTCGATCGGCTCGCGGAAGGGACCGCCGGACCGGCAGCGTTCGCGGGCCGCGCCGTGCCTGGCGACGCGCCCGAGCTGGTTTTCTTCTTCCCGGGCCAGGGCGCGCATTACGGGGGCATGGCGCGCCAGCTGTTCGAGACACAGCCGGTCGTGCGGGCCGCTCTGGAGCGTTGCGATGCGATCCTGCGCGGGGAGCTCGAGCGTCCGCTGCTCGACGTCGTGTTCGATCCCGCCGAACGCACGCTGGAGTCAATGGCTTTCGCCCAGCCCGCGCTGTTCGCGGTCGAGTATGCGCTAGCGGAGCTGTGGCGCTCGTGGGGGGTGCGGCCCGCGGCCGTGCTCGGACACAGCGCGGGCGAGTTCGTCGCCGCCTGTGTGGCCGGAGTCATGGACCTCGAGGACGCCCTGCGCCTGATCGCGGTGCGCGGTCGTCTGATGCAGAGCCTCCCGCCGGGGGGCGCGATGGCGACGGTGTACGCGGACGCCGCCGACGTGGAGCAGGCCATCGCGCGCCAGGGCGGAGCGCTGACTCTTGCCGCGATCAACGGTCCGGCTCATGTCGTCGTTTCGGGCGAGGCTGCCCTGGTCGACCGCGTGCTCGCCGAGTTCGAGGCGATGGGCGTAACGGGCAAGCGATTGCGCATCTCCAACGCGTACCATTCACCCCTCGTCGAGCCCGTACTGGCCGAGCTGGAGGAACATGCCGCCCGTGTGACCTACCGAGCCCCCGAAGTCGAGCTTGTCTCGAACCTCACCGGACGCGCCGTCGGGCCGGGCGAGATCGGCCCTGCTTACTGGCGCGAGCACATGCGACGCCCCGTCCAGTTCCTGGCGTCGGTGCGGACCCTCGAGCGCGCCGGCTACCGCGCCTTCGTGGAGGTCGGTCCCGGCTCGACGCTCCTGGGGATCGCCCAGGAGTCGATCGACGCCGAAGGTCGCCTGTGGCTGCCGACCATCCGTCGCAGCCGGGACGAGTGGCAACAGCTCCTCGAGACCGCGGCTACCCTGCACGTGAACGGGGTGGCGATTGACTGGGCCGGCGTGGATCGTCCCTACGCACGCGGCAAGGTCGCGCTACCCACCTACCCATTCGAGCGCGCACGGTACTGGCCCGAGGTGACGGCCCGCGCGACCGCGCCTGCCAACGCCACGCTGTGGGAAGCGGGCCTCTTGGCGGGCCGGGCCCAGTCCGGTCAGGCTCCGCTCGACCTGGTACTGCCTGCTTTCCCCGCGATCTGGGCCGCGTTCGCACGCCTCACGACCGCCTACCAGCTTGCGGCGCTGCGCGAACTGGGGGTGTTCACGCGGCCCGGCGAGCGCTGGAGGGTCGACGCGCTCTGCCAGCAGTTCGGGATAGCCTCGACCTACGTGCCGCTAATACACCGCTGGCTGTCTCACCTCGCCGCGGAAGGGTTGCTGCGTGCCGACGGCGACGCTTACGTCGCGGATTGCGATCTGCCGCCGTCGGCAGTGGACACCGCGCTGGCCGAGACCGCGGCGACGCTCGGCGGCTACCGTGAATTCTTCGACTACGTGCAGAGCTGCGGTCCGCGCGCGGCGGCGGTACTGACGGGCAAGGAGAGCGCCCTCGACACGCTGTTCCCTGGCGGCTCCTTCGCGCTGGCCGACGGGTTGTATCAGACCTCCCCAGTTTCGCGCTACCTGAACGCGATCGTGCGCGCCGTGGTCGAGAAGGCGGTCGCAGCGGCGGTGCCGCGGGGCGAGGTGCGGGTGCTCGAGATCGGTGCTGGGACGGGAGGCACGACCTCCGCCCTCCTGCCCGCGCTGCCGGCCGAGCGCACGACCTACGTCTTCACCGACGTGTCCGACCTCTTCCTCAACCAGGCGCGCGCCAATTTGGCCGCCTATCCGTTCGTGCGTTTCGCGCGGCTCGATATGGAACAGGATCCTGGCGCGCAGGGCTTTGCCCCGGCGGGCTTCGACGTGATCGTCGCCGCCAACGTCCTGCACGCGACCCGCGATCTGCGCCTCACTCTTGCTCGCGTCCGGGCGCTGGCCGCCCCTGGTGGTCTGCTCGTCCTGAGCGAGACGACCACCCACCACCGCGTCTTCGACATCACCACGGGACTCATCGAGGGCTGGCAGGCATTCACCGATGATGTCCGCGGCGACAACCCGCTGGTGTCTACCGAACAGTGGCTGGCACTGCTGACGGAAGCCGGCTTTGACCAGGTCGCGGGTTTGCCGGAGCCGGGAGGCGCCGCGGATGCGCTGGGCAACCGCATCATCGTGGCGGCGGCGCCCCTGGCCGGGGAGCGCACCGCGGAGCTCACCGTCCCGGGCGCCGCGGCGGCCGAGGCCGCGTCGATTCCGGCGCCCGCCCGCTCCGGGGGGGGCGACTCGCAGCTGCTTGACGACCTCGCAGACGCCGTGCCCTCAGAGCGGCCTGGCCTTCTCGCTCTCCACGTGCGGCGGCGCGTGATGGAAATCCTGCGCCTCGACGCGCAGCACACTCCGGCCTTGCAGGACCGTCTCATGCAGCTCGGATTCGATTCGCTGATGGCAGTCCAGCTGCGCAATTGCCTGGCGATCGACCTCGGCTTGCCCGGCCGATTGCCGGCGACGCTCGTGTTCGATCATCCGACATGCGAGTCCCTGGGTGCGTTCCTCGCGCAGCGGACGGGCGCCGAGGCGCCCTTGCCTGCAAAAGAGGCGACGCCCGCGCCCGCCGCGCGCGCCGTGGACGTGCTTGGGCTCAGCGAGGAACAGGCCGAGACCCTGTTGCTGGAGCGCCTCGATTCGATCGAGCGGAGGACGCCGTGAGCGAGACCACCACCGGCCTCACCCCGCTCAAGCGCGCGCTCCTCGCCCTGGAGGATTTGCAGGCGCGCCTGGACGTGGCCGAGCGCCGCGGGC
>Ga0326597_10011948_pt1 | contig 11462 bp, 7 predicted proteins | sample RVTome_12_FD_203789 | JGI IMG/M metagenome (GOLD analysis project Ga0326597, IMG submission 203789) | Soil microbial communities from uranium-contaminated site in the Upper Colorado River Basin, Wyoming, United States - RVT100D185 | ecosystem: Environmental > Terrestrial > Soil > Contaminated >...
CGGTCAGATGAAAAACCTGTTCCTGATTCCGCTGCAGATCCTTCTCGGCAGCGGTCTGGGAAAGCCGATTTTCCTCCAGCTCCAGTTCCTGCTGCGCCACCCGGCCCTCAAGTTCTTCCCGCTGCCGACCCTGCATTCGGGAAACTTCCGTTTCCGCGGCGCCTTCCTGCTGCAGTTCCCGAAAGCGACTGAGGGCGAAACGGATCTCTATCTGCTTGAATTCTTCCCGGCATTCCCGATACCGCTCGGCCTTTCGCGCCTGGCGGTTCAGCGTATTGAGCTGGCGACGCACCTCGGCGATGATGTCCCCGAGCCGCAGCTGATTCTGCCGGGTAGCGTCGATCTTGCGTAAAGCCGCTTTCTTCCTGGACTTGAACTTGCTGATGCCGGCCGCCTCCTCGATGAGGAAACGGCGATCTTCCGGTTTGGCATTAAGAATCATGCCGATCTTGCCCTGCTCGATGATGGAATAGGCACGGGCCCCGACGCCAGTATCCATGAACAGTTCGGCGATATCGAGCAACCGGCAGGGGGTCTTGTTGAGCAGGTATTCGCTTTCCCCGTTGCGATAAAGCCGGCGGGTGACCATGATCTCGGGATAATCACGGACCGTAGGCGGACCCAGCCCCCTGTCATTGCTGAACACCATCGACACTTCGGCCATGCCCAGGGGCTTGCGGCTTTCGCTGCCGCCGAAAATGACGTCCTCCATGGCGAGGCCGCGCAGATTTTTGGCGTTCTGTTCACCCATGGTCCAGCGGATGGCGTCCACGATATTGCTCTTGCCGCACCCATTGGGACCGACCACGGCCGAAACTCCCGCGCTGAAATCGAGAGTCACCCGATCAACGAAGGATTTGAAGCCGACAATTTCTATTCGTTTTATCTGCATTCAGTAAAAACCACCAGTCGGCAAATTAAGGCGGAACATGTTAGCAAGGGGCAAATTGCATGTAAAGAACTTATCAGGCCATTGAAAAACAACCGCTGGAACCCCGGGAAGGGCATTTTTCACAACCTGACAGCACCCGGACCGGATCTGTTTCTTGCCTGTTTTTCGCCGGAGCGCTATGATAACCACCATGGGCAGTCTGATTATTACTCCAGCGGAAACCGGCCTCACCGGCCTTGAAGTCCTTGAAAAGCGCATTCCCGCCGCTCCAGCGGCCTATCTGCGACAATTATTCCGCCAGGGGAAGATCCTGCTGGCCGGAAACCCGGTGACCGCCGGGACGGTCCTGCGGTGCGGGGACCAACTGGATCTCCCGGGGAGCGACCGCCTGAAGGTTCTGATCGAGGCGTCGCAAAAAATAACCGTCGAAATCCTGCTCGAAAACCGACTGTGGATGGCCGTGTACAAACCGGCCGGCCTGGCCGTGCACCGCGGCACCGGGCACGAAGAGGACAATTTGACCAACCGCGTGCAGGCATGGCTGCAGAATCTGAGGGAGCCCTTTCGCGCCTTCCCGGTCCACCGGCTGGATGCCGGCACCTCGGGGCCGGTGCTGTTTGCCAAAGGCCGCCAGGCAGCGGGGGCTCTCGGTCGGGCCCTGATGGCCGGGGAACTGGAGAAATCCTATCTGGCCCTGGCCCCTGCAGGCCTGCCGGAGGAGGGATTGCTGGCCTCGCCGGTTCCGGCGAAAGGCAAACTGAAGGAGGCGGCCACCCGATACCGGGTGCTCGCCGCAAACGCGAAATACATGCTGCTGCAACTGGAACTGCTCAGCGGCCGGACCCACCAGATCCGCCGCCAAATGGCCGATGCGGGCCATCCCCTGGCCGGCGATCAGCGCTACGGCGGGCCCGCCCTGCCCGAACTCGACCGGCCGTTTCTACATTGTTGCCGGCTGGTCTGGCCAGACCCCGAAAGCGCTGCTCGGCAATGCGTAACCTGCCCGCTTCCGGAGGATCTGACCCGGGCGCTGACGGCACTGGGCATGGAAATCCCGGCCCTGATCGAAAAAAATGGTTCGTTCGCCGCACCCTGATCGACAGGGGCAAACCGACAGCACAACACTTCGCCGCCAAGGATCCCCATGTTCCGTCGCCACCCCTATCTGACCTTTTTCGGCTTGCTGACAGCTCTACTTCTGCTGGCTTGCGGCATCTTTCTGGCCACCTTCGACCTTAACCGCTATCGTGAAAATCTTCAGACCAGCCTGAGCAAGGCACTTTCCCGGCCGGTCCGGCTGGGTGAGGCGCATCTTTCCTGGCATTTCGGACCGGCCTTCGAGTTCGCCGATCTGCATATCGCCGGCAAGGAGGATGAAGCGCCCCTGTTGCAGGTCGACAGTCTCTACCTGCAACCCAAAATCCTGCCCCTCCTGATCGGCAGGATCGACTTTGACAAAATAGTTCTCGACCAGCCGCGGCTGCTTCTCAACCTCACCGCCGAAGCCGAAGGGCCGTCTCCTCCCAGCCTTCTGCACGCCGTGCTGACCACGATCCGGGTCGATTCCATAACCATCCGCGAAGGAACTCTCAAGCTCATCGACCGACGGCTGCCCGATGCCCCCTTCGAAGCCGAACTGCAGCAGCTCCAGGTGGAGGCGAGCCGCCTCTTTTCCAGGAGCCGCGGACGTCTGCGCATCGAGGCTCTGCTGGTCCAGCAACAGGAGCATGCGAGCCTCAAGCTTTACGGCCGCCTGACCCTGCCGTCTCAGCCGACGGAATGGCAGGAAGGACGGGCCAACCTCGATCTGGCCCTGCAGAGACTGGCTGTGGACACCTTGCCGCCTCGATTCAGGGCGGCATGGGGCATCACCGAAGCCCGTGGACGGCTGGACGCACACCTCGCCCTGGCGGGATCGCCGGCCGAAGGCCTGCTGATCACCGCCGGGCTGACCGGCGACGACCTGGCGCTGCAGATCCCCGAACTCTACAGCCATCCTCTCACCCTGCACGATCTGGCTTTTTCCGGGCGGTGGACCGCAAGCGCCGAAATGCACACCCTCGCAGACCTGTCCCTGCGGGTCGACGGGCTGAGCCTCGACGGGCATCTCACCCTGCAGCGTGAAACCGACAACCCCTGGCTGGAAGGGCACATCTCCACCCCCTATCTCCCCGTGCAGGAAATCTGGCGCCTGCTGCCCGACCGGTTACCCTCCATTCCCGTTGTCGAATTGAGCAGCCGCTTCCCCGCCGGGACACTGAGTCTGGACCGGGCCCGGATTGCCGGTCAACTGACGGATTACCGGCAAGGAAGTTCAGTCCTGCCCCTGCAGGCGGCGGATTTCCGGATCCGCGACGGCCAGCTCAATTTCGGGGGCAAGGAGTCGCTTCAGCAAATCTCAGCCAATCTCGCCTTCGCCGACCGGAACCTGCACCTCACTGAAGGCCGGGCGATGCTGGCCGACTCGCCCTTGCAATTTTCGGCAAACATGGAAGGGCTTTTCGATACCGAAATGAAAACCACCCTCGGCGCGGGCTGGGTGCTACCGGCCGACCGGCTGGCCGCCCTGCTGCCGGAAAAGGCGCTGCCTAACCTCACCGGGGAAGGGCCTGTGCCCATATCCCTGACCCTCAACGGCAAGGGGCGGGTCTTTGAGATGAACCTGCGCGCCGACTTCGACGCCTGCACCCTCTCCTATGAGCCGGTTTTTCGCAAAAAGACCGGGACCAACGGCAAACTGGAAATCACCGCCACTCTTTCCCCCGACAGCCTGTTGCTGACCCGGGGCAGGCTCGACCTCGGTCCGGCCGGACTGACCGTAACCGGCGAACGATGGATGACGGACAAGGGCAACCAAATCCCGGCCGCCGCACAACCCTTCCGGTTGCGCGGCGAACTGGCCGAAACGGACCTGGCCGCCATGAACGGCCTGCTGCCGCCCCTGGAAAAGTTCCGGTTAAGCGGTCAACTGGCAGGCCATTACACCCTGGAAGGAACCGGCACCGCCGTGAAACAGGCCGGGGGGAGCCTGACGGGGCGCAATCTCGGCGTCCATTTCAGCGAGATCCTGCAGGGAGAACTGCAAGGATTCAACGGCCGCGCCACCCTCCTGCGGGACCGGATGGAATGGTCCGGGGTCACGGGTCGGCTTGGTGAGAACCCGGTCACCATTGGCGGCAAGCTGCGAAACTGGGCTTCCCCCCGTGTCGAACTGGACATCGCTGCCCCGAAAATCAGCACCGCCGACCTGGTCTTTCCCTCCTCAACGGCCATTCTTCACAACACCGCGGGCCGGTTGATCTTCACCCGGGACGAAATCCTCTTCGAAAAGATCAAAACATCCCTTGGGGAGAATACGATCGCCACCGTCGACGGCAATCATCGTTACAAACCCATCCACACCACCACCCTGGACGCCTCCGCCGAAAAGGCCGACATCGACGAAGTGGTCGCCCTGTTCCAGGGAATGGCGAAAAAAGACCGCCCCGCCGGCGAATTGCCCCAATTCACGGTAATCGTCAATAGCCGGGCCGAACGGGGCAGCTACGGTCCCTGGAACTTCCGCAAGGCCGAAGGCACCGTCACGGTTACGCCCGGAGCCCTACACATCGATCCATTACAATTTTCCCTCGGCCGGGGCAAAGGGCGGGGCGGGATCGCCATTCTGCACAAAAGCGGGACCGAATCGCAGCTGAATATTTCCGGCCACCTCGAAAACGTAGGAGCGGAAACCCTCCACCGCAAGGCGTTCCCTGAAAATAAACCTCAGTTAAGCGGCCGGCTGACCGGAGATTTTGCACTGCAGGGTCTGATCGGCGACCGGTTTCTCGAAACCTCGAGCGGCAACTTTCACATCGCGGTTGCCGACGGCGTCCTGTACCGCTTCGCCTTTCTCGCCAAATTATTCTCCCTGCTCAATGTCTCGCAGATCCTGACCCTGAACCTGCCCGACATGGCCAGGGAGGGGATGCCCTTCAGCATCCTTGAAGGCACTTTCGCCCTCAACGGGGGAAAACTTTCCACCGAGGATCTCTTCCTCACCAGCAACGCCATGAATCTCTCGCTGATCGGCACCGCCGACCTGGTGAACAATGAACTGGACCTGCTGGCGGGAGTCAAACCCTTTCGAACCGTCGACAAGATCGTCACCCACATTCCCATTGCCGGTTGGTTGCTGACCGGAGACGAAAAAGCCCTGATTACCGCACATTTCGAGATCACCGGCAAAAGCGAGGATCCGGAAGTCCGGGCCGTTCCCGTCACTTCCCTCTCCGGAAAGGTGCTCGGCATTTTCAAACGGGTTCTGGGACTGCCGGGGAAGGCGATCACCGATCCGGCGGGACTGATTACCGGGCAGGAAAGGGAGGACAAGAGGTAGGCGGCGCCCTATTCCGGGCAGACGGCGAAATAGAGAGTCACGATTCCGCAGGTCAGATCGCGGTGGGCCACAGAAACGAAGCCGGCGGTTTCGAGCAGGGCTTTGAAATCGTCGCGGGAGGGGAAATCCCGCACCGAGGCGGGCAGATAACGATAGGCTCCCGGTTCCGAGAAAAAGCCGCCGATCAGCGGCAGCAGCCACCGGAAATAGCCGTGATACAGGATGCGGAACAGGGGATTGGGCGGCTCGGAAAACTCCAGGACGACCAGACGCGCGCCGGGACGCAGGGTCCGCAGCAGCTCCCCGAGGGCAGCCGGCCGGTCGGCGACATTGCGGATGCCGAAAGCGATCACGGCTCCGTCGAAGAGATTATCCGGCAGGGGCAGGGATTCGCAGGCCGCAGCGACGAGGGATATGCGTTTCGCGGAAGGTCCGCCGAGGATTTTCAGCCGCCCCTGGACCAGCATCTGTTCCGAAAGATCGGTACCGACGACATGCAGGGCGGGCGGGGTCTGTCGGGCCATTTCCAGAGCCACGTCGCCGGTGCCGCTGGCCGCGTCGAGAGCCAGTCCCCGATCGGGCAACCGCAACTGCCGGACGGCGCATCTCCGCCAGTGCCGGTCGATGCCCAGGGACAACAAGCGGTTGAGAAGATCGTAGCGGGGGGCGACGGCGTCGAACATCCGCCGCATGTGCCGATGTTTGGTATCGGTGCCGGCCATGCAAGGTTTCTCCGGTAATTTCAGCAGGGCTATCTTTTACCACACCGGAGCCGGTCATCTCCAGCGCTTAAATATCAAACGCCTACCCGAGCTTAATGGAAAAATCAGCTTTTGATTCACCACGAAGGACACGAAGAGCACGAAAAAATACTAAAAACCACGCCCTTGTGGTCTTTCTCTCGGCTTTTGTTTTTCCCTTCGTGTCCTTCGTGCTCTTCGTGGTTCAGGGTATAGGTTCCGAAGTGCCAAGCAGCTAAGTGTAATACCGGACTCCCCAATTTTCAGGAGCAGTCGATGCAGCCTCTGATTGTCACCGCCGCGGTCCTTTGCCGCGGCGACAAGATCCTCATCACCCGCCGTCCCCTCGACAAACAACAGGGCGGACTGTGGGAATTTCCCGGCGGCAAACTGCACGGCGGCGAATCGCCCGAGGAAGGGCTGAAAAGGGAACTGGCCGAAGAACTCGGCATCGAGATCACGGTCGGGCCGATCTTCGCGGCGGCGTACTACCGCTATGAGTGGGGTCCCGTGCTGGTGCTGGCCTACCTGTGCCGGATGCAGGGCGGGGTCATCCGCAACCTGGAGGTGGCCGAACACCGCTGGGTTGAAGCGGCGGAAATCAGTCGGTTCGACATGCTACCGGCCGACCTGCCGATTGTCCAAAAACTGGCGAACGGCGGTCATCTGACGGAGGAGGCCGTCGGATGCATGGATAGTCCGACAGCCTCCTAGACCGGGTTCGTGCCGTCAGACTCCGCCGGCACGGTAAAGGTAACCCGGGTGCCTCGCCCTTTTTCGCTCTCAACGGCGATATGCCCGCCATGCCGTTCGACGATCTGCCGGGCGATACTCATGCCCAGGCCCAATCCCCTGGCCGCGGTGTTGGAGGAATCGGCCCGGTAAAACTTGTCGAATACCCGCGCCATCTGCTCCGCGGTCATGCCGATCCCCTGATCTTCGACGGAGACCCGGCAGACGCCCCCATCCACCCCGCAGAGAATTCGCACCAGACTCCCTTCCGGAGCATATTTGACCGCGTTACTCAGCAGGTTCTCCAGTACCTGGCCCAGCCTGTCTTCGTCCGCCCGGACCACGCCCGGAAAACCTTCCTCGAAACGGATGTCGAAACGATGTCGCGGGGCATGCAGACCGTACTGTTCGACGATCTTGCCGACCAGTCGTTTAATGTCGATGGTCCGGACGTCCAGCGGCAAGGGCTTGCCCGCCTCGATTCGGCTGATGTCCAGCAGATCGGATACCAGTTTGGCCAGCAATTCGGCCTTGTTGTTGATTTCCACCAGGAATTCGTGCTGCTGACCGGCGGAAAAGCCGCCGAATTCTTCAGGATGCAAACAGAATTCCAGATAGCCGATGATGGAAGTCAGGGGAGTGCGCAGTTCGTGGGCGGCTAAGGACATGAACTCCCCCTTCACCCGTTCCAACTCCCGCTCACAGGTTTCATCCCGCAAAACGGTAATGGCACCGGTCACCTCATTCTGATTGTTGCGCATCAGCGAAGTCCGGGCCTGCAGAAACCGGACAGCCTCCCGTTCCGGATAAACCTCCTCGAAACTGGTCTGCAGGGCCTGGCCTCCGTCATGATCGTAAATGGCATTGATCTGATTCAACAGGGGCAGGTCCCGGATCGCCGCATCGACGGACGCCCCGGTCAGTTCCATCGCGCCGATGGCCAGCAATTCCCGGGCTTTTTCATTGATCAGCACGATGTGGTTGCCGGTATCGGTTACGATCAGGCCGTCGGCGATCGATTCGATGATATTGTCGATCTTGTCCCGCGAATCCTCGGCAAGGGCCAGCGCCTGCTTCAGTTCGGCTTCGGCCTTCCGGTATGAGGTGACATCGATGGCCAGCCCCAGCAGGCCGGTAACCTCCTTTTCGGCGCTCAGCACCTTGGTTTTGACGATTTGGCAGGTGTGGCTGACACCCTCCCCGTCGGTGAGCACCTCCTCGCACCGGATCGGTCCATCAGCGTTAAAGGCCACCGTGTCGGATATCATGCAGTGGATGACCTCTTCCGGATTCATGACCTCGGAATAATGGCCGGCCTGCATAAAACGGTCGGCGGCAATGCCGGTCATATCGCAGAAATTCCGGTTGGCGAATACCATGCGGCGGGATTTGTCCAGCAGCCACAGACCGATGGGCGCCGCTTCGAAAATGGCATCGAGAACCTGCCGGTGCCGGTAAGAGCGCCGCGGCTCATTCCGGTCCGCCTCTCCGCCGAAAAACCGGCCCATCCAACCCATAAAGCGTTTGACCATCCCGGCGGGGGCGGGCTGCGCCTTGGCCAGAATAGAGGACAGGTAATATTCGTTGCGGAAAACCTGGCGGCCATGAACGATCGCCGGATAACGTCGCAATGCTTCGAGAATGACCGGGGCTGGAACAATTCGGCAATCAAAGGCGGACACCAAAACCAGATCGCCTTCGTGAGCCACTTCGTGCAGCCCGGCGGCGACCTGGTCAAACCAGCCTTCCTCCCAGGCGGTCGCTGCACCGCTCATCTCGAAAAACACCCGCAAACCGGAGAAACCCAGGAGTTGCGCCTCGACTTTAGCCATTCGGAGCCACTCGGCCGTCGATTGCGGCGAAGCCGCGGGAGCGGCAAAAATCAAGCTTCCGGCCGCTTCAAGTTCCGCCACCGGCAATTCCTGCCCCCCGCAATCGCCGTATCGGACCGGAGAACCCTGCTGCCGAAGCGCGGCACGAATTGGTTCCCGCTGCCGATCATCGCAGAGACAGAGCATCCTGGCGTTTTGCCCGGCCGCATTGCGAAACAGGGAAACAACCGCCAGGTCCAGCTCCGCCCCGTCCTCGTACGGCAGACAGCTAAACGGGTGGTCGGAAAAATCCTTGAAACCGGGCAGTGGCTTCGCAACTGGGATGCCCTTGTGGACCATAATCAGCACTCCTGAATCGTCGGTTCGCCCCGGATAATTGGCTGGTCCGGGGGGCGTAATTCGTGGTATTAAATCCCCCATGGAACTCACTTTCAGCCCCATCGGCACTATTTCTTCCTGTTACAAGGAGAAGTTCGGCATTCCCCGCCAGGCCGGGCTGGTCCCGGAGGCCCGAGCCACCCTCCAATTGCTGGCGCCCTTCAATCGCGCCGAGGCCGTGCAGGGGTTGGAGGCCTTTTCCCACGTCTGGCTGGTATTCGTCTTCCACCAGAATCTTCGCTCGACCTGGAAAGCCACCGTTCGCCCGCCCCGTCTGGGGGGCAACCAGCGACTGGGAGTCTTCGCCACCCGTTCCCCCTTCCGGCCGAATTCGATCGGGCTGTCCGCCGTGAAACTGGAGAGGCTCGAGGTCAGCGGTTCCCGGGTCGTTCTGCACCTCAAAGGGGTCGACCTGCTGGACGGTACCCCCGTGCTGGACATCAAACCCTATCTGCCCTATGCCGACTGCATAACCGATGCGACTGGCGGCTTTGCCGCGGAACCGCCGGCGCGGAACCTCGAGGTTTTTTTCACCGACCGGAGTCGGGAGGCCGTCCTGGCCCTGGAAAAAGCTGGTTATCCCCACCTGCAAAAGCTCATCATCGAAACCCTTCGCGGCGACCCTCGCCCGGCCTATTACAAGCAACAACCGCAGAAATCGGACTTCGGCTGCCGGATACTCGATTTCGACGTTCGCTGGCAATTCCTGGAAGGGAGGATCATCGTCAGGGAACTCGTCAGCCATATTTCCCGACCACTATAAACAGACGCTTGCAGCCGGCCGGATACGGAGCAATTCACCCTACCAGATCCTCGACATCGAGCAGGATTTTCACCTGGCCGTCGACCTTGCCTATGCCCTTCAGGAACTTTCCGCCCCCCTTACCGTTGGCGGACGGCGGCGGTTCCACCTGGCCTTCGGGGATGTCCATCACCTCGTTAACATGATCGACCACCAGGCCCATGGCACGGTCGGCGACATCGACGACCACCACGCAGGTACGCTCGTCGTAATCCCGTGCCGACAGGCCAAACCGGGCCCGAACATCCATCACCGGGATGATCTTGCCCCGCAGGTTGATGACGCCCTTGATAAAGGCCGGCATATCCGGCACCCGGGTAATTTTCTGGATGCCGATGATTTCGGTCACGCAGCGGATGGCGATCCCGTAATCCTCGGAGGCCAACCGGAAGGTCAGATACTTGTCCTTCTGGGTATCTTCCATCTCCTCCGGGTTGTCCGCCAATCCAAAATGGTTTCCTGCTTGTGCTTCCGTCATACACTTCCTCCCTGAAGGGCGGTTTTTCGCCGCCTTTTTGCTTAGCCATTCACTCTTGTTGCTTTCTTGCGAAAGCATCCTTGTTGATCTGTTCCTGAAAAATGGCACAGGTTTCGAAATGGCCGCTGCAATAGTGGATAACGAGTTCGATATTGCGGCTGTTCATATCCAGGCAGTAACAACCTGGCCCGGGCTCGTTGACCAAGGGGCAGACTTTTAACTGATTTTTTTTCGTCACAACAGATCACCGCCTCAACAAATCGTTGCCTGCCGAAGGGGAGAGATCACCCTGAAAAATGGAGGATCGGGAGCGGAATTTTCTCTGGACGCAACAGCCCGCCCTGGGAATTAAAATACCATCGCAAATGCCGTACCAATTCAAACAATAAGGCCGGACTCCTTCATCGGGAGAGGGAGTCCTCGGCGAAATACCTGAAAAACAAGCACCTTACACCGGACCTCCCTTTGATTTCCCGGGCACTTCAGCAATCGGCTGACAGAAACCCCGATCCTGGAGCACAGCCGGATGTGGGGCACGCCCCATGAAGCCGCTGCCACACTTATGGGGCATGCCACATCTGGCACCCAGACAAATGGTGACCGCAACAAAAAAGGGGCGACGGATATTGACTCTCCGCCGCCCCATGTCTTCCGTGGCTTCAATTCCGGCCGAAGGGCCGGCTTATCATCTGTTCACCAATCAGTACTTGCCGAATTCCGTGTCGTCGAGAGCGATCATTTGCCTCGGGTCATTTCCAGACTTGGCCGCATCGCCGCGAGGCTGGGCAGGCCAATCCATGGCCGGCGCGGGGGAGGGGGCCGTCTTGCGAACCGCCGCCCTCTTGACCGGGGCCGCCAGGCGGGGCGCGTTGCCCGTCTGCTTCAGGTGGAACCGGCCGAGCATCTGCTGCAGGTGCGTCGCCTGGCTGGACAGCTCTTCGGCCGCCGCGGCGCTCTCTTCGGCATTGGCGGTATTCTGCTGGGTAACCTGGTCGATCTGGCCCAGCCCGGTGGTGACCTGGCTGATTCCTTCGGACTGCTCGTTGCTGGCTGCGGCAATCTCCGCCACCAGGTCGGAGACTTTGTTCGCCCCGGCAACGATCCCTTTCAGGGCCGCTTCGGTCTTGCTGGCGATCTCGTTGCCCGCCCGGGTCTTGCCCGCGGAGTTCTCGATCAGGTCGGCGGTTTCTCTGGCCGCCTTGGCGCTGCGTGCCGCCAGGTTGCGCACCT
>Ga0326597_10011949_pt1 | contig 11461 bp, 8 predicted proteins | sample RVTome_12_FD_203789 | JGI IMG/M metagenome (GOLD analysis project Ga0326597, IMG submission 203789) | Soil microbial communities from uranium-contaminated site in the Upper Colorado River Basin, Wyoming, United States - RVT100D185 | ecosystem: Environmental > Terrestrial > Soil > Contaminated >...
CCGCGAGCTCTGGCCCGTGCCGCGTGGCACGAACTGCCGGCCGACATCGGCGATCGACAGCGCCGCCCGCGGCCTGGGACTGGCTCCCCACGCCTTCGAGCCGTGCGGATAGAGGGGGTCGAGGATGATCGCCTCGGTGACGGTGAAGTCGGCCGTCTGGGAGGGATCGGCCGTCGCCGTGAAGCCGCCCATGACCCAGGCATGACGCCCGCGCCAGACGAGCAGGCCCACCGGCTTGCCGGTCTGGCTGATGGCGGTCGCCGCGATCCGCATCGCTTCCTCGATCGTCGTCGTCCCGACGAGCCGGTACGGCCCGGCCCCCTCGAGGTTGAGCCCGGCCGACCAGCCGCGGACGCTCGCTCCCTGGCGCAGCCGGCCGTCCGGTCGCGACCCGCTGTAGTAGCGCGCAATGTCCTGGAGGCGGAGTTGCTCGGCCGCCGTCCGATCGTCCTGCGGCTGGATCATGTTGAGCATCATCTGCATGCTCGCGCCGACACACTGGACGAAGTTCGTCTGGGCGACGTAGTCGCTTGCCGTCGAGACATCGATCCGGAACGCGGTCGCGGCGCCGGTCGCGGGCGCGACGACGGTGGACGCGGCGAGCACGCCCGCGAGGATGAGCCCAAGGCGGCCGAGGCGCGGGGGGCGGGGGCGGCGGGTGACGGGGAGCGTGGCCACGACGTCCGAGAATACGACGGAATCGCCAATCGCGGTTCCGCGGGTCGTCACTCGTCGGCGAGGTTCGGGGCGAGCCAGCGGGCGGCGACGTCGACCGGCATGCCCGTGCGTCGGGCGTAGTCCTCGAGCTGGTCCCGCCCGATCCGCCCGAGCCCGAAGTAGTGCGCGTCGGGGTGCCAGAAGTAGAAGCCGGAAACGGCCGCGACGGGGTACATCGCGAACGACTCGGTCAGGCGAACGCCCGCCTGGCGCTCCGCGTCGAGCAGGGCGAACAGCGTGCCCTTCTCGGTGTGGTCCGGGCAAGCCGGATAGCCGGGCGCCGGGCGGATGCCCTGGTAGCGCTCCGCGATGAGCGCGTCGTTGTCGAGTGCCTCGTCGGGCGCGTAACCCCACAGCTCGCGGCGGACCCGTTCGTGGAGGCGCTCGGCGCACGCCTCGGCCAGGCGGTCCGCGAGGGCGCGGGCGAGGATCGCCGAGTAATCGTCGTGGGCGCCCTCAAACCTGGGGACGAGCTCGTCGAGCCCGTGTCCGGCGGTCACGACGAACGCGCCGAGATGGTCCGGGACGCCCGTTTCCCGGGGCGCCGTGAAGTCGGCGAGCGCGAGGTTCGGCCGACCGGGCGGCTTGACCATCTGCTGGCGGAGCGTGTGCACAATGGCGATCGGCCGGGTTCGCGAGGCGTCCGCGTAGAGCTCGATGTCGTCGCCGACGGCGTTGGCGGGCCAGAAGCCGACGACGGCCGACGCGCGCAGCAGGCGCTCCCGGACGATCCGGTCGAGCAGTGCGCGGGCGTCGTGGTACAGGTCGCGGGCCGCCGGCCCGACCTTCGGATCGTCGAGGATCGCCGGAAATCGGCCGGCGAGCTCCCACGTCGCGAAGAACGGGCTCCAGTCGATCCGCTCGACGAGCTCCGCAAGGGGGTAGTCATCGAACGCCCGCGTGCCGGTGAACGAGGGGACCGGCGGTTCGATGTCCGCCCAGTCGATGGCGAACGCGTGACGCCGCGCCTCGGCGATCGGGTGGCGGAGCTCGCGCTCCTGGCGATCGCCGCGCGCCCGGCGAACCTCCTCGTACTCGTCGCGCACCCGGGCCGCGTACGCCTCGCGCCCGGATGGATCGAGCAGGGCGGCGGTGACTCCTACCGCCCGCGACGCGTCGAGGACGTGGACGACGGGCCCGTGGTAGCGCGGCTCGATCTTGACGGCCGTGTGCGTGCGTGACGTGGTCGCCCCGCCGATGAGGAGCGGGATCTCGAAGCCCTCCCGCTCCATCTCCGCGGCGACGTGGGTCATCTCCTCGAGCGATGGCGTGATGAGCCCGCTGAGACCGATCGCGTCGGCGCCGATCTCGCGCGCGGTCTCGAGGATGCGCGACGCCGGGACCATGACCCCGAGGTCGACGATCTCGTAGTTGTTGCACTGGAGGACGACCCCGACGATGTTCTTGCCGATGTCGTGGACGTCGCCCTTGACGGTGGCCATGACGAGCCGCCCCGCGTTGCGCGATGCCGAGGCATCCTTCTCGGCCTCGAGGTACGGAACAAGGTGGGCGACCGCCTTCTTCATGACCCGGGCGCTCTTGACCACCTGGGGCAGGAACATCCTGCCCGCCCCGAACAGGTCGCCGACCACGTTCATGCCGTCCATGAGTGGGCCCTCGATGACCTCGATCGGGTGGGCCGCGGCCTGCCGGGCCTCCTCGGTGTCCTCGACGATCCACGCATCGAGGCCCTCCACGAGGGCGTGGGTCAGTCGCTCGCCGACGGGCCGCTCGCGCCACGCGAGATCGTCCGGCCGGCGCGTCGTGGCCGTCCCGCCGTACCGGTCGGCGACCTCGAGCAGCCGCTCCGTCGCGTCCGGCCGCCGGGCGAGTACGACGTCCTCGACCCGCTCGCGCAGGTCCGGGTCGATGTCGTCGTAGATCGCGAGCTGGCCCGGGTTGACGATGCCCATGTCCATGCCGGCCGAGATCGCGTGGTACAGGAACACGGAGTGGATCGCCTCCCGCACGGGGTCGTTGCCGCGGAACGAGAACGACACGTTCGACACTCCGCCGGACACCCGGGCGTGCGGGAGGGTGGCCTTGATCCGCCTCGTCGCCTCGATGAACTCGACCGCGTAGCGCGCGTGCTCCTCGATGCCGGTAGCGATCGCGAAGATGTTCGGGTCGAGGATGACGTCCTGCGGGTCGAACCCGGCCCGTTCGGTTAGCAGGCGGTAAGCCCGGGTCAGGACCTCGAGCTTGCGGTCCGCCGTGTCGGCCTGACCGCGCTCGTCGAAGGCCATCACGACGGCCGCTGCGCCGTAGCGCCGGACAAGGCGGGCGTGCTCGAGGAACGGCTCTTCGCCCTCCTTGAGCGAGATCGAGTTGACGACGGCCTTGCCCTGGACGCAGCGCAGGCCCGCCTCGATGACCTCCCACTTCGACGAATCGATCATGATCGGGACGCGGGCGATGTCCGGCTCGACGGCGATAAGGTTGAGGAGCCGGGTCATCGCCGCGGCCGAGTCAAGCATCGCCTCGTCCATGTTCACGTCGATCGTCTGGGCGCCCGAGTCAACCTGCTCGCGGGCGATCTCGACGGCGTCGTCGAACCGGTCCTCGAGGACGAGCCGGGCGAACTTGCGCGAGCCGGTCACGTTGGTCCGCTCGCCGACGTTGACGAAGGTGTTACCCGGCGGCGGAATCGTCAGCGGCTCGAGCCCGGACAGGCGGGTCGCGATCGGTACGTCCGGGATTACTCGCGGCCGGTGCGGCGCGACCGCCTCGGCGATCGCGCGGACGTGGGCCGGCGTCGTGCCGCAGCAGCCACCCGCCACGTTAACGAGGCCGTCCCGGGCGAACGCCCCGATCGTCTCGGCCATCGTGTCCGGCGTCTCGTCGTAGCCGCCGAACTCGTTCGGCAGCCCGGCGTTCGGATAGGCCGAGATCGGCAGGGCCGCGACCCGGCCCAGCTCCTCGACGTACTCGCGCAGCTGGCGCGCGCCGAGCGCGCAGTTGAGGCCCACGATGAGCGGCCGCGCGTGGGCGATCGAGTTCCAGAACGCCTCGACCGTCTGGCCGGAGAGCGTGCGTCCCGAGGCGTCCGTGATGGTCCCGGAGATCATCACCGGCAGGCGCACGCCGACGCGGTCGAATACCTCCTCGATCCCGAAGATGGCCGCCTTGGCGTTGAGCGTGTCGAAGATCGTCTCGACGAGGAGCAGGTCTACGCCGCCCTCGATGAGTCCCTCGGCCGCCTCGGCGTAGGCGTCGGCCAGCTGGACGAACGTGACGTTGCGCGCGCCCGGGTCGGCCACGTCCGGCGAGATCGAGGCGGTCCGGTTCGTGGGCCCCAGCGCGCCGGCGACAAAGCGCGGGCGACCGGGCTCGCGGGCTTCGGCCGCATCGGCCGCCTGGCGGGCCAGGCGCGCCGCCGACCGGTTCATGTCGCGGGCGAGGTGGGCGAGGCCGTACTCGGATTGATTGATCCGGTTCGCGTTGAACGTGTTCGTCTCGATGATGTCCGCACCGGCGTCGAGGTAGGCGTCGTGAATCGCGCGGACGATGCCCGGCTGGGTCAGGCAGAGCAGGTCGTTGTCGCCGCGCAGGTCGGCGTGATGCCCGTCGAGCCGGATCTCGCCCTCGCCGCCGGCGCCGCGGAACTCCGCCTCGCCGAGGCCGTACGACTGGATCATCGTGCCCATCGCCCCGTCGAGGACGAGGATCCGCCGGGCGAGCAGCGGCTCGAGGAGCGCGTGGCGCGCCTCGCGGCTGGGCGGAGAAGCGGGCAGGGTCGTCGTCATCGGTCGTGGTCCGGCGAGGCCGCGAGTGTACCCCGGGTCGCCCCCACGGCAGCCGACTTCGACTGGGCGACCTACATCTCGGCAATCGAGCGCGGCGCGAGGCGTGGCCCGAAGCGGGGCGCGGCGAGACCGCTCGCCTCGAGCAGGCGGATCACCCGGCCGCGCTGGCCGCTGTACGGCTCGAGCAGCTCGAGCATCCGGGCATCGGTCCCGCGCGGCTCACCGGCCAGCGTCCACGCGACGAGGTGCTTCGTGTGGAAGTCGCCGACGCTCACGGCGTCGGGGTCGCCGAGGGCGCGGGCCCGGACCTCTGCCGCCGTCCACGCGCCTACGCCGATCACGGACCGCAGGCGCGCATCGGCCGCGTCCGGCTTCATGTCGGCCGCTTCCTCGAGCCTCGCCGCGACCCGCGCCGCGCGACGGATCACGTCCGCCCGGCGCTGCTCCACGCCGAGCGGATGGAAGGCGTGGTAGGGGAGTGCGGCGAGCGTCTCAGGGGCCGGGTGGAGGCGCAGCCGGAGCGGGCCCGGGGCCGGCTCGCCGTAGAGCCGGATCAGCCCGCGATACGCGCGCGACGCCTCGCCGCCGGTCACCTTCTGCTCGAGGATTGCCGGGACGAGCGCCTCCAGGATTGCGCCTGTTCGCCCGATCCGCAGCCCGCGCAACCGTCGGGCCAGCCGGGCGACGAGCGGATGGACCGGGACGAGCGCGGACGGATCGTCGTCGAGGCCCAGCAAGGACGGCAGCCCGTCGAGGACCCGTTCCGCCCCGGGCCCGAACGCCTCGGCCCGGATCGTCCCGCCGGTGAGCTCGATGGCGACGGACGCCGGGCCGCCCGCCGTTCGCGTGGCCCGAACCGCGCTCCCCCGGGCGACGCGCATCGCCGGGTCGCGCGGTCCGCGGCTGTGGAGCCCGATCGTGAGGCGCAGGTCGAGCGGGACGGTGAGCGGGATGACGCGGCTCGGCATCGGCCGCGCCAGTCTGTCACGCGGTTGTTGCGTGTGGGCGGTCGGATGGGGTCACGGCGGCCCGGCCGCCCTGCTAGATTCGGACCGACGTGCGACCCCCCAGAGTCGTCGCGGGGGCGGCGGTCATCGCTGCTCTCGCCATGGTCGCCGTCCCCGGATCGGTCGGTTCCAGCGTTCCGAGCATCGCGGAATCGGTCGACGCCACGCTCTTCCGCGAGGTCGACGCGGCGTCCCTCACCCGGGCGACGGTGGTGACGATCGCGCCGCTCGATCCCGCCTACCGCTCGAACGGTCGGATCGCCGCGTCCGCCCTGGTCATCGAGCCGCTCGACGTTCCGGCGTTGCCCGATCGGGCGCCGGTGGACCAGCCGGCGGCGAAGGCGCGGGTCATCTACCTCAACGCCTGGCGCTACGACCCGGAGATCAGCTTCTACGGCCCCGGCTTCTACGGGCGGCGAACGGCGTGCGGCCTCGCCTACACGACGGCGATCATGGGCGTAGCTCACCGCTCGCTTCCGTGCGGCACACTCGTCCGCTTCCGAAACCCGTACAACGGCGCGGAGATCGTCGTCCCGGTCATCGACCGCGGCCCGTACGTGCCGGGCCGGATCTGGGACCTGTCCGGCGCCGCGTGCACCGCCCTCGGCCACTGCTGGACGGGGCCGATCTACTGGAAGTGGGGCTGATCGTCTCCGTGCGGGCCTGACCCGTGGTCCGTCGGCTCCCAGCCCGCCGGCGCCAGCTCGAAGCCCTCGTACTCGAACGCCGGCGTGACGATGCAGCCGACGAGAGCCCACGCGCCGAGCGGGGCCGCCGACTGCCAGGCGCCGGGCGGGACGACCGCCTGCGGTCGCTCGCCGCCCCCGACGTCGCCACCGAGGCGGATCGACTCGATCGGCCCGCCATCGTCCGCCAGGGCGATCCGCAGAAGGAGCGCCTTGCCGGCCGACCACTGCCAGATCTCCGCGGCGTCGACCCGGTGCCAGTGCGAGCGCTCGCCGGCCGCGAGGAGATAGAGGATCGTGCTCGCTGCCGCCCGCACTCCCGGGGTCGCTGCTGCGCGCCACGTCTCGACGAACCAGCCGCCCTCCGGGTGCGGCCGTAGCCCAAGGGTCGTGATGACCGCCTCGGCCGTCGGGAATGTCATCGCGCGATCGGCCGCCGCGTCATGCCGGTAGTGGCTCGAAGCGCGCCGTGAAGTGGCGAAGCGCCAACGGCGCCTCGACGATCCGCAGTCCCCGCAGGTCCGCCGCGCGCTCGGCGACCCAGCGGACCACCTCGATGACGTAGTCGACGTGGCTCTGCGTGTACGTGCGGCGCGGGATGGCGAGCCGGACGAGGTCCATCGCAGCGGGCGCCTCGGTCCCATCCCGATGCCGCCCGAACATGACCGTCCCGATCTCGCAGCCGCGGATGCCGCCCTCCCGGTAGAGCGCTATCGCGAGGGCCTGGCCCGGGTACTCGAGCGGCGGGATGTGGGGCAGAAGCGCCCGCGCGTCGAGGTAGACGGCGTGCCCGCCGAACGGCTTGACGACGGGCACGCCGGCCCGATCGAGCGCCTCGCCGAGATACGCGGTCGAGCGGATCCGGTAGCGCAGGTAGTCCTCCTCGACGACCTCGCGGAGACCCTGGGCGATCGCCTCGAGGTCGCGGCCGGCGAGGCCGCCGTACGTCGGAAACCCTTCCGTCAGGATGAGCAGGTTGCGGCACTGCTCGGCGAGCGCGTCGTCGTTGAGCGCCAGCCAGCCGCCGATGTTCGCGAGCCCGTCCTTCTTGGCGCTCATGGTCATGCCGTCCGCGAGCGACGCGATGTCGCGGACGATGTCAGGGATGGACCGCGTTGCCTGGCCCTCCTCGCGCTCGTGGATGAACCACGCGTTCTCGGCGAAGCGGCAGGCGTCGAGGAAGAGCGGGACCCCGTGCCGGTCGCACACGGCCCGCACGGCGCGCAGGTTGCGGAGCGACACCGGCTGGCCGCCGCCGGAGTTGTTCGTGATCGTGACGAACACGACCGGCACGTCCGCGCCGCGGTCCTCCAGCAGGCGCTCGAGGGCGTCGACGTCCATGTTGCCCTTGAACGGGTGCTCGGCCGACGGGATGCGGCCCTCGGCGATCACCAGGTCGACCGCCTCGGCGCCGGTGAACTCGACGTTGGCCCGGGTCGTGTCGAAGTGGGTGTTGTTCGGGATGACCATGCCCGGCCGGCCGAGCACGCTGAACAGGATCTTCTCGGCCGCGCGACCCTGGTGGGTGGGGATGACGTGGCGGAATGGAAAGAGGGCGGTGACCGACTCGAGGAAAGCGAACCACGATGGCGACCCGGCGTACGACTCGTCGCCGTGCTGGATGCCGGCCCACTGGTCGCGCGACATCGCGCCGGTCCCGGAGTCAGTGAGCAGGTCGATGAGGACGTCGTCGGCGTGGAGGTTGAACAGGTTCCAGCCCGCGGCCTCGAGCGCTGCCTCGCGCGCCTCGACGGTGGTCAGCCGGATCGGTTCGACCGAATGGATCCGGAACGGCTCGATGATCGTCTGCCAGCGATCCATGTGCCGCTGACGATAGCGGGTCAGCTGGTGCTCGATCCCGGTCAGCCCTCTCGCGCGCTCTCGACGAGGCGCCGGATCGCCTCGACCACGAGGTCCGGCTTGTCCCACTGGATCATGTGGGTCGAGTTCACGGCGATGGTCAGCCGGGTGTCGGAGGAGAGTTCCCGGACGAGTGGCTCCCACGCGGCGATGAGCGCCGCCTCGTACGGCTCGTAGGCGTCCTCCCAGCGGAAGCGCTGCTCGACGAACAGCAGCTCAGTCGGCAGGTCGCCGAGGCCGGCCATGGCCAGCTCGTTCGCGGTCGCAACCCAGTCCAGATCCTCGGTCGCCTCGATGAGCCGGTTCGTCTCGTCGAGGCCGGCGAGCCACGCGTCGCGCAGGTCGGCCGGGATGTCGACGTGCTCGACCGGGTGGACGTCCGGCAGGTACGGGTCGACGAGCGCGAGGCCGACGACCTCCGATGCGTAGGCGGCCGCGAAGATCCGGGCGTACACGCCGCCGAGCGAGTGTCCGACGACGACGAACGGTCCCGCCTCACCCGCCGCGTCGAGCGTCGACCGCAGGCGAGCCGCCGCGTCCACCGCGGAGTGTCGCCCGACCGGCGCGCTGTTCCCGATCCCGGGGCGGTCCCACGTGCAGGTTCGCGTGAGCTGCGCCGAATCGTCCAGCACGAAGCCCCAGCCGGCCGCCCCGGTGCCGAGTCCGGACTCGAGGACCACTGTCGGCGAGCCGGAGCCTCGGCAGTCGAGGTAGACCGCGGCGCCATCGACCTCGATCGACTGCCCGGTGGGCAGATACGGAGGCGGAAGACGGTGGGCGGCGAACCAGCCCTCCGGGCCGCCCAGGCGGACGACGTCGATCGCGAGCGCGACGAGCAGGCCGATGGCGACCCCACCGGCCAGGCGCACGGCCCACCAGCGCAGGCCGGGCCGGCGGCGGGCGGGAACTGAGCCGGTCACCGGACTACGGTAGCGGACGGGCTCCGGGGCGCCCGCGGCCGCGATACCCGCTACGCTGCGTTCATGTGTCGCAGCATCAAGACCCTCCGGCGCGCCGAGACGGCCGCCACGACCGGCGAGATCGAAGCCGCGGCTCGCCAGTTCGTGCGCAAGGTGAGCGGCTTTCGGGCACCGTCGGCCCGCAACGCGGAGGCGTTCGACGTCGCCGTGGACGAGGTAGGGGCGGCCGCCCGCCGGCTGCTCGAAGCGCTCGGCGTCGACGTCGAGAAGGGACCGGACCGCTGGGTCCCGGGATCCGGCCGGGCTCGCGCCCGCGCGTGACGAGCGCGGCACCGGTTGCCGGGTCTCGCCGGGCGACGCCGGATCCGTGGTGGGTCCGCCCCGGCCTGGGCATCGTCGACGGGCGGCTCACCGTTGCCGGGGTCGACGCTGAGTCGCTCGCCCGGCGCCGCGGCACGCCGTTGTTCGTGTACGACCGGGCCCGGGTCGCCGAGGCGGCTCGGGCGATGCAGGCGGCGCTCGGCGGGGCCGGCCTCCGCCATGCCGTCCGGTTCGCGCTCAAGGCGAACCGCCAGCCGGAGATCCTCGAGATCCTGCGGGGGCTCGGTACGCCCGGCTCGCCGGAGTCGGTCGGGATCGACGCCTGCTCCCCGGGCGAGGTGCTCCTCGCGCTGACCCACGGCTGGCGGGCGGACGAGATCAGCTTTACCGGGACGAACGCCTCGGAGCGGGACCTGGACGTGCTCCTCGAGCGCGGCGTTCACGTCAACCTCGACGCGGTCAGCCAGGTCGACCGGTACGGGCGACGCGCGCCGGGGACGCGGATCGGCCTGCGGATCAACCCCGGTTCCGGGGTGGGCTACCACGCGGGACTGGAGTACAGCGGCGAGCGGCCGACCAAGTTCGGCGTCGGTGAGGACCGACTGGCGGATGCGCTCGATGCCGCCCGTCGCCACCGGCTGACGATCGACACGGTCCACGTCCACGCGGGATCCGGCTGGCTCGGCGACCGCCTCGGGGACGTCGAGCGGGTTGTCGCCCGAACGGCCGAACTGACGGTTCGCCTGCGCACGGCCGGCCATCCGATCCGCGAGGTGAACGTGGGCGGCGGGCTCGGGAGGCCGGCGCGCGACGACGAGCCGTCGGTGGATCTCGACGCCTGGGCTGCCGTGCTACTACGGCACCTCGGTCCGCTCGACGTCGTCGTCGCGTGCGAGCCCGGCGACTACCTCACGAAGGACGCCGCGATCCTGCTCGGCGAGGTCGTCACCGTGGAACGGCGCGGGCCGACGCTGTTCGTGGGCCTCGACGTCGGCTGGAACGTCAACAACGCCTACTTCATCTATCGCTACGCGCAGGAGCTCGTCCTGTGCCGCGCTGCGGCGGCGGCACGGTCGTGGACGGTGACGGTTGCCGGGCACATCAATGAGGCCGGCGACGTGTTCGCCGAGGACTATCCGATGATGCCGGTCGAGGAGGGCGACATCGTCGCGCTGCTCAACGCCGGCGGGTACCACCAGGCGATGAGTTCCACGCATTGCCTTCGGCCGGTGGCCACGGCGGTCTTCCTCGACCGCGGTTCGTAGCCGGGGTCCGAGGTGCGCCGCGGGTCCGTTGTGCGCATGGATCGCCTCCATTCGTGCGGGAGCGACAGACGCGGATTCGGGGGGCTGCAGGGCCCCAGATTGCGGCCCCGCCGGTGCCCTGGGCGTGCGCACATTGACCCCATTCATTCACCCAGCGCGGCCGTCGTGGTAAGCGACCGGCCGGTTTCGCCGCGCCGCCGCTTGTCCACCGATCCGCCCAGGCGCTACGAATGGAGGCGTTGCGGTGCGCCGTGAGGTCGGCGACCGCCTGTAACCTCGACGGCACCGAGGACCCCAAGCAGCTCCGGTACGAATGGGGGCGTTAGCTGTCGTGTCCCCCGGGTCCGCCGCTCCCCCGCACGAGCCGCAGCACCGCCCGGCGGCCACGACCCGCAGCACCGGCCGGCAGCGACGCCCGCGGTGCCGGCCGCCCCGCAGCACCGCCCGGCGGCCACGCCCGCACGCCCGCACGTCCGCACGTCACAGCTCAGCCCAGGTCGCCCCAGCTGCGCGACCGATCGACGACGATCCGGATGATCGGCCGGTCCTCCAGGCGGTGGGTCGCGTACTGCGGGTACTTCTCCCGGAGGAGGGCCACCGCGGTCGCGTGCTCCTCACGTTCGTGCGGCTGCGGTTCCAGGAGCACTCCCCGACCGTCCACGCGGACCCACGCGAGCCGGGTCCAGTCCTCATCCCAGCGATCGACGAGCAGGCTGACGTCCGGCAGCACGAGCAGGTCCTGGACCCGGCTCAGGGCATGGGGATCGGCGCTCGCCTTCGGCTTCTCGTCGATCGGCGAGTAGAGGACCGGCCGGCCGAGGCGGTCGTCGTCCGCCGCCACGGCGAAGCAGACGGGCACGAGGCGCGGCGCCCCGCTCGGGGCGACCGTCGCGAGGATCGCGCGCCGTGCGTCGGCCAGGAAAGCCCTCGCCTCGGTGT
>Ga0326597_10011950_pt1 | contig 11461 bp, 14 predicted proteins | sample RVTome_12_FD_203789 | JGI IMG/M metagenome (GOLD analysis project Ga0326597, IMG submission 203789) | Soil microbial communities from uranium-contaminated site in the Upper Colorado River Basin, Wyoming, United States - RVT100D185 | ecosystem: Environmental > Terrestrial > Soil > Contaminated >...
GTAATATCTGGCGCGACGGCCTTGTGTCAAGGAGGGCGGGATGGCCTTCTAGCTTTACGCCCTGCAGTTCACTGCCCTGGTGTGGAGCCCGAGCGAAGCCGCCAGCCTCGGGTTTCCATTTGAGCACCGCATTGTTCGCGGGTCAGGTCACTTGGCCTTGGGCTCGGCGTACACGTAGGCGTTCACGCCGAGGTGGAGGTCCTTGCCGTCGATCTGGACACCGGTCTTCTGATTGCCCCGCGTCGACGCCACGACGAGGGTCTTGCCGCTCGAGCTGGGCGTTGGGGTCGTGATCGGGATGCGGATCACGAGCGTGTCTCCCTCGCGGGTCACGGTCAGGTCGTCAGCCATGTGGCAGCCTCCCTCGTTGCTCGGTCCATCATGGTGACGCTTGGGGCTCTACGCCGACCGGCCCGTATTGAGGCGCTCGCGGATGGGCCCGAAATCGATCCGGGATCCGCAGAAGGCGTGCGCGTCGCGGTGCGCGTTGACCGCGGCCGCGGCGCCGTGGACGCCGAGCTTCATGTAGGCGTTCGCCGCAATGTTTCCCACCGTGTTGATCGAGATCCCGAGCTCGAACGCGATCATCTTCTGAGTCATGCCTCGCGCCAGACGCTCGAGGGTCGCGCATTCGCGGGCCGTGAGCGGCCGCGGGTAGGACCTCGGAGATCGTCTCATGCCCACCCCCCGCACTGCCGACGTGGCGCACGCGTCGACACGGGCGCCAACGGGCGCGGTGGCGTGGTCCGGTGGGTTCGGCGCCGACCCCAGCCAAGAGCGGCCACACGCGGCCACAGGCACGGCCAGGCGGCTAGCCTGGCGGCCATTGGCTCCCCGGTCGGGCGCCGACGTCCGTTCACGCCACACCGTCTGCGATGTCGGCCAGGTCTTCGAGGCCCTCGATGGCAACGCCGGCCAGAACGCGCAGCCCCGGTTCAGACCCCGGTCGGGACCGCAGTTTCGAACACGCGAGCGCGAACCCGGCGCCATCGTCGGCGCTCCCGAATGCGGACCCTCTCGAACAGAGACCAAGCCATCTAACTGTGCGCTCTGGCCCTAGGCAGGCGATGCCACCTGCAATGCGGCGGCTCGGACCGCGCTCGCGAGGCGGACGTCATACACCACGACCGCCTCGAGGTGCTTGGCGACACGTAGGCACGACGCCAGATGGATCGCGTCGAGAGTCCGCAGGTCCGCCGGACGCATCCTGGCGGCGTCCCGCCGAAGCTCGTCGTCGACGGTGATGAGGCCAAAGCGTCCGAGCACCGCCTCGGCGTGCCGCACGCTCGTCTCGTCGGCCGTGCGCAGGAATACGGCGCGAGGGACCTCGACCTCGGAGATCTCGCTCGTGATCAGCGCGGCTCCGTTGATATGACGGACCAGAGTCTCCGTCTCGGCTTCTCGCACCACGAGTTTGACGATCGCCGAGGCATCCAGGTAGAGGATCCGCGTGACCTCACGGGCCACGCAGGAGATCGATCGCCTTCTCGCCGCTCATTCGTGCTGGCAACTCCAGGGGGGCCGGCAGGGCCGCCGCGATGCGCGGTGGCCTGACCGTCCCCTCACCCACCAGCTCGCTCAAGGCACTAGCGGCGGCGATCGGGACGAGTCGAGCGACGGGATGACCGTGATCCGTCACCTCGACGACTTTGCCTTTTCGCACCTGTCGGATGATGCGTGAGAGATCCTCGCGCAACTCGCGAATTCCAATACGGGCCGACCTCATGTAGTACCGATGATACTACATTTGCTCGCCAGCCGGCGGGCCGGGATCAGCGGTTGCATCTCCCTTCCGAAGATCGCCGCAGAGACACTGTGTCTGGCACACGCTCGCTGCCGACCACCAACGCAGAGGAGGCACATTGGCCGACGCACCGCGCCCACCAGACGCAGATGGCGATGCTCCGACGCCCCGCTGGGTCTATGCCGTGGGGATCGTCATGATCGTCCTCGCGCTGGCGTTCGTGGCCATGCATCTCGCGGGCGGCGGCATCCCGAGCCACTGATGACCACCATCGGGTGGCGGCGACGTGTCTTCTTCCTTGTAGTGCTGCTCACGCTCGGGCTGGCCGGCCTGTTCGGCGGGATGGTCGTGCTGATGAACGTCCAGCCCGGCTTCATGGGCATGGCGCACTTCACCGAGCCACACCATCGCGTCCACGATCTGACCTTCGCGATCCTCAACGGCACCGCCGTGATCGGCATGCTCGCCCAGCTGCGCGCTCCGGCGCGGAACATCGCGAGCCAGCTGATGGCGCTCGTCCCCTTCGTCGCGCTCTTGCTGGTGGTCGCGCTGACCAACACGTGGGTGCTGTCGCCGCCCTGGCTGCTCGTCGGCGCGTCGGTGGTGCTCGCGACGATGTTCCACCCCGCCGGGGATCCGCTCCGCTCGTTCAGCGCCTCGCGCGTCGATCGCCTGATGGTCGCGCTGGTCGCCATCGCGGCCGTGCCGCTGCTCGCTTTCGCGGCCACCAGCATCGGTCTGCAGCGCGCCGGGCCCAGCGATCATGCCCTCCTAGGTCACTACGGATACATGGCCGCTCTCAGCTTCACCATCATCGGCGTCGGCCTCCTGGCCAGCGCGCGGCCCGACGGCTGGAGGCTCACGGCCTGGGTCGCCGGCGGCCTCCCCGTGACGCTGGGGCTTGCCTCGATCGTGTATGGCGGGATGGACTCGGCCCTCGGCCTGCCCTGGGCGATCGCGGCCATCGCCTGGGGCGTCGTGTTCGTCACGGCGGCCAAGCTCCGTCCTTCGTCCACGTAGGTACGTCTCCGGCGAGCAGGTAGCCCCGCAGACCTCTGTGATCTCGCCGGCGCAGATCGCGGACGTACCGACGCCCCTGAGCTAGCGCGGTCGCATCTTGAGCAGGCCGAATGCGGCGCCCTGCGGGTCGCTCACGATCGCGAAGCGCCCGCCCGGCATGTCCTGCGGCGCCACCATCTCCCGCCCGCCGGCGTCCGTCACCTTCCTGAACGAGGCATCGACGTCTCCGACGTTGAAGTACGGCATCCAGTAGCTCGGGACCTGCGCCGGGATCGCCGGCGCCATCTCCATGGCGCCCGCGACGCTCTCGCCGTTCACCTGGAACTCGGTGTACGGCGGACCATCCGCACCGCCGGCCGTGCTCTTCTTGGCGTCCCAGCCGAAGACGGTCTTGTAGAAGGGGATGTCCTTATCGAAGCCGCGCGCGCTCAGCTCGGCCCAGCCGAACTGGTGCTCGCCGCCCGACTTGAAGCCCTGCATGGCCCTGGCCTGCCAGACGGAGAGGAACGCGCCGCTCGGATCCTGGAACACGGTCATGCGGCCCTGCGCCGGAACGTCGAAGGGCGGAGCGACCACCGTGCCTCCCGCCGAGGCGACCTTGGCCGCCGTCGAATCCGCGTCGGCGGTGCCGACGTAGAGCGACCAATTGCTCGGGCTCGTATCGCCCGGCCGCTTGCCGCCGATGCCCGCGACACCCTCGTCGCCGGTGTATGCGAGCGCGTAGCCGCCGTACTGCGGATCCGGGCTCACCTCGATCCTCCAGCCGAAGACCTTGGCGTAGAAGTCGCGGGCCGCGGCGGGATCGGTGGTGGAGAGCTCCACCCAGGCTGGCTTGTTCGCTTCCATGTCTGCCTCCCCTGTGAGCCCGGACGTTGTACCGCTTTTGCGGCGGCCACGCGCGCCGCGCTCCGTATCCTCGGTCGGTGCGCTCCGTCGCCGTCGCCGCCGCCCTGCTGGTCATGGCCGGTGTCGCCGCGCCACCGGCCAGGGCGGCCGTGCCGCCGGAGGACGCCACGCCGGCCGTCGGGCTCCACTGCGTGGAGCGCCTGGCACTGCCGTCGCTGCCCAACGTGATCGACGCGAAGTGGTCACCCGACAGCGCGAAGGTCGCGCTCACGTGGTTCGCGCGGCTGCCCTCCGAGCTCACGGTCAGCGGCTACACCGAACAGGAGGTCATCGACATGCTCGATCTGCGCAGCGGAGCGCTGCGGCCATTCGGCGTCGGGGACCGCGTGCAGTGGTCGGGCTCAGGCGCGTACCTCGCCTATTGGGGCCCTCGCGCGGACGAGCTGCGGGTGGCGCGCCCGGACGGCAGCGTGCTCGCGCGTCTGGCACCGACCATCCCCGAGATCCGCTGGGCCGGAGATGAGCTGCTCTTCGTCGAGAAGGAGGAGATCCGCGCCTGGGCCGGCGGCGAGGTGCGCACCGTCGCGCGCTTCGCTGACGACATGGTCCCGCGCTATCCGCGTGACGACCTCTACTGGAGCGCCGACGGCTCGCGCTTCAGCATCACCCGGTATGCGCGGACGGGCGAGGTCGAGCGCTGGACCGGCTTCACCCTGACCGCGGCGACGCAGGTGCTCGCGTCCGATGGCGCCGCGCTGATCGAGTGGGCGCCGCATCCGGCCACCCTGCTCCTGCGCTACGACGACCGGCTCGAGCTGCGCGACCTCGCGGGCGGCTCGAGCCAGGCGATCCCGCTCACGCGCGGGGTCATCCACGGCTGGACGAGCACGGCGGCGCTGATCGTCGGTCGCATCTCACCCACCGTCCCGGGCGGCGACAGGCTGGACGCCTTCAGCGTCGTTTGGCCGGGCCCCGCTGGCGTCGCGTCGCTGCCGAACCTGCTGGGTCCGCGCAGCTTCAGCCCCGACGGCCGCTTCCTCGCCGGCGCGACCCGCACCTCCACGCAGGACAGCGAGCTGGCCCTCTACCGCTGCGGCGATGTCCCGGCCGACGCGCCGCGCGGCGCCGCCGCGGGCCGCGACCGCGCCGTGGCGCCGCTCGCCCCGTCGCGGTTCGTGCGCCCGGTGGCCGGCGACATCGGCCAGTTCATGCAGGGATGGCACGCCGGCGTGGACCTGGCCGCACCATTCGGATCCCCCATCGTCGCGGCCGACGAGGGCGTCGTGACGGAGCTCGGCTGGATCCCCAACGGCGGCGAGCGCGTCTGCCTCGAGCACGCCGGCGGCCTCGAGACCTGCTACTTCCACAACAGCGCCGCGCTGGTCGAGGTCGGGGAGCGCGTAGCGCGCGGCCAGCCCATCGCGCTCGTGGGCATGACCGGCCTGGCCACGGGACCGCACGTGCACTGGGAGGCCAGGCTCGCCGACCGGATGATCGACCCGCTCTCGCGCTAGGGTCGGACCACTTTGCGCGCGATCCTGGCGACGGCCCTGTTGGTCTCATGCGCTCTCCAGGCCGACGCGCGGCCCGCGGTGGTCTTCGAGAGCGGCGGCCGCGAAGTGCGCATCGCGGTGGAGGTGGCCGGCACGCCCGATCTGCGCCAGCGCGGCCTGATGGGCCGCGCCGAGCTGGCCGAGGACACCGGGATGCTGTTCGTCTGGGACGAGGACACAGCCACCTCGTTCTGGATGAAGGACACCCTCATCCCGCTGTCCGTCGCGTTCGTCTCCGCCGGAGGCATCGTCGTGCGAACGCTGGACATGGAGCCCTGCCGCGCGGATCCCTGTCCGGTCTACGACCCGCATGTCACCTACCGCATGGCCCTCGAGGTGAGGGAGGGCACGTTCGCGCGCCACGGCATCGGCGTCGGCCATCGCATGAGGCTCGTACGCTGAGCGCGCCTTGCACGTCGTAGCGCAGCCCAGCCTCGAAGAGACCGCCGCCGCGATCCGCGAGAGGCGCGTCAGCGCGGAGGAGATCGTGCGCGAGTGCCTCGAGCGCATCGAGCGGCTCGAGCCGGTGCTCCACGCCTTCATCACCGTCACCCCCGGCGAGGCGCTGGCCGCCGCGCGCGCGGCCGACCGCGGCGAGACGCGCGGCGCGCTCGCGGGCGTGCCGCTGGCGCTCAAGGACCTCTTCGACACCGCGGGCGTGCGGACCACCGCGGGCTCGCCCATCTTCGCCCAGCGCGTCCCGACCGAGGACGGCTTCGTGGTCCGGCGCCTGCGCGAGGCGGGAGCGGCATTCGTCGGCAAGACCAACCTGCACGAGTGGGCCTTCGGGGTCACGACGCAGAACCCTCACTTCGGCGGGACGCGCAACCCCTACGACACCGAGCGCATCCCCGGCGGCTCGAGCGGCGGCAGCGCCGTGGCGCTCGCCGCCGGCGCCTGCTACGGCGCGCTTGGCAGCGACACCGGAGGGTCCATCCGCATCCCGGCCTCGCTGTGCGGCGTGGTCGGGCTCAAGCCGACCTACGGCCGCGTGAGCCTGCGGGGGATCGTGCCGCTCAGCTGGACGCTCGACCACGCCGGGCCGATGGCGCGCACCGTGCGCGACGTGGCGCTGCTCTACGCGCTCATCGCGGGACACGACCCGCTCGATCCGGCCTCGTCCGACCGCGAGCTCGAGGACCCGCTAGCGGACATCGAGTCCGGCGCGCGCGGCCTGCGCGTCGGCGTCCCGCGGACGCACTTCTTCGAGCGCAGCGATCCCGAGATCGCCGCCATGGTGCGCGAGGCCATCCGCCTGCTCGAGCGCGAGGGCGCGCACGTCGAGGAGTGCGCGTTCCCCGACTCAGAGGCGCTGCTCGACACCCAGCGCGTGGTGCTCTCGACCGACGCGGCCGCGTTCCACGCGGAGCGTATCCGCGAGCGGCCGCACGACTTCGGCGCGGACGTGCTCGCGCGGCTACGCGGCGGGCTCGAGCAGAGCGGCACCCGCTACGCGGCCGCGCGGCGCAGGCGCGAGGAGCTGCGCCACGAGATCGTGGCGCTGTTCGGGCGCTTCGACGTGCTGGCCGTGCCCGCGACCGCCATCGCCGCCCCGCCGGCGGCGAGCGCGGAGGCCGCCGAGACGGCCGCGGAAGCGCCCGGCGCCATGCCCGCGGCGGTGGCGGCGGCGGCCCGCCTCACCGCGCTGACGTCGCCGTTCAACCTCAGCGGGCTCCCGGCTATCTCGCTGCCCTGCGGCTTCACCGCCGCGGGTCTGCCGGTCGGCCTGCAGCTCGCCGCGGGACCCTGGCGCGAGGCGACGCTGCTGCGTGCGGCCCGTGGCTATGAGCGCGCGGCCTCCTGGTCCGGCGTCTCGCCCGCGTCCGTCGAGCCGAAGATCAGGACGTAGAGGAGCCCGCCGATGATCCCGACGAGCAGAAGGCAACCGCAGCCGGTCAGGCGGCGAGCCTAGCATTCGGGCCGTGACGCGCGATGAGGCCTGGGCCCTGCTGTGCGAGCACACCAAGAGCGAGAGCCTGCGCAAGCACGCGCTCGCGGTCGAGGCGGTCATGCGCCGCCTCGCCCGGCAGCACGGCGAGGACGAGGAAGCCTGGGCCATCACGGGCCTGCTGCACGACTTCGACTACGAGCGCGACCCCGCGGGGCACCCGCAGCATGGCAGGCCGATCCTCGAGCAGGCAGGAGTACCCGGGCAGATCGTGCACGCCATCCAGACGCACGGCGACCACCTGGGCATCCCGCGCGTGACGCTCATGGAGAAGTCGCTGTACGCCGTCGACGAGCTCACCGGGTTCGTGGCCGCGGTCGCCCTGGTGCGGCCGTCGAAGCGCGTGGCCGACGTCGACGCGCAGGCCGTGCGCAAGAAGATGAAGGACAAGGCCTTCGCGCGCGCCGTCGACCGCGAGGCCATGCTGCGCGGAGCGCGCGACCTCGGAGTGGAGTTCGACGTCCTCGTCGGCGAGGTGGTCGCCGCGATGAGCGACGAGGCCTCGGCCTTGGGACTCGCCGGAGCGAGCTAGCCGGAGCTAGCTCGCGCGGCGGAGGCGCCGGTCGCCGCGGCGGACGACCTCGTGCTCGAAGCGCTCGAGGAACAGCTGGCCGCCGCAGCGCGGGCAGCGCGGCTGGCTGCCGTCCCAGACCGGGGCGACGCCCTCCGAGACGGACGCATAAGCGTTCTGCAGCTGCTCGGGGCTGGGCCGCCGCGCGGACGCGGGGATCAGCACCTCGCCGCAGCCGTGGCCGCAGAAGTAGCAGTAGAGCTCAGCGCGGAATGCCATGTCACACCTTCTAGCCGACGCCGGGCGCCTGGACGTGAGCCTGACCTAAGAACGCCTCCCGGCGCACGGGTGTTCCATCACGTGATACGCCGCAAGCGGCGTTCCGGACGTCTGCCGTCCGGCGGAAGGCTAGCCGGCGGCCTCGAGGGAGACGACGCTGGGCGCCGGGTCGCGAAGCACCGTGACCTCGCGGATGACGCCTTTGGGGATGATGTGGAAGTCGTTGTGACGGTAGTCCTTGCCACCATTCGTGAGGTCGTAGTCGCCCACGACCACTACGTACTCGGGCTCGTCGCGCCACAGGATCCCGCAGGTCAGCTTGCGCAGTCGGAATGGCTCGAAGTCATCCGGGATCGCCGTACGCGAATACGCCGTGATGTCCTCCCACTCGACCGCCACCAGCGGAGCTCCCAGCCTCTCCACGCCCTTCCCTCTCCTCGTCCGCGGGATCGTTCCCGCCGGGTACACGTGCCGCTCGATATGAGCGGCTTCGCGTACAGCAACGCACGATATGAGTGGGCGTATCGGTGCCAATGGCTGTGCGGGGCGATCGATACGTCGCGGAGAGCGAGCGAACGACGCTCGCTCTTCCGCCCGTCCTGTCAGCAGGCGCAGCGAGCTAGCCCGCCTGGCGCCCGCGCGCGATGAGCTCGGCGACCTTCTGTCCGCCGCGCTTGCCGATCTCCTCGAAGTGCTCGTGGCCGTACTTCTCGGACACGGCGTCGCCGCCGATCTTGCCGATGCGGCCGTAGAAGCGGGGCCCGTAGAGCTCCTTCACCCTCTGGCCGCCCTGCTTGCCGATCTGCTCGTAGAAGTCGCTGCCGTGCCGCGTCGCGGTCGTCTTCCCGCCCTTGCGGCCGATCTGCTCGTAGAACTCGGGGCCGTGGCGGGCGGCGGTCGTCGCGCCACCGCGCCGGCCGGCCTCGGCGACGGTCATCGCTCCCTTGTTCCGTGTCACCTGCTGACCTCCTAGGCGTCCTCTTCGCTGACGGGCTTGGCTGCGGGCTGGCTGCCCACCCTGCAAGTCCCATGCCTTCGCTAGCAAGGCCGCTCGGCGTCCGAGATGACGACCGCACGCTCTACGAACGTTCCTGCCCGAACGTGTCCGCCTGGGCGCTCACTCCATGACGCGCATGTGGACGCGGCAGAGGTCGCTGCACTCGAGGGCCGTGCGGGTGGCGTTCGAGAGGTCGAGCGACCTTCCGGCCACGTACGGCCCCCGATCGATCACCGCCACCGTGAGCGTGATCCCTCTGGGCGACGTGAGCGCGATGCGCGTGCCGCAGCGCAGCGTGCGGTGGGCGACCCCCAGGACCTCCGGCGTGTAGGTGTGGCCACAGGCGGTCCTGTTGCCATAGAAGCCGGGCCCGTACCACGAGGCCAGCACGGCCCCGTCGGTGACCAGTGGCTCGGGCGGCGGGTAGGCGGATCTCGGCGCCAGCTGCGCGACCGACATCGACCGGACGCGCGGCGCGCGGAGCTCGGGCAATACGAGCCCGCCCGGAAGCTCGGGGCGCAGCTCGCTCGCAGCGGCCGCCGCAGTGAGCGCGACATCAGCGGTCGCGATCTCGCCGCCGAGGGCCGCGCGGTCGGGTACCGCGCCCAGCGCCCAGTGCGGGACCAGCGCGATCGCGAACGCGACGGCACCGGCCTTCGCGACCGCCGCACGGTGAAGGCGCTCCAAGAGCACACGCGCGGCAGATGCAGCCGGCGTTCCAGCGCCTGTATGTCCGCATGACACTCAGGCGCGCGACGGACACCACCTGCCCCCACGGCGCGCCGTGAGATCCGGTCATCCCGCGGAGTGCGAACGGCCGTCCGGCGGGCGCACGAGCGGGCGCTAGTCGCGGTGGGCGATCACGACGAAGCGCGGGTCGTCGGCGTTCGGGCCGGTCGAGGTCTGAAGGGTGAGCCTTTCGTCGTCCGTCGCAGCCGCGACGGACACCTCGCTCGACGGGACGCGCGGCCGGACCTCCGTGATCACGTAGCGCAGCGTCGCGCCGTCGGGCGACGCGACGATGACCGTGTCCCCCACGCGCGCGTCCCACAGCGCGAGGAACATCCCGCTGCGCGCGTGAGCGTACAGATAGGTGTTGCCGCGCTCGCCCGGCAGCGCGCTGCCCGGCAGGTGGAAGGCGAAGCCCTCGGGCGTGGCCTGCGCCTGGACGTCGCGCGCGAGGTCACCCTCGGCGACCGGCAGGTCGATGCCGAGGCGCGGGACGCTCACGCGGTAGCCCGGCGGGATCGGCCGGATCGCGGAGCCGGGCGCCTCGGGCGACGGCGCATACGTCGGCGGGGTGACACCCAGGCTCGGCGTCTCGGCCGGAGGCTGCGGAGACTCCGGCGCGAGTGCCTCGCCGGAAGGCCATGAGCCCACGAGCAGGATCGCTCCGGCGAGCACGAGTACGGCGCTCAGGATCGGGCGCGGCACAGCAATATGCTCCGGTGCACCCCCGATGCCGATGACCGCTGAGAGCTTCAGCGCGCGCCGCCGCCGCGCGGCCGAGGCCGCGGCCACGGCCCGCGCCGCGGCCCTGCTCGTGACGCCCGGCTCCGACCTCGCCTACCTGACGGGCCACCGCATCCACGAGAGCGAGCGGCTCACCTGTCTGGTGCTGCGCGCTGATGGCCTGGCCGCCCTCGTGGTTCCGGAGCTCGAGGCCCCGCGAGCTCGTTCGGCCGCGCCGGGTCTCGAGGTGCGCAGCTGGGCGGAGACCGACGATCCCGTCGCGCTCGTCGCCGGCATGGTCGGCGAACGTGGCGTCGTGGCCGTCGCCGAGCGCATGTGGTCGGCGTTCCTGATGCGGCTCCAGGCCGCGCTGCCGGGCCGGACCTTCGTCTCGGCCTCGCCACTGGTCGCTCCGCTGCGCTCCGTCAAGGACGCCGAGGAGGTCACGCTGCTGCGCGGCGTGGCCGAGGCCGCCGACCGCGCGTACGCGCGGCTTCGCGAGCGCGAGCTCGCCGGCCGCAGCGAGCGCGAGGTCAGCGCCGAGATCGGCGCGCTGTTGCGCGCGCAGGAGCACGACGAGGTCTCGTTCGCGATCGTCGCCTCGGGCCCGAACGGCGCCTCGCCGCACCACGAGCCCGGCGAGCGCCGCATCGAGAGCGGCGACGCGGTGGTGCTGGACTTCGGCGGCACGCGGCGCTGGTACTGCTCCGACGTCACGCGCACGGTGCACGTCGGCCCGTCGCCGGAGGCCGAGGTGCGCCGGGTCCACGACGCCGTGCTGCGGGCGCAGGAGGCGGGCTACCGCGCGGCCCGCGAGGGCGTGACGGCCGAGTCCGTCGACGCCGCGGCGCGGGCGGTCATCGACGAGGCGGGCTACGGCGCCTACTTCATCCACCGCCTCGGGCACGGCATCGGCCTCGACGGGCACGAGCCTCCCTATCTCGTGCGCGGCAACGCCGAGCGGCTGCGCCCGGGCATGGTCTTCTCGATCGAGCCCGGGATCTACCTGCCCGGACGCTTCGGGGTGCGCATCGAGGACATCGCGGTGATCGGCGCGTCGGGCCGCGCCGAGCCTCTGAACCAGGCGGACCGCTCGCTCGCGATCGTCCCC
>Ga0326597_10011951_pt1 | contig 11460 bp, 14 predicted proteins | sample RVTome_12_FD_203789 | JGI IMG/M metagenome (GOLD analysis project Ga0326597, IMG submission 203789) | Soil microbial communities from uranium-contaminated site in the Upper Colorado River Basin, Wyoming, United States - RVT100D185 | ecosystem: Environmental > Terrestrial > Soil > Contaminated >...
CTCGTGAGCTCGGCGCACGCGCTCGAGGAGGCGCGGCGCAACCTCGCGCTCAAGTCGCGCGGATTCGAGGCCCGGCTCGAGGCCGCGCTCGGCGTCGTCGGCATCGTGGCGGAAGCCCCTGCGCAGACAGTGGCCTGGGCGGCGGGCGAAGGACTGCCGGCCAAGGATGCTCCGCTCCTCGCTGCCGCGGTGCACTGCGGGGCGCAGCTCTTCGTGACCGGCGATGCGCGCGACTTCGGGCGGCTGTACGGCCGGACGCTGCGCGGCGTGCGCGTCGTGACGCCGGCGCAGGCGCTCGCCGCAGTGCTGGAGTCCGCGTGAAGGAGAGCCCGGTTGTTCGCGGTGTGCTGCGCGATGCGGACCGTGGCGACGACTGGGCCGAGTACGCCGCTTGGCCGAGCCGCTGAAACGCGGCGACCTGTACTTCGTCAAGCCGCCGGGATTCGTCGGCAAGGTCCGGCCCGCCAAGCGGATGCCGATCGTCAGCAGCCTTGGGAGCGCATGCGAGGCCGCGGCAGATGGATTGCCGCCCCCGAGGAGACGTTCTGGAAGGGCCTCGGCCGGGTGAGAAGGCGAAAGGCAAAGCGTGCGAAGGGGACTCGTCGAAGCCAATAGCTGGGCGGCGCTGCGCTCCCTGACCCCCGCGCGCATCGCGGCTCGGGCGCACCTACCCACGAGGCGGTGAGCGTGCCTCAGGTCCCGGCGTCGTCGAGCGTCTTGCCGACGATCCGCACGCATTCGTCGTAGGAAGGCTTGAACTCCAGGGTGTCGAGCCCGTCGAACGCGGCGCGCAGCGCCTTCTCGCCGGTCGAGAGGCGCTCCCGGATCTCGACGCGGACGCTGCGGCCAAGCACGCGTTCCACGGTTACCGCGTCCTTCGTGACCGCGGCCGAGGCGATGAAATCGATTTCCCCTTCGGGGAAGTAAAGCTTCACCGACATTTCGGTCTCGAGGTACTTCTGCGTCAGCTCCTCCGCCTTGTCGTTCAGCCTGGGGCTCACGTAGCCCAGGTACTGCGGATCGGGAACGAAGATGTCCACGTCCTTGCTGACGCGGTGCCGGAAACGGCGCATGAGCACCGTGCCTCCGCCGAAGCTCCAGTCGTCGAATCGCGTGCGCGACGCGGCGACCGCATCGATGATCTGCAGCGCGCGGCGAAACAGGACCTTCCACGCGTTCAGGCGGTCTTTGGTCACCCGAGCGGCCTCGCGCGCACGCCCAGCTCGGCGGCGATTCTCCTCAGGTTCGCGGCGACCTTGACGGGCGAGGCCCAGCGGCCCACTTGCGCGACCAGCCCGCGCAGCAGCTCCTCGGGCGCCTCTTCCAGCAGTACCGCGAAGTGCGCGCGCCTTTCGCGCGGCGGCTTGCCCGTGAGCAGCGCCTTCACGAGCTCGTCGGGGGTGAGCGCCTCGCGCAGGCTCACGCCCGCGCTCGCGCAAGCCATGCCGATGTAATCGGGCACGGCGTCGTAGCGGGCCTCGGGCTCGCGCGCCGCGGCGCCGGCGGGCGTGAGCACGAGGCGCAGCCCGAGGGCCTCCAGAACGCCTAGCACCTTGTCCGTGCGCAGCGTGTCCTTGCCGGATTCCAGCTCGAACAGAAACTTGAGGCCCACCCGGGCACGCGCCGCGAGGCGCGCCTGCGTGAGCCCGGCCGCCTCGCGCGCCGCGCGCACGGCCTCGCCGAGCTGCCGGTTGGTGCGCCAGACGAGGGTCTTCGGCATGGGCGGGGCAATCCTTCCGATCGGTAGGATTATGCGGACCCGGGGAAGTGGGCGTCAAGCGGCGCAGTCCTGGCCCGAGATGGCATGGTTGCCATTTGCATATGGCGAATGAAGCCTGACGTCGAGCTTGGTTCCCGCCTGATGCTTGCTTGGACCGGCGCGTATATGCTATATGCATACAGCATATGCCCGGTTCATACGACATGCAGGCGCCCGTAGCGATCCAGCGCTCCAGCAAGCGCCAATGGAGCCTGAGGCCGCAGGATCTCGCCGTCGCGCTCAAGCTGGTCGCGCTGCAGGGCCGATGGATGTCCTACGCGGCGCTCGCGAAGGAAATGCACCTGTCTCAGTTCGAGGCGCACGCGGCCGTGCAGCGGCTCATCGCGGCCCGGCTGGCGGTGCCGCGGGACTCAAAGGTGTTCCCCGTCATGGCGGCATTGCGCAGCTTCGTGGTTCACGGCGCGCCCTATGCCTATCCGCCGGTCCGGGGCCAGATCACCGTGGGATTCCCGACCGCGTACGCGGTTGCGCCCCTGAAGGACCTGGTGCTTTCCTCGCAGGAGATGCCGCCGGTCTGGCCGCATCCGGAGGGCATCGCGCGCGGGCCCGCGCTGCTGCCCCTGTACGAAAAGCTGCCGCTCGCGGCGAAGTCCGACCCTGCCTTTCACGAGCTGCTGGCTCTTTTCGACGCGCTGCGCATGGGCCAGGCGCGCGAGCGCGAGCTTGCCGCCCGGCTGCTCGAGGAGCGCCTCAAGTGATCGCGCTCGCGCGGCCGGACGATCCGAACTTCGCCACCCTTGCGGCTGCGGCGAGCGCCTTGGGCGAGCTGTGCGAAGCCCTGGTCTTCGTGGGCGGCTGCGTGACCGGGCTGCTGGTGACCGCGGTGCGGGCGCAGCCGATCCGCGCGACCCTGGACGTGGACGTGCTCATGCAGGCGGCGAGCGTGCGCGAGTATCACGCGATGGAATCCGCCGTCGCAGCGCGCGGCTTCTCGCACGACGTGTCTTCCGGCGCGCCGATCTGCCGCTGGGTGCGGGGCGGCCTGAAGCTCGACCTCATGCCCTCGGCCGAGGGCGTGCTGGGTTTTCACAACCGCTGGTATCCGCTCGCGCTCGAGACCGCCGTGCGCGTGCAATTGCCCGGCAGCCCGCGCATCCGCCTGATCTCGCCACCCGTTTTCGTGGCGACGAAGCTGGAAGCGTTCCGCGGGCGGGGGCGCGACGACTACCTGGCGAGCCACGACCTCGAGGACGTGCTGACCCTGGTCGACGGGCGGGCCGAGCTTGTCGATGAAGCGGCCCGCGCCGGCGCGCCGCTGCGCAAATACCTGGCCGCGCAATTCGCGGACTTGCTGGCATCGAATGATTTCCTGAATGCGCTGCCGGGGCACCTGGCGGGCGATGCGGCGAGCCAGCAGCGCGTGCCCGAGGTGCTCAGGCGCATTCGCGGCCTGGCGGGGCTGCGCGCATGACGCGTCGCGTGAAGGAGAGCCCGCTTGTTATTAGTAACACCTGGGCGGCGCTGCGCTCCCTGACCCCCGCGCGCATCGCGCTCGGGCGCGCGGGGAGCGGGCTGCCTACCCAGGAGCTGCTGCGCTTTGGCTTGGCGCATGCACGCGCCCGCGACGCGGTGCACGCCGCCCTGGATGCCGAAGCGCTTGCTTCGCGCCTTGCGGAGCTGGGGCTTTCGCCCCGGGTCGTGAAGAGCGCGGCCATGAATCGCGAGACCTATCTGCGCCGGCCGGACCTCGGCCGGCGGCTCGCTCCGGATTCAGCTATCTCCAGATCCGATCACCCCTTCGCCCTCGTCGTCGCGGACGGCCTGTCCGCCCTCGCGGTGGAGCGCCACGCCGTGCCGCTCGTGCGTGCGCTCATTTTCCTGTCTCCCCAGCGCTGGGCCGGCGCGAGCTGCTGCGTCGCGTTGCAGGGACGCGTCGCTTTGGGCGACGATGCGGGGGAGCGCTTCGGCTGCCAGCTCGTCGTGGTGCTGATCGGCGAGCGCCCGGGGTTGAGCTCGCCCGACAGCCTGGGTGCGTACCTGACCTACGCTCCGCGGGTCGGCCGCACGGATGCGGAAAGGAATTGCGTGTCGAACATCCGGCCGGAGGGGCTGGGGTACGAAGCGGCGGCGCGGCGGATCGACTGGATCGCGGCGGCGGGGGTGGCGCGGGGGGTGACGGGGGTGGGGTTGAAGGACGAGAGCGGCGCGCTCGAAGCTTCGCGCGCATCATGACCCGGATTCGTCGAGCGTCCTCGCGACGATGCGGCGGCCGCGTCGTAGCAGCGCTACAAGGTCGATGCAAGGCAACAGGAATTCGCGCATCTCGCCCGGCGGTACGGTAACCACGAACGCGGCAATTCTGGCAGCGACTGTACGCAGGCGCGGCCAGCTGGTCGTGGGCAGGACTACGATCGCGAGTTTTCGCGCCGCCGGGTTCTGCTGAAACCGCAGCGAACAGGATGCGCACGCCGGGAGCGGCAGTGTCAGGCGGCCTGGAGGCTGCGCGCGGCGTGCTCGAGGACGGCTTCGGCCTGGGCGCGCGTGACCCCGGGGAACCAGTCGAGGAACTGGTCCAGCGTCGCCCCGCCCTCGAGGTTTTCGAACAGGGCGCTTACCGGCACGCGCGTGCCGCGGAACACCCAGGCTCCGCTCAGCTTTTGGGCGTCGCGTTCGACAGCCTCGCAAGTCGTCCAGTCGAGCATGGAAAGGATTCTACGCTGGATGCTTAGCGCGACCGGGGTTAAAGCCGCCTCGCGAACTGCGCGGGCGTCTCGATAGCGTAGCGATCGCGCAGCGCGAGCAGGTCTTCGTCGCCGGTGACCAGCAGCTCCGCCTCACCGGCGGCGAGCGCCTCGAGCACGTGCAGGTCCGAGCGGTCGCGCACTTCCACGTCCTGGGGCGCCGGGTCGACGACGTCCGACCTGAGGTAGAGCTGCTCGAGGAAGCGCCCGATCGCCTCGTCGTCCCATTGCAGGACCTTGCGGATCTTCGGATACGCGAGCACGCGCCCGAGCTCTTCGAGCTGCGCAAGCGGCATCACCAGGTCGAAGTGGCCTTCGCGCCATGCCGCGACCGCGCTCCCCGGCACGCTCCGCGGGAACATCAACCCCGACACCAGCACGTTGGTGTCGAGGATGACCCTCACTTGCGGCCGGGCCTGCGCCGGGCCGCCTTGACCGCCTCGTCGACGAGCGCCGCGCCCTTCTGCGCGCCCAGGGGCGCGAAGGCCTTCGCCAGGGCGCCCGCCGAGCGCTCGAACTCCTCGTCGAGCTTGCGCAGCCGCTCGAACAGCGCGATGTCGATCAGCGCCGCGACGGGCTTGCCGCCCTTGGTGATGACGATGCGGCCCTTGCGGTACTGCACCTCGTTCAGCAGGTCGCCGAGGTTCTGGCGCACGGTCATGGCCGGGGCTTCGCGGATCATGGTGATCACCTCAATTAGTATGGTCAAGGCAACTATAGCGCTTGCCCGCTCGCGGGAGCAAGCCGCGGCTTGGGGTGGCCGCCTCGCCCTGCGCGATGCCGCGCAGGCTCACGCCCTGAGCCTGCCGCCTCCGACACTGCCCTCCCAGTCTGGAGGGAGGCTTTCATGGAGGCGCTTCTGACCACTCACGCGCAGGCGCGCATGCAGCAGCGCGGCATCAGCCCGGCGGCGCTCGATGCGCTGCTCGATTTCGGCCGCGTGGCGCGCGTCGGGCGCGGCACGGACATCGTTTACTTCGACAAGAAGGCGCGTAAGCGCCTGGCGAAGGAGGATGCGCGCGCGGCCCGCGAGGTCGCGCGGCTCTTTCGCACCTACGCGATCCTCGGCCGGGATGGGGCGGTGGTCACGGTGGGCCACCGCTACCGGAGAATCCAGCGAATCTGAACGGCGCCCGCCCGCAGTTCAAGTTGCGGCGTCCTGCGTCCGCCGCGCCTTCGCACCGCGCGCGGTGGCGCGGGAGAATCCCGGGTTGCTGCCGCTCGCCTTTGCGGCGCTGGACGAGGGCTGGATCCTGCCTTGCGGCGATGCGGTGAAGGAGCTGCACCTGCTTTTTCGCGGGGAGGGCCTGGCTCCCGCCACCTGGCGCTACCTCGCGCGCCACGGCTGCCGTTTCCTGCGTCCTTGTTGGGCGCGCACCGAGCGCGGCCATTGCACGCGGAGCGCGCTCGAATTCCTGCGCGAGATCGAGCGCGCCGGGCATCCCGCGCCTCCTCCCGCGTGGGCGCTTCGCGCCTGGGTGGGCCATGCTTCCTATGGCCGCAAGGGCCTCGTTGCCGGCTGGAATTCCGTGCCGCCCGAGGTGGTGCGGATCTGCTTTTTGCAGGCTCGCCGCGCGCGCGGCACTGGCGCGGAGCGATTCCTTGGGGAGGACCTGCGGCTCGTCCTTTCCTGGGCTGCGCGCGAGTCACCGCGGCTCGACAAGCTCCAGCGGCGCTCGGGGTGGGCGTGGTTGCTGCGCCAGGCGCTTGCCGCGGAGCGGCGGCGGATGCTATTGCAGGTCGGCGGCCCGCGTGCCTGGCCGTTTGCGCTGGGGGAGGTGGTGAGCGGGGAGTATCGGGCTACGCCGGTGGATTCGGTGGAGGGGTTGGTGGATGAGGGGATGGCCTTCCACAACTGCATTGCGGACTATGCGGGGAAGTGCCAGCAAGGGTGGGTGAGGATTTTTGTGGTGCGGGTTGGGGGGAGGAGGGTGGGGGTGGTGAGGTTGGATCATCACTTGTTCGCCGAGGGTTGGGGACTGCGGAACGTGCTGGGGATCGCGAATGCTCCGGTTGAGAAGGCGTTGCGGGCGTTCGCGAGTGATCTCGCCGAGAGATATAACGAGGCGATGGCGGGGATGCCGCATGAGGGTGAGGGGTGGAGTTTGAGGTTTGGGGAGGGGCTGGAGCGATAGGCCGCGGCGAGCGTCTCGATCGCGCTCCAGGGCTGCGTCGCGCTCGGCGACGAGATCGGCGCGGCGTTCGGTGCGCAGCTCATCGCGGTACTCAATCGGCGAGCGCCCCGGGTTATCCTCGCCCGACAGCCAGAGGGCTTACCTGACCTTCGCTCCGAGCCCCGGGCGCAAGGATGCGGAAAGGGAATTGCGTGTCGAAAATCCGGCCGGAGGGGATGGAGATTGAGGCGGCGGCGCGGAGGATTGATTGGATAGCGGCGGCGGGGGTGGTGCTGGGGGGTGACGGGGGTGGGGTTGAAGGATAAGAGTGGGGGGTGCTTTTCGGTTGAATCGGGAGGGATGCGGTGCCAAGTGGTTGGGCGAGGGAAGAGGTTGAGGCCACGGTGGCGGCGTACTTCGCCATGCTTCACGCGGAGCTATCCGGCATTTCCTACAGTAAAGCCGATCATCGGCGAATTTTGCTGCCATTGCTTCAAGGCAGATCTGCACAATCGGTGGAATTTAAGCACGCGAATATCAGTGCAATTTTGATCGAACTCGGGTTCCCATTCATTTCAGGCTACAAACCTCGATCGAACTATCAGGGATTGCTTTTCGACGTTGTCGCCGATCGATTGGCAGCAAATCCCGTCATTCAAGAACTTGCCGCTGCTGATACTGAGAAGATTGCAAAGGTCCCGACGATCGAAGATATTCTCAATGCGCTTACTGAACCGCCGAAACCTGTGGCTCTCATGAATCGGGTCGCCGCGCCCTCTGCGCGCTATTCCGTGGTCCCTGTGAACTATCTGGAGCGTGAGGCCAACAATCGTTCGTTAGGGCTCGCCGGGGAAGAGTTCGTAATCAACTTCGAGCGAGCGCGCTTGATTCGCGCGGGCGTTGAAAATCTCGCGTCTAAGATTGAGCATGTGGCGAAGGTGCCGGGTGACGCGGCGGGCTTTGACGTACTTTCCTTTGAGCGGTCTGGGGAAGAGAAGTTAATTGAGGTGAAGACGACAAAATACGGTGCCCACACCCCGTTTTTTGTTTCACGAAACGAACTCGAAGTATCAAAGGTTCGCGCAAGTCGATATTTCCTCTATCGGGTATTTGAATTTCGGGCGCACCCGCTTCTTTTCACTCTTTGTGGGGCTCTGTCTTCAACCTGTGCCCTTGATCCGAATAGCTACGTCGCAAGGGTGGCTTGACTGTAGTGCGGACGCCCTTGAATTTGGCGCCGCACAAAAATGGACGACCGATAATGTTGCAAGGTTTTCCGGCCCTCTAGACAGCCTCAGAATTCTCCCGGTATACTGAACGCATATACAGCAATACTAAGATCAAAAAAGTAGGGGCAAATGACACTTAGATCCGTGGAGCTATTTGCCGGCGCCGGTGGTCTAGCTTTAGGCCTAGATGCGGCTGGTATTCAGCATGAGGCAATAGTCGAGTGGGATTTCGACGCTTGCACGACGCTACGTGAGAATCGTAATGCCGGTGTAATCCCTATTTGTGGATGGCCCGAGGTCATTCATGGTGATGTTCGAAATTTCGATTTCTCTGCGGTCGAAGGGATCGATCTAATAACTGGTGGCCCTCCCTGTCAGCCGTTTTCTCTTGGGGGCAAACATCGAGCTTTTTTGGATGATCGGGATATGTTTCCCGTCGCTATTAGTGGCGTTCGGATCGCGCGTCCGCGTGCGTTTATCTTCGAAAATGTTAGAGGACTAACCAGGACGACATTTGCGAATTACTTCTCCTATATTTTGCTGCAGCTTGAGTTTCCAAGCCTAGTTGCCAAGAAAAATGAGGAGTGGTTGGATCATCTGGCGAGGTTGGAGCGACACAAGACCAAAGGGACTGATAGCGAATATCACGTTGTGTACCGCGTGGTAGACGCTGCGGACTACGGAATCCCGCAAAGAAGGGAGCGCGTATTTATTGTTGGACTCAGGAAAGATATTGGCCAGGAATTTAGCTTCCCGAAGCAGACGCATAGTTATGAAGCGCTGCTCTATTCACAATGGATCTCTGGTGAGTATTGGGAAATAAACAGTGTTTCGAAGAGAAGCCGGCCGCGTTTTCCGGAGCGTCTTCGGGAAAAGATTGAAGGACTGGCTGATGTCTATCCGTCGCTTATGCCGCGGCCATGGAAAACGGTACGAGACGCGATTGGCGATCTGCCTGACCCAGAGAAAACCCCTTTAAGTAAATTGCCACAAGCCCATCGATTTCAATCAGGTGCCCGGACATATGTTGGTCATACCGGAAGTGCACTAGATGAGCCCTCGAAAGCGCTGAAAGCGGGAGATCATGGGGTCCCAGGGGGCGAAAATATGCTGCGGCGGGCTGATGGCACGGTCCGTTACTTTACTGTGCGGGAAAGCGCTCGTATTCAAACGTTTCCTGACGATTATCTTTTTGTGGGATCTTGGACTGAGACGATGAGACAGTTGGGCAATGCGGTGCCGGTGGATCTTGCGGCTTGCGTTGCTAGGGCGGTATCGGACAAACTGCGGGCGAGCAAACACTTACCCGCACATGGCCACCTCCCCAAAAGCAAAAAGCACTAAACCAGACTCCGCTGATCTTGATCGGCTGGTTGCGGCTCTCGATGAGGCTGTAAAGGGGCTTTCTAGCGACCCTCTCGCCCTAAGCCCTGGAGAAGTTCGTAAGGCGCGTGTTCGGCTCGAGGCTACCGCGCGCAGTCTTTCGGCGGCAGCCGAAAAGCTGGATTCGACAAGAAGGCCGGCATCAATTTTCGATCCCTCTAATCCCGCCCTGATAGGGCGCTTTATCGCCTTGACCATGATTGCGCAGGACCGAGTTGCCCTCGAAAGTATTGATCGTTTCTATGGCGCAGGTGTCTACGCCATTTATTACACCGGGTCTTTTGGACAATATCGGCCCATAGCGAAGTCCGAACATCCAATTTATGTTGGAAAGGCTGATCCGAAGGTGGACACGGCCACATCTGCTGTTGAACAGGGAACAAAGCTTTGGGATAGATTGAACGAACATCGAAAGAATATTGCGAAAGCCGAAAACCTCGACATAGCGCACTTCGAGTGTCGATTCTTGGTTGTCGCAAGCGGGTGGCAGAAGGCCGCAGAGGACTACTTGATTGGCCTGTTTCGTCCTATTTGGAACAGTGAGGTCGGACTAGTGTTTGGCATCGGTAAGCATGGGGATGCCGCTGAAACGCGAGTAAACAAGAGATCGCCGTGGGACACGCTACATCCCGGACGTACTTGGGCGGCAAATACTACGGCCGATCAAAAGCCTTTGTCGAACATAAGAGTGGAATTGACACAACATTTTGCTGAATTGAAGCCATACAAAAGTCTTCAAGATATTTTTGCTCGGTTCATGGCGGAAATGCACCAGCTGCCAACCATTTCAAGTTCTGGTGACACAGGTGAGCCGTAAGAGTCGATCAGAAGCCGGCCTGGCAAGGTCTAGGCAGATGTCGTTGGTGAAGGGCAAGGGAAATAAGAGTACTGAGGGCAAGGTCTTGGCATTGTTTCGATTGAAGCGAATTGCGGGATGGCGTCGACATCTACCCTTACCAGGGCGACCGGACTTTGCCTTTAAAAAGGCAAGAGTCGCGATTTTTGTGGATGGTTGTTTCTGGCATGGCTGCAAGACTTGCTATCGTGCTCCCAAATCGAACACCTTATTCTGGTCTCGGAAACTGCGAGAAAACATTGCCAGGGATCAGCGCCTTCGAGGCCAGCTGCGCTCGCGCGGTTGGAAGGTATTGCGTATTTGGGAGCATTCCTTTCGTAACATTTATACGGTTGAAAGGAGGATTGTCCTGGCACTTAAACAATAGTTCGCTCAAACTCAGATCGTGGGCCAGTTGACAGAGGGGAAAGCTTCTCGTATGTGAATCGCAGGAATGAACGTTCACAGGCAAAGGACCTACCGGCACGCAGGAAAGAGTGGCCCGATTAGGAGCGGCTCGCGCTGCGGTTCGACGAGTTTCGCGGCTACGAGTAGCGGTCCTTGATTTTCTTGTCAATCGAGGCAGGCAAAGCGTATATTCGCCGCCAATGTCGCTCCAGCAGGCAGATGCAGTTCAGTGAAAAGAAGGCGGCCCAGGTCGCCGCCTATTTTCTGCACCGGGCCGGAGGCCGGCTCGAGATCCTGAAGCTGATGAAGCTCATGTATCTCGCGGAGCGCGCCTCCTACCTGAAGTTCGGCGAGCCCATGATCGGCGACAAGCTGGTCTCGATGGACAACGGGCCTGCGCTGTCGATCACGCTCAATCACATGAATCGATTCCTGCCGTCCGGGCCGGAGGGCTGGGAGACGTGGGTCAGCGACCGGAACGATTATGTGCTCGCGCTGAACAGGGAAGTCAGGGATCCCAAGGACGATCTGCTTGCGCTGAGCGACGGCGAACTGGATTTGCTTGGGTCCGTCTGGACGCAGTACGGAGGCTACGGATCATTTCCGCTGGCGGAGCTCACCCACGAGATCTGCCCGGAATGGGAAGACCCGCACGGGAGCTCGATCCCCATCACCCAGTCCCGGCTGCTGCGTTCGCTTGGCTTCGATCAGCAAACCGCGAAAGAGCTGGAAGAGCGGATCGAGTCGAACCGCCACATAGATCTGGCGTTCTCCAAGCAGTAGGCAGCCCATGCCTTGGGTATGCCAGGCGGGCGGGACGCTGTTGATACCGACCGGGCCCGGATACCACCTGTTCGTGATTCTCAACGCGCCGGCGGACATTCCGACCTACCCGCCCCGGAGCTGCGTCCTCGTGTCCTTTTCGACCATTCGCTCGGGTCCTTACGACGCGACGCGGATCGTGCCGGCCGGCGCGCATCCGTTCATCAAGGAGCGAAGCTTCGTTGCGTACAGGCAGGCGCGGATGGAA
>Ga0326597_10011952_pt1 | contig 11460 bp, 11 predicted proteins | sample RVTome_12_FD_203789 | JGI IMG/M metagenome (GOLD analysis project Ga0326597, IMG submission 203789) | Soil microbial communities from uranium-contaminated site in the Upper Colorado River Basin, Wyoming, United States - RVT100D185 | ecosystem: Environmental > Terrestrial > Soil > Contaminated >...
GCGATGGGCTGACTGTCAGCCGTCGGGTTCCGGCGTCCAATCTTCGGCCAATCCGGGAGACCAGCCATGTGGACAGGTGTCATGCCAGCCGTAACCAGCAAGTTCCGCGCCGACGGCGAACTCGATTATCCCGAGATGAAACGCTGCTTCGATCTGCAGATCGCCGCCGGTTGCGATGGCCTCATCGTCTGCGGTTCGCTGGGCGAAGGCCCGATGCTCAGCCACGACGAGCGTCTGGCAGTGCTGGCAACAGCGCGTGCCGCCGCCGGTTCGCGCCCGGTCCTGATGACGGTGGCCGAGGCCGCCACCCGCACCGCCTGCCAACTCGCCGAAAGGGCCGCCAAGGCCGGTGCCGACGGGCTGATGGTAGTGCCCAGTCTCGTCTACCACACCGACCGTGCCGAGACGGTAGCGAGCCTGCGTGCCGTGGCTGAAGCCGGCGACCTGCCGGTGATGATCTATTCCAACCGCGTCGCCTACCGGGTCGACGTCACCCCCGACATCATGGAAGACCTCGCCGATGATGCCCGCTTCGTCGCCATCAAGGAATCCTGCGACGACATCCGCCGCACCACCGAGATCTTCAACCGGCTGGGCCAGCGCTATGCCGTGTTTACCGGCGTCGACAATCTCGCCTTTGAGGCTCTCGTCCTCGGCGCGGTCGGCTGGGTGGCGGGCCTGGTGACCGCCTTTCCGGCCGAGACGGTGGCCATCTACCGCCTCATCCGCGCCGGCCGCCTCGATGAGGCGCTGGCCATCTACCGCTGGTTCCGCCCGCTGCTCGACCTCGATGTCTCGACCTTCCTGGTGCAGAACATCAAGCTGGCCGAAGCGCTCGCCATCGGCACCAGCGAGCGGGTGCGGCTGCCGCGCCTGCCGCTTTCCGGCGAGCGCCGTGCCGCGGTGGAAAAGATCGTTCGCGACGGCATCGCCAGCCGCCCGGTATTGCCCGATCTCTCCAGCCTTGCCGCCTGAGCGCCCCCCGCCATGGCCCGCCATACCTTCTTTTGCATCGACGGCCACACCTGCGGCAATCCGGTGCGGCTGGTGGCCGGCGGCGGCCCGCTGCTGCGGGGCGCCACCATGCTGGAGCGCCGCGCCCATTTCCTCGCCGAGTTCGACTGGATCCGCCGCGCCTTGATGTTCGAGCCGCGCGGCCACGACATCATGTCGGGCTCGATCCTCTATCCGCCGACCCGCGATGATTGCGACATCGCCATCCTGTTCATCGAAACCTCGGGCTGCCTGCCCATGTGCGGCCACGGCACCATCGGCACGGTGACGGCGATGATCGAGCACGGCCTGGTCAGCCCGCGCAGCCCCGGCATCGTGAAGCTCGACACCCCGGCCGGGCTGGTCACCGCCGAGTATCGCCAGCAGGGCGCCCATGTGGAGGAGGTGCGGCTCACCAATGTCGCCGCCTTCGTCCATTCCCGCGGACTTGTCGCCCATGTCGAGGGCCTGGGCGAGGTGAGGGTCGATGTCGCCTATGGCGGCAATTTCTATGCCATCGTTGAGCCGCAGCCCGCCTTTGCGGATCTTGGCGATGTGAGCGTCGGCGAGCTCCTGGCCTGGAGCCCCAGGCTGCGCACCGCGCTCAATGCGGCCTATGAGTTCCATCATCCCGAGCGTCCGGAAATCTGCGGCCTCAGCCACATCCTGTGGACCGGCAAGCCCACGCAAGCCGGTGCCACGGCGCGCAATGCCGTGTTCTACGGCGACAACGCCATCGACCGCTCGCCCTGCGGCACCGGCACCTCGGCGCGCATGGCCCACTGGGCGGCGGCCGGCCGCCTGAAGGTCGGCGAGGACTTTGTGCACGAGAGCATCATCGGCTCGCTGTTCCGTGGCCGCATCGAGGCGCAAACCCGGGTCGGCGACTATCCGGCCATCATCCCTTCGGTTGCCGGCTGGGCGCGGGTGACCGGCCTCAACAGCATTTTTGTTGATGATCGCGATCCTTTCGCCCATGGCTTTTCCTTGCCGCACTAGACTGCACCGCCAACCAGGAGACAGCGCCCCGTGAAGATCACCGCCATCCGCGCCTTCCAGGTCGACCTGCCGATCAAGGAAGGCCGCTACAACTGGTCGAACGACAATTATGTCGAGGTCTTCGATTCAACCGTCGTCGAGGTCGAGACCGACGCCGGCATCAGGGGCTACGGCGAATGCTGTCCGCTGGGTTCGGCCTACCTGCCGGCCTATGCGCTGGGGGTGCGCTCGGGGCTGGCCGAGATCGCCCCCCGAGTGATCGGCCACGACCCGCGCGATCTGGCCGTCCTCAACCGCCACATGGATGCGGCGCTGCGCGGCCACCCCTATGTCAAGGCGGCCATCGATGTCGCTTGCTGGGATATCCTCGGCAAGGTTGCAGGGCTTCCGGTCTACCGCCTGCTCGGCGGGGCGGCGCAGGCCGAGGTCACGCTCTACCGCGCCATCTCGCAGGAAGCACCCGCCGCCATGGCCGCCAGGGTCGCCGGCTACCGTGCCGAGGGCTACACCAGGTTCCAGCTCAAGGTGGGCGGCGATGCCGACACCGACATCGAACGCATCCGCCTCGCCGCCAGACAAATGCGTCCCGGCGACATTCTGGTGGCCGATGCCAATACCGGCTGGACCATGCACGAGGCCGCCCGCGTGGTGGCCGCCGTCAGGGACGTCGATGTCTATATCGAACAGCCGTGCCCATCGTACGAGGAATGCCTCGTCACCCGCCGCCGCACCGCGCTGCCCTTCGTGCTGGACGAGGTCATCACCGGCGTCGATACCTTGCTGCGCGGCTTGGCCGATGGCGCCATGGACGTCGTCAACCTCAAGATTTCCAAGGTCGGCGGCCTGACCAAGGCGCGACTGATGCGCGACATCTGCGTGGCTTGCGGCATCCCCATGACCATCGAGGACACCTGGGGCGGTGACATCGTCACCGCATCCATCGCCCATCTCGCCCGCTCGACGCCGGAGGAATTTTCCTTTTCGGCCACCGACTTCAACAGCTACGGCACCCGCGATATCGCTAAGCACGCGCCCAGGCGGGTGAACGGCCGCATGACCGCTCCCGATGCCCCCGGGCTCGGCATCGAGCCCCTGTTCGACGTCTTGGGCAATCCGGTCCTCAGTGTCGGCGGCAAGGGCTGACCCATGCGCACCTCCAGGGTCATCCATGTGGTGAGCTGCCATGCCGAGGGCGAGGTGGGCGACGTGATCGTCGGCGGCGTGGCGCCGCCCCCCGGCGATACCATCTGGGCCCAGTCGCGCTTCATCCATCAGGACCAGACCTTGCGCAACTTCGTCCTCAACGAGCCGCGCGGCGGCATCTTCCGCCATGTCAACCTCCTGGTGCCGCCCAGGGACAAGCGCGCCCGCATGGGCTGGATCATCATGGAGCCTGAGCACACCCCGCCCATGTCGGGCTCCAACGCCATCTGCGTGGCCACCGTCCTGCTCGATACCGGCATCGTAACGATGACCGAGCCGGAAACCCGCCTGACACTCGAGGCGCCGGGCGGCCTGATCGAGGTGGTCGCCCAGTGTCGCGACGGCAAGGCCCAGTCAGTGCGCATCACCAACCATGCCTCCTTCGCCGACCGGCTGGATGCAGCGATCGAGGTGGAGGGCCTTGGCACAATCAGCGTCGATACCGCCTATGGCGGCGACAGCTTCGTGCTGGTCGATGCCGCTGCCGTGGGTTTTGCGCTCAAGCCCGGCGAAGCGCGCGACCTCACCCTTGCCGGCATGAAGATTACCCGCGCCGCCAACGAGCAGCTCGGCTTCCAGCACCCGGAAAACCCCGACTGGCGCCACATTTCCTTCTGCCAGTTCACCGCCCCGCTCATCGACGAAGGCGGCGTGCCGGCCGGGCGCAACACGGTGGTCATCGAGCCGGGCAAGCTCGACCGCTCGCCCTGCGGCACCGGCTGTTCGGCCCGCCTGGCGGTGCTCCATGCCCGGGGTATCCTCAAGGCCGGCGACCGCTTCACCGGCATCTCCATCATCGACAGCCGCTTCGACTGCCGCATCGAGCGGGCAACGAAGATTGGCGACCGGCCGGCAATCGTGCCGTCGATCTCGGGGCGCGCCTGGATCACCGGAACCCATCAGCACACCCTCGATGCCGCCGACCCGTGGCCGCAAGGCTACCGCCTGTCCGATACCTGGCCGATGCAAGGAAGCTAGTCGCCCGATTCAGTCAAATTGCAGGGTATAGATGCTTGAGTTTGGTTCGAGCGTCTTTGGTGGTGATGTGCCAATCGGCCTTGGCGTTGTGAACGTTGCGGTCGTGCTGCCGTGCGGCGATCTCGTCGCTCGGGGTCTGTTTGTCGGGGATGCGGCGGTCGAGGCCTTGGGACGACAGGACTCCGAGCCCGGACTCAGCGAGATTGAGCCAGCTGCCATGCTTTGGGGTGTAGTGCCATTCGAAACGCTCGACCAGCCGCCGGGCTTCGGCGGCCGGAAAGACCCGGTAGAGTGACGCCTTGGCGTGGTTGTTGAGAGTGTCCTGCACCAGCACGATGGTGGTGGCGTCGGGGAAATGGATATCGGCCAGGTCCTTGAGGACGTGGGCGTAGTCCACGGCGGTGTGGCGATCGGTGACCTCGACGTGGCGCCCGCCCTCGAGCGGAGCGAACAGCATGAACAGGTTGGCGGTGCCGTTGCGCTGGTACTCGTAGTCGAACCGGGCGGGGCGACCGGGCTTCATCGCGATCGGCACCGGCGTCTCGGCAACCAGCTGCTTGGAGGTCTCGTCCAGACAAACCAGCGGGCAATCAGGATCGCGTGGCCGGGTGTAGACGGCCAGCACGTCTTCCATGGCCGCCACGAACGCGCTGTTGGTCTTCGGCGGGATCACCCAGTGCTGGCGGCGATGGGGCTTGAGAGTGTTTTTTTAAAACCCGGCCGATCGTCGAGTCGCTGGCGCGATCGACAATGCCGAACTCCACGACCTTGGTCTCCAACAGCCGCAAGGACCAGCGTGCGCGTCCCTTCGGCGGCTTGGAGCACGCAAGCGCGATCAGCTTGGCTTCCGTCTCGCCGTCGAAAATCGGCGCCACCGCCGGCGTCGCGCGCTGCTTGCGGCTCAGCACCGCCTCCAAGCCCTCTTCGACCAGTTGCTTGCGCACCCGGTAGACCATCATGACGTTGGTCTCCAGGGCCTCGGCGATCCGGCTGTCGCTCCACCCGTCGCCGGCGTCCGAAATATCGGCCTTCAACAAAATCCCCGCCTTCAACAGCCGGCGCGCCGGGCTCTTGCCCGTCAAGATCAGCGCTCCGAGTTCCTCGCGCTCCTCGCCGCTCAGCCGCACAACGTACTTCTTTACCGCAACGTCCCCACCAGCCATGCTCGCCTCCATCGTTTGGTGCGATCACAGCAAATCATCAAATCCTTACGAATTGATTGAAGCGAGCGACTAGGGATAATGGGGCAATCCTCGCTAGGATCGCTCAGTCCTGCGAGAGCCGCGGATGAGCGCCAAGCGCCGCTCAGGCGGCCGCCTGGCTGTCCTGGCGCTTGGCAATCAGCCGCTTGAGACGCTTGGCCTTGAGCGACAATTCTTCGCCCCGTGCCTTGGCGAGGAAGGCATCGAGCCCGCCGCGATGCTCCACCGACTTCAGCGCCCTGGCACTGATGCGGAAGCTGTAGGACTGGCCCATGGCATCGCTCAGCAGATGCACGTTGACCAGGTTCGGCAGAAACCGCCGCTTCGACTTGTTGTTGGCATGGCTGACATTGTTGCCGGTCAGGACCGCCTTGCCGGTCAACTCACACACACGTGCCATGATCTTTGCTCCAACGTCTCTAGTTTTCGGTGGCAGGGCCTCCATGCCTGTTGCAGTCTCGCACGGCGGCGGGCAACGGCATGAAGACCAAGGGGTCCCGCAGGGGCCCATGGTCGAATTCGCGCGTTGCTATAGGCAAACACGGCGGCGCCGTCAAGCATCGGCTGGCGGATCGGCTGGCGGATTTGCAGGCGCCGGCCGGGCGAGGATGCCGAAGTTTGGCCTCAATGCCCGTCTAACCCCAAGCTGCAGAGGCGGAAACGGCGACCTGCCAACAGAATTGGACATCGCAATGATCCATGACCGTTTCATGACACCACATGGGCTTTGTCGGACAGCCCTGCTGGCCGGCCTCGTCGCCATGGCGCCGGCCACCCACGCCCGGGCGGGCGAGGTGGTGGATATGCATTACGACGTGGAAATCGCCGGCACCCGCATTCTCGAGCTCGGATACCGACTCGATCTCGACAAGGCGGGCTACCAGAGCGCCCTCAGCGTGGATTCGCGCGGCATCCTCGATCTCTTCTCCTCCATTGCGGTGGACATGCAGGTCGTCGGCCGTTTTATCGGTGCCGGCATCGAGCCTGTTTCCTTCCAGATGGGTTCGGCCAAGCAGGGCAAGGGCAAGCAGGCCAGCATCGTCTGGGGGCCGGGCAAGGTGCCCGCGGCCCGGCGCTCCTATGAGTTGCCGCGCCAGCGCGAGCAGGCCATCGCCCAAGCCCTCACCACCGGCATGCCCGATCCGTTGACCGCCCTGCTCAGGCAGGGCGTGCTCGCGGGTTCGAGTCCGTGCACCGGTACCGAACGGGTGTTCAACGGCGCCGAGGTCTACGATCTCGCGTTTACGGTGGACAAGAACGACAGTTTCAGCAGCAGCGACGGTGGCGTCTATCGCGGACCGGCGATCAAGTGTCTCGTCACCTACCGGCCGGTAGCCGGGCTGTCGCACAAGAAGACCCGGAAAAACCTGAAGGACCCACCCCGCTTCAACATCTGGTTTGCCCCTGTCGCAACCCGCTCGAAGGGGATCGTCTACGTGCCGGTCGCTGCGGCCGGCACCTTCAAGGGCAAGACCTTCGTGGCGCGTGCCGATCGTGCCACCCTGGGCGGCGCCCCGCTCAACGCCCAGTCGCTGGCCCGCCAGTGAACCGCGGCGCGACATCTTCAGCCTTTCGGGCCGTGGAAAGTGGAGCGAATACCCCTTGCGCGCCGCGCCTCACCCGGTAGGCTTGGGTCATTGGTGCACATTCGAGCCGCCAGGGGCGGTGTCTTCCAGGCAATCGGACCGAACAAAATCTGAACCTTTCCGGTGTCAGCGATTCGGACAGCGTTTGTTCCCTTTCGGTTCCAGAAATGACCAGACTTTCCCACCATCGACCGCATCCCGATCCCGCTCCTTTCCGGCGGCGAGCCCATAGCCGCACCCGGGCGAGGCCGGCATGACCCGGGGCGGGCAGGTCACGGCGGTCCTCGGGCCGACCAATACGGGCAAGACCCATCTGGCGGTGGAGCGCATGTTGGCCAGCCCCACCGGCATGATCGGTCTGCCGCTCAGGCTCCTGGCCCGCGAAGTCTACGACCGGGTGAAGGCGCGCGCCGGCGATGCCGCCGTGGCGCTGGTCACCGGCGAAGAAAAGATCATCCCGGCCAAGCCGCGCTTCTGGGTGTCGACCGTCGAGGCCATGCCCGATATCGATGTGTCGTTCCTGGCCATCGACGAGGTGCAGCTCGCCGCCGATTTCGAGCGCGGGCACGTGTTCACCGACCGGATCCTGTCGCGGCGCGGGCGCGACGAAACCCTGCTGCTCGGGGCGGCCACCATGCGCGGGGCGCTCGAGGACCTGGTGCCTGGCCTCAACTTTGTCGCCCGCCCGCGCTTTTCCAGGCTCACCTGGGCCGGCCAGCGCAAGATCACCCGCCTGCCGCGGCGCTCGGCCATCGTCGCCTTTTCCGCCGAAACCGTCTATGCGCTGGCCGAACTGGTGCGCCGCCAGCGCGGCGGTGCCGCCGTGGTGCTGGGAGCACTGTCGCCGCGCACCCGCAATGCCCAGGTGGCCCTCTACCAGTCGGGCGATGTGGATTATCTGGTCGCCACCGACGCCATCGGCATGGGCCTCAACATGGATGTCGACCATGTGGCTTTTGCCGCCACCCGCAAGTTCGACGGTTTCCAGTACCGCAACTTGACGCCGGCCGAACTCGGCCAGGTCGCCGGCCGGGCCGGCCGCTTCCTGCAGGACGGCACCTTCGGGGTCACCGGCGAGGCCGAAGCCTTCGATCAAAGCACCATCGAGAGGCTGGAGAGCCACCATTTCGATCCGGTACGCGTCCTGCAGTGGCGCAACAGCCAGCTCGATTTCTCCAGCCTCGAGGCCCTCAAGGCGGCGCTCAACCAGTTCCCGACCCATCCGCGGCTGACCCGCGCGCAAGGCTCCGCCGACGTCACCGCCCTCGATTATGTGAGCCGCGACGATGAGGTCACCCGGCTCGCCGCCTCGCGCCAGGCTGTGGAACGCTTGTGGGAGGTCTGCCAGGTTCCCGACTACCGCAACATCTCGGCGGCCGAGCATGCCGGCATCGTGTCGCGCATCTTCGGCTTTCTGCTCGGGCCGTCAGGGCGCATTCCGCCCGACTGGTTTGAACGCCAGCTTGGCCACTGCAACCACTCCGACGGCAACATCGACACCCTGTCCAACCGCATCGCCCATATCCGCACCTGGACCTTCGTGGCCAACCGGGCCGACTGGCTCGATGACCCCTTGTGCTGGCAAGCCTGCGCCCGCGAAATCGAGGATCGCCTGTCGGATGCCTTGCATCAGCAGCTTACCCGGCGTTTTATCGACCGCCGGACATCTATTCTCATGCGGCGGCTGCGCCAGAAGGAAGACATCATGTCGAGCGTGGAAGACGACGGCACCATCACCGTGGAAGGCGAATGCGTGGGACGCATGGTGGGCCTTACCTTCGTTTCCGATGTGCCATTCCATGACGAGGCCAAGACGCTGAAGGCGGCCGCCCTCAAGGTTGTGGATCAGGAGCTTGTCAACCGCGCCCAGTCGATCGCCGCCAGCCCCGATCCCGACCTCATCGTCACCCGCGAGGGCGACATCGTGTGGCAGTCGGCCGCCATCGGCCGGCTCATGGCGGGCCCTGCCCCCTTGAAGCCGCGCGTGCAGCTCAAGGCCGATGCCCAGCTTTGCGGTCCCGACCGCGAGGCAGTTCAGGCGCGGCTGGAGAAATTCGCCCAGCGCCACGTGGCCGGCCTGCTCGAACCGCTGGTCGGCCTGTCGGAGGCCGAGGACATGGAAGGGATTACCCGCGGCATCGCCTTCCGCCTCATCGAGAGCATGGGGGTCATCGACCGCGCTGACATCGCCGCCGAGTTGAAGGACCTCGCCCAGGACGAACGCGCCAAGCTGCGCCGCCACGGGGTCCGCTTCGGGTCCTTCCACCTGTTCATCCCGGCCCTGCTGAAGCCGGGGGCCAGCGAGTTGCGCGTCCTCCTGTGGTCGCTTGCCCGCGGCACCAAAGACACGGCAGCACTCGATCCGCTGCCGCCGCTGCCCGGCCAGGGCCTCACCTCGGTAACCATGGACCGCGACGTTCCGGCGGCGTTTTACCTCACTGCCGGATACCGGCCGTGCGGGCGCCGGGCGGTGCGCATCGACATGCTGGAGCGGCTCGCCGACATGATCCGCGAGCGGACTTTCTGGAAGTCCGCCAATCCTGAAGCGGTGCGTCCCGAGGGCTCCATCGAGGGCGGAGGCTTTTCGGTGATCCCCGACATGATGTCGCTTGTCGGCTGCTCCGGCGAGGATTTCGCCGAAATTCTCAAGAGCCTCGGTTTCGCGCTGGAGCGGCGCCAGTTGCCGCCCGAGGCGCTCGCGCCGGCCCCCCATGAACCGCCGGCCGCCGCTGTTTCTGGGGACTCCGCCTCGCCCGGCGACGATGTCCCTGCCCAGCCGCCGAAGGTGAAGTTGGCGGGCGAGGCCGCGTCGATAACGAGCAGGCCGTCTGCGCTTGCCTTGCCCGAGACCGCACCGGCAGCGGTTGCATTGACTGTGCCTGCCGCCGGGGCGAGTGGATCTCGCATCCTCGAAGTGTGGTGGCCGCGCGACACCGGCCCGTTCCGCCGCCGCGAGCCGGGCCGCAATACCCGCCACGCCAAGCCGCGTCAGCCGGCCGTCAAGGCGGCGCCTGGCCGCAACGAGGCGCGCGCCCCGCGCGGGCGCGGCAAGGACAGGGAAAAGGACAAGGACAAGCGCCGGCCGCCCCACAAGGCCCCTGAGCGCCAGCCGGTCAAGGAGCGCGAGCCACGAATCGACAAGGATTCGCCCTTTGCCGTGCTCGGCCAGTTGCGCTCCGAACTGGTCGCCCGCAGCAAGCGTGGCACCTGACGCCGGCGCGCCCCATGAGCGAGCCCCGCGCGCCATCCCGCCGCCTCGACAGGTGGCTGTGGCATGCCCGCGTCACGAAGTCGCGCACCGGTGCGCAGGGGCTCATTGCCGGCGGCCAGGTGCGGGTCAACCGGATGCGCATCGGGCGTCCCAGCCATCTGCTTGCCGCCGGCGATATCGTGACCGTCGCCACCGGTTCGCGGGTCAGGGTCCTGAAGGTTGCCAGATTTGCGGCCAGGCGCGGACCGGCGGGCGAGGCAAGGCTTCTTTATGACGACCTGACGGCACCAGCGACCCCCGCCAATGCGCCCGGTTAGGCCACCGGCGTCTGGCGCATGTTGCCGGCGCCGCGACAAATCGGTGGAAAAAGAGATGCATCGCGCGTTATGGCTTGCTATAGGGCGTGTCAATCCAATCTATCAAGCGTCGCGGCGCGCTCGCGGCACATTAAGAAATTGTCAATGCCATGACCTATGTCGTCAATGAGAGCTGCATCAAGTGCAAGTACATGGACTGCATCGAAGTGTGTCCGGTGGACTGCTTCTATGAAGGCGAGAACATGCTCGTCATCCACCCTGACGAGTGCATCGACTGCGGGGTGTGCGAGCCCGAATGCCCGGCCGAGGCGATCAAGCCCGATACCGAGCCGCACCTCGAGCAATGGCTCGAGGTCAACGCCAAATACGCCAGTATCTGGCCCAATATCACCTCCAAGAAGGAGCCGCCGGCTGACGCCGCCGAGTTTGACGGCGAGGCCGACAAGTTCGACAAGTACTTTTCGCCCGAACCTGGCGAGGGCGATTAACCATATTACCGCGAAAAGCGCGTCCGACACTGCCGGCCAGAGCCGATGCGGTGGCAGGCCCCTTTAAAATGGGCAAATCTTGTGCTATATGATGTGCGATGTCATCTTGACTGTAAGGAACTCCGACCGGGCTTTGCCGAGTTCGGACTTTTTTTCGCCCGAAGGGACCCGAAAATGGGATCTGAAAGGTCCTGATCATCTTCCGTGGGCTGCTGTTCACGAGCGGAAGTCGCGAATGCGAGATCGCCCGGGGGGTGGGATTTCGAAGCGAAGGGAAAATTGCTGCACTCGCCCGGCGTGGGTTTTGTGCGGTTTCTTGTCAGTTTGATGTACCAATTTTTTTCTGCGAGGTGGAATACGCATGTCGGTAGCCAAGAAGACCGCTGTCAAGAAGCTGAAGTACAAGGCCAATGAGTTCGTTGTCTATCCCGCTCACGGCGTCGGCAGGATCGTCGATATCGAGGAACAGGAAATCGCTGGCGC
>Ga0326597_10011953_pt1 | contig 11459 bp, 7 predicted proteins | sample RVTome_12_FD_203789 | JGI IMG/M metagenome (GOLD analysis project Ga0326597, IMG submission 203789) | Soil microbial communities from uranium-contaminated site in the Upper Colorado River Basin, Wyoming, United States - RVT100D185 | ecosystem: Environmental > Terrestrial > Soil > Contaminated >...
GTTCTCGTGATAACGCCGCTGGAGGCGAGCTCTCAGAACTTCGAGCTCGACCCTTTCGCTCTCCGCCCGCTTCTCGAGCTCCCGCTCCGCCGCCGCCACCCCGGGCCAGAGCGAGCCCCCCAGGCGGGACACCAAGTCCTCGTCGTAGCCGAAACCGAAGGCGGTAATGCTCGGCGGAGGCACCTGGTAGTTGTCCCGGAGCCCGAGCGCGCCGAAGGGAAAGTTGCGCGCCCAGTCCCCGTGGTAGCCGATGAGCTTCTTCCCCGCGCTCACGGAAACGAGCCCGTGGGGAACGCAGTTGACGTCTTCGATTCCGTAGCGCGCGCGCAGCAGATCGGTGAGGCTCAGCGCCGCCTGGATTTGGGCGGTGGTGATGGCGTCGCCGCCCGCGGAGCTCCATTGGCTTTCGAAGGCGATGCCGATGAAGCTCTCGTTGAGGTTGAGGTAGTAGCGCTTTTCGTCACCCCAGATGGAAATGCCGGCGTGGATGGCGACGGTCTCGTCGGAGACGATGCGGTACACCTGGCCGAAGCGGTCGATGATGTAGTTGTAGATCCGTCGGCGGCTGAGCCAGCCAGCGAGGTCGCGGGTGGTCGAAAGGATGTCGCGATTGAAGGCCGCCCCGAAGGGCGCCATATCGCTCTCGCTCGCGTGATAGACGATCCCGACGGGGTTCGGCCCCATGGGCACCGGCGGCGCGCCGTCCTTGGGAAACGCGAAGAACTGACGGGGCTCGCCCTTCGTCTCGAAGGTGGTGACTACTCGAAGTCCGTTGCTCCAGAGCTCCTCATCGCCTTCCTGGGTAACGAGCCAGACTTCCTTGGGGGGGCTGCCTATCCGTTCGGCCGCGAGAGCGGGAGCTCCAAGCCCCCCCGCCGTAGGCGGAGGAGAGATCTGCTGGAACACCCAGTCGGTACCCGCGCGCGCGACACCGTAACCATACGTGCCGGCGGCAACCGCCCCCGAGGCGAGGACGAGGGCCGCCAGGACGAAGGCCGCGTGGCGAAGCCGGTAGAGGCCCCACAGGGCCGGGATGGGAAACGTTACGCTCCCGCGGCGCGGACCGAAGACCAGCTCGCCGAGGGTCTCGATGGCCACGAAGTGGAAGAGGAGAGAGCGCGCGAGGGGAGTCCTCCAGAGAGCGGCCGGCTTCGACTCGAAGGCCTCGATGGTCCTCTTGATGAACCAGAGCTTCTCGCCCGGATCGGGCACGAAAGAGGAGAACCGGTCGAGACTCCTTTGCAGCGACCGATGCTCGAGAAAGCTCGCGGGTTTGGATCTCAAACGTCGCCGATCCGAGAGAAGGGGGTTAGGGGGATAGGAGTGGAGAGGGAGATGAGGGCCGAGATTTGATTCATCCCCCTATCTCCTCTTATCTCCCCATCCCCTTTTCTTATACTCTTAGTTGTCGTAGACGGCCGCGATATAGGCGCCCTTGGCCGTGGCCTGGGTCGGGTGGGGTGAAAGTCTCACCTCGGAGATCGGCACCGGGCACTTCGACTGGGAGAGCGCCTTCTCGACCCGCTCGCGGAATCCCCGCGGCTGCGCGGTTCCGCCGGCGAGAACGACGGGGACCGCGCGATCCAGCTTGTGGGACTCGCTCGAGGCCCGAGCTACGGATTCGTTGAGGGTCGTGATGAGCGTCGCGATCATGTCGTCGTAGTAGATGTGAAGCGCTTCCTCTAATTTGTCCTTCGGCGGGCGGGCGAGATCGAGCGACTGCTCCTTTACCATCTTCACCCTCGTCGCCGACTCACCGGTGACCGAGCCCACGCTCTGGTCGATGTAGTCGCCGGCCTTCGAGGTGGAGAACGAGACCACCGGCACCGAGAGGTAGGCGAGGCAGGCATTGCACATTCCGCCTCCGGCGGAAATTCCGATCCCGGTGAAGTTCTCGCTCTCGAGCTCGGAGAAGACGATCGCGAGTCCCTCGTTAATGCTCTTCGCCTCGTAGCCCAGCTCCGAGAGGAACCCCTTTAGCAGCTGCTCGTGATAGATGAGATCGTTTGGGGAATCGGCGGGGGCGCCGGGGACCGAGAAGCAGACGAGCTCCCCCTTGCCCTTGGACGTCTTCAACAGCCCCTGGAGCATGACCTTGATCAGCGTCAGCGCGGAGGGCTCGTTGGGGTTGATGAGCCCGCGGCTCATCGGCCTTCGGGTCTCGGAGTTGAAGAGCCCCGCGAACTTCTCGGCGTTGTTCCCATAGACGTAGAAATGCCCGTTGCTCTGGTAGTAATGAATCTTGTTCTGGAGGAGTATGTTCTCGGTGATACGAGAGTAGGGGAGCGGAAGGAACGCGTTTACTTCGATCGAGGCCTTGAGCTGGTTTCCCGCCTGGCGGATGGTCATGAGCTTGCTCGTGCCTACGTCCAGGCCGATGCGGCCCTCTCCGTTCGAGATCACGGTCTCCATCGTCATTCTCCTTGCGAACTAGTGCCCTTCCAACTTGTTCAGCCGAACTCCGCAGCTTTGCTTGGCGACAGGCTCGAGTTCATCTGCAACGTTTCCTTATGACCAAATAGTTGGAACGGCACTAGCGCACGAAATCAGTTCTCGTAGAGGGCCGCGAGAAGGGCGCCCCGCGCGGTCGCCGTCAGGGGCTCTCGGGCGAGCTTCACATCACCGAGCGCGACGGGAAGTTTCTTGGCTTCGAGGGCCCGGGCGAAGCGTTGGGCGAACCCCTTGGGAAGCGCGGATCCGCCGCCGAGCACCACCGGGAGGGGACGTTCGAGCTTCGGCATCCGCTCGGCGCTCGAAAGCGCTTCGGCGATCGCCCCCACCACCGTCTCGATGAGGTCCTCGTAATAGATGTGCAGGGCGCCGCCCACCTTGCTGCGGGGCTTGTGGCTGAGATCGAGTCCGTCTTCCTTGATCGCCTTGACCCGGGTCGCGGTCTCGCCCGTCACTTGGCCCACAGCCTCGTCCACGTCGTCGCCGCCCTTGTCGACGGCGAAGGTGAAGACCGGCACCGAGAGATAGGCGAGGCAGACGTTGGTCAGACCGCCGCCGAAGCTGATGCCGATACCGGAGAAGTTCTCCTTCTCGAGCTCGGAGAAGACCACCGCCAGCCCCTCGTTGATGGAGCGGGCTTCGAAACCCTTGCCTTCGAGCATCTGCTTCATCAGCGCCTCGTGGTACACCAGGCTCGAGGGCGCGCCCCTGGGCGCGCCGGGAACGCTGAAACAAACGAGCTCCGGCTGGCTCCTGGACCGGGGCCTTCCCACAAGCTTCTCGACGATGACCTCGAGAAGCTTCTGGGCATAGGGCTCGCTCGCATTGACCAGACCGTGGCGCATGGGCCGCCTCGTCTCGGTATTGAACATGTTCGCGAAGCGAAAGGCGCCGTTTCCGAACACCACCAGGTGACCGTTCTCGCGAACGAAGTCGATCTCGTTCTGGTGAAGGATCTGCTCGGTGAACCGGGAGGTGGGAAGCTCGATGAAGGCGTTGAGCTCGGCTTCGGATTGGATGCCGCGGCCGTTCTGCCGTGCGGACACGACGGAGCTGGTCCCGAGGTCGAGGCCGACCGCGTCGCCGTGGGAAGTGGTTCGTTTCGTTGCTGCTTTCGTGGATTTTCGGACTGGCATTTTCGTCGATTCCTATTCCGGCAACTCTCGAGATGGTGAAGGGAACTCTCCCGCCGAGTCCGGGCCACTGCCCGACACCAATCCGGCGCTACGTTCCCTATTGGCCCCATTGGGCCCCATAGGCCCAGTGGGCTTAGTCTCGTCGCAACGTCCGCAGGCTCAGCAGGGAGCTATCGATCGTCTCAAAAAATAGCATCCGGGCCGGTTTCGTGTCAACCGGTTGAAGTCTTACTTTCGTTCCTCAGAATCTCTCTCGCCTTCTCGTAGTCGAGGGGTGTGTTGAGGTTCAGCAGGCACCGTCCGGAGGGGTCGAGCCTCGAGAGGTCGCGGTCGTCGAGGAAGCGGGCCCTCAGGGACTTCGCGAACTCAGAGGCCGCGAGCTCCCGTCGCTCGAGACGGGCCGCGAGCCCCTCGAGGCACGTGACGCGGTACAGGGCGCAGACTGCGACCGGCTCGCCGCCCGGGCACGGAACGACCGCTTCGAGCTCCGGCGGAAGCCCGTCCACCAGTCCTCGGAGAAACGAAGTGGTCAAGAACGGGAGATCGCAGGCCACGACCAGGACCCGGTTGGCCTCGGCCGTCGCCAGGGCAGCGTGGATCCCCGAGAGCGGTCCGAGACCGGGACGAAGATCGGGCTGGGCGTTTGGGAGCGGGAGTCCAGGCGTGGACTCGCGCCCGATGAGGCGAAGGCGCTCGACGAGGGGACGGAGGGCTTCGGAGATGGCCTGGAGCATCGTACCGGCGCCGAAGGGGAGGAGCAGCTTGTCTCGTCCCATCCGGCGACTCCTGCCTCCCGCAAGGATCGCCCCTTCCACGCCCGCCCCGGGTTTGGGGGCGCCGGCGATGGTGATATACTCATCCAAGTTCCGAATTCTATGATAGCGGCGCGCCATTTGTTCGGGCAATGCCCGACCGTTTCCTCCCGACGGCCCGTCCTTCGCCCTCCCGGCTTCGGCCAGGCTCGCCGAAGCTCTGCGAAGGCGGCCGGAGCCTCCCGGTAGCCATGCTGGGGACCGCGGACGTACAGGTGGAACGGGTGTTCGTCACGAGCCTGCAGCGGGCCCTCGAGGAGCATGCCCCGGAGGAGCTCGAGGTATTCAGCCGGTGGTTCGACCCTTCCGCTCGAAGGGCCCGATTTCACGTGGCCACCGTCATCGGGGCGGTCGGGTATCTCCGCCGAAATCCCTCGCTCTATTTCAAGGTCATCGACACCGCGGGGCGCACGGCGTCGGAGCGCGCCTACGGCGATTTCTCCCAGATCGAGCGGAAGCTTCTTGAAACCCTTCCGAAATTCGGTCGGGAGCGTCTGGTGAAGCATCTACTCCACAGCGGTCTGCGCAGCATCCACAAGGATGCCCAGCTCTCGGTGAAGCGGGATGGGGAGAAGCTCCTCCTGACGGTGACGAACTCCCTTTTCTGCCACACGCCTGCCGAGGACGGCGGGCAGAAACGATGTCACTTCTACGCGGCTCTCTTCGCCGGTCTGCTAGAGAAGGCCGATATTCAATGCTACTCGGTCACCGAATCGAGCTGCCGGGGCCAGGGGTCGGACACCTGCAGCTTCGAAGCTCTGCTGGAGCGGCATCAGGCCGCCTGATCGCGGGAGTCTAGGTGCGGATTCGAACTCTCATATTCTCCGGCCTCCTGACCCATTCGCTCGCATCCGCCGCCGCTCCCCAGATGAGCGAGGCGGAGATGAGCGAGGCGCTCGACCGAATCGGTGACCTCCTCGGGCTTCCCCCGGTCTCTCCCGACGAGCTGAAACAGCGGGTGGCGAACCTTGGAAAGCTGTCGTTCCAGAAGGACGTCCCAGTGAACTTCATGTCCCGGGACGAGCTCGCGCACTACATCCGGGATCTCTTCGACGAGGAGTATCCCGTCGATTACGCTGAGCGGGAGGAGCGGATGCTCCGCGGGTTCGGCCTTCTCACCGAGGGACAGGACCTCCGGGCCATCCGCGAGAAGGTCCTGGGAGAGAACGTCGCCGGGTTCTACGACGAGCGGCCCGGAGTGAAGAAGCTCTTTGCCATCTCCTCCGGCCAGAGTCTGAACCTCATGAACCAGCTCGTGCTCTCCCACGAGCTCCGGCACGCGATTCAAGATCAGCAGGTGGTCATCCGGGAGAAGCTCCAGGTCCAGAGCGACTATGACGACCGGAGGCTCGCGGCTCTTTGTCTTCTCGAGGGAGATGCCTCCATCCTGATGGAACAGTACCTGAGCTCCGGGGCGACCTCGAATCAACCCGAGGTCGCGAACCTCTTCAAGATCTTCTCGCAGAGCCTGACGGGCGAGGAGATCGCGGCGATGTTCGCCGCCGGGCCCTCGCTGCGCGCCGCCCCGCCCGTCGTGCAGGAACAACTCATCGCTCCATACTTCGAGGGGAGAAACCTCGCCGCCGCGATCTTCGCGAAGGGCGGTTTCGCGCTTCTGAACGAGAAGCTCGAGCGTCCACCGCGGTCGATGGAGCAGGTGCTCCATCCGGAGAAGTACCTCGATCGGGTCGATGAGCCGCTCGCGGTGGCGCTTCCCGAGGTCGGACAAGCCAAGCCCAGCTTCGAAGGTACGCTCGGGGAGTTCCTGATCCGGGTTCTCCTGCGGGCGGGCTCGGAAGGGGAAGTCGCGGCGGACGCCGCCGCGGGCTGGGACGGAGATCGCTACGCGGTCCTCGAGAACGGAAACGGTTCGTATCGTCTGGCATGGCGAAGCGTATGGGACTCGGAAGCCGACGCCCGCGAGTTCCGGAACGTTCTGAAGGCTTACGCGGACGCGGGCTTCCCCGGGGAGGACAATTCCCTCACGCTTTCGGGCCAGGAAGTCTTCTTCGAGAGACCGCGGTTTCGCTGAGCTAACGGCTGAGCTTCTCCATCATCACCCGGCCCTCACCCTCGAGCCTCAAGTTCATCGCGCTGCCGGATCCCGGAAGCATCAGCTCCGCGAGGGCTTCGTCTTCGACGATGGTCGGCGTCAGCTCTCCCGACCAGGAGATGATGCTGCCGGTCGAGACGTTCACCGGATAGGGCTTCTGGACGGAGAGCACCAGAGGGCTCGAGGCCACGGAGAGCGCGATCATGCCCGTGCCCTGGATCACGAGCACGTGGAACGCGCTCTTGCCTCCTTCTCTTTCGATGACGCCGTAGCGCGGGGTGAGGGTCTCCTGGCAGGCGAGGAGATGGGACGGCTCGACGAAGATCTCGTCCTCTTCGATCGCGAGCACGGTGATCTCCCGCCGTCGGTCGGTGAGAAGGAGCTTCCCCGTTCCGCTCACGATGACCAGGGGAGGCACCGACTCCTGACGCTGGGGCTTGACCCAGAACGTGAGGTTTCCGCTGTAGCTGTAGATGGTGCCCTGCTTGATGAAGACCTTTCCCGAGAAGTTGACCTCCATGAGGTTCTCTTCGAGGTAGCGAAACAAGTCCTCGCGTCGCCGCCCGCGCGTGTACACGTGGGGCTCGCCGGCGGCGGGTGTGGCTCCCCAGTTGAGCCCCTGAACCACGCTTTGCCGCTCGCCGTCCCCCACGGGGAGGGACTCGACGGGAGGGATGATGGTTGGCCGCCCTCGCTCCGACTGGCGGAAGAACAGCTCCTCGCTCGCGCTCGAGGGCTCCTTTCGGCGCGCCATCTCGGCCAGGGACTCGTCCGGGACGAGAGGCTCGCTCAAGCGAAGCCGCGTCGTCTCGACTCCCGGGGGCTTCGAGGGCGGCGGGACGGTGTCTTCGGTCTCCGTTAGCAGCGACCTGGCCTCTTCGGCAAGCGCGGTCCGTTCGTCCACGCTGAGAATCGGCTCCTGGGTGTCGGACACGTTGACGGCGCGCTCGACCAGCTCCTCCAAGGAGGCTTCGGCATGAGGCGGGCCCGGCGCCGGCTCCGCCTTGGCTGGTCGCTCGATCGCGAGACCCTGTTGAATCGCCGAAAGGATGCGCCTTCGGTCGATGGAGTCGACGTTCACTTTTTCGAGGACGAGATCGGGCGCGGTCTTCTGCGGCTCCGAGGTGTGAGCGAGCGCGGCCCTGGTGTCCTCGGGGCTCGGCGCGGGTAAGGCGAAATCCTCCCCGTCATCGCGATCCGAGGGCCGCTCCCGATCGATCTTCTCCTGGACCCGCTTGACCATGATGTTGGCGCCGGCTTTTCGGTACTGGAAGATCGCGTTGTAGTACTGCCTCTTCTTTTCGTAGATATTGCCGAGGTAGAAATGGGTTTTCTGGTTGTCGGGCTTCAGCTCCAGCGACTTGAGGAATGTCGCTTCCGCCCGGTCGAGGTCCATGAGCTTGAAGCAGACGAGACCGAGGTTGAAAAACAGCGTCGAGGAGTCGGGGTTGAGCTCGATGAGCTTGCGATAGACGGTATCCGCTTCCCGGAACTTCTCCTGTTTGAAATAGGCGAGGCCTAGGAGGTTCAGGACGGTGTCGTCGCTCGGTCGAAGCCGCCGGGCCTCCTCCAGCTCCTCCGCCGCGTCGGCGAAATTGCGCGCGTCGAAATGCTCGCGGCCCCGGTTGAGGTGAACGAGAAAGAGCCCCTGGTCGAACGGGGTAGAGGACTGGTTCGCCATAAACCGACCGCCAAATACTAACCTAAACCCGCTCGCAAACGCTTCACCGAGCTAAGTCAGGGGAGTGTAAGAAGGGAGAGGTGGAGATGGGAGGAGATGGGGAGATGAATCTGACTCTTTATCCCCTTATCTCCTCCACCTCCGTATCCCCCTTCTTACACCAGAATGTGCCTACGGTGAGAGAACGTCGTACGGGTAGGTCTCGGGTCTCTGACGGGTGATGAAAACCGTTCCCTCGGGATCGACGTACCGGTAGTAGACCAGCTCCGCCGTTTGCGCGGAGGCCGGGAGACCCGCCGCCGGCGGGCCGGGGAGGGAGGGAGCCAGCGTGGGAGCGCCCCCCATTCCGCGGCCGGCGGCGGCGCGGCGCGCCAAATCGGCGAGCGTGGAGCCACCTCCGGCAAGGACGGAGCCATCGGCGGTGGTCGTCGCCGAGGCGGCACCCGAGGGACTTACCTCCGTTTTCCCCCCGGGCTGGCTGATGCTATAGACGCGGTTTCCCCGAACGATCTGGATCTTCGAGCCCACCCCATAGATGGCGAGCACCTTCCTCACGTAATTGCGCGTTTCGGCGTACGGAGGGACGCTCCCGTAGCGCCGGACGGGGGTGGAGCCAGCATTGTAGGCCGCGAGCGCCAGACTCACATCGCGGAACTCATCGATGAGATCGCGGAGATGGGCGGTGCCGGCGCGGATGTTCTGCCAGGGGTCGTAGGCGTTCGAGACCCCGTAGCGCCGGCCGGTGTCGGGCATGAGCTGCATCAGTCCGCGCGCACCCTTGTGGGATCGGGCGTAGCGGTCGAACGCGGATTCGACGGCGATGACCGCGCGGACCAGCGAAGAGTCGACACCGAAAAGACTCGACGCTTTGAGGATCATAGGGTCGTACTGGCCGCTGTAGTGCCAGACGGTTCCTCCGTTCTCCGGGGTATCGTCCACGATGAGGCGCATGCGGTCGTTGGTCAAGACGTTCGAGAGGATGAGGATGCCGTTGTCATCCGTGTAGCCGTAGACTTGCGCCGCCGCCTCCCAGGGAGAGGCGAGTGACACCGCGAGCGCTAGAGCCGCGCAGCCGGCGAGATCGTTAGACACGCTGGCCTTCCAGGGCAAGCCGGACGGCTTCTTTCGCGCGCCGGTAGAGCTCGGGTACTTTCTCGGGAAAGCGTCCTCCCGCTTCCACTCGCTCGGCCTTTCCTCCGCCCCGCGCCTCGATCACCGGAGCGATCGCCTTCAGCAGCTGATCCGCCCGAACCTGTTCCACGAGGTCCGGCGAGACCTCGACGATGAGGGACACCTTGTCGTCGTTGACCGCCGTCGAAATCGCGACGTAGGAGCGGTCCCGGTGCTTCACCTTGAAATCGTCCACGAACTGTCGGTGCTGCTTCTTGTCGAAGTCGACGAGCGGGGGAGGCGTCCAGACGAGGACGGCACCCATGGTCGTCGTCGCCTCGGCGCTCTCGCCGGAGCCGCCCTGCGCGAGCTTCATCTTGAGCGTTTCGATCTCGCGCTCTTTCCGCTTGAGATCGTCGCGCATCTTTTCGAGCGTCGGTGCGATTTCTTCGGGCCGGACGTGCAGAGACTGGCTCGCGCTCGCGACCAGCGCCCTTTGCGAGCGCAGGTAGTCGACCGCGGCCATCCCGGTGAGGGCCTCGATCCTCCGAACGCCGGAGGCGATGGATGACTCGCTCACGATGACGAAGAGGCCCGCCTGGCCCGTCCGCGCGAGGTGGGTGCCTCCGCAGAGCTCGAGGCTGAAGTCGGACACCTGCACCACCCGGACCTTGTCCCCGTATTTCTCACCGAAGAAGGCGATTGCCCCCTTCTTCAGGGCTTCATCGATGGGTAGGACCGCGGTCGAAACCTCGATGTCCTCGAGGATCTTCTCCGTGACCCGGCCCTCGACCTGCTCGATCTCGCCCTCGGTCAGCGGCGCGAAATGCGAGAAGTCGAAGCGTAGGCGGTTCGGGGCCACGAGCGAGCCCGCCTGTTTGACGTGCGGACCGAGCGTCTCCCGAAGAGCCGCATGGAGCATGTGGGTGATGGTGTGGTGCGAGGCGGCGCCCTCCCGGGCTCTCTCGTCGACGCGGGCGCTCACCTTCTGGTCGCGACCGAGCGTTCCCCGCGACACCCTCACCCGATGGGCGATCAGGCCCGCGACCGGGGAGCTGGTGCCGAGGACGTCCGCGATGCCGTCGGGACCCGCGAGGACTCCGCGATCGCCGACTTGGCCGCCGCCTTCGGGATAAAAAGGAGTTGCGTCGAGGAACACTTCGCCCTCTTCGCCCTTTCGAAGCTCCCGCACCTCGACGCCGTTCCGGGCGATGGCGACGATGCGCGCGTCGGACAGCTGGGTTTTCCCGTAGCCCTCGAACCGCGACTCGGAGCGACCGCGGATCTCGCCATAGACGCCGCGGTCGGGCGCGGCGGCGGATTTCTTCCATGACTCGCGCGCCCTCGTCCGCTGGCCCTCCATCTCACGCTCGAAGCCTGCCTCATCGACTCCGACTCCCGACTCGGCCGCGATGTCGATCGCGAGATCGAGAGGCATCCCGAAAGTGTCGTAGAGCTTGAAGGCGGCGCTTCCGCCGAGGGTCTTCGTTCGGCGGACCGCTTCGGTCGCGAGCATCTCTTCGAGGGCGGCGATACCCTGGATCAACGTGGTCCGGAAACGGTCTTCCTCCGAGCGCACGACGCGCGCAACGTGCTCTCGCCCCAGGACCAGCTCGGGATAGGCGTCCTTCATCTCCTCGACCACGGTCTCGACCAGGCCGAAGAGGAACGGCTCCTGGACTCCGAGCTTATTTCCGTGCCGCATGGCGCGGCGCATGATCTTCCGGAGGACGTAGCCCCGTCCCTCGTTCTGGGGCATCACTCCATCGGCGATGAGAAACGTCGTCGCCCGGACGTGGTCCGCCACTACCCGGAACGACACGTCATCGGGCGAGCTTCCGCCTCGATACGTCTTTCCCGTGCAGGCTTCGATCGCCTTCAGGATTGAGGCGAAGAGATCCGTGTCGTAGTTGCTCTCGACTCCCAGGACCACGGCGGCGATGCGCTCGAGCCCCATTCCGGTGTCGACGCTCGGGAGGGGAAGAGGAGTGAGGGTCCCGTCGGCCGCTCGGTCGAACTGCATGAAGACCAGGTTCCAGATCTCGAGCCATCGATCGCATTCGCAGGCGACGCCGAGGCACGATGGAGCAGAGCAGGGGAGGTGATCGCCCTGGAAGAAGTGCACCTCGGAACAGGGCCCGCAGGGGCCGGTATCTCCCATGGACCAGAAGTTGTCCTTGCGGCCGAGCTCGTGGATGCGCTCCTCGGGTACGTAA
>Ga0326597_10011954_pt1 | contig 11459 bp, 9 predicted proteins | sample RVTome_12_FD_203789 | JGI IMG/M metagenome (GOLD analysis project Ga0326597, IMG submission 203789) | Soil microbial communities from uranium-contaminated site in the Upper Colorado River Basin, Wyoming, United States - RVT100D185 | ecosystem: Environmental > Terrestrial > Soil > Contaminated >...
AGCAGGCTGAGCGTCGCGCCCACTCCCAGGAGGAGGGCAAACAGCCCCAGGCCGCGCAGCATGAGCTTCTGCGTGGCACGCAGGGGAATGCGGTGTTCGTCGGTGATCATACGTCTCGCCTCCAATCCCCGCCGTGTCCGCCCGATTTCTCGAGCAGCTCGATGTTCCCGATGCACAGGTCGTGCCCCGCGGCCTTCACCATGTCGTAGACCGTGAGGAGCGCCACCGTCACGGCGGTCAACGCCTCCATCTCCACTCCCGTCCGGGCGGTGGTGCGGACCGTCGCCGCCACCCGCACGCCCGGCAGGTCCCCATCCAGCTCCGCCCGCACCTCGATCTGATCGAGCGGGAGCGGATGGCACAGCGGAATCAGCTCCGCCGTACGCTTGGCACCCATCACGCCCGCCAGTTCGGCGGTGGCCAGGACGTCGCCCTTCGGCCCACGGCCCTCGCGGACCAGGTCGAACGTGGCGGGGGCCATCGTGATGACGCCGGTGGCAACGGCGCGGCGGGCCGTGACCGGCTTGCCGCCGACGTCCACCATCTGCGCCCGCCCGTCCGGCCCGACGTGGGACAGCGTCATGCGACGCGCTCCAGATCCCGCGCCAACTCCGCCAGGGCCAGCTGCGGGTTCACGTTCGTCCCGACCGTCTCACGCACGGCGTCCACGCGCGCGAGCGCCGCCAGGCCCTTCCCGAGCGCCATCCGGTCGCCGGAGCCCGCCGCCAGGGCCAGGCGGTCACGCAGCGCCACTGCGAGGGCGTCGAGCGTGTCCGCGAAGCCCCCCCGCGCACCCCACGGCTGCTGGCCGAGTGCGAGCGACGCCCACGCGTGCGGCCCCGCGGCCACCGCCTCCAGTAGGGCCCGCGCGCGACCGCTGGCGGCGGTATCCCCGGCCGCCTGGAGGGCCCGGCCCGGCCGACCGTCCGCTTCCACCACCCGCCGCTCCAGCTCGGGGCCCCTCAGGTCGGGACTGACCTCGCGGGTCAGAAACCGCCTGATGACGTCGTCGGGCAGGCGACCCACCCGCACCGGCACCGTCCGGGACCGGATCGTCGCGAGCAACGCCTGCGGCTCCGAAGCCGTCAGGATCAGGGTGGTATCCGCCGGCGGCTCCTCGAGGACCTTCAGCAGGGCGTTGGCCGCCTCGAGGTTTGCGTCCTGGACGACCAGCCGCTCCGCGTCGCCGAGGATGATGACCTTCCGGCGGCCCCGGAACGGCGTGATGGCCACGACCCGCTGCAAGGCGCGTACGGAGGCCAGCCAGTGTCCGGACGCCCCGTCCGCGGGCTCCCACCGGCCCTGCACGCGCCGTTCCGTCAATGCCTCGGCAATCGCGAGCCTGGCTTCCTCGACCTGCTTGGCCGTCTCCCCCGCCTTCAATCGGGGGATCGGCACGAACCAGTGCAGGTCCGGGTGGGCCAGCTCCAGCACCAGGCGGCACTCGGCGCAGTGTCCGCACGGCTCGGCCGTGGCATCCGCGCAGAGCGCCGACTGGGCCAGCCAGAGCGCAAGCCGCTGCTTTCCGGATCCCGTGGGCCCAGTGAGGAGCAGTGCCTGCGGCAGCCGGCCACTCCTGACCGCCTGCGCGAGCCGCCCACGCAGCCCTTCATGACCGTAGATCGGGGCCAGTGACATCGTTGTACAAAGGTAGATACCCCGTAGGACCAGCGGTATCCGGATTCACGTAACACGTTGCAAAATAACGCTATTAACCTGGTAGCGACGCCCAACATCGGCGGCCGATTTCCCGGCAGTGCTGGGGGCTTGCAACGGGAGAATGCGAGAGTGAGCACTCACTATCGTAACTGTGCAACGCCGGACTGGCAGTGGGCGCCGTTTTGGCATTTGTCGTCGGTAGGCCACCTGACCTCCGGGACAGCGATGGGCGACCAGGTGCGGCGGACCGACTCGGTCGTGGGCGACCCACTACCGACCGACTCCGCATCGTGGCGGTCGGGTGTACCGATGGCCATCTTTCCCGCGGAACCCGGGCGGAGGGGGCGCGGTGAGCGGTCGAGTGGTGGTAGGGGCGGCGATCATGGGACTGGCGTGCGGCGGGTCGGCGGACCTCCTGCTGGTGGAGGGCCGGATCTGGACTGGTACCGGTGTCGAGGCGTCCGCCCTGGCGATGCAGGACGGCCGCGTGGCGGCGGTCGGGACGACGGCGGAGGTGGAGCGGTGGGCAGGCCCGCGCACGGAGCGGATCGAGTTGGCGGGGCGCTTCGTGGTGCCGGGTTTCCTGGACAGCCACACCCATTTCCTGGACGGCGGCTTCGAGCTGGCCGGCGTCCAGTTGCGGGATGCGGCGACCCCCGCGGAGTTCGCTCGGCGCATCGGGGCGTTCGCCGCCCAGCACTCAGGCCAATGGATCACGGGCGGCACGTGGGATCACGAATTGTGGGGCGGCGAGCTGCCCCAGCGCGACTGGGTCGACTCGGTCACACCGGGTACACCGGTCTTCGTGAGCCGCCTCGACGGGCACATGGCGCTCGCCAACACGCGCGCCCTCGAGCTGGCCGGGATCACCGCGGCCACGCCTGATCCGCCGGGCGGAACCATCGTGCGAGACGCCGCCGGCGCGCCGACGGGCGTCCTCAAGGACGAGGCCATGGGCCTGGTCGGACGCGCGGTGCCCGAGCGCACTCCCCTCGAACTGGACCGCGCGCTCGATGCCGCCGTCCGGCATGCGATCGAGCGCGGCGTCACGCACGTCACCGACATGGGGAGCTGGCCGGGCCTCGAGGCTTACCGGCGGGCCGCCACGGCCGGCCGCCTCCCTATCCGGGTCCGTGCCGCGGTCCCCATCGCGACGTGGGAGCGACTCGCGGCGTACGTCGCGCAGCACGGGCGCGGGGACGACCGCCTCGCGTGGGGCGTGGTCAAGGGATTCGTGGACGGTTCGCTGGGCTCCACCACCGCGTGGTTCTCCGAGCCGTACGCGGATGCACCGGGCACGTCCGGGCTCCGCGTGACGGACACGGCGGTCCTGCGGAGCCAGATACTCGCCGCCCACGCGGCGGGTCTGCAGGTGGCGATTCACGCCATCGGGGATCGCGCCAACGACTGGCTGCTCGACGTCTACGCCGGGGCGCGGGGAGCGGGGAGCACCGCCGATGCGCGATTCCGGGTCGAGCACGCGCAGCACCTCACGCGCGGGGCCATCGCCCGATTCGCCGAGGTCGGGGTCATCGCCGCCATGCAGCCGTACCACGCCATCGACGATGGACGGTGGGCGGAGAAGCGCATCGGCCCGGAGCGGATCCGCACGACCTACGCGTTCCGCGACTTGCTCGACGCGGGAGCCACGGTGGCGTTCGGCAGCGACTGGACGGTGGCGCCGCTCGACCCCGTGTACGGCATCTATGCCGCCGTCACCCGGCGGACCCTTGACGGTGCCCACCCCGAGGGATGGGTGCCGGCGCAGCGGATCACCGTAGAGGAAGCCCTTGCCGGCTACACCCGGGCCGCCGCGTTCGCGGCCTTCCGTGAAGGGGACCTGGGGACCCTCGAGCCCGGGAAGTACGCCGACCTCGTGGTCCTCGGCGGCGACCTCCGGACGACCCCACCCGAGCAGCTCGATCAGGTGCGGGTGGACCTCACGATGGTCGGGGGCCACGTCGTGTTCCGGCGTGAGGGGACATAGGAGGCGTCCGGCTCCCGACGCACGACCCAGCCCGATCCCCCGGAGCCGACGGCGCTCCGGGGGATCTTCGCTGAGCGGGACCTGGATCCGGACCGGTGGGCGGTCGGTTCGTCACCGCCAATCCGTGCGGTGTGACACGGCGGGGCGGACCGGGGGGCCGCACCGTGGATGTGCTGAAGGGGACGGCGGCGGGAGCGGGGCCCGGTAGCCTTGGGCGCGCTCGCCGCCGGGTATGCCACCACGGCTCGTTACGCGCGTGGCCGACGGGAGACGATACGTGCAGTCGCACGGAGTGGAGGTGCGACCATGCTGATACCCAGCATCGACCTGGTGCGGGGACAGGCGGTCCAACTGCGGCAGGGGCGTGAGCTCGAATTCGTGGCGGACGAGAATCCCCGCGACCTCGCGCGCCGCTTCGGGCGCGTCGGCGAGATTGCCGTGATCGATCTCGACGCGGCGCGCGGCATCGGAGACAACCTTCCCCTGATCGAGGAACTCTGTGCGCTCGCCCCGTGTCGCGTGGGCGGCGGCATCCGGAACGTCGAGCGGGGCCGGCGTCTGCTGCGCGCGGGGGCGCGTCGACTGATCATCGGCACCGCCGCGAAACCCGATTTCCTTCAGGAGTTCCCCGCCACACGCCTGGTCGCGGCGGTGGACGCCCGCGACGGGTGCGTCGTGGACTCCGGGTGGGAACGCCAGCTGTCAGAGTCGCCGGTGGAACGGGCCCGGCGCCTGGAGCCATACGTGGGCGGCTTCCTGTACACGGTCGTGGAGCGGGGGGGCACGCAGGAGGGGGTGGATATGGCCAGCGTGCGGGCCCTGGCCGAGGCCGTCGGGAAACCGGTCACCGCGGCGGGCGGCGTACGCGCGGCCGAGGAGATCCAGGCCCTGGATCGGATCGGGGTGGACGCGCAGGTCGGCATGGCGCTCTACCGCGGCGCCATCGGGCTCGGCGAGGGGCTCGCGGCCGTGCTGGACTTCACGAGGCCCGGCGGACGCGTGGTGACGGTGGTGCAGGACGCGCGGGACGGCCGGGTGCTGGCGGTGACGCACTCGACGCGCGAGTCCCTCGTCGCGTCCGTGGACAGCGGCGAGGTCGTGCTGCCCGCGCGGCGCCGCGCGGGAGGGAGTACGGGGGAGGCGTCAGGCGGCGCACACCGGCTCGTCCGCGTCGAAGCCAGCTGTGAGCGGGACGCCATCCTATTCCTGGTGGAGCCGACCGGCCCGGCGTGCCATCGCGGCACCGCGTCGTGTTTCGGCGATCGGCCGTTCTCGCTGGCGCAGCTCGAGCAGGTGATCGCGGAGCAGGCCGCCGCCGCCGGCGCCGGGAGCTACACCGGGCGGCTCCTCACCGACCCGGTGACCCGGCGCGCCAAGATCATCGAGGAGGCCCACGAGCTGGTGGACGCGGACACGGCTGCTGCCATCCGGGGGGAGGCCGCCGACCTGCTGTACCATGTCCTCGTGGATCTCGCGGCGCGGGACGTCCCGCTCGCCGCGGTCGTCACGGAGCTGGAATCCCGCCGGCGCCGGCCGGCGGGGTGACGCTCACCGCCCTCGCCAGATCTTCCAGCGCTCCACGACCTGATCACCCTGCACGACGTGGTACTCGTCGAAGCAGGCCACGGTGAGACAGGAGTGATTGGGCAGAATGCGGACCCGCGCGCCGACGGGCAAGCGGGCCGAGAGCATGCCGTGCTCCTGGCTCAGTCCCGTGAGTCGCGCGTCGGACCGCAGCGTCCCCGCCGCGTGGTCGTCGTAGATCCATCCCATGGCCGCGACCGGCCCCGGATGGCCGGCGTCCTTTGACAGCGCCAGCGCGCCCGCGTCCACGACGCAGTGCGCCGCCCCGGGCTGCGACGAGACGACGCTCGCGAGGACGGTCACTCCGCACGCCGCCGCCGAGCAGACCTGCAGCCCGACCTGCATCGCGTCGTAGAACACGTAGTTGCCGGGCCGCGCCTCCGTGACGCCGTCGAGGTGTTCGACACACGACATCGCGGGCGTCGAGCCCACGGAAGCGGAGGCCAGGATCCCGTCGGCGGCCAGGCGCTCCCGGAACGCCGCCATGACGGACCGCTCCGCCTCCGCGACCTGGGCAATGCGATCTCGTCCCTCCGCGTGATACGCATGCCCGGAGTGGCTGGCAATCCCGTCGAACACGAGCCGCTTGGATGCGGCGAGGCGACGGGCGAGGGCGAGCGTCGCGGGGCTGGCAGGGTCCAGCCCGGCGCGGTGATATCCGCAATCGATCTTGAGCCAGACATGGAACGGGGGCCCGTCGCGCTCGAGCGCGTCAACGGCCTCCGGGCCGTCCACGAACAGCCGGAGGGTCGTCCGCTCCGCCAGCGTGCGCACCTCCGGCAGGCGGTTCAGGATCAGGGGGAAGGCCCAGGTGATGTCGTCAAACCCGTGATCGGCAAAGACCCGCGCCTCGATGAGTGTCGAGACCGTAACGCCGCGGGCGCCGTGCGCGCGTTGCCGCTCGGCCACCTCGACGCACTTGTGGGTCTTGAGATGGGGCCGCAGGGCGACCCCCAGGCCCCGGCAGCGCGCCGCCATGCCCGCGAGGTTCGCCTCGACCCGGTCCAGGTCGAGGAGCAGGGCGGGGGTGGGCAGATCGGCGATGCGCATGGTGGGGGCCCGGAGCGCGTCCGTCGGGGCGGTCGTCCGGGCCCGTGGGCTAGATGATGGGGAAGAAGAACCCGGCGCTGATCATCAGCGCGCGGTTCGTGGCGTTCTGGCCCGCGTTCAGGTTCGCGTCGAGCAGCCCGAACGTGTACGTGGCGTCGATCGTCAGCCCGCCGCGCCCCTTGCCGATCTTGAGCCCCACCCCGCCCACCAGTCCGAGGTCGAATGTCGCCACGTTCTCCGGATCACAGTCGGTGATGCCGGTGAGGTCCCCGGTTCCCTGATCGACACTGCAGCGAACGCGGAAGCCGAAGCTCGGCCCGCCCTGCACCCGCGCCTGGAGCGAGCCCAAACTGGTCGTGGGCAAGTGGAAGACGGCGACGATCGGCACCTCGATGTAGGACAGCGACAAGTCAGTGGTGACGCTGCCGGCCGGGTCCGACTTGAACCCCTTCCCCACATAGAGCGCATCGAACTGGATGGCGAGGGCGTCACTCACCCAGGCCATGGCCGTGGGCCCCACCAGCGCGCTGGTGCGGTTGGCCGGGGACGCGCTCCCCGAGACGCTCATGGTGGAGAGGGAGGCTCCGCCGCGGAGGCCGAGGGACAGCATCTGCGCCCCGGCGGCGCCCGGCACGAGGGCGAGGAGGCACGTGGTCAGGAGGACTGCACGCAGCATACGAGATCTCCGGTGGATGCACCCGCTCTTACGCGCGGCGCCATCGCAAAGTGTCAGGCGCGAGGTTACCGCACCAGGTGATAGGAAGTCTGGCGGCGCAACACCCAGGTAACCTCCCCCTCGACGTCGATCGCCGCGTCCTCCTCCTGCATCGAGCGGACGCGCTGGCCATCCCACTCCGGCACTGGCGTGGCGGCCTGCAGCTCGATCGAGAACCAGGTCCCGGGGAGGATGGGAACGTCGCCGCGCCCCGGCACGCCATCCTGCCGGTCCCACAACCCGATCAGCGGCCCGGCCGCATGGCCGTAGTCGCCCACCGGGTGGCTGTAGACCGTTCCGTCGATGCCGGCGGCGCGCATGCGCTCGAGCGTCGCGGCGAGGGCCTCGTTGCCCGTGCGCCCGGGCCGCATCTCGGCCATGGCGATGTCCTGGAGGCGATTGCTGGCGGCGAGAGCCGCGACGAGACCGGCGGGCGGCGCAGTCTCACCGTCACGCAGGACGTACCCCATGTGCTGGGTATCCGTGTTCTGTCCCAACGCGGTGACGCCGAAATCGCAATGGAGGACGTCCCCACGCTGGATGACCGGCGACGTCGAGTCCCGCATGACGACCCCGCGGCGCTGGATATCCACGCTCGTGTGGAACCACGTGTCGAGTCCGAGGTCGGCCAGCCGCTGGCGCATCCACCAGACCACGTCATCCGTCCTGGTGACGCCGGGCGTGATCACGGCGTTCGAGAAGGCCGTGGCGATGATCTCGTGCGCCAGCTCCTGCATCCGACGGAACGTCGGGAGCATGTCCGGGACCCGCAGCGAGAGGTAATCGATGGCGAGGCGCTCGTTGCGCACGATCCGGTCCGTGAGGTCCGACCCGAGCGCTTCCCGCATCTGTTCCCATTCGCCGGCCGAGAGCCCGTCCGCGAAGTTGTGCTCGTGGGAGATGTTGACGGCGATCGCCTTCGGGTTGCGGTCGCGGACCACGCGTCCGAGGAAGTCCCACTGGGCCTTTCCCCACAGCTCGCGGGGGCGGCCGTCGGGCGCGGATTCAATGTCCTGCATGGCTTGGTACAAGCCGCCCTGGCTGCTTCCCCCCAGCGCGAGCCGCTCCACGCCACCCGCGGGGCCGCGGTCGAAGAACACGTAGATCGTGCGGCGCCGCGCCGCGAAGGTCGTCGGTGACACCAGGGCCGGGAAGACGGGATCCTCGTTGTATTCCCGCATGGCGAGGATCCACATGTCCACGCCGTGCGCGCGCATGACGCCGGGCAGGTTGTGCTCGAGCCGAGCCTGGAGCCACCGCTGCCGGATGGCCGCCTGCTCTCGCAACGTACCGAAGGGGTGCTCGGGAGCGGGTTGGGCGGTGATGCGCAGGATGGGCAGGGTGGCCAGCACGACCAGCAGTCGGAGCGTCATGGAGTGCTCGGGGTGGTCGGGTAGTGGAAGCCGGTCGTGGAATGCGGGAAGAAGATACCCGGGCGGCAGGGCGCTGCCAACGCGGCCCCGCGGCGCCTCCGGCCGTCCGCCAAAACGACTAACCGATTGCAATCACGGCAGATACAATACGCATTTCTGACAGACGGCGGTGGCACACCGCCTGCCTCCTGCCCACGCGTCGCCGGCGGATGAGATGATTGGCCGGCCCAACGTCAAAACGTTTCCATGCGAGGAGGTAGTCATGGCTTTCCCGACTCTCTGGCGGACGGACGTCCCGACCAACTGGAACGATCTGTTCACGACCCGGCGCGAGATCGATCGTGTGTTCGACCGCTTCTTCGGACAAGCGAACGGCGTCGTCGGGCCCTGGACGCCGGTGGTGGACGTGCGGGAGACGCACGACGCCCTCGAGGTGGTCGCCGAGCTTCCCGGCATGCGGCCGGACGACGTCGAGGTCAACGTCGAGAACAACGTGCTGACGATCGCGGGTGAGAAGAAGCAGGAGGTCACCGAGGGCAGCGCCGAGGCCGAGTACCACCCGGTGGAGCGGCGCGGTGGCCGATTCGAGCGGCGCTTCACCCTGCCCCGCAGCGTGGACGCCGAGAAGATCGGCGCGCGGTTCGAGCACGGCCTGCTCACCGTGACCCTTCCGAAGGCGGAGGCCGCGAAGCCGCGGCGGGTCGAGATTCGCAGCACGTAGGCAGCGGGACGTTGTGGCGAACGAACGGCGGGCGGCGCGTGTGCGCCGCCCGCCGACTGTTGCTGGTTCGGACCGTCCGGGCGCGGGGGGCTACCCGCCGGTGTGGCACACCGCGCAGTTCACGGTCCGCCACATGTCACCGATGTCGATCGGGTGCTGGAACTCGAGGCCCTCCGGGCCGATCGTGTCGGCCGCGGCACCGCTGCCCTGCGCGATGATGAGGTGGCAGGTCGTGCAGCCGTGGGTAATGACCGTGCCGTCTTCGCTCTTGTGCTTGCCGTCGTGGCACCGGTAACAGCCGGGGAAGATCGTGTGCCCGATGTTGGACGGGTACGCCCGCCAGTTCACCCGCATCTCGGGGAAGAAGTTGGTCTGGTAGATCCGCTGGACCGCCGTGACCGCCTGCTGGACGGCCGCGGTGTCCGGGTACCCGCGGTACTGCTCGGTCAGTCCCTGCGCGATGGCGGCCAGTGCATGCGGCGTGCTGTCGTACTCGGCGGTCAGCAGGTCCACGGCCGTCTTCTTGATGAGGGGCAGGGTGGTGCTGACCCGGCCCGTGCTCATGGCGAGGTTCACCGCGCGGCCCGGGGCGTTGTAGACATGCGAGGGCCGGTTGTGGCAGTCGATGCAGTCCATGCGCCGGATCGCGGCGGAGTCCACCTGCTCCGGCGCGAGCGCGTCCGATTCCGATTGATAGACCGTCACCTGCCCGTCCGGCGTGGTGACCCGCACCCAGGGAATCACCTGCCGGGCGGTGTCCGTGTGGATGTACTCGACCACGCTGGCGATGTTCATGTGCCAGTGGATGCCGCCCGCCCGCCCGTGCTCGGGGTCGCCACCGCCGATCTTCATCAGCAGGCGGATGGTCCAGGGGCGGTTCGTCGAATCCGAGAGGTAGTGGTAGTTCAGCCGTTCGGCGTTGCCGTAGAACTTCTGCGGCCAGTGGCACTGTTCGCAGGTCTCCTGCGCCGGCCGGAGGTTCTTGATGGGGGTCGGAATGGGCCGCGGGTACTTGTTCGCGATCGTCGCGTACACCTGGTACGCGCCGGAGAGCTTGGACTTCACGAACCAGCCCGCGCCCGGGCCGATGTGACACTGAACGCACGTCACCCGCGCATGGGGGGAGTTCTGGTAGGCCGTGTACTCCGGTCTCATGACGGCGTGGCACGTCTGCCCGCAGAAGGAGACGGACTCCATGAAGTGATAGGACTGATAGCTCCCCAGCCCGGTGGTCACGAGGAAGATGAACGTCACGACCGACACGATGGCGAGTGCTTTGCGGTGCCGGGGGACGTTGAGGTCGATACGCGGGTGGCGTGGCAGCTCACCGGGCGCGAGATGCTGGCGTCGCCGGTGCTCGAGCAGGACGCCGACCGCGATCAGGAACAGCCCCGCCACGAGGAACGCCGGCGTGACGATGTACGTGAGGATCCCCACGTACGGCGTGCTGAAGCCGGTGGTGAGGTCGGTCGCGATCAGGATGATGACCGCGAAGAAGGCGCCGCCGGCCAGGATTGCCCCCGCCAGGCTGACCCAGTTCTCCATCAGCGATGGGGCTTTCTCGGGCCGCGGCGGGCTCTCACCAGGCTGAGTCATGACGTTCCTATGTGGTGGCGAAGGTACGACCCGCCGACGCCGGCGTGGCGGGTGGTTTGTCTGGTCCGTATAGATAGAAGATGGGACGGGAGGGGGCCAGCGGACCATCCGAACCGCTGGACGGCCTGATAGGGGTCGGGAAGTACGTCATGCGGTTGTCACCGGGATACCACCTGGAGGTGCAGCCGGTCGGCCGGTCGGCTGCGAGGTCCACCCCCGGAAACACGAAGAGCCCGTGAGGGCTCTTCGTGACTCCGGGGGTGGGACTCGAACCCACAACCCTTCGGTTAACAGCCGAATGCTCTGCCATTGAGCTACCCCGGACCAACCCGGCCGCAACCGGGACCGCATTCTACCCATCCCCGAGACCGGCGGCAACGGTGCGCGCCTGCTCCGCGGGCGGTGTCGCGGGAGGGGCGAGCACGTCCCGCAGGTATCGGCCGGTGTGTGTGTCCGCGGCGGCAATCTCCTCGGGGCGGCCGGCCGCCACGACGTGTCCGCCGCCGGTTCCGCCCTCGGGTCCGAGGTCGATCACCCAGTCGGCCCGCTTGATCACGTCGAGGTGATGCTCGATGACGAGCACGGTGTGGCCGTGGTCCACCAGGCGATCGAGCACCTTGAGCAGCGTGCGCACGTCGTCGAGATGCAGGCCCGTGGTGGGCTCGTCCAGCAGATAGAGTCGCCGGCTCCCCTTGCCGCCCGCGGCCAGCTGGCGCGCGATCTTGAGACGCTGCGCCTCGCCGCCCGAGAGCGTCGTGGCCGGCTGCCCGAGCC
>Ga0326597_10011955_pt1 | contig 11459 bp, 10 predicted proteins | sample RVTome_12_FD_203789 | JGI IMG/M metagenome (GOLD analysis project Ga0326597, IMG submission 203789) | Soil microbial communities from uranium-contaminated site in the Upper Colorado River Basin, Wyoming, United States - RVT100D185 | ecosystem: Environmental > Terrestrial > Soil > Contaminated >...
CGACATGTCCGCTCTAGAGACCAATCCCCGGCGGCATCGGCGGCGCCGGCTTCTGGCCATGGCGCCTTTGGCGTTGGCGCTGTTGGCTTCCGGCTGCAACTCGTCGCGCCAAATGACCGGCGGCGACACCACCGGGTCGCTGCCGGACGCAACCGCGCAGCCCGCCCAAATGCAGCGCGCCGTCGACTATTGGTCGAAGAAATTCGCTTCGAACCCGGCCGACAAGAGCGCCGCCATCAATCTGTCTCGGATGCTGCGGGCGCAGGGAAAGACTGCGCAGGCGGTCGTCATCATGCGCCAGGCCGAAGTTCATAACCCGAAGGACCGCGACGTGCTCGCCGAACTCGGCAAGGGGCTCGCCGAGGCGGGCCGCAACGAGGACGCGGAAAAGGTGCTGGCGACGGCGCTCGTCTCGGGCGGATCAGACTGGCGGCTCCTGTCGGCGCACGGTGCCGCGCTCGACCAGTTGAAGCAGCACAAGAAGGCCCGCGAGGACTATGCCCGGGCGCTCGCCCTCGTGCCGAACGAGCCGTCGGTTCTGAACAATCTCGGCCTGTCCTATGCTCTCGACCGCGATCTGCCGAAGGCGGAGGAAGTCCTGCGCAAGGCGGCACAGAACCCGCAAGCCGGCCACGAGGTCAAGGAGAACCTCGCCCTCATCCTCGGCCTGCAGGGGAAATTCGACGAGGCCGAGCGGGTCGCCCGTACCGCCCTGCCGGACACCGCGGTATCCAGCAATATGAGCTATCTGAAGCAGCTACTTAGCCAGCCGTCAAGCTGGGCCAAGCTGCAGGCGCTGGAAGCCAAGAACAAGCCGTCAAAGCACCAATAGGGCCCGCCCACGGCGCGGTGCGACGGCTCTAAAAGGTCTCCATCATGCGGATGGCGGCCGGGCCGAGAATCACAACGAACAGGACCGGCAGGAAGAACAGGATCATCGGCACGGTCAGCTTCGGCGGCAGGCCGGCCGCCTTTTTTTCGGCCGCCTGCATGCGCATGTCCCGGTTCTCCTGGGACATGACGCGCAATGCCTGACCGAGCGGCGTGCCGTAACGCTCCGCCTGAATGAGGGTCGTCGCCACCGCCTTGACGCCGGAAAGTCCGGTGCGCTTGCCGAGATTCTCGTAAGCTTGGCGGCGGTCCTGAATATAGGAGAGCTCGGCGGTGGTCAGCATCAGCTCCTCGGCAAGCTCGATGCATTGCGTGCCGATCTCGTCGGCCACCCTGCCGAACGCGGCTTCGATCGACATGCCGGACTCGACGCAGATCAGCAACAGGTCGAGGGCGTCGGGAAAAGCGCGGGAAAGCACCTTCTGGCGCTTCTGGATGCGGTTGGCCAGAAACAGGTTGGGCAGGAAGAATCCGAGATAGCTGGCGCCGGTCACGATCAGCATGCGGACCAGCGGCGGCCGGCCGAAATCATTGACGACGAACAGATAGAACATGGTCACGGCGAACACGATCACCGGCATCACGAGGCGGAAGAACAGGAAGGTGATCAGCGGCGCCTGACCGCGAAGGCCGGCCATGCGCAGCTTCTCGCGCGTGTCGTCCGCCTCGAGCAGCTTATGCAGGTTGAGCTGCTCGACGATGATCTTCATGAAGCTCTTCGGCGAGCGGCGCAGGCTGGGGCGCTTGGCCTCTTCGAACAGCCGGGCGCGCTCCTTCCTGCGCATCGCCGAGCGCTCGGAGGCCACCGCCTTCATGCGCGACTGCAGCCTGTCGCCCTGCAGCAACGGCATCGCCAAGGTGACGATGGTGGCGAACACGGCGATGGCGATCAGCCCCATCATGAGCAGCTGGGGCTGATACATGATGCCGACGACTTGTTCGAGCGTCCTCATCATGACGGTGGCCTCAGAAGTCGAAGTTTATCATCTTGCGCATCACCAGCACGCCGGAGGTCATCCAGAACGCCGAGCTCGCCAGCATGATGTGGCCGAGCTGGTGCTGCCAGAGCAACGAGATGTATGCGGGCGTGGTGATGTAGACGAGGATCATGACGGCGAGCGGCAGCGCGGCGATGATCGCCGCCGACGCCTTGGCCTCCTGGCTCATCGACTGGATCTTGCCCTGTAGCCGCTTGCGCTCGCGCAGCACGCGCGACAGGTTACCCAGCGCTTCGGCAAGATTGCCGCCGGATTGCGACTGGATATTGACGACGATGACGAGGAAATTGACCTCGGGCAACGGCACCCGCTCATGCATGCGCTGCAGCGCCTCGCCGATGGGAAGGCCGAAAGCCTGCGCCTCGATCACCTCGCGGAACTCCGAACGCACCGGCTCGGCGGATTCCGCGGCGATGGTGCGCACCGTATCGTTGAGAGGTAGGCCGGCCTTGACGCCGCGCACGACGATATCGATGGCATTGGGGAAGTCATCCAGAAACTTCTTCAGCCGGCGCTTGCGCATGAAGCTCAGAAACCAGCGCGGCAGGCCGAAGCCGGCCACGAAGGCAGCGCCGAGGGCGAGCAGCAATCCGCCGCCCAGCAACAGTAGGGCGACGCTTGCGACAAGGCCCAGTGCCGCGCTGGTGATGTAAAAGTTGCGCACTTGGAAGGTAAAGCCGGACTGTGTGATCATGTCCTTGATGCTGAGCCGCTTCTTCAGGTTCTTACGCTTGCCTTCGATCTCCTTCAGCGTCTCTTGAACCAGCTTCTTGCGGCTCGCGCCGTCCGCCCCCTTACCGCGCTGGGCCTGCACCTCGGCACGGCTGGTGACGCTGCGCACGCGCATAGCGGCACGCCGCTGGCCGGACAGCAACGGCATGGCGAAGACATAGACGATGCCGCCGACGGCAAGCGCGATCATCCCGACAAGGGCGAATTGCATGATGCTTGGATCAATCACGCAAGCCTCCGCCGTCGAGATCGAGCACCTCCGCCGCGTCGAGGGCGGTGGCGAGGTTCTTCTCCTCGTTGAAGTAGCGCGCCCGCTCCCAGAAGGCCGGCCGGGCAATGCCGGTCGAGCGGTGGCGGCCGATAAGACGGCCGGTCTCGTCCTCGCCCTGGATGTCGTAGACGAAGATCTCCTGCATGGTGATCACGTCGCCCTGCAGGCCGATCACCTCCGAGATGTGGGTGATGCGGCGCGTGCCGTCACGCAGGCGGGCCACCTGGATGACCACGTCGACGGAGGAGACGATCATCTCGCGAATGGTCCTCGACGGCAGGGCGTAGCCGCCCATGGTAATCATGCCCTCAAGACGCGACATGGCCTCGCGCGGGGAGTTGGCGTGCAGCGTGCCCATGGAGCCGTCATGGCCGGTGTTCATGGCTTGCAGCAAGTCGAACGCCTCGGGGCCGCGAACCTCGCCGACGATGATGCGTTCCGGGCGCATGCGCAGACAGTTCTTGACCAGGTCCCGCATGGTGACCTCGCCCTCGCCCTCCAGGTTCGGCGGGCGCGTCTCCAGCCGCACCACATGCGGCTGCTGCAGCTGCAGCTCAGCGGAATCCTCACAGGTTATGATGCGCTCGTCTTGCTCGATATAGGCGGTCAGGCAGTTGAGCAGCGTCGTCTTGCCCGAGCCGGTACCGCCGGAGATGATCACGTTGCAGCGCACCTTGCCGATGATGCTGAGAATCTTCGCGCCCTCTTCGGTGATCGTGCCATATTCCATCAACTGCCGGAGGGTCAGCCTGTCCCTCCTGAATTTGCGGATCGTCAGCACCGGGCCGTCGATCGCCAGCGGTGGCGCGATGACGTTGACGCGGCTTCCATCGGGCAAGCGCGCATCGCAGATTGGGCTCGCCTCGTCGACCCGCCGGCCGACCTGGCTGACGATGCGCTGACAGATGTTCATCAGTTGCGAATTGTCGCGGAAACGGACCAGCGTCGGCTGGACCTTGCCGTCGACTTCGATGTAGGTGGTCTCGGCGCCGTTGACCATGATGTCGGCGATCTCGTCGCGCGCCAGCAGCGGCTCCAGCGGCCCGTAGCCGAGCACATCGTTGCAGATATCCTCGAGCAGCTCCTCCTGCTCGGCGATCGACATGACGACGTTCTTGATCGAGACGATCTCATTGACGATGTCGCGGATTTCCTCCCGCGCGTTCTCGATATCGAGTTTGGCAAGCTGCGCCAGATCGATTGTGTCGATCAACGTGCTGAAGATCGTCGTCTTGATGTCGTAATATTCTTCCGACTTGCCGGGACTGCCGGATGGCGCGTCCCTGGCCGCGACGGCGGGAACGACGCCGCCGCCGCTGGTCTTGGCGGCAGGATTTTCCTGCTTGGGCGGAGGCGGCGGAGACGGGGCCTTATGTTGCGCCGGGGCCGGCTTTGCCGGCGCCGGCGCGGGAGGATTGCTCGGCGCCGGACGCCGCGGTGGGGCGACCGTGTCAGGTGTTCCGCGTCTTCCGAACATGGCTGCCTGGATCAGCTCTTCTTGAGGTTCAGCTTGCCCATCAGGGGCGCCAGCAGCGACGCACGCTTGCGGTGCACCTCGACCCTGCCAGTCAGCATCTTGGCGATCTCCATGAAGGCTTCGTTCGGCTTCGCGTTGGCCGCCATCTCCTGGATCATCTGGCCATTGTTGGCGGCGCTGCCGAACAGCTGCGGATCGAAGCCGATCACCGCGGCGGCGCTGGTGTGCAGGGCCTCGCCGAAATCCTTCGGCGAGATTTCCGGCCGTTTCGGCACGCCGACCTTGTTGAGCACCACGCGAGGCGGCTTGTCGCTCGGCCGCCCCTGCTTGACCAGCTCGAAAAGGTTCTTGGCGTTGCGCAGGTTGGCCAGATCCGGTTCCGCCGTGATGACGATCTCGTCGGCGGACATCAGGATGTTCTTGACCCAGCCGGTCCACTGGTGCGGCAGGTCGAGAATGACCGCCGGTACGCCGGCGCGCACGATGTCGAGAATCCGGTCATAGGCCTTCGGATCGAGATCGTATTCCCGGTTGAGATTGCCGGGAGCGGCGAACAGGCTGAGATTGTCGGTGCATTTCGCCAAGAGCCGGTCGAGCAACACGTCGTCGAGCCGTTCCGGGGCGTAGACGGCGTCTGCCACGCTCATCGCCGGGTCCTGATTGAAGTCCAGCGCCGCGGTGCCGAAAGGCAGGTCGAAATCCGCGATGATCGCGTCGGTGGCAAAGGCATTGGCGATCACCCAGGCGGTATTGTGAGCGATGGTGCTCGAACCGACGCCGCCCTTGGCGCCGACAAAGGCGAGAACGCGCCCCACCGGCTCGGCCTCCGGGTCGGCATAGAGCCCTCCGATCGCCTGAATGACCTGCATGGTCATGACCGGCGCCACAAGATATTCGCTGACCCCGCGACCGATGAGATCGCGATACAGCACCACATCATTGACGTGGCCGATGACCACGACCTTGGTGCCGGAATCGCAAACCTCGGCGAGGCGCGTCAGCTCCTCGACCATGGCTTCCGGCCCGTTGATCAGCTCCAGCAGAAGCAGGTTTGGTGTCGGCGCGCTTTGATAATGCTTGATCGCGGCGTCGAAGCCGCCGGTCTGCACGCTGACATGCGCGCGCGACAGCCGGCGGTCCTCGGCCATCGTTTGAAGCTCATTGGCGACGTCGCCGGTGGCGCAGAAGGCCTGGATCGAAATGCGCGGCAGCGGTGCGACGAACGTCTCGGCCGCCTCATCCTTCTCGGCCGGCTCGATGTCCTCAACCTTGTATGCCAGCTCGCTCATTGTGCGACTGCGCTCACTGTGCCGCCCTGGTCGTCCTCGCCGCTCACCGCGCCTGTCGGCTGGCCCAGTATGTACTTGTCGCGAACCGTCTGGCGCCGTTCCGTGGGCGCCGGGTCCATGGCCTGCGGCGTCACCAGATCGCGTGGATTGGCGGCCATCGCGGCGAGATTCTGCTGCGAAGAGCAGCCAAAATTCAGATAAGGCTTATTCTGATAATTCACGCCAATGTTCTCGCTCCAATCGCCGCACTCGGCCGTCTGCGCCTTGATGCCGGTATAGGAGAGCACGATCGGCGGGTAGGGCGTGCCGGCCTTGCGGGCGCCATAAGGGTGGTACTTGACGGCGCCCGTCGGCACGTCGGCGCGGGCCGCCAGGGCGCGGATTTCCCCGACCGCGCGCATCGCCGCCACCTCGTTGCGGGTGCCGCTTGGCGTGCGCACCACCAAGGGGCTGCTGCCGCCATCGAGATAGGCGCGCATGAAGGCGGAGATCTCCGCCCGCTGGCCCTCCGTCAACCCGTAGGAGCCCGACGCGACCGGGACCTCGAGGATCACCGGCTCGTCCCTGAGGACGATGGGAAATCGGTCCTCGGGCGCCAATGGCGGCGCCTGGAATGCATAGGGCTGCGGGCTCTGACACGCCGTCAGGGCGGACGCCGCGACGAAACCGATGGCGAGGACCCATCGCGCCGCGCCGCTACGCGGTGCGGTGGCCGGTCTCGTGCTGTTCTTGCCCAAGCTATCCATGACGCGGATCCTTTACTTACAGACTCACTTGATAATGAAGCCGTAGCTGCCCTGATAGGCGCCGTCGGGCGCGCCGCCCTGGACGCCGTAGAGCTCATGCAGCCGGCCCATCAGGTTGGCGTCGCGGTCGGTCGCCGGCTTGAAATTGTCGATGGGCAGAGCCAGATCGCGGCGGTTCGTCGGTTTGACGGTGTAGGGGGTTACGATCACCACCATCTCGGTTTCGTCGTTCTGGAAATCGCGGCTGCGGAACAGGGCACCTAGAACGGGCATGTCCTTGGCGCCCGGAAGACCGTTGAGGCTCTGTTTGGTGCTTTCCTGTAAGAGGCCGGCGATGACCAGCGACCCGCCGCTGGGGAGCTCGACCGTGGTCTCGGCGCGACGTACCTTGAGGCTGGGAATCGTCAACGCCGTGGGCCCGACGCCGAGCAGGAAGGCATTGTCGTTGGAGGTCTCGCTGACCTCGGTCTTGACCTTGAGGCTGATGCGGGCCTCCGACAGCACCACGGGGGTGAACGCCAGGGCGACGCCGAACTGTTTGAACTCGATCTTGACCTCGCCATTGTCGCTGGCCACCGGGACCGGGAATTCGCCGCCGGCCAGGAAACTCGCCGATTCGCCGGAGATGGCGGTGAGCGTCGGCTCGGCAAGCGTCCTGAGGACGCCGTTTTCCTCCATCAGCCGGATGATGCCGCTGATGGTCGTGTCGCCCTTCGTGTAGGTCGCCTTGGCCGAGGTCGCGGTGATTGCTTGGCCGGCGACGCTGAACGGATTGTCGGTGATCAGCCTGAAGGCGGTCTGACCGGCGGTGTTGATGGCGGCGTCGAAATCGACCCCGAGCTGCTTTGCGGCGTTGCGTTGGATCTCGCCGACGGTGACCTTGAGATAGATCTGATCGGTGCCTTCGACGCCGATCATGTTGAGGACCTTCGCCGGATCGCCGGCGAAACGCCCGGCGATGTCGGCGGCGCGGCCGGCGTCGGCCGGGCTTCGCGCCGTGCCGCTGAGAACAACGTTCTCGTTGATCGCGTCGACGCTGATATTCGCGCCCGGAATGAGCTTATCGAACATGGCGTTGAGCGCGGCCACGTCCCGTTCGATGACGAGGTCGAGGGCGATGATCTGTTGGCCGGCCTCGTCGAAGAAGAAAATGTTCGTCTGGCCGACCTCCATGCCGATGACATAGGCGCGGCGCGGGGTACGCATGACCGCGTCGGCCTTCTTCGGGTTCGAGACCAGCACGTCCTTGGCCGGGCGCGGCAGGTCCACCACCAGGGACTTGTTGAGCCCCAGACGGACGAGTTGCGGGCTGCCGCCGTAATTACCGGCAGCAGGAAATTCCAGATACCGGGCGCCGTAGTCGGCCGCGGTGGCGGCGCTCTGCCACGGACCGACGGTCCAGGCAATCAACGCAAACAGCACCAATGCCGCTCGGCGGGCTGCTGCACCCCGATTTTCAGTGCGCCTACCAAGGATCGGCATCTTGCGGAACATGGCTATTCATCCCCCTTGGTCGCAAATCAGCGCGTGGTGGTGATCTGCGTGGAAACGCCAAACTTCAAGACCTTGACGCTGCCGCTGGGACGATGCCGGTTGCCGGCGTCTTCGCTGGCGTCGGCCAGGCTGCGCAGCGCCAAGGACAGCTCTCCGCGCCGTTCGCCCAGGGCGAGCAACTCGGCCTCCTCCGGCGCCAGCTCGAGCGTCGCCGTCTTGCCGACGACGACCTGTTGATCGCCCTCCTCGGATATGGCCTGGTCGATGGCCAGCACCCGCACATTGGTCAGGATCGTCTCGCTGCTGAAACCTCCGCTCCCGTCGCCGGCGCCCGCCTGTGTCTGTTCCTTGGTCAGAATGACGTCGACGCGGTCATTGGGGAGAATGAAACCGCCGGCGCCGGTCTCCGGCGAAATCCGTATGCTGATCGCCCGCCTGCCGCGGTCGAGAATGGCCGACATGAAGCCGCCCTGATCGGAACTGACGAGCTTGCCGAGGGTGACCGGCTCGCCCTGCATCAGCGGCGCGCGCGCGATCATGTTGACGGTGTCCTGAGCGGCGCCGGGCCTGTTGGCGCGGGTGATGTAGCGTTCCGAGAGCGCCTCGGCCGGCCAGCTTTGCCAGCGCAGATCGGGGGCTGCGACCCGGCTGCCAAGCGCGATGTCGCGGGTGGCGACGAGCACCTCCTCCGTCTCGAGCTGCGGCGACTGCTCGGCAACGTCGGCCACCTGCGCGCCGGGCAGTATCGATCTGGCCAGCATCGCGGCACCGCCTGCGGCGGCGAGCGCGACAGCCAAGACGGTGATCCGTGCAAATTTCATAACGCCCAACCTCACTGACAAACGCCGCAATCCATTCCCGGAGGGCGGATTATGAACCGCTAATCGTCAATCCATGGTTAATGTTCGGTATCCAGTTGTATTTTTCATTTCGCCACGGCGCTTCGGCGAACGTCGGCCGCCAGCCAAAAAATCGGCCGAGCGCGGCGCAAAAGTTGCCCCCCAGCGCTTCAACGGGGCCGAAAGGCCATCGGTCTCTAAAGGCCATCGGTCTCTAGAGCAAGCTCCGGCCGAGCAGGCTCATCCACTGGGTATCGGGATAGACAATGAGGGCGCCCGCGGCGATGGCGATGCCGTAGGGTGCGCCTTCGGAGGGGTCGTGCAGCCGGGCCAGCCATGGCAGCCGGGCCAGGCCCGCGGGGAGCGGTATGCGGCGCGCCGACAAGAGGGCGATGCCCAACAAGCCCCCGCTAAGGGAGGTGACGATGACGAAGGGCACAATCTCCGTCCAGCCGAACCACAAGGCGGTGCCGGCGAGCAGCTTCGCGTCGCCGCCGCCGATATAACCGAAGGAGAACAGACAGAAGCCGAGCACCAGGACCGCAAGGCCGCCGCCGAGATGGACCGCGATGGCCTCGAGGCTCATGCCGCTGACCAGAGCCAGAAGCAGGAAGCCCGCGGCGAGGCCGACCGGTACGCGGTTCGGAATCGTCATGGTCAGCAGGTCGGTGACGGCGGCGAAAACAAGCAGCACCGGGAAAATGGTCAACACCAGCGCATCGGTGATCATGGCCAACGTCTCCGCCGTTCCGGCCTTCCCGAGCGTCGCGGACCGGAACTTCCTCGAGCCTTGGGAACCTAGGCGGAGTTCCTAAACAAACAGTATGCAAACAGATGAATGCCGCCCGCGGGTTTGAGCGCCGCGAGCGGCATTCGGAAACGAAGATTGTGGGAACGGCGGCCGGGGGGCTTGAGGGCCCGCCCGGCCGGTCGCCATTCGGAAGTACGCTTTATTACGGGGCGGCGGGGGCGGCACCGCCCAGGTTGTCGTTCACGAAGTTGAACTTCGAGAGCAGGGTCTGGCCGAGCGTGTTGACGGCGACGATGATGACGACCGAGATACCGGCCGCGATCAGACCATATTCGATGGCGGTCGCGCCGGACTCGTCCTTCCAAAATCGAGTAATCATCTTGTTCATCGGAAAATTCCTTCCTGTCACAGGTTTCTCTCAGCACCAGGTCCTCCGACCCACTCTGGCGGGCCGGGTCGAACCGAGTGCGACTCTATGCGGCAGGCGTTACAGGGGAGTTAAGATGATCTTCCAAATGCAAGCGACCGAAGCAATGAACGAAGAACCGGCTTGCGTGGTTAAAGAATGGTTGTGACGGACTTCGTCACGCGGTGCTGCTACGTGCGCGACATCGGGCGTTGGGATCGCATCTGTATCCAGGCCGCCCACGGGCCACAGTGCGGGCGGCGCACAATTTCCAGCTTCGTTTCCAAATCCTTCACCATTTTCGCCCTCAATAGGCCCTTCGACCGGCTCCCTTGCGGGCCTCTATGTCCTAACTGGAGGGTTGATCCATGAAGCCGCAGCCTGCACGTCGCACACCCGCCGCGCGGCGAGACTTGCGCAGCGCCAAGGCGCTGTGCCTGAGCTTATGCCTGACGCTGGCCGCTCTCGCGCTCTCCAGCGGCGTGTCCGTGGCGAGCGAGCAGATGCTCGTCGAAGTCGACCGCGCCCAGCTCCTGCGGCTCGACAAGCCGGCGGCCACCGTGATCATCGGCAATCCGATGATCGCCGACGCGGCCGTCCAGGACCAGCAAACGCTGGTCATCACCGGCAAGAGCTTCGGCAGCACCAATCTCATCGTCCTCGACGAGGACGGCCAGGAGCTGCTTTCCAGGATCCTGGAGGTGCGCCTCGGCGCCAAGTCGGTGGTGACCATGCATCGCGGCGCCGCCCAAAATTCCTATTCATGCGCGCCGGTGTGCGAGCCGACGCTGCGTTCCGGCGATTCGGTGGACTATTTCGAGGCGGTGCGCAACCAGATCGTGGGCCGGAACGATACCGCTTCGGGGCAAGCCGGCTCGCGATAGGTTGGAGCGTCCGCCGGTTAAGCTTCTGTTCAGCAAGCTGCGCGGTTTACCGCAAAAGTGAGTTTTTCGCCGCGTTGTTCAGCATTGCTAAACGCAGATCGGTTTCAATCGACACGGAACCGGTGCCGCGGCGTCGGACATTTGGTCATCGATACGAACCGACGAACGGAAGCTCGCCGACATGGCGGTGGCAGACACAGCAAATGGACGCAGGCTGGCGGCACGGCTGAACGGTCTTTTCAGTCGTTTCCGAAAGGACCGGCAGGGCGTGACCGCCGTTGAGTTCGGTATCGTCGCGGTTCCCTTCTTCGGGCTGCTTCTCGGCATCGTCGAAGTGGCGCTGGTGTTCTTCGCCTCCCAGCTCATCGATTCCGGCGTCAGCGAGGCGGCCCGCCTGATCCGCACCGGGCAGGCGCAGACGGAAGGCTTCTCCGAGGCGAGGTTCAAGCAAGAGGTCTGCTCCAAGGTCTTGATACTGAGCGACTGCGAAACCGATCTCAAGCTCGATGTGCGTACCTACCGGGATTTCGAGTCGACCAAGTCGAACCTCGAACACCCGATCGACGAGAACGGGAATCTGGTCGAGGATTTCGGCTATCAGCCGGGCGTCGGCGGCGACATCGTGCTGGTGCGCGTGTTTTACGAATGGCCGATGATTACGCCCAATCTGGGCCTCGGGCC
>Ga0326597_10011956_pt1 | contig 11458 bp, 8 predicted proteins | sample RVTome_12_FD_203789 | JGI IMG/M metagenome (GOLD analysis project Ga0326597, IMG submission 203789) | Soil microbial communities from uranium-contaminated site in the Upper Colorado River Basin, Wyoming, United States - RVT100D185 | ecosystem: Environmental > Terrestrial > Soil > Contaminated >...
ACATCATCGTTGTCGGGTCCGGCGCGTCGGGCGTTCACTTCGCGCTCACTGCCCTCCGTCGAGGGCACGCCGTGACCATGCTGGATGTGGGGTACTCACGGCCCGACGCCCCATCTCCCGAGGCAACCTTCGAGGAACTGAAGGAGCTCCTCCCCGATCCCACAGCCTATTTTCTCGGCCCGGACGGCCAAGGAGTGGTCTATCCAACGGGAGTAGGGACCTTCTTTGGACACCCTCCCAGTAAGCACTACGTCTTTCAACACCCTTCAGGGACCAAGGTCAGGGCGGAAGGGATGTCTCCACTCTTCTCATTCGCGCGAGGCGGCTTTGCCGAGGCGTGGACAGGCGGATGTTACGCGTTCAACCCCGAGGACCTGGCAGATTACCCGCTGAGCTACGAAGACCTGCGCCCCCACTATCACGAGGTGGCACGTCGGATTGGGATCGGAGGGATGCGGGACGATCTGGAGTCCTTCATCCCGTTCGACGCGGGATACCAACCGCCACTCCCGCTGGACCGACATTCGGCGCATCTCCTCGAGAGGTATGGCCAACGCCGGCCCCGGCTGCATCGAGATCTGGGTTTTTGGCTGGGACGTTCGCGGGTTGCTACTCTGAGTGAGGACTATCAGGGGAGACCGGGTTGTGCCCAGCTCGGGCGATGCCTGTGGGGCTGTCCCACGAAGTCGCTCTATGCCCCTTCGGTCACACTCGACCAATGTCGGTCCCAAGACGGGTTCCGGTATGTAGGCGGGCAACTGGTTCAGCATTTTTCCTACGACGCCGACGGGCAAGTCACCTCGGTGACGACCGTTCCCGTGGGCGAGGGAGCAGGTGCCCCACCGACGTCATACTCGGCGGATGCCTTCGTGCTTGCCGCAGGGACGCTGGGATCGTCGCGCATTGTCCTCGAATCCCTGGCCCGACGGACTGGTACGGCCCCTCGACTTTCCGGGCTCATGGACAATCGCCAGATCCACATGCCCTTTCTCACGCCGGCCTTGATTGGACTCGAACCGGAATTGGCCAGTTACCAATTCCACCACCTGGCATTTGCGCTCGAACAGTCGAAGGCCAGCGAGCACCTCCACGGTCAAATCACCACGCTCAAGTCCGCTTCGCTTCACCCCATTCTCACGACGATTCCCAACGGAGCTCGTGCGGCACTCGATCTCTTCAGGGAAGTGCGCTCGGCACTTGGGATAGCGAACATCAACGTGCACGACTCGCGGCGAGACGAGAGCTACCTGACTTTGGAACAGGATCCCGATGGGGCATCTCGACTCGTCGTCCGTTACGTACCAGACCCGAGTGAGCCGACGCGAAAGCGTCGTGCGATCCGACGGGTTCGCCGGGCCCTCCTCCGACTTGGCGCGATCGCAGTGCCTGGTCTGACGAGGACGCTCCCCATGGGCGCGAGCGTTCATTATTCGGGGACGATGCCGATGTCGAGCCGACCGCTGGGGATGAGTGTCGACCCATCATGCCGCAGCCACAGATTTCCGAACCTATTCGTCGTCGACGGCTCGGTCCTCCCATTCCTTCCAGCCAAGAATCTCACCTTCACGCTCATGGCCAACGCCGTGCGCGTTGCTGAGACGGCCTTTTGACGGAGAAGTCCTACCGCCTCGTGGCGATCGTCTGTGGTGCCCTCATCCTCACTGGATGTATCGTCGGCGTCATGGTCCCGGCTGGACTTGGCTGGGACTTTGCGAACTTCTACGATACGGGTCGCCGGGCAGCGGCCGGGCAGTTCGGGGATCTCTATTCCCCCGCCGCCGTGATCCAAGGAACGCTGCCTCAGGGGAGCATGGAGTTCTGGGGGACGCCGATCTCCGCGATCCTCTATCTCCCATTGAGTTGGTTCCAGCCGAAGACGGCACTCGTCCTGTTCAAGATCGGTGGTGTCATCTCCTGTCTCGTGGGGCTCGGCCTGCTCTACCGACATTGCCGCCAGAGCATCGACGACGCGGTGGGCGACCACTGGGCCTTCACGGCCGCGTTCACATTCCTCGCGCTCACCTTCCAACCGTTCTGGACGGTCTTTCGGGTGGGGGGGCAAACCACTCCCATCATCTTTCTGCTCTTGATCATCGGTCTGCTGTGCCACACCCGAGACCGGCTTGGCTACTCGGCCCTGTTGTATGTTCTCGTGGTCCTGATGAAGCCTGCATTCGCCCCCGCACTCTTGCTCCTCATGTTGGTGTCCGAACGCCACTTTGCGGGGTGGACGATCCTCACATTGATCGCCGTCGGCGCGATATCTCTTGGCACGATGGGGTGGGGAATCCACGAGGTCTTCCTTCGGAAATTGCTCGGCGGGATGGCGCTCACCAAGTCGTGGCTCTACAGCAGTTCCCTGTTCATTCTCATCCAGGCGGCGAGAGAAGAGGGACTTGCCCGGGTTGTCCCGGGGGCCGTGTTGGCGCTTGCTACCCTCGCCATCAAACTCGGAGTGGTTGCGACGATCGCGACGATCTTCTGGCGAGCACGGTCCAGGCCATTGACCGCAAGTGCGCGACGTCATTTCGGATTCGTGATGTCGCTCGCTTTCTTCATCCTGATCTCCCAGACCCTGTGGGACCACTATCTCGCAGTCCTCTTTCCAGTGCTCATCTCCCTCGTCGTATTCTGGCCGAAGTTGGGTGCTGAACTGCGCCTGCTCATTGTCGCGATCTTCGTGGCCTGCTTGGGACAAAACCAAATTGCGGTCGACCTGCTCAGTTCGTGGTTCACCTTCGACTCTCCCCTGGCTCTCACCGCGGTGGTTCTCTTCAAGAGTGCCCCGGTCTGGCTGTTGTGGATTCTCTTGATTCGCCATTGGCAGGCCGTGGCCAATGCGTCCGTTGGCGTGGTCGAGGGTGGCTTTGGTGCTCTGGGCACCGGAACGATCTCATGAGTCACGCCAGAGTGGTCCTCTTCTCGGGTGGTCGGGGGTCGCAGGCACTGACCCGACAGCTTGCGGAGAATCCACACGTCGACCTGACGCTGGCGATCAATGGGTACGACGATGGTAAGTCGACAGGGGAAATCCGCCGCTCTCTTGGTGATTGCCTCGGACCCTCCGACTTCCGAAAGAACGCCACGACCCTCGCGGAGGTACTCCACTCGTGTCCGCCGGCTCTTCCGACTCTGCTGGAGTTCCGTCTTCCGCCGGCGATCTCCCCACGCGAGGCCCTGGCCGCTCTCCGGGTGCTTGGGACCCCGTCCATGGAGGATGGTCCCCCGGTCGAACGACAGCTCGCAGACTTGGCGCAGCAGGTGGGACGAGAGATTCGCGCCCCCCTCTCGGACCGAGTCGGTCACGCGGTGCGAGAGCTGGGTGCTGAAGCATCTGGATTCTCGTTCGCTGATTGCAGTGTGGGCAATCTGGTCTTCGCAGGCTGTTTCCTTGCCTCGGACCGGAGGTTCAATTCAGCCCTGGATGACTACTGCACCCTTGTGGGGCTCCCTGCAGGGCTGATCGAAAACGTCACGGACGGGGCGAATGCCTATCTCACAGCAGTCGATCGTGAGGCGCGGTTCCTCGCGAGTGAGGCGGAGATCGTTGAGGCGGGGAGGCGGAACCACATCGCGGAGCTCTTCTTGATTGGGAGGCCGCTCCAGCCTGATGAGGTGGCCCTCGGACCGATGAAGCTTCGTTCACTCCTCGAGGCTCGTTCGGTGGTTCCTCAGCCCAACGTCCGCCTGCTGAAACGCGTCGCCGAGGCCGACCTCATCATATACGGTCCTGGAACACAGCACTCCAGTCTTCTGCCATCATACCTCACGGACGGTCTTGGAGAGGCCATTGCCAGAAACATCCGAGCCTCGAAGGTCCTGGTGACGAACATCCATGAGGATACTGAGATCCCCGACGCAAACGCCGTCGAAATCATTGAGCGTGCCTTGTATTACCTTCGCCAAAAGGATGTCCTGCAGCTTCCGACGCCTTGCCTGATTACCCACTATCTGCTCAATGCGCCAGACCGAGAGGATGTGGAAGACCCCTACGTGCAGCTTGGCCCGCTCCAGACTTTGGAGGATCCGCGCTTGGTCCGGATTGCCAACTTCGAAGACGGCCTCACCGGACGTCACCATGCCACCCGCGTGCTCAGTCCGTTTCTGGAGACATTCGTTCAACGAGGAGAGCGACTGAAGGTGGCCGTCGCACTCCTGGATGCTTCGTCCCCCGACAAAGTGGCCCAAACCGTTTTGGAAGCATCGCGGGCGGGGCTGGCCGATCTGCATGTCGAGCCACACTTCCTGTGGTGTGGTGCCGAGGACCTGCTCGAGTCCTTTAGGGCGTCGCTGCCCTATGAACTGACCAATGTGCATCGTGAGGGAGTCGAGCCGGAGCGTCTCCTTCTCGATGCGATTCGAGCCGAGCGCGCCGACTACATTGTCCTCTTTGAGTCATCCGGTATGTATATGGGAGAGGATATCGTCGGCCTCTTGTCCCAATTGACATTGCGCCGTCCTGGCGCCGTGTGGGGGAGTCGCCGGTTATCCGCGTTGGAGGTCAGGGAGTCGTACAAACTCCGGTATCGTCGGAATCGCGTTCTTGGCTTGGTCAGCTGGGTTGGCAGTCACATGCTGGGGATAGCGTACCTCTTCCTCTACGGTCGGCATGTGTCCGACGTTCTCTCGGGGGCCCGGGCAGTTCGAGGGACCTACCTGGAACACCCCGACATCCAACTCGGAGACAAATGCCTCAACGAGCATATCCTCTCGATGTTGCTCCGCGACAAGGCGGAAGTGATCGAGATGCCGGTACAGTTCTTCTCGATGTCACCGGACAAGGTCAAACGCACCACGGTTGGTGACGGGGTGCGGGCCTTCCGTACCATCATTGCCTGGCGGTGGAAGTCGTTGTGAACGACGAGGTACGCCCCAACACGTTTGCCCTCGTGGCCTTCGACATGGATGGGGTCCTCGTTGACACGTCTCCGTGTCACGCGAAGGCCTACCAGGACCTCTGGCTCGAACTGGGTCTGGTGGGCCCGCCGTACGAGACGATCGCCGGGCAGCGCACCATCGATGTGGTCCGCGTTGTGACGGCTCCGCACGAGCTCTCGACAGAGGCCCTGCGAGCTTGGACTCGATTCAAGCAGGAACGCGCTCGCCATTACCTGAGCGAAGCCCCCATCACATTTCCTGACACGATGCAGTGCCTTGGTGCGATGGCTCGTCACCAGCAGCCGCTGGCGCTCGCGACAGGTGCCTCGCGGCGAACCGTTGAACTCGTGCTTCGACGATTAGGCGCGGAAGAACTCTTTCCCATCGTGATCACATCTGAGGACGTCACGGCCGGCAAGCCCTCACCCGAGGTGTTTACCACGGCGTTTGCGAGGGCAGGGGTGGATCCCACCGACGCATTGGTCGTCGAGGATAGCCCATCTGGGCTTCGGGCTGGTATCGATGCAGGGGCACGGTGTGTTTCGGTCCGGAGTGGTCTCACCATGAATACCCCGCGCTTTCTCGGTGCCTATGCTGATCTCGCCTCCCTTCTCCCTCTGCTCGGGGCCGATGGGGCATGAAGCGACTGATGATCATCCCCGCAGCCGGGCAAGGGTCGCGACTCGGGAAGGCCGGACCGAAGATTCTCGTCGAGGTAGCGGGGCGCCCCATGATCGAGTATCTGCTCGATCTTTACCGCCCATATGTCAGCCATTTCGTGGTGGTGGTGAACCCGGCGTTCGCCGAGGCGGTCGCCGAACACTGCTCGGCTCCGGGGCCACCCGTCGAACTTGCCCTCCAAACCAAACCGACCGGAATGCTCGATGCTATCCTGACACCGATCGAGCGAGTCCGTGATTTCGCGCCAGAGAGGATATGGATCACCTGGTGCGATCAAATAGCGATACGGCCTGAGACGGTGTCTCGGCTGGCGTATGAGGAACAGGAAGACCCGGAGGCGGGCGTGGTACTTCCGACGATCATCCGGACCGACCCCTACATCCATTTGCTCCGCGATGTGAAAGGGCAGATCGAGGCGGTGTTCCACCGAAGGGAGGGAGACGAGATGCCCCCAGTCGGCGAGGCGGATTTGGGACTGTTCGGGCTGGGGCTTTCCACGTATCTCGAAGACCTGAATCGTTTTGCCCGGGAATCTGGAGAGAGCATTGGAACCGGGGAGCGCAATTTCCTTCCGTTCCTCAGTTGGCTCCGTGGTCGCACACATGTGAGGACCTTCACCGGAACGGACGAGATCGAGTCGGTGGGGATCAACACTCCTCAGGATCTGGAACAGGTAGAGGAGTACTTGCGACGTGGCTAGCCAGACGTTGTCGATTGTCATCCCGGCATTCAACGAGGAGCGCTACCTCGGCACTCTCCTCGAGCGAATCACGCAGCTCGATCTCTCAGGAGTCGGTCTTACCAAGGAAATCATCGTGGTGGATGATGGCTCCACCGACGGAACCGTGGCGATCGCGCGTGGTCATGATGGAGTCCGAGTCGAAGTCATGGAACGGAATGCAGGTAAGGGCACCGCCATTCGACGGGGGATAGGCCTGGCGACGGGTGACTTCATCATCATCCAGGATGCGGACCTGGAGTACGATCCCGGGGACTACGTGCCGATGGTGGAAGCCATGTTGCCGACGGGGACCAGTGCGGTCTATGGGAGCCGCTACATGAGTGGGTGGCTGCGGGGCAAACGCCCCGGGCAGTCCTGGGTGGCCTATCTGGGAGGCCGGACCCTGAGTGTGGTCGGCCTCCTGGCGACGGGGCGTTACCTCACGGACACGGTGACCGCACTCAAGCTCTTCCGTCGAGAAGCCATCCAGAGCCTCCAACTCGAGACGACTGGCTTCGAAACCGACCATGAGATTACGAGTCGTCTCCTGGCGCGTGGGGATACCATCCTGGAGGTGCCCATTCGATACTACCCCCGCAGCAAGGCGGAGGGGAAGAAGATCGGGATGCGGGATTGGTTGAAGGCGGTGCGCACCTTCTGGCGATATCGAAAGGGTTGAGCCGCTCAGTCTTCCACCACATGAGACGCAAACGCCAGCCGGTGCCGCGACCAGGCACTGTGGTCGAATCCGCCGGGACCCAGGCAGTCGGCAGCTGCGTAGGCCATGGCCAGAGCATGATGCGTGTTGTCGTGAGCAAAGAGACCCTGACGTCCGTAGGTCAGGAAGTTGGGAAGAGTATCCGCCCAGCGATCGAGGACGTCGAAATGTTTCTCGTATCCCTGCTCGTAAATTGGGTAGGCCTGAGGGAGCCGGCGAACGGTCACCGCGACCGGCGGTCGCTGCAACGGGATGCCGGCTTCCGCCAGATCCTCGGTAACCAGCTGCCCCAAGGCCGCATCATCCCAGTCCCACCAGGGATCTGCGGGTGAGCACGGTAGTTCCGCACAGAGCACTGTCCGATTCGTCGGTTCCCTGCGAGCTGCATAGTTCTTGGGCTCGGAGAGGCGAGTCATCCGAACCTCCGGGCCAGGAAAGTAGTGAGCATCGAACAGTGTGAACGTTGGCACATCGAGTGACAGATAGATCAAGATCATCGAACGAAACCGCATGGCTCGTGCAGCGGATTGGACCTCCGCGGGGACAATCGTTGTGAGGAGCCGCGTGACAACCGGAAGCGGAATCGTGGACCAGATGTAGTCAGCTGACAAATCCAATCGTTCGTCACCACGCTCGGCGGTCACTCTCCAGCGCGCGGTGGGCGAGTCCGGTGGAGTGAGCTCTGTCACGTTCCACCCCAGGAGTGCCTCGACACCAACCTGCTTCCCGGCTGCGAGAAAGGCCTCACTAATCTGTCCGAAGCCGCGTTTCGGGTAATAGAAACGACCAGCGCCCGGCGGACGCAGGCCCGGGACGCTCTGAAAAAGCTTCTTCAGGAGCTTGCTGAAGCTATTGGCGGAGACCCGACGACGGGCTTGGGTAGCCGACAGCCGTTCGGGGTCTTCTCCCCAGATTTTCCGGGCATAGGGGAAGTAGAACGAGTCACAAATTGTCGGTCCGAGATTCGCCTTGAGAACGGAGGCAAACGAGTCCTGGCGACCTTTCGGTCGGCGACGGACCATGTCCAGGAGCGTACCGAGCGCAAACCCTCGATCGAGGCGCAAGATCAAGTCGCGTGGGAGTAGTGGGAAATGGACCCATCGTCCGCGCAGGCGGATCCGCCCATGTCGAGGGCGGTCGAGAAGGTCTGGCCCGAGGAGAGATCGTATGTCGCTGAGAATCTCCGGTGCGCAGGAAGGATGAAGCCGGTGGCTCCCGTAGTCGAGCCGCTGGCCCTCCCATTCGAAGCTCCCGGCATTCCCACCCACCGTCTGGCCGCGCTCTATGAGCGAAACCATTGCGGTCCCCTGTTGCCGCAATCGGAATGCGGCACCGAGCCCCGCGGGTCCTCCGCCGAGGATTACGACGTGAGGTCTATCCATGCTTACGGCGGGGAAATAAGGTGGGTATCAAACCGCCTTGTTGGTCCCGACGGGTGAGCAGGAACCAGGTCGCACCGCCCATCAGTCCGCCGGCGATCAGGACGGTTTGCCAGAGCAATGAGGTCAGGACGCCCATCGAAAAGGGAACGCCGAAGGGGGACAGCACACCCGCGAGGCTTGCTTCACGTACGGCCAGGCCGCCGAGACTGATCGGCAGGAGACCCGCGAACTTTGCGAGCGGCCAGGCCAGGAACCAGACTGCCAGTGGAACGTCGATGCCGATCGCAGCACCTAATTGGGCGTTGAGCAGGACAAATGATCCCTGGATCGAGAGGGAGAGGATGAGCCCGAGAACCGCGACTCCAGGCCGACGTGAGAGACGCCTGACTGCGATCAGGCTTCGCGCAACCGGTCGGCGGAGTCGGCGAGGCCATCGGGAGAGCGGTGTCCGACCGATCAGATAGAGTGTAGCGGCACCGAGAGATGCTGCGAGAAGGAGCCCTCCACCGAGGAGTCTGGCCTGAGCTTCAGGGAGGCTCTGCTGCGTTGCCATGGAGCCGGCGATTATCAGAAGGATGAGGGCGAGGACGTCGGTCAGCCGGTCAAGGATGCCGCCCCACAGTGCCCCTTCGGGTTCGCCACTGAGTCGACCAGCCATGGCCATTCGCAGCACATCCCCACCAACAATGCTGGGGAGACAGAGGTTTGCGAAGAGTCCTGCGGAATAGCAGCGCACGGCTTCGATCGGGCGGAGCATGGCGCGGCCGGTCGAAATGAAGAGACGCCATTTGAAGACTCCCGCCCCGTGACCGGCCACGAACCCCAGCAACACCAGCGGCCAGATCGAGGGGTCGAGGGCAACAAGCGCGCGCCGAACGTCGCCCCAGGGAAGCAGTATCCCGATGACGACGAGCCCAATCGCGCTGACCGTGACCTTCTGCCAAATTCTCACCGAGACGAGGCCAATTGCGCATTCTGATCTGCAAGGAGGCCGACGGCCCACACGACAAGGGCCCCAAGTAGGGCCAGGACCGCGCTCTCCGAGAGGTTATTCCTGGTGATGTCGTAGACGAGTTTGGCCAACCCCGCGACCGCGAGGAAACCACCGAGAGGGAGAAAGACCCGTAAGGGGTTGAAGAAGACGACGGTGCGTACCGTGAGAAGGGCGAAATCGAATGCGTGTCTTGGGCGAATCTTGCTCGTTCCCTGCCGCGCGAAATAGTTGATGGGTATGTAGGTAACCACGTGCCCATTGCAGGCGGCGGCCAGAGTGATCGTCGTCGTGAAAGAAAACCCGTTCGGTAGGAGGTGTTCGTACCTGGCTATCAGGTCCCGGTGCATCAGACGGAGTCCCGAATTGATGTCGGGCAGGTCCTGCTCGGCGAGATAGCTCGCGAGCCACCGCAGAAACGCCTTGGGCGGGCGTCGAAGCCATGGGATCTTGACCGTGGTTCCTGTGCGGGCACCCACAACCATGTCGGCTGTAGCGGTCTGGGCCAGCAGTTCCGGAACGGCCCCCGCAGGGTAGGTACCATCCGCATCGGTGATGAGGATCCACGGATGCTGTGCACATCGAATCCCCGCTTTGAGGGATGCCCCGTATCCGCGATTGGTCGGGGTTCTGAGCACCCGAACTCCAACGGTGGATGCTGCTTCGGCCGTGCCGTCTTCGGAGCCGTCATCGACGACGAGGATCTCATACTCCCATCCCGTGCTCCGCATAACGGCCTGCAGTTCTCGAAGTCCTTCTGCGATGTGTTCCGCCTCGTTATACGCCGGTACCACGACCGACACGCTCTGAGAGGCAGGTCGGGACAGGGTGGATGCTGGGAGCGACTCGATCAAGGTGTCCTCACAGTGGGCCGGGGCCATGGGATCGGAGAATGACTATGGCACCGCCTCCAACGGTACCGGGTACGACAGCGGCTGTGTCATAGCTGGAGTCGAGGTGGGCAGCCAGGAGCGGGTAGACGGCCCGGAGTCGCGTAGGGAAAGTTGTCAACACCCAGGTTACGCCAACCCTGCTCTCGATCGATTTGAGTGCCTCCGGTGTCTCGACGGCCTCCCACGATCGATTGAGCCACTCGTGGTAGGGGAGGATGGTGAGGTCGGTCAGCACAACATGGTCGTCGTCGGCACGTAACGAGTCGACGACCGCTGCCGCCCGTACGAAATCCTGCTTCGGCTGCCACGCCCTGGGCACCGTTGCGAGACTTCCCACCGCGGCCGCAATGAGGGCCGCCGTCGCCAGTGCGGGAGCCCTTCTCAACCTCACACCGTCGAGTATGGCGAAGGCCCCGCGAACCGCGATCAACCCGGCGAACCCTGCCGAGAAGAAGAAGAACCGTGGCCAGAGATTGTGTCCCGACAGGAGGAGTGTCGCACCCGTCACCAATCCCGGTAGGACCATGATGCCCGTCGCAACCCTATCCCGTCGCCAGAAACTCCACAGTCCGACGCAACTCAAGAGGGTCCCGCCCACGACGGTCACCCATCCCCCAGGAAGGCCTCCAGCCAAACGAGTGAGGGCCTCGATGACCAACCAGGAAGGTTGTTGCCAGGTCTCGATGTCGGCCCCTACGCTGGGAGCCGTCAACGTCGAGACCAACTGGGACACGACTGGTGAATAGGCAAGCGAGGAGAGGGTTCCCGAGAGAAGCAACGCCAGGACTCCTGCCGTGCGAACTTCGGAGGTCCCGCGGCGCGAGGAGAGGCCCCACACGACCCCATGGGCCGCCACCGTGAATACGGTCGTGATATGGCTATACATCGCGAGGGCCATGACGACGCCATAGGCCACGAGCTTCGCTCGAGACACCTCGCCACGGAGCAAGTCCAGAAAGAGTGCGCTGCCGACAAGCGTCCAGAGAAGTAGACTGGTGTAGGCCCGCGCATTCTGCGAAAACCAGACGTGGTGATAGGAGACCGTGAGCAGACCGGCCACCAAAAAAGCTTCACGAGTCGAGCCGACCCGTCGCCCGAACATCACGAGGGCACCGATGCTCATGACACCGAGCATTCCAGCTGGCGCCCGAAGGGCCCAGGCCTGTTCCCCAAAGAGCCAGACCGGGAACCGGG
>Ga0326597_10011957_pt1 | contig 11458 bp, 7 predicted proteins | sample RVTome_12_FD_203789 | JGI IMG/M metagenome (GOLD analysis project Ga0326597, IMG submission 203789) | Soil microbial communities from uranium-contaminated site in the Upper Colorado River Basin, Wyoming, United States - RVT100D185 | ecosystem: Environmental > Terrestrial > Soil > Contaminated >...
CAGGAGGAGCCACGCGCTCTCGCCGGTCGCGTTGTTGCTGAACGCGATGACCCAGGCGGGGAGCCGCTTTCCCGCGACGAAGTAGCCAGCGACCGTGCTCGATTCGCGTCCGCCCCACAGTCCGATCGCGAACAGGGCGACGCCGTAGACGACCAGCACGGTGAGAATCGGAGCGGAGGGCAGGCTTACGGCCCCGGCCGGCGCGAAGTGGAGCAGGATTGCCGACGGGCAACGTTCGGGCACTGGATCGCGCCGCGGCCCGGGTGGCCGCACCTCCTCGACCGGTCAGCCGTGATCATTGCCTGCACGGTGCTGCGGGATCCGGTTTTGGCCCATCGAGTGCCGGGCGATGGTCGAGATTGCCGACCGCGCGCACGAAGTCGAGAACGAGGTTGGCTACGCGGGCGAGCGCATCGTAGTCGATGTACTCCGGCTCGTCCGTGACCTGGTGGTAGTCGGCGTGTTCACCGCGAGATACGGCCATCGCGGGAATGCCATGGCGCGCGTAGCTGTAATGGTCCGCGCGACAGTAGTACTGCAGCGGATGGCCGGGCTCATCGTATTCGTAGTTGAACTTGAAGGGCTGCGCCCGGGTCGCGTTGATGCGTTCGAACAGCTCACCGTACTCGTGCGACAGTCGCTTCGATCCGATGGCCTCGAGATAGCCGGGCCCGCCCTGCGGCAGATCGCTCGCGCTGCCGCGGCCGATCATGTCCATATCGATCTCGGACACAATGGAATCGCGCTCGACGCTGGGGTGCGCGGTGAACCACTGCGAGCCGAGCAACCCGCGTTCCTCCGCGGCGTGGGAAACGAAGAGGATCGAACGGCGAGGCCTCGGTCCGGCCGCCAGGGCGCGCGCGACCTCAAGCAGTGCGACCGTTCCGGTGCCGTCGTCATCGGCCCCGTTGAAGATGGAATCGGCGCGATCCGGCCGGATGGCGCGAAGGCTGTCACGGATGGCTCGAATGCGCTGCGCCTCGGCCGCGGTGGGCGGGCGGTCGCGCGAATCGGCGCCCAACGGCCGGATCACGCGGTTGTGCGCGAAAGTGCTGTCATGGTCCACGGGCGCGGACGCATACCCCACGTGGTCGTTGTGCGCCGTGACGGACACCCAGGTGGCGGCGAGCTTCGGGTCGGAGCCGCGCAGGATGGCGACGACATTGCGCGCCGGCCACTCGAGCGGGCCGCGAACGAATTTCGTTCCGCCCCTCAACGTGGCGCCTGTGGCGCCGGCCTGCAGACTCGAAGGTTCGGCGCCGAGCATCGCCTTGGCGGCCCCGGGAGTCACGAGGAGAATCGCCGGAACGTCTACCGGCACGGTGGCGTCGGTCGTGAAGTTGCCCTGCATCAGTTGATCGAGGAGGTCGCCGGCAACGCGGTCGAGCGCGACCAGCGCGAAGGCGGCGGCGCGCGCCATCCGCGGGTGCCGCATGGCCGCGCCGATCCGGCCGACCGCGCTGCGCAGATCATCGCCCTCGCCCACGGCAAGAACGACCAGCCGGCCTCGCGCGACACCGGCCTCCGGCCACGTCATGGTATCGTCCACCATTCCGCCATACACGGTCTTCACGCCGTCTGCGTTCCAGTCTACGGCGGGGCCGACGGGCACCAGGTCACGCCCGGCCCTCAGCGTTTCGGCGCTGGCCTCGATCCGGCTCGACGGATCGGGCTTTACCTGCAGGAACGGGATCGTCTGGAAGAACGTGCCGTCGTCGCCCGCGGGCCCGAGCCCGGAGCGCGCGAACTCGGCGGCGACGTACTCGGCCGTCCGATGATTGCCACGGCTGCCCGTGTCCCGGCCACCCATGCTGTCGTTCGCGATCGTGAACAGGTGCTGTCGCAGCCGACTCGCCTCGATCTCGTCGTTCGCCTGCCGAACGAGCCACGAAGCGAGAAGCAGCGGCGCGGTGGCGAGAAGCAGGAGACTCACGGATGCTCGGAGCAGCATGGCAGAGCGGAGTTCGAGGGTTGTCGAGGCGTCAGCGCCGCCGGTCGCGGCTGATCAGGGGGTGCCGACCCGGCGACACGCACGTTCGAGGCGGCCCAGGCCTTCCGCGACCTCGGCCTCCGTGATCAGCAGGGAAGGCCCGATCCGGATGACGTGGCCATGCAGGCCGCCAATACCGATGAGTGCCCCTTCGTCGCGGGCCGCCTCGAGCAGCTGCTTCGCCTTGAGCGGCGAGGGCGTTTTCTTCACGGGATCATCGACCACCTCGATCGCCTGCATCAGGCCCATGCCGCGGACATCGCCGATCCAGGCGTACTCGCGGGCGAGCGCGTCGAGGCCGGCGCGCAGCTGGCGGCCGCGTTCCGCGGCGAGCGCGGGCACGTTCTCGCGGACCATCACATCGTTCGTGGCGAGCGCGGCGGCCATGGCGACGGGATTGCCGCCGAAGGTCGAGATCGTCTTCGCCTTCCACGAGGCCGCGATCTCGGTGCGCGTCATCGTGGCCCCGACCGGGAATCCGTTGGCGATGCCCTTGGCCATCACCATGATGTCGGGCTCGACGTCCCAGTGTTCGATGCCGAACCAGTAGTCGCCGGTCCGGCCGAAGCCGGTCTGCACTTCATCGATGATCAGGAGGCCGCCGTAACGGCGGATGATCTCGGCCGCCCGCTGGAAGTAACCTTGCGGCGGAACGACGTACCCGGCCACGCCCTGAATCGTCTCCGCCAGGAATGCAGCGGGCCGGCCATTAGTCGTCGTGAGGATGACTTCCTCGAGATCGTTCGCGAACGCGTCCAGACAGGAATCATCGCACGGCTGCTTGAACGGGCAGCGGTAGGAATAAGGCGAAAGCGCGTGCTTCACCGCGACGAGCGAGGAGGTCAGCGGCCGCCAGCCCGCATGGGCCGTCAGGTTCGTCGCCAGCGCGCTGCGCCCGGAGTAGCCGTAGCGCAGCGCGATGATGTCCGTGCGGCCGGTGTGGACGCAGGCGAGCAGCACGGCTGTCTCGATCGCCTCCGTCCCGCTGTTCGTGAAGAACGTCCGATCGAGGCGGCCGGGCGCTATCGATGCCAGGGCCCTCGCCATCTCGACTTCGTTCTCCGTCAGGTACAGCGTAGATGTGTGGCCGAGCGTCTCGACCTGGCGCTGCACGCGGGCGACGACCTCCGGATGACAGTGGCCGACCGACGTCGTGAGGATGCCGCTGAAGAGGTCGAGATACTCCGTGCCGTCTTCCGCTTCCACGCGGCACCCGTTGCCGCGCACGAGGACGAACGGCTCCTGGTAGAGACGCGTCTCGCACGGGTACAGGTGGTCGCGGTGGCCGGCCAGCACGCGTGCGCGGTATTCGGCTGCCGTCTCGGTCGCGTCCGCGCCGGTCGGCGGCGGCGGCGTCATCGTGGAGGCCATGACGGCTCCTTTCCCCGGGTTGTACGTTCAGATCTCGCCCCGGCGCGCGAAATTCGCGATGTGCTCGCCGGCCCGGAACGCGAGGGCCGAGATCGTCTCGGTCGGCTGTCCGCGCGACGATGTCACCATGCTGCTGCCATCGCAGATGAAGAGATTGCGGACGTCGTGCGAGCGGTGGAACCTGTCGACGACCGATGACCGCGGGTCGTTGCCCATCCGACAGGTCCCCAGAAGGTGCACCGAAAACGTCTGTGGCGTGATGGGCGTCGCCCACTTCTTCAGCGCTCCGGCCGCATCCGCGAGGTCGAGTGCGCGATCGGTCAGGAACTGCGAGAACTTCAGGTCGTCCTCGTGGTCCCTGTACGTCACCCGCATGCACGGCAGGCCCCAGTCATCCTTCAGCTCCGGATCCACTGTGACATTGTTGGTTTCCAGGGGAAGCGACGTCCCGTGCGTGCCAAAGAACATGGTGTGCGTGTAGAGGTCGACCAGCGACTGCTTGAAGCCGGCGCCCCACGCCGGAGTCTGCGGCGGCAGAGCACCCAGCGCAAATGTGATCGGGTAGTTGCTGAAGCGCGCGTCGATACCGCCGCCGCCGTAATATCCGCGTTTCGGGTCGGACTCGTAGAAATCGAGGATCATGCGCGTGTTCTGCACGCTCTTGAACTCGTTGAGCGGGTGTTCGAACTGCGCGGTCACGCCGGCGTAGGTATTGAACATCAGGTACTTGCCGACGATGCCGCTCGAATTGGCGAGACCATCGGGGAAACGGGACGATTCCGAGTTGAGCAGCAGTCTCGGTGTTTCCGAGCCGTTCGCGCACAGCACGACGGCCCGGGCGCGCTGCATCTGCGGGCGCTTCTGCGCGTCGAAGTAGGACACGCCGGTGGCCCGGCCCCGGTCATCGGTTTCGACGCGCGCGACGTAGCTGTCGGGCCGGATCTCGCAACGGCCGGTCACCTCGGCAACGGGCAGCATGGCCGCCATCGACGTCGACTTGGCGCGGTACTCGCACATGAAGGCCAGACAGAAGCCGCAGTGCTGGCAGGCGGGCCGGCCGTTGTACTCCTGCGAGTTGATCGCCATCGGCGTCGGCTGCGGATGGTAACCGAGAGCCCGCGCGCCGCGTTCGAGGAGGACGCCGGAAGACTTGATCGGCAGGGGCGGCATGGGATAAGGTCGCGAGCGCGGCGGATCGTTCGGACCGGGCGCGCCGGATACGCCCAGCTCCCATTCGGCCTGCGTGTAATACGGCTCCATCTCCTCGTACGTGATCGGCCAGTCCACCAGGCCCGTGCCGGGCACGCCGCCAAGGAGGCTGGCCTCGTTGAAGTCGATCGGCCGCAGCCGCCAGAAATTCGCTGTGAAATGCGCGTTACTGCCTCCAACCATGCGGCCGTAGACGAGCGCATTCACCTGCTGCGCCTGATCGCTGGCCGAAGGGCGGAACGTCTGCGGCTGCGTCTGGGGATTGTTGCTGTACTTCGCAAGCATGAACTGGCCGAACTCGTCGTGATCGAATTGCGCTTCCGTCAGGCGAGGCCCCTGCTCGAGCACGACCACGGTGAAGCCCGCAGTCGACAGCTGCTTCGCCATGATTCCACCGGCGGCGCCCGACCCGACAATGACGAAGTCGACGGTCTCGGTCACCGGGAAACGGCGGCCCTGCTGCTGCATGCTCAGCGCCCCCCTGCGACGTTGGCGTCGTAGTAGCCGAACGGCGGCTGAAACAGCGGCTGGTGCTCCAGCCCGATCATCTTCCAGCCGATGTAATCCCTGTTGCCGCCGTACGACGGGAGCGCGAACGTGCCGACAATGGTTTCGAAACGCACCGCCTGGAAGAACGGCGTGTTCTCGATCTCGCGCAGCACTTCATCCTGCTGTTGCGCCGTGAGCGCGGCGAAACGCGCGCCGCGGACCTTGCGGCCCGCACGACGGTTGAGATCATCGAGCCCATCCTCGTACAGCTTCTTTTCATCGGCGTTGAACGTGGCGAGCGACCTGTCGATGAAAAGAACCGCCCCGGCCTCCCGGGCCCCGGGACTCCCGTCCGCCGACGGAATGATGCGGGCGGTCATCGCTTCGACGTCCGCCGCCTGTCCGCGGGACAGCGCCCCGAAGTCCTGATCGGGCCGGCCTCGCTGACGCTCCGCCCACGCCAGCGCCTCGTCGACGCGGATCAGGTCCGCGCCCGCCCACAGAACGCCCGCCGCCGCCGCGGCCCTGAGAAAGGCCCGCCGATCTTGAGGTTGCCCAACCATTTCGCCTCGATGAAGTCGCGGAGGATTGCGAAAGATTACAGACGTTCGACGACCTGCGCCAGCGCGCCAGGGCCCGGGGTGAAATCGGACCACGTACCGTCCCGCGTGCCGGCGTACCCTGTCGCCATCCGCCCGGACCGTGACGGCGGTATTCGTGTGTCCCCAGCTACCCGGCCCAGGCCATAACAGCCCATTTTTCAAAAACGGATCGGGCGGCACGATTCTTTCCTTGTAGAACTGGCGGCACAGCCTCTGTGCGCGTGGCTGAACAGCATGCAGCGGCATCCGTTTGACGGGGCGATGGATTCGCAGGCGGCGTTGCGCTGTCAAATGACAGGACGGAACCGATGCCACATGTCCCGGACCACCCGAATGGAGCGCGCGCTGCGCGCGTGCTGATCCTCCTGGACGCGGGCGCTCGAGACGGGGCTGCGGTACGCGCTGTTCGCGCGGCGACAGGCGTGGCAGTCGGGCTATCTGGAGTACGCCTCCTGTCCGGGCGCGTCGTCCTGGAACATGGAAGCTGATCTTCAGCTCGATGCCGGCCATGGCGGAACGCGAGCCGGAATTCACGGACCGCTCCACTCATCGCTGCTTGCGGCGGGGATCCTGTGGTTGGCATGGCCTCACTTGCAGTCGTACCACGATTCCCCGATTCCGGTTGCGACTTCCAGCGGGACGTCGAGCGGGAACGCGTTCTCCATGAGTTCGATCACCATCGCCCGGGTCGGCTCGATCGCGGCGCGGGGGACCTCGAACAGAAGCTCATCGTGCACCTGGAGCAGCATGCGTGCGCCCGTTTTCGCTTCGTCGAGCGACGCCTGGATCCGGATCATCGCAATCTTGATGATGTCCGCGGCCGTGCCCTGGACCGGCGCATTGGTCGCCGCGCGCTCGCCGAACTGCCGGATGTTCCAGTTCTGCGCCCGCAGCTCCGGGATGTAGCGGCGGCGGCCGCTGAGGGTTTCGACGTACCCCAGCGTCTTCGCCTTCTCGATCTGCTCGTCGAGGTAGCGCCGCACACCGGGCAGGCGTTCGAAGTACTGCGCGATGAACGCCTTGGCTTCCGCCGTACTCGTGCCCAGCTGCTGCGACAGAGCGAACGGCCCGATGCCGTAGATGGTCGCGAAGTTCACCGTCTTCGCCGCCGCCCGCATGTCCGGCGTCACGTTTTCGATGGCGGTTCCGAAGATCAACGCGGCTGTCTGCTTGTGCACGTCGATACCGCGCACGAACGCGTCGGTCATCACGGGATCCCCTGACATGTGCGCCAGGATGCGAAGCTCGATCTGCGAGTAGTCGGCGCCCAGGAACAGGCAACCCTCCGCCGGGATGAATCCCTTCCGGATCTCGACTCCGACCTGCGTGCGGATGGGGATGTTCTGGAGATTCGGGTCGCTCGATGACAGGCGCCCCGTCGCCGCGACCGTCTGGCTGTAGCTCGTGTGGATCCGCTTCGTCGCCGGGTTGATCTGTTCCGGCAGAGCGTCCACGTAGGTCCCCTTCAACTTGTCGAGCTGCCGGAACTCGAGGATCAGGTTCGGCAGCGCGTGGCCCGCCGCAGCCAGCTCCTCGAGCACCGAGGCGTCCGTCGATGCACCCGTCTTCGTCTTGCGCAGCACGGGAAGCCCCAGCTTCTCGAACAGGATCGCTCGCAGCTGCGGGGTCGAGTTGATGTTGAATTCCTCGCCCGCCTGCCTGTAGATGTCCTGCTCGATCAGACGGAGATCCCGGTCCAGCTTGCGCTGGAACTCGCGGAAGAACGCGACATCGATCGCGATGCCGGCCCACTCCATTTCCGCCAGCACGTGGATCAACGGCATCTCGACATCGCGGTACAGATCGCCCAGCGCCGTCCGGGACAGTTCCTCCTCGAACCGGACCTGCAGCCGCAGCGCGATGTCCGCCCGCTCCGTCACCCAGTCCATCGCCGCTGCCGGCTCCACCTCCGCGAACGGCACGGATTCCCTGCCCTTCCCCGTCACCTCATCCCGGGCCAGCCGCCGGTGAGCCAGGTGCTGCAGCGCGAGTGACTCGACCTCGTGGTCGCGACGGCCCGGATCGATCACGTACGAGGCAACCTGCGTATCGAACGACAGACCCCGCAATTCAACACCGGCCCGCCGAAGCCGGAGCACGATCGGCTTCAGGTCGTGCGCGATCTTCGCGACCGCTTCATCCTCGAGGAGTCCGGCGAACGGCCGCATGACTTCCGAGTCGAGGGCAGGCAGGTTGCGAGCCTGGAAACCATCGAGATCGAGGACGCCCGGACGGTGGTGCGCGAACGGCAGGTACCAACCCGACCCAGCCACGGCCACCACGCCGATCCCCACGATTTCACCCCGCATCGCGTCGGAATGCGAGCCCTCGACGTGCAACGCCAGCCGGCCCGCCGTCCTCACCGCCGCAACCGCTTCCTCGACCGCCGCCAGCGAGTCGGCCAACCGGTACTTCCGCTCCAGCCGCGTCGGCAGCCGTTCAGGCTCGCCAAGTTCTCGGGCAAGCGAATGGAATTCCAGCTCGACGAAGATGTCCCGCAGCCTGGCCGCATCCGGCTCCGCGACCGCCAGCGTCTCGAGGTCCAGTTCGATCGGCAGCGCATCCTTGATCGTCACCAGCTCTTTCGACAGCCGGACGTCCGATTCCGCCGACTCCAGTGCCTCTCTCGCGCGTTTCGCCTTGATCGCGTCCCGGTGCTCGAGGATCGCGTCCACATTGCCGTACTCATCGATCAGCTGGATCGCCGTCTTCGGACCGATCCCCCTCGCGCCCGGCACGTTGTCCGATGAGTCGCCGATCAGCGAGAGATAGTCCACCACGTGGGCGGGCGGCACGCCGAGACGTTCCGATGCGTTCGCCTCGTCCACCCATTCCTCTTCCACGTTCGCCTGACCACCCCGCCCGGGATTCAGAAGCGAGATCCCATCACCGATCAGCTGGTAGAAGTCCTTGTCCCCCGAGACGATGACCGCCTCGATTCCCGCGGCCGCCGCCTTCCGGGCCAGCGTGCCGATCACATCATCCGCCTCGTGATCCGGCAGCTCGATCACCGGGACACGGAACGCCTCCAGCAGCTGCCTCACCCGCGGCAATGACGCCTGCAGCTCCGTCGGCATCTTCTCGCGCGTCGCCTTGTACGCCGGGTAGATCGTCTTTCGCTCGCTCGATCCCGCGTCCATCACCACGCACAGGTAGTCCGGCTCGTGCTCGCGCAGAACCTTCAGCAGAAAGCGCGCGAAGCCGTACGGACCCGACGTGTTCTCCCCCTGGGTCGTCGTAAGGGGCCGGCTGATCATGGCAAAAAAGGCCCGGTAGATCAGCGCGTACCCGTCGATGAGGAAAAGACGCGGTCTCGTTTTCTTCGGTACTTTCACCGCGGACAATCCCCTTCCCGATCGGATCCCGGTACAACGGCCGCGCGAGATCGACGAGTGAGCACCACTCCCGTTCCCCGCTGCTCGCGCGACACGCCGCGCGCAACCGTCCTGGCCGGCCGCCCGGCCAGGCGGTCCCTCCGAATGTACGCCGGCCCCGTGACGAGCGCACACCGCGTACGCCTCGTCCATTCACCTCAACGCGTGAGCGACATGCGCCCGATGCACGAACGCCCCGCCGTGGTTCTCACGGCGAGGCGCTGGTGTGCAACGGCCCAGAGGGTCGCGCCCTAGGTCACGGCTCGGCTGACATTCGCCGCTTGGAGGCCCTTGTCCGTCTGGCGGACTTCGAATTCCACCTCCTCGCCTTCGGCGAGCGTCTTGAAACCATCCATCGTGATGGCAGAAAAATGGACGAAGACGTCCTCGCCACCCGGTTGCTCAATGAAGCCATAGCCCTTGGCATCATTGAACCACTTGACCTTCCCTTTGGGCATTGCCCGCCTCCTACGAAGGGTTCCACGCCGCAGCAACAGCGCTGCAGTGGTCGAAGGTATGCGGCATTGTGTGCAAGTGTCAAGAATATTCTTGGATGGGCGGCCTACGGAGTCGCAACTCGTTCAAAAACAGTTAGTTATGACCGGTGACCCGAGCCGGGAGGAGAGCGGTCCGCGCTATGGGAAGGCCGAGCCGGGTTCGCGGATCCGGATGATTGACATGACAACGTCTCGGGATTGAACGGGCTTGGTGGGAGGGCCGCGGGTGACGACCCGATCGGGGCTCGTCAGGTAAACGCTTCGGCGCTCGCGAGGTCCGCCGGTGGCCGGCCGGGCGAAGCGGCGCGGCGAGATTCGGCGATGGGAGTGAAGCGGAGCAGCGAACCGCGGATCATGCGTCCGAAGGTATCGACGAGTTCGGGATCGAAATGGCTGCCCCTTTCGGCTTCGATCTCGGCGAGAGCGAGATCGGGCGGCATGCCGGGACGGTAAGGTCGATCGGTGCAGAGGGCGTCGAAGACGTCGCAGACCTGGACGATGTTGCTGGCATGGTGGCAGCCATGACCGTGGCCGGCGTTGGGATACCCGCGACCATCGACCCAGCGGTGGTGCTCGAAGGAGACGATGGCGGCGAGATCGAGGCATTGCTCGCGCTCGATGAGGATGCGAGCGCCTTCGATGGGGTGCTGCTCGATGACGCCGCGTTCGACGGGTGTGAGGCGACCGGGTTTGTTGAGGATATCGCGGGGAATCCAGACCTTGCCGATGTCGTGGAGCAGGCCGCAGACGCCGAGTGATCGAGCGGTCGATTCGTCGAAGCCGAGGAATTCGGCGAAGGCGGTAGCGAGAACGGCGACGTTGCACGAGTGGGTGGTGGTGTACTGGTCGAATTCCTTGAGGCGAAGCAGGGGCAGAACGATCTGGGACTCCTGGTGGATGGCGATGGCGAGGGATCGGACGACGACCTCGGCTTCGAGCATGGGGAGCGCGTGCTGGTCCCTGACCTCTCCATGAATCCACTCGACCGTCTCGATCTCGGTCTCGAGGGAGAGAGACATCCTGGAGCCGTTCAACTCGGCGGCGGCGGACGCGGTTGAACCGGCGCGGAAACCGACGGCGCCGTAGCGAATCGAAGTCGGGGCGAACTGGCGTCCGACGGTGTTCCAGTCGGCACTGCCGTTGAGGCGGTCGAGCATATCTGCGAGGAAGCGATCGAATTCCTCGATGGTGACGTTGCGGTCGAACTCGATGCGCTGGACGCCGATGGACTCGAAGCGGGAGGCCCACTCCCAATCCTTGAGTTCCCTGAGCAGATGCCGGTGGTAGACGGCTTCCCCCTCGACGAAGGTGAAGCGGGGCGCCGGGTCGTCGTTGAGGAGGGCGAGCATCTCCTCGAAGGCGGCCTGGATGGCGCGCTCCCTGGCCGGATGCCCTTCGGCGTAGAACCTCATGCTGGAGAGGGCCTGGCTGAAGGCAAGGAGCAGGCGAGCGGGACCGCTCATGCGGCGACGTCCTTAGCCGAGGCCGCGGCCCGGATTTCGGGGTCCGGGTTGCGCAGCACGCGTTTGAGAGTCCGCTCGACGATCGGCTGTCCGGCCCAGAGGTCGCGCAGGGTGGTGATGGCGGTGATGACCTCAGGCGATTTGGGGGCCATGCTCCACCAACGCCACCAGCGGCGTCTGCCGGTAATCCGCCGGATCAACCAGTCGCGAGACTCGGAGGTTCGGACCATACCGAGGACGCGGATCGCCTGGAGCCTGACGTTCCGGTCGATGGCCGGATCGTCGGCGAGATCGATGAGCGCGGTCCCGATGCCCGGCGGGCAGTCCTCCAGGGCGGCGGCGAGCACGAGCCTGAGGATACGGGGATTGTCATCGTCGAGTCCGGTGGTAATGGCCTGGGTCCTCCAGCCCTTGACGCGGAGTGCGACGCGGATGGCCTCGTGACGTACGCGATCGTCCTCCA
>Ga0326597_10011958_pt1 | contig 11458 bp, 10 predicted proteins | sample RVTome_12_FD_203789 | JGI IMG/M metagenome (GOLD analysis project Ga0326597, IMG submission 203789) | Soil microbial communities from uranium-contaminated site in the Upper Colorado River Basin, Wyoming, United States - RVT100D185 | ecosystem: Environmental > Terrestrial > Soil > Contaminated >...
ACCGCCGGGGCCCGCGCCAATGACGCAGATTTCGGCGCTGATGGTCTCCCTTTCAGGAGACGAGGCGGCGCCCGGCGCTGCCGACTTTGGGGTCCTGGCTTGCATTGCGTTGGCTCACCTCATCCTTGTTAAGGAGCCTCGCCGCATCGGCGGCCGAACTGTCGATACGGGCGCTGGTCTGCCAGTTCCGGGGGATGGAGACATCAGACTTTTCGCGGGGTGAGGCCGATTAAAGGGGAAAGGCCGCTCGTTGACTTGCATGAAACCCCCCCGTATAAGCGCCCGCAATCCTCAAGATCGTGGGCCTGCTGCCGACGGCGACCGTGACGCTCGACCAACTTTAATTCGCGGCCGGCATTGGAGTTGTTGACGTGAAGCGCACTTATCAACCGAGCCGGCTCGTCCGCAAGCGTCGGCATGGCTTTCGCAAGCGGATGCTGACCAAGGGCGGCACGCGGGTCTTGACGCGGCGGCGAGCCAAGGGCCGCAAGCGGCTCTCGGCTTGAGCAAGTGAGCATTCCCGGCCGGCGAGCCGTTTCCGCCGCGGAGCACAGCCTTCGGGCGGGACTTTTGCGCCGTGGCACTTGCAACCCTCAAAAAGCGCTCCGAGTTTCTGCGGGTGAGGGGCGGACGCCGCTGGAGCACATCGGCATTCGTGCTGGAAGCCCGCGCGCGGCCCGACGAGGCGACTGCCTCGGAGGGAGCGCGTTTCGGCTTCACGGTCTCGAAGAAGATCGGAGGCGCGGTGATCCGCAATCGCGTGCGCCGGCGGTTGCGCGCGCTCGCTGCAGCGCTCGGTCCGAGCCAGGTGCGGCAACGCTACGACTACGTGTTGATCGCGCGGCCCGGAGCCGTCGAACGCGCCTATTGCGATCTCAAGGCCGATCTGGAGCAGGCCCTCAACCGCGTGCATCAGCCGGCAGTGCACGGGGGCCGCGGTCGAAGGACCGCATGAGTTTCCGGTTTGCGAAGCCCGGCTCTTCCGCTATTGCCACTAACGCGTGCGCGCAGCGCGGCCCTGCGGCGAGAGCTCCCCACGGATGAGGACGGCAGTAGGCCGAGCTACGGATGCAGTCGCAAGACCCTGACCAACAGAAGAACCTCCTGCTCGCGGTCGTGCTGTCGATGGCGGTGCTGCTCGGCTGGCAGCTCTTCTATGCCGGACCCACCGAGGAGGCCCGTCAGAGAACGCAGGAGCAGCAGTCGCGAACTGCGACGCCTCCTGCCAATTCGACGGCACCCGACAGCGGGATCAAGGCGCCGCCCCAAGGCACGGTCCCCGGCGCGGCGCCAGCCTCTGCCACTCCGCAGTCGCGCGAAGAGGCGCTGGCGGATTCCCCGCGCGTGCGCGTGGAGACGCCCTCGCTCCGAGGCTCGATCTCCTTGAAGAGCGGCCGCTTCGACGACCTCGTTCTGGTGAAGTACCACGAGACGGTCGATCCCAAGAGCCCGAACGTCTTGCTGTTCTCGCCCACGGGCAGCCCTGCGCCCTACTTCGCCGAGTACGGCTGGGTGCAGCAGGGCAACTCGCCGCAGAAGCTGCCGGACCGCGACACGCTCTGGAGCGTGGAGGGCAACGCGCCGCTGACCCCGGCCCATCCCGTGACGCTGACTTGGGACAACGGCCAAGGGCTGCTGTTCCGGCGCACGATCTCGGTCGATGACGACTACATGTTCAAGATCGTCGACGCGGTCGAGAACCGCGGGAGCGCCGAGGTCTCGCTTAAGCCCTACGGCCGCATCCACCGCTACGGCACGCCGCAGGTGCAAGGCTACTGGATCCTGCACGAGGGCCTGATCGGAGTGGCTGACCACAACGTCGATTGGTGCGGCAGTCTCTTTCCCAGCATCCTCTGCGAGATCGACTACGGGACGGCGCGCGAGGAGGGTGAGCGGACCTTTGAGAGCACGTCAGGCTGGCTGGGCTTCAGCGACAAGTATTGGGCCGCGGCACTCGTTCCCGATCAGAACGTGCCCTTCCGCGCCAGTTTTTCCGGCCAGGAGCCCAAACTGCCCACCGAGCAGGCGTCCTATCAGACCGACTACCTGCTGCGTGATGCGATCGGCATCGCTCCGGGCAAGACCGCAAGCGTCGAGGCGCGCCTCTTCGCCGGCGCCAAGCAGGTCAAGGTGCTGCAGCAGTACCAGTCCGACTACAGCATCAAGCAGTTCGATCTCTTGATCGACTGGGGCTGGTTCTTCTTCATCACCAAGCCCCTCTTCTATCTGATGGAAGCCATCAACTCGCTCGTGCACAATTTCGGCGTCACCATTCTCATTCTCACCGTGCTCGTGCGGCTCGCGTTCTTCCCGCTTGCAAACAAGCAGTACGCCTCCATGGCCAAGATGAAGAAGCTGCAGCCGCAGATCGAGCAGCTGCGCGAGCGCTACAAGGACGACAAGGTTCGCCTGCAGCAGGAGCAGATGGAGCTTTACAAGAAGGCGAAGGTCAATCCCATTTCCGGCTGTCTGCCGATCCTGCTGCAGCTGCCCGTCTTCTTCGCCCTCTACAAGGTGCTGTTCATAACGATCGACATGCGGCACGCGCCGTTCTTCGGCTGGATCAAGGATCTGTCGGCGCCGGACCCTACCTCTCTGTTCAATCTCTTCGGGTTGCTGCCCTACGCGGTGCCGGAGTTCCTGCACATCGGCGTTTGGCCGCTGATCATGGGCATCACGATGTGGCTGCAAATGCAGCTCAATCCGCAACAGCCAGATCCCGTGCAGCAGCAGATCTTCAGCTGGATGCCGGTGTTGTTCACGTTCCTGCTCGCGTCGTTCCCGGCCGGGCTCGTCATCTATTGGGCCTGGAGCAACATCCTCTCGCTCACGCAGCAGTACTACATCATGAAACAGCAGGGCGCCGAGATCCACCTCGTCGGGAACCTGTCGCGCAACTTCAACACACTCTCGGCGACGAGCGGACGATTAGGCTCCGCGCTCAAGCAGAGGCTTCCCCGCAAGGCGGCGGCGGAGCACCATTCGGGCAAGGGCGAGGAGCGCCCGAAGCCGGACCCCCGCACCAAGCCTCAGGCCAAGGACAAGCGCCGCTAACGGCGGCGCGCCAACTAAAGGCGCGGACTTCGCATGGCCGAGCCGGACAAATCCTTAGCTGCCGCCGGCGATCGCCTATTCGAGCGGCCGTGGGACTTCCTCAAGAGCGTACCCAGTCTCGAGACCTTGCCCGCCGCCGACCGACTCGAGATTGCATTCGCGGGCCGCTCCAACGTCGGCAAATCGAGCCTCCTCAACGCTCTTCTCCGCCGCGGCAATCTGGCGCGCACCTCCAACACGCCCGGCCGCACGCAGGAGCTCAACTTCTTCCTGGCCGCCGCCGTGCCGCTCTATCTCGTCGACATGCCAGGCTACGGGTTCGCCAAGGCCCCGAAGGAGAAAGTCGCGGCGTGGACGGCGCTCGTGTCCGATTACCTCAAAGGACGCACGTCGCTCGCGCGCGTTTTCCTGCTCGTCGATTCACGGCACGGGCTGAAGCCGCCCGACCTCGAGGTCATGGACATGCTGGATCAGGCGGCCGTGTCGTATCAAGTCGTCCTGACGAAGGCCGACAAGGTCACCCCCGCAGAGCTGGAGCGGCTCACGCAAGCAACCACGGCCGCGTTGAAATCGCACGCGGCCGCATTCCCTGATGTGCTCGCGACCTCGGCCGCAAAGGCGAGTGGAATCGGCGAGCTGCGTGCGGCGATCGCGGCAATCGTTGCCGAGCGCGGACTAGCGCATTAGGCGCTTCATTTGGGGATAAGGTCGGAGATCATCCGCAGGACGGGATCGAAGCCGCCCTCGCCGAACTTCGCCAGCAGGCCGCCGATCACCGCCGCGACGACCCAGCCCGTCCAGCGCGCGAAGGATTTTCCGTAGTTGGTCCTGACGCGCACGGTGATCACCTGGTCGGGTAGCGCCGTCTCGGCGGCAACGCCGTCCGCGCCGACGGTGCGCGCCGAAATGACGAGCTGCAACCGCCTGCGGCCCCTCTCGCGCGGCGTAACGTGCCAGCGCCAGCTCGCGTAGTCGTCGGCGGAGAGTGTCAGGACCCTCTCGATCCACTGCGTCTCGGGCGAAGCGCTCTCGATGAAAAAACCGCCGTCGGGGGCGCGCAGGCATACTGTCATTGCCTTGGTGATCGTGACCTCGTGCTGGTAGGCGGCTCCGCCGCCCTGCAGCCCCGCGGCGAGGTTCTGCACGTTCGCGCGCGCAACGCGCACCTCGATTAGGACAGGCACCGCCACACGCATGGTGCGGGGGATGTTCTCGACGAGCTGGCCGACCTCGGCGCGCATCCGCGCGCCGGCGGGACGGGCGCTTTGCGGTGCGGTCAACGGTCGCGAGGCGGCTTGCGATCCGGTCAACGCGCGCTCGTATCGATTGTCAAAGGCGCGTGACCGCTCGGCCAGCGATGGGCGGGGGTCGGCGGCGGCACCGACTCCCTCGACGCGAGGCCGCCGCGCCCCTCCGGAACCCACCCCCGGCGGCCCCGGCAACACGTCCGGCCAAGGAGCCGGGGGTGGCCGCGGCTCGGCCGCGCCGGTCCTCACCGGCGGCAGTGGGGGCAGCGGCGGGGGCGCGACCGGAGTGGGTCTAGCAAGCATAGCGTTGTCCGCAGAGCGAGGCGGCGTCCATTTGCCGGCATCCTCTGGAACGGGAAGTGGCGGCGGATAAGGAGCCGATGCCGGTGTCGGCGGCGGCTCCTCCTCCGACGGCGGCGCATAAGCTTCCTCCTCGTAAACCGGCTCCTCGGCCTCGGCCGGCCCAAAGTCGGACGCTGCTGCCTCGTCGCCGGCGGCAGGTTGATACGCCTCCTCCTCGGCGATTTGGTCATAGTCCTCGGCGGGCTCGTCTCGCGCCGTAGGTTCGAACTCGGGCTTGCGCATGCCTGGCAGAGCCCGCGACTGCACGCGCTCGCGCGCGCTTGCAAGTATGTCGTCGGCGCTCGCCCTGCCCGGCGCGGCGCTGCCCGATTGCCGATCCGCAGCCGGGCCCTTTTGCAGTGCGCGAATGGCGCCTTCGAACGTCAATCCTTGCGCCCGCAGCAAATGTGCTGCCGGGCTTTTTCCATCGCCCACGATGGCGGCGAGCACGATCGCTCCGTTGATCTCGCGCCGCCGTCCGCCGCGTGCGGCGGCAGCCGCCGCCTCCAGAATGCGCTGCAGGTCCGCGGACACCACCGGATCGGCGCTCTGCCCCGGCGGGGCGCGCCTGTCGAGGCCACCGAGGTAGCTCGACACGTCGGTCCGCAGCCGCGTCACATCCACGTTGCTCGCCGCCAGCACGAGCCCGGCATCCGGGTCCTCGCACAGCGCCATGAGCATGTGCTCGAGCGTCACGTCGAGATGACCTTGCGCGCGCGCGTATTCCACGGCCCGCGCCACCGTGGTGGCGAGGCTGGCCGACATGGAGATGCGGCTCAGGTCGTCGGCATTCATGGGCCTTCCTCTCCGGCAGCCGGCCGCCTTGGCCGCGAAGTTAACGTATCGCCAGGGCTATGGCAGGTATACGGGCCGCCCCGGCCGTTGCGCTAGCACCCGATTGTGGGGGAAATCCGTTGAGGTCCCGCGGCGCGGCGGTATAAGAACTGGCCTTCGGTTGCGGAGGCATCCAACTTGAAGCGCGTTGCAGCGAGCGTCCTAAAGAAGCTAGAGCGCAGGCCCGGATCATGAAGACAATCTCGCAGCCGCAGGGCGGCGGCGCGGCGCCGGAAGCCGAGCCCTCACCCCACGTCCAGGCGCGCATCCTGGCCGAGGCGCTACCCCACCTCATCCGCTACGACGACCAGACCGTCGTCATCAAGTTCGGCGGCCACGCCATGGGGGACGCCGCACTCGCGGACGCATTCGCGCAGGACGTCGTCTACCTGAAGCAATCTGGCGTTAACCCTATCGTCGTGCATGGCGGGGGTCCCCAGATCGCCTCCATGCTGAAGAAGCTGCACATCACATCCGACTTCGTGCACGGGCTGCGCGTCACCGACAAGACGACGGTCGAGGTCGTCGAGATGGTGCTCGCCGGCCAGATCAACAAGGACATCGTTTCGGCGATCAACCGCCAGGGCGGCAAGGCCGTAGGCATCTGCGGCAAGGATGCCAACCTGATGATCGCCCGCAAGATCACCGAGATGACGGATCCCGACTCGAACGTGCTCAAGGCGGTCGATATCGGCTACGTGGGCGAGCCGATCGAGGTGAACCCGCACATCGTCGACGTGATCTCCGGCTCCGATCTCATTCCCGTCATCGCGCCCATCGGCGTCGGGCGCAACGGCGAGACGCTCAACATCAACGCCGACACGTTTGCAAGCGCGCTCGCGGCCCGCATGAAGGCGAAGCGGCTTCTGCTCCTCACCGACGTCGAAGGCGTCCTCGATAAGGAGAGGCGGCTCATCCCCGAGCTCTCAATCGACGAGGCGCGGCTGCTGATCCAGAATCGCGCGATATCCGGCGGCATGATTCCGAAGGTCGAGGGCTGTATCGAGGTGGTCGAAGCGGGTGTCGAGGCGGTCGTGATCATCGACGGACGGGTGCCGCATTGCGTGCTGCTCGAGCTGTTCACCACGCATGGCGTCGGCACCCTTTTCTGCGACGCGCGGCAGAAGGCGCGGGTGCGGCCCAGATGAATGCCTCCGATCATCATCGTCGAGCTTTGCAGCGGGCCGGCTCATCAGCGGAGCGCGCCACGAGCGCGGCCGCGCCGGGTCGTGACATCGCGCGCGATTTCGCCAAAACCACCGCCTGGATCTTCGATCTCGACAACACGCTCTATCCCGCCCGATGCAACCTCTTCGCCGAGGTCGACATGCGCATGGGCAAGTTCATCGCCGAATACCTCGGCGTCCCCTTCGCGCAGGCCCGGCACCTGCAAAAGAGCTACTACCGTCAATTCGGCACGACGTTGTCGGGGCTGATTCAAGTCCACAAGCTCGACCCGCAACCGTTCCTCGACTACGTGCACGACATCGACATTTCGGCGGTGCCGGAGCTGCCCGAGCTCGCAGCCGCCATTGCCGCCCTGCCCGGGCGCAAGCTGATCTACACCAACGGCTCGCGGCGGCACGCCGAGCGCGTCGCCGAGAAGCTCGGCGTCCTCCACCTCATCGAGGACATCTGCGACATTGCCGCCTGCGAGTACGTTGCCAAGCCAGAGCCCGATGCCTTCCAGCGCATGATGCGGCGGCACGGCGTGGCGGCCCGCGATGCCGCCATGTTCGAGGACATGCCCCACAACCTCGAGGCGCCGCACGCGCTCGGCATGGTGACCGTGCTCGTGCATTCCGAGTATCCGGACCACCCCGCGCAGTTGCAGATGCGCAACTGGCGCGAGCTTCCCCCGCACATCCATTACGCGACGGACTGCCTCACCACGTTCCTGCGATCCATCCGCGCCGAGCCGGTGGCGTGAAACCGGAGTGGCCGCCGGCCGTATCCTGATTATGGGATAGCAATGCTGAAGCCGACTACCGCCATTGACCTTGCCGGCCTGTTGGCCCGCGTCGCCGCACGCGACCGCGAAGCCTTCCAGGCGGTCTACAAGGCGACGTCGGCCAAGCTCTGGGGCATTGTCGTGCGCATCCTGCCCCGGCGGGATATTGCGGAGGACGTGCTGCAAGATGTCTACGTCCGCATCTGGGAGAGGGCCGCGAGCTTCGACCCCGCCAAGGCCTCGCCCATCACCTGGATGGCGACCATTGCCCGCAACCGCGCGATCGACGAGGTGCGGCGCAAATCGCCCGTCTCGATCGAGGATGCGCCGGAAGCGCTCGACGTCGAGCAGAGCGGTCCGAGCCCGCTCGACAACACACAACAGAGCCAGGAGCTGCGACGGCTGCAAGAGTGTTTACAGGGCCTCGACGCGGAGCGCCGCGAGATCGTGCTGCTCGCCTACTACAACGGGCTCAGCCGCGACGAGCTTGCCCAGCGCTTCGCTCATCCGGTCGCCACCATCAAGACTTGGCTGCATCGCAGCCTTGCTCAACTGAGGAAGTGTCTGGGCTCATGACGGACGGCGATGACATCGACATGCTCGCCGCGGAGTACGTGCTCGGCACGCTGCCCGCCGCCGAACGCGCCGCCGCGGCGCTGCGGGCGCGCCGCGACAAGCCGCTCGCCGCGGCGATCGATGCGTGGGAGCGAAGGCTCGGGCCGCTCGCCGAAAGCGTGGCGCCGCGCGAGGCCCCTGCGAATATCTGGCCGGAGATCAAGGCGCGGGTCGACGCGCTCGAGGAAGTGCTGCAAACGCCCGCGCAAACGAGGGCGCAGATCATCGGCATTGAGAGCAGATTGCGCCGATGGAGGGGGGCCGCAGTCACTGCGTCCGCTCTGGCCGCCTCGCTCATGCTTTTTGTCGGCTATCGCGAGTTTGCGGGTGTGCCGCAGGAGAAGACGCTCGTTGCCGTGCTGCAGAAGGATGCGCAGTCGCCCGCGTTTCTCGTCTCCGTCGATCTCGAAACGCGCGTGCTGACCATCCGTGCCGTCGCCGCCGAGCCGCAGCGCGGCAAGAGCTACGAGCTGTGGCTCGTTCACGACGAGCTCAAGTCGCCGCGCTCGCTCGGTCTCGTCGGCAGCGGGCCGTTCACGGTCGTGCGCCCGCAGCTCGCAGCCTACTCGCCGCAGATGATCGAGCAGGCGACGCTCGCGGTCAGCCTCGAGCCCGAGGGCGGCTCACCGACGGGCGTTCCCACCGGACCGGTGTTGTTCGCCGGCAAGCTGATCCAGGCGACCAATTAGCTTTCTGCGGGACTGGAAAAAATAGGTCGAAGCGAAACCCGCCGCGCGATGCTCCGTAACTAGGCCAGCTCCCAAACATGGAGCGTCAACCTAGATCGGAGGACTACCCCGTGTACTATCTGAAGACAATCGCATCCTCAGCGCTCTTTCGCGCTGCCGCGCTCGCTTTCGCCGTCGCCTTCGGCGGCGCCGTCGCGACGCCGAGCCTCGCCGAGAAAACCGTGACGGTCGGCGGCGCTCCGATGTACCCCTCGAAGAACATCATCGAGAACGCCGTTAACTCGAAGGACCACACGACCCTCGTCGCTGCGGTCAAGGCGGCGGGTCTCGTCGACACGCTGTCTGGCAAAGGCCCCTTCACGGTGTTCGCTCCCGTCAATGCGGCCTTCGACAAGCTGCCGCCCGGCACCGTGCCGATGCTCTTGAAGCCTGAGAGCAAGGGCAAGCTCACCGACATCCTCACCTATCACGTCGTGCCTGGCCGCCTGACGGCCGAGGACCTCTGGGGGATGGTCGACAAAATGGGCGGCACCGCCGAGCTCAAGACGGCCAATGGTCAGTCGCTGTGGATCAAGCGCCTCAACGACAAGCACCTCGCGGTTTGGGATGCGCAGGGCCATGCCGGCCGCATCACGATCGCGAACGTCATGCAGTCGAACGGCGTGATCCACGTGATCGACAACGTCGTGCAGCCGAACTGACCTGGCACATCGAAACGGGGGGCGGCGCTCAGCGGCTCCCCGTTTGCTTTTTCGGAACAACGAGCTTCGCGGCACCGGCCGGCGTCAACTTGCCGGCGGGCCATGCCGCCGGCAGGCGCCGGCAGGCCGCGGGGCGCAGGCCGGCGGGACGGGTTAATGCCACGGGCCCATTCCGACCGGCCTCGCGTTGCGCCGCTAGCGCGTCGGCACCGGCTTCTCGCCGCGATAGTCGTAGAAGCCCCGCTGCGTCTTGCGGCCGAGCCAGCCGGCCTCGACGTACTTCACGAGCAGCGGACAGGGCCGATACTTGGAATCGGATAGTCCCTCGTAGAGCACCTGCATGACGGAGAGGCAGACATCGAGGCCGATGAAGTCGGCAAGCTCGAGCGGACCCATGGGATGGTGGGCGCCGAGCCGCATCGCCTTGTCGATCGCCTCGACCGTGCCGACGCCCTCATAGAGCGTGTAGATCGCCTCGTTGATCATCGGCAGCAGGATGCGGTTGACGATGAAGGCGGGGAAATCCTCGCTGACGGCGACGCTCTTGCCGAGAGTTTCCACGAACCGGCGCGTAGCAGCGAACATCTCATCGTCGGTCGCAATGCCGCGAATGAGCTCGACCAGCTCCATCAGCGGCACCGGGTTCATGAAATGCATGCCGATGAAATGCTCGGGCCGGTCGGTGGTGGAGGCGAGCCGCGTGATCGAGATGGAGGATGTGTTGGTGGCGATCAGTGCCCGGTTGTTGAGATGCGGGCAAAGCTCGGCGAAGATCTTGCGCTTTACCGCCTCGTCCTCGGTCGCCGCCTCGATGACGATGTCGCAATCGCCGAAGGCGTCGAGGCCCGCCGCGTAGCTGATGCGCTTCAAGGCCGGCTTGATGTCGCCTTCCTTAATCACGCCCTTCGAAGCTTGCCGCCCCATGTTGCGCTCGATCGCCGCGATCGCGTCGTCCACGGCCTTCTTCTTCAGGTCGTTGAGTGTGACCGAGTAGCCGCCGAGCGCTATCACATGCGCGATGCCGGTACCCATCTGGCCGGCGCCGATGACCCCGACCTTCTTGATGACCGTGGGAAGCTTGACCTCCCCTTTTGGCCTATCGGCCGATTTGACCGCCAAGTTCATGACCTAAAGTCCTTCTGTCCCCGAGCCCTGTTTTGTTTTTCCCCGCTCTACTAACCGCCCTTCTTCAGCTCTGCTTCCAGCTCCGGCAGAGCCTGAAAAAGGTCGGCGACAAGGCCATAGTCCGCGACCTGGAAGATCGGCGCCTCGCTATCTTTGTTGATCGCGACGATGATCTTGGAATCCTTCATGCCGGCGAGATGTTGGATCGCCCCCGAGATGCCAACCGCCAGGTAGAGATCCGGCGCCACGACCTTGCCGGTCTGGCCCACCTGCATGTCGTTCGAGACGAAGCCCGCGTCGACCGCCGCGCGCGAGGCCCCGACCGCCGCGCCCAGCGCATCGGCAACGGGCTCCAGCAATTTCTTGAAGTTCTCGCCCGACTGCAGCCCGCGGCCGCCGGAGATCACGATTCTCGCGGAAGCGAGCTCCGGACGGTCCGATGTCGTGAGCTCGGCCTTCGCGAAGGCCGAGCGGCCGACGGCTGCGGGCGCCGCGACGGTCTCGATCGGCACCGATCCGCCCTCGGCGGCGGGGGGAAACGCGGCGATCCGCACCGTGATGACCTTCTTGGCTTCCGGCGACTGCACCGTCTGGATGGCGTTGCCCGCGTAGATCGGCCGCTCGAAGGTATCCGCTGAGACCACCTTGGTGATGTCGGAAAGCTGCATCACATCGAGCGCCGCTGCGACGCGCGGGGCGATGTTCTTGCCCGACGACGTCGCCGGCGCGACGAGCGCGTCGTAGCTCGCCATCAACGATACGATCAGCGCCGCCACCTCCTCCGCGAGCCCGTGCTCGAACTGGGGAGCGTCGGCGAGAATGACCTTGGCAACGCCTTTGAGTTTCGCTGCCGCCTCCGCCGCCGGCTTGCAGTTCGCCCCGGCGACCAGGACGTCGATC
>Ga0326597_10011959_pt1 | contig 11457 bp, 10 predicted proteins | sample RVTome_12_FD_203789 | JGI IMG/M metagenome (GOLD analysis project Ga0326597, IMG submission 203789) | Soil microbial communities from uranium-contaminated site in the Upper Colorado River Basin, Wyoming, United States - RVT100D185 | ecosystem: Environmental > Terrestrial > Soil > Contaminated >...
TCGAGCGGGTCACCAAACGGTTCTACGACGAGTTCCGCAAGCAGCACGCCGCGTTCCTCAAGTTCATCACCGGCATTCCCGTCAAGGAGGACCACGAGTGGTACGCCTCCGTGATGCTGAACCGGCTCATGTTCATTTACTTCATCCAGCGCAAGGGATTTCTCGACGGCGATCCCGACTACCTGCGTAACCGGCTCAACCGAACCAAGCAGGAGCATGGCAAGGACAAGTTCTATTCATTCTACCGCTACTTTCTGCTTCGCCTCTTCCACGAAGGTCTTGGAGGCAGGGCGCGCAATCCCGATCTCGATAAGCTGCTCGGACGAATTCCTTATCTCAACGGCGGTCTTTTCGATGTCCACGAACTCGAAAAACCTGACCGTTACGGTAACGCCATTCAGATTCCCGACGAAGCCTTTGAGGCGATCTTCGATTATTTTGACGGTTGGCAGTGGCACCTCGATGAGCGCCCTTTGCGCTCTGACAAGGAGATCAATCCTGGCGTCCTTGGCTTCATCTTTGAGAAATACATCAACCAGAAGCAGATGGGCGCGTATTACACCGAGGAGGACATTACCGACTACATCAGCAAGAACACCGTCATTCCGTTTCTCTTCGACGCCGCGCGACCCAAGTGCAAGATCGCCTTTGAGAATCCTAATGGCCCGACAATCTGGGACCTGCTCAAGAGCGAGCCAGAGCGTTACATCTATCCCGCCCTCCTTCACGGCAAGGACAACCCGCTCCCTGCAAATGTCACCGCTGGGCTCGATGACGTTTCTCAGCGCATAGGCTGGAACAAACCGGCGCCGGCCGAATTCGCCTTGCCCACTGAAATCTGGCGCGAAGTCGTCGCCCGGCGCAAACGTTGCGACGAGCTGCTCGCTAAACTTTCCAGAGGTGAGGTCCGCGACATTAACGATCTCATCACTCTCAACCTCAACATCCGCCAGTTCGCTCAAGACGTGATTGAGAACTGCGAAGGCCCGGAACTGCTCCGGGCCTTGTGGTACGCGATCATCCACGTCACGATCCTCGATCCGACCTGCGGCTCTGGCGCGTTTTTGTTCGCCGCGCTGAACATTCTTGAGCCGCTCTACGAAGCCTGCCTCGACCGCATGGAGGCGTTCGTCGAAGAGCTTGACCGCTCTGGCGAGAAACATCGACCTGAGAAATTTTCCGACTTCCGCAAGGTTCTGGACAGCGTCGCCGCGCATCCGAACCGCAGCTACTTCATTTTCAAGAGCATCATTCTGAACAACCTCTTCGGCGTGGATATCATGGAAGAGGCCGTCGAAATCTGTAAACTTCGTCTCTTCCTAAAACTCGCCGCTCAAGTCGAGCCGGACCCTGTCAAACACAACTTCGGCATCGAGCCGCTGCCTGACATAGACTTCAACATCCGCGCCGGTAATACGCTCGTCGGTTACGCCACGGCGGACGAAGTGCGCCGGGCATTCAAAGAGGGGCCGGGCGGACAGGCAAAACTGCTTCTGGGAGATAGTTCGGAAACCTACCAACGATTTGAGGAACAGGTCGAATTGGCGGACCGCGCCTTCGGCCAGTTCCGTGACATGCAGACCGAGCACGGCATGGACGCAAAGGAGTTTGTGAACGCCAAGCAAACGCTGCGCGAGCGACTCAAAGCGCTGCAAGAAGAACTCAGCCGTTATCTTGCGGGCGAGTACGGTGTGAAGATCAAGGATAGGAACGCCTACGCGAAGTGGGTGACGTCACACCAGCCGTTCCACTGGTTCGTCGAATTTTACGGTATCGTCAGCAAAGGCGGTTTCGATGTCATAATCGGTAATCCGCCGTACGTCGTTTATTCGCCAGAGAAAGTGGCCTATAAGATTAAGGAGGACCTTTTCAAGACATTTTCTTGCAAAAACCTCTATGCCTTGGTTTGCGAGCGGTCGGTTCAACTCACACATAAGATCTCGTCGCTCGGTCTCATTGTTCAGTTGACTGCACTTTCGTCTGAGAAGATGCCTCCGCTACAAGATTTGTTGATGAATAGAGGTCTACTTGTTACGCCGTCATTTCCACGCCGGCCAGAGTCGATTTTTAATGGCGTCGAGATGCCCGTCACCATCCTAATTTCCCGGCCGCAGACTCTCACAATGTTCACGTCACGCATTAGTCGATTCTACACCGAAGAGCGACCTCACGCCCTGAACGTGCTGATGCTCGCCGGGCACAGTTTTCGGCTGCAAGGTCATCGCGTTGGAAAACTTGGTACGGCACTGGAAGTCAAAATCCTCAGCGAGGTGAATAAAGCTGCCCTGCAATTGGACTCCCTTACGACCGTAACGTCCGACCATGTCCTGTATTACCAAGAGGCGTGTCGGTACTGGGTAAAAGCATGCAAAGGCTATCCGTTTTTCCGGCGAAACGGGGAACGAATGCCTCCGCCGCACGGCAGAAACATATTCTTTAAGAGCCGCGAAGCTTGTGCGTTCGCCTCATGTTTGGTGAACTCGTCACTATTCTATTGGTTCTACAGCGGCTTTTCAGACTGCGAGCACATCAACGACGCACTTATCCGATCATTCAAAGTTCCCGATTCTTGGTGCAACCAAAATTGGGGAGAACTCGAAAGTCGCCTTGCCAGCGCTCTGACGCGAAACTCTCAGCGAAAAACCATCTCTACGAAGCAAGGACACAAAATCGAATACGACGAACTTGATGCTTCAAAAACGAAAGACATCATCGACGAAATCGACCGGGTGCTGGCGGCGCATTACGGGTTCACGGAGGAGGAGTTGGACTTCATCATCAACTACGACATCAAGTACCGGATGGGGCGTGACGCGGACAACGACGAGGAATAAAAGTTTCCATAAGGAAATAGGGGGAAAATTTGGGGTTTGGCATTTGGTCCTGGACAATCTTAAGTTTTCACTAAGGAGAAGAAAAGGCTGAGGGTAGCCGCAAAGGTCGCAACCTCTCGAAAGAGGATATCGAGCACTACCACCGCATCGTCCGTGCTCTCTCCGAAACCGTCCGCGTGATGAAGGAAATTGACGAGGTCATCGGAAGGAAGGCACGGCGGCTAGCTTTCGGACTGTTCAAGTTCTTCCGAAACCAAGTCTCGCCCAGAAACTAGTTCGCTGCCAAGCGGTGACCTGCAGGTAGGTTATTAGGGTTTGTATTTAGCATTTGCTTTCAACGGGCAATCGCGGTATAAGAATTGCGGCGTTAGATGACCGTAAGGCTTCTGACGACTATTATAAAACGGCAAGCACACGCTGCCGGAAGGAGTGTTCTATGTTATATCCCACCAGGGTTCTCGAAGTATTTCCCCGCGACAACGATCACTGCAAGCGGCTCAAGGATCCTCAGAAAGACGCTACTCTCTTTCACCTTGAAGCTTGGCTGCCATTCTCCGAAGCGGTCAAACTCGACCGCGGGAACGCGAACGTGCGACCCCCATCCGAAACAAAGAAACCGTTTCGAGACATGATGGAAACCGTTGAGAACGATCCTGCATCGTTTCACCTGAAGAATAGAGGCATCATCTACAAGTGTGACAAGTTTGAGTATGACAACACGCGAAAGGCTATCCGCCTGACGATTCCGGATATCAAGTCGGATGAGTTACAAGACATTGAGAACGATGAACCCCGTTTCGGAATCACGGACGGAGGTCACACATACGAGGTTATTCGGCAGACAGTTGCACGATCCAATGAGCTAGCGGAGCAAGAAGGCTGGACCGAGCCGTTTGTACGTGTCCATTTCTTGGCGGGTACAGGTATCGAAAGCGAGATCGACGAAGTTGTCGAAGCCCTAAACACATCGTCCCAAGTCCAGCAGTTTACCCTGGACGAATACCAAAACCGCTTTGACGAGCTTAAGAAGGCGCTTCGCGACACTGGATTCGATATATCGCTCATTGCCTTTCGGGAGAACGAAGACAAAGAATGGGAAATTCGAGAGATCATCCAGCGAATGGCGTGTTTTCTGAAAGATCGTTGGAAGACGGTTCAGCCTACACAGATGTATCGCTCCAAAGGTAAGGCGTTAGATTTTTTTACCAATCAGGAGATCCAGGAGGAATTCCGCCGTTTATACTCTGTCGTTACGGAGGTAATCACTCTCCCGGAATTCATTCAGTCAGAGTTCAGCCGTGGCCAAATGATCAAAGGTAAGCGCTTTGGCGGCCTCCGCGCGGTGAAGCCTCTTAAAAAGCCCTACACGCGGCCTGGCACCCCGTATCCGACAGACCACCTTATGGATTCGGCGGCGTCTCTACCGCTAGCCGCAGCTTTTCGAGAGTTACTTGAACTTAAGGACAACAAATACCAGTGGAGGCTTCAGCCGAAAGAAGTCTTGCTCCGGTGCGCTGAAGATCTTTACAAAGCTCTTGTATCGAGAAGCCGCTCGGCTCGTAGCATTAACTCACTCGGAGCCGACACCGAGTACTGGACGCATGCCGTGAATATTATCCTCCGCGCCAAGGATGAAATGTTAGCGGAGGAGAAAGTGCACTAGGCTGTAGGTTCTCGGTCTGGCTTTTCTGTCTGAACTATCTTCTTTATTAACCGGCACAGCTCGAGTTGAGCGGGAGGATTTATGAACACCCAACGGCTTTTCACGATTTCCAAGAAACTCCAAAACGAAATGACAGGGATTAAACTGGTAAATACCATTAACCAGTTGGTTCAGCAGCTAGAGGCGGCCATCAACACACCCAATGAAAGTACCCAGCGGGCCGTGGAAAACACCTTGAACCAACTGCACGAGAGCCTCGCAAAGGTACGGAGCAATGACTTCAGCCCAGGGATACGGGCGGAGCTAGAAGAGCTGGAAGTCAATCGCCAAACCTCAGTGATCAAACTGATAGGTTTGGGACTATCCGAGCAACTGAAAGTTACTTTTGCAGGTGGTTATACCTCGGTTCAAACATTGGATAAGCTACGCCAGCACACCAAAGACGTTCAGGCATTAGCAACAGCCCTGGACCAAGTTAATAAAAGCTTTGAGTCTCTAGGAATGCCGGACGAGGAGCTAACGCCTGGGGAATCAGTTGTCGGCATGGCCATACCGCGGGTGGCCATAGATGACGGCCTTCGAGCATTGCAACGCGAAATTGCCTTCTTCGCCCAGTTTCTCGTGGAACTAACGGAAGTTATGGAGGGATCTTTCAGTGAGAACAAGGTCTACAGTCTCCATGCGAGTGATTTTGGGATCGACGTGCTCACCACGTTAACCGTGGCCGCTCAATTCGCGACAATCGTTGGTGGCGTGAAGGCAGCGTTCGACACCATCCGTGGATTTAGGAAACTAAAGCAAGATGCCGAGAGCTTAGGCGTAGAGGGAGAGTTTGTGGACAAGTTAACGGAGAAAGGCACCGCGAGGATGGAAGCCAAACTGGACGAGATCAATGCCGAGGTTTTCCAAAAGTGCAAGTTGGATGACAATGGAAGAGTCAATGAACTGAAGGCCGGCATCCGGCTGAGATTGAACGGGCTCGCGAACAGACTTGACCGGGGATTCACATTCGAAGTTAGAACTGCCTTGCCGGAAGGATCATCTGAAGAGGTCAAGGAGCAAGCTGAGCATGTTAAGGCTTTTACTAGTGTCCGGTTCGAGCGACTCGAGGGTGTTCGTGTGCTCACGCTTCCTGAGGGCGAAGAAGAGACTGAAAAAGATGACGGTGGGTCGAAAACAGCGAAAAAAAGACAGACGCGAAAGCCCAGGACTGAGTAGTGAGACACATGAACGGGGTCGGGGAAAGTTAAAGGGCTCGGGAGTCTTTTTCAGTCTAGGAGTTTCGGTCAAGTTTGTCTAAGCCTATCCTCGACGAAATCGACCGGGTGCTGGCGGCGCATTACGGGTTCACGGAAGAGGAGTTGGACTTCATCATCAACTACGACATCAAGTACCGGATGGGACGAGATGCGGAGACTGACGATCCACAAGAGGATGCAGATCAATGACCGACCCAGCGCGGGAAGACCTCATCGGTAAATGGTCTGTCAAAAAGCCTGATAGAAAACTGTTCAAGGCGCCGATGGACTTCCCAGAGAACCCGTAATATACAGGTCTGGGGCTTTTTATGCTTGACATTGAACTGCGGCACCTACGAAACCGCCAAGAAGTGATGCGGTTTTTCGACGGTTACACAATCGAGCGCATGGAGGAATTGTACACCGAGAAACTGAAAAAGCCTTTGGTTAAGAGCTACTTGTTGGAGTCTTCGGACCCCGCAGACCAGCAAAATTCCATAGAAAAGCTCCGTACCGTTTTCACGCGGCGAGGCGTGGACCTTGCGCCGCTGGATGACAGCTTATTTCTGCTCTCGGACAGGCAGGAGGGAGATATCGGGTTCTTGGAGGTTCTCCGTCCCCGAATCCTAGCCGTCTACAGCCATCTTAAGAGCGAGAACCTTAACCGTTGGGTGCGACGAATTGTGCTCCAAGGGCCCGAGCTCGATCATGTCTGGTTAAGCGGACTGACGTTCAGTGTCTTGTGGGAGCTGGTCACCCAGTTGAGCAAACCGCATCGCTTCACGCGCTTGGTGTTCGCCCACGATAGCATTTTTGAAGTTGACAGCCCTGAAACGGGCGCTGAAGATGAGGACGAAGATTCTGGCGGCGAGGAAGACGTTAAAGAGATCGTAGAGCGGCGAGCCACAAGATTTCAGATGGTCGACCGCATCGGGGTAATCCAAGAACGACTCACGAAGTTACAGCAATTGTATTCTCCCTTGTACGCAATTAGCCAGTTGCGGTTTCCTTCGCCAGCAGGTCAAGGCGGCCACGATTTCTACGATAACGGGCGTGTTACGAATAGGAGTGGAAGCTTTCGAGATCACAGGAGCCATCTGCTGTTCGTGGTCCGTATCTACGAGCATCTTCTCAGGAGCACAGAGCAGAGCGCATGGTATTCAATTCAGGAATCAGTGAGCGTGCCGGGCCAATTCCGGAAGATTGTGGGTGCGCCGGTTACAATCCGTTTCCGGGAGCGGCTCACACAGGCAGTATTTGATCATTGGATCACCGCGACGTTTGAGCGAAAACGAAACCGCTTTCGTTTGTGGGGTCATCCGATCCGCCTCGGACCAACGAAGATTCAAGTGTACGGAGTCGATCGTCACCTCTGGCAGCCTCTGTTTTTGGAGTTGACGGCCTCTGGTTGTACCGCGATTATTCCGAATGGCACTTGCGGGAATACCGTTCACCGACTTGTGACGAACGTTCAACGTTACCTTGATCCAGGCGCGGTGGCACATATCGGTGACAGGCTTTACACGGAGATGGTAAAGGAGTCAGCTGGGAGCGTTCGCTATGAGCCTGACCCCGACTGAACTGGTCGAAGACCCGCTCTTCCAATTGAATGTTCTTCTCTGGTTAGCCCAGCCTTTGCCGGCGGACAACGAAATTGTACCGATTTTTCACCGGCAGGGCTTTACTGTTTATGCGATCGCGCCCTTGTTGACCGTTCCCCCCGACATGCGCCTCGCTATCCAGCAAGCGCAGATCACAGTGCAAGGTTCTTTTCGTCCCGACGCCGTGCTAGCGCATAAGCCGGATCGTAAATTCGCTTTTATCGAGTGCAAGAAAAGTTCCTTCGGGCCAACCTCAAGCACCGCGCAGCAAGCTTTATCTATCTTGCTCGCGGCTGGCGAGCGCCCGTCGGAGCCTTTGGGTCTGGCTCCCGCAGACGTAAAGGAGTCCGTCGTTGGTTATTTCTTGCCCGGCGAACAAGCGGCTACCCTCTATCAAACACTCGGCCAGTTAACCGAAACCCTAAGCAATCATCAGATGCAAGCCGCGCGCTTTACGATACTCGCGCTACAAACCGGCGCTAACGAGCTTAGCGTGACCATTGACGATGCCGGAGCGGAGTTTTTCTCCCTTAAGAGCGGAAGCTATCCGATCATGCGCTTGGAAACTGATACGGATCCCCGACCTCTGTACTTTATCCCGTACGACCCTGATGTGACATATTCGTCGGAACGGGAGAAAATCTTCTGCAAGCGGGTGCTATTCGAGCGTTTGCACAGTGCGATACTGGTTGCCGTAGGACGCGCGAATCCCCCGGTGGAACTGATCTTAGGACCTAGCAGGCTCTTGAATGATGCAATGTTCGGCATGTATGCACAGTGGGAAAATAAGGATTCCGCTCGCCATATGAGAGGTTTGTGCCGACAATTGATGCGTCCATTAACGCAATCTGTTAACAGCGTTGCTCAAGGCGTATTTCGCCAAGATGAACGTGGCGCGTGGGTCATCAAACTTGATTCGATTGAGCAACAGGAGAAGGTAATAGATGCGCTTACGCGGTTTGCGTGTGAAACGCTAGACCTCCGAGCAGAGGCAGAACCGGAACTGTTTGAATGAAATCTAAGACAGCGAATCCTTACAAAAACAAGACCCGAGATATAGAGCAGATCAATCCGGCATGGGTTGCACTTGTGGAAATTCTAGATCGGATAGAAGTACAGCCGTATCATTGGCCTGTCGAGCGTACAACGTTCCAAAGGATTGCCTATATTGCTACCCGTCAGGGTTTGCCCACGGGTTTTGTTTACCAGAAGGGTAGCTTTGGACCATTTAGCGAAGACCTGAAAAACGCCGAGACCAAGTTGGTCAATAACAACCTGCTTCAAGAAGAGCGTTGTGGCCAGATGTTTCTCGTTAAGACTGGTCCCAATTTCGACAGAGTTCGAAAAGATTTCCAAGTTTCACTGGTTAAATGGAAGCCGATAATTGAGAAAACCACCGATCTGTTTATGAGAGTGAACACGGATCAGGCGGAAGTGATCGCTACGGTCATGTTCGCCGCAGACGCTCTAAAGACGGAATCCCGCTCTGTTCCGACGGAGACTGAGGTGCTTGAAGCGGTACTGCGATGGAAGCAGAAGCGCCGCCCACCTTTGGATGAAGCGGCCGTAGCTTCAACTATTCGCAATCTAGGGATGCTTCGGTGGCTTGATGTGAAGCCTGACAGTCGTCTTCCCGTTCCAGATGAGGAATTTATACCCGCATAAAGATCGTGAAACCGACGGAATTCACCCGTACCGATCCTGTCTATCCTCCGCGTTTACAGGAACGCTTGGGCAAACAATCTCCAAGCACATTGACCGCGCTAGGCAACGTTGCGTTGTTGTCGCAACCCAAGACCGCGTTGTTTTGCTCCGTTCGGTGTCCAGGCGATGCTATCCTCGGCGGCTACGACGACGCCCGGAAGCTACGCGATGAAGGCGTGACTGTCGTTAGTGGTTTTCATTCACCTGTGGAAAAGGAATGTCTACGCATTCTACTGCGGGGAAAACAACCCATTATTATCTGCTTGGCGCGAGCGTTAGAAAAGATTCGCCTGCCGGCTGACTGGCGCAGCGCTGTGGAAGCCGGCCGATTGTTGCTCATTTCGCCGTTCGAAAAGCGTCCACAGCGTCCGACAAAGGAGTCCTCTCAGTGCCGCAACGAAATCGTAGCCGCTCTAGCTGACGAGATCCTGATTATCCACGCGACCCCAGGTGGGCAGATCGAGGAGATTTCAAGGTTGATTGACCGTTGGCAAATCCCGAGGGCTGGAAGGGCCGGTGCCGGGCCGGTGCCGGTGCCGGGCCGGTGCCTGACTTGCCTTGATTGCCTTACCTAACGATGCGCAAGAATCTACTTGTTCCAGCCGTTCCACCATAATACTGAAGCCCGTTGCAATCGTTCAACCGCTGTGCTCAGTTCAAGCCGTTCAAATCGTTCGCGATCGGCGGGAGTGATCCGGAGCCTGGCTTTTATTTCCTAACTCTTCTGCCTCAGCTCTAAATCAAAGCGAAGAACATGCTCGTATGGAGGGCGGTCAAGAGACCGCCGGTTCCAGCCGTTCAAATCGTTCAAGCCGTTCAAAACGATCAAGATTGGCGGGAGCAATACAACTCCGTGTCTCTGTGTGAATACGAACCTGCTTAGCCGCTTCGCTTGCGGTCGAATCCCCTCGCTGGATTTTCAAACCGTTCCTCTTCGTGTGATCGCTCCCACTCGTCTGCGCTAAAAATCTTTTAGGCGACTCTTCCATGTTTGCGCAATTGCGCAAATACGCAACTACCAGTTCCTGCTCTCGCTTTAAGTGCCCGCGCAGGCATAGGGCATGCACGCTTCGATAAAAGTTGGGCGGCGGCTCTGGCCTGTCTTACTTTCCAATATTTACACGACCGAGGCCTGGTGAACTCCCACACTGCAACTTCCACGTTTTCGGAATTCCGAAAGTGAGGAAATAACCACGGTCGGCGGAATCGTGGACGATTTTGCAGGAGATGGGAGTGTTTGATAGTGTTATGCGCACAGCAATCGCTACGATCGAAGAGAGCCTGTGGAAAAAACGATGAACCGGGAAGTTGCTGACGAAGCAGACCTTGATCAGCAAGATTGACTAGAACGGCCATCCGGCTACTGGAAACAAAAACGATTTAAGCTATGGCTAAACCGACTGAGGAATGGCTGAGGCAAGCCATTACGATATGGACACCGCCGACTACATGTTTAGGGGCGGACGGTACATGTATGCGGTCTTTATGTGCCATTTATCTCTAGAGAAAGCCTTGAAGGGACGCTACGCAGAGAAACTCGGCAAGGAGCCACCCAAAACACACAACTTGCTTTACTTGCTCGAAAAGATGAAACTTACGCTACCGGAGGACCTGTTTGACTTTATTTCCACGCTCAACAGGGTAAGCGTTCCGACGCGCTACCCGGATGACCTCCAGAGAATTCTAAAAGATTACGACAAGAAGAAGACCAAGGAAGTGCTGGATCAAAGCAAACAGGTGCTGCAATGGCTAAGCGCAAGGTGAAAGCGGCGATTGAGTTTTTGGAGCGATGCCTAAAAAAGGGCGGGGTGACGCCCTCAAGGATCATTTTGTTCGGCTCACAAGCCAAAGGCAAAGCAACGAAAGAAAGTGATATTGACGTCGTCATCATTTCAGAGGATTTCCGCAATAAGGATATTTTGGAACGGGCGGCAATGACGAAAGACGCGGAAGTCAGAACCCTTAAGAAATTCATGATCCCCCTCGATATTGTCACCCTGACTCCTGAGGAGAACAACACATCCCTTATCACGGCCTATGCCAAAGATGCCGACGTCGTCTCTGCAAAATAAGTCTAATGGCCTGGCCCATGAAAATTCCGGGGATGTTGAACGGGCTCTTCGGTAGTTCGAGTGTATGGTATGTCAATTGAATCTATCCAAAAAGACTTCCAGGAGAAGGTTTGTTTACGGGGTCTATTGATTCTTCGGTGACGGAGTCCGGTGTATCTATTTCTTAGTTTGCAGCGTCGAGGAAATCATCCCACTGCTTCAAGTTTTGACACGTTCGCTCTCGAAGCCTACTCACCAATAGGAATCCGGTGGACTTCCAGAGACAACCCGCAGTATCATCGCTCCGGTTGAAAAGTGGCTAGCGGCTGTCCGGTGATCGTGAGCGACGACCCTTGCCGCGTTACG
>Ga0326597_10011960_pt1 | contig 11457 bp, 7 predicted proteins | sample RVTome_12_FD_203789 | JGI IMG/M metagenome (GOLD analysis project Ga0326597, IMG submission 203789) | Soil microbial communities from uranium-contaminated site in the Upper Colorado River Basin, Wyoming, United States - RVT100D185 | ecosystem: Environmental > Terrestrial > Soil > Contaminated >...
GTAGGGGTTCTGGAACACGATCTGAATCCGGCGCTTGTACTGGGCGGCTTCCCGCGGCGCCATCGCCAGCAGGTTCTTGCCATCAAACAGAACTTCCCCGCTGGAGGCTTCAAGCAGGCGTATCAGGGTCAGCCCGAGCGTCGTCTTGCCCGACCCGGACTCCCCGACGACGCCCAATGTCTTTCCCCTGGCCAGCTTGAAGGAGACGTCCTTGACGGCCTTGAATTCCCGGCGCCCGAACATGCCCAGGCGCGAATAGAAGCTTTTTCCGAGGTGACGCGCTTCGAGCACGATCTGCTCGTCGCCCCGCAGGCCGCGGCTTCGGTCCGCGGCGGGCTCGACGGTGGCGGCTTCGCGTTCGAGAAAGTCGCCGATGACTGGCAACCGTTTGGGGCGCCGCGCCAATTGGGGCCGGCAGAGCATGAGCGCCTGGGTGTAGCCGTCCCGCGGCGCCTCAAATACCTGTTTGACTGAACCCTGCTCTCTGATTTCTCCGTTGCGCATGACCACCACCCGGTCCGCGATTTCGCCGACTACCGCGAGGTCGTGAGTGATGAACAGCACCGACATCCGTCTGCGCTTCTGCACGTCGGCGATCAATTCTAGAATCTGTCTTTGGATTGTCACGTCGAGCGCCGTCGTCGGTTCGTCGGCGATGAGCAGCTTGGGCTCGCACGCAATGGCCATGGCGATCATTACGCGTTGCTGCTGCCCGCCGGACAATTGGAACGGATACGCGTCGATTCGCGCCTCCGGCTCCGGAATCCCGACCTCGCGAAGCAGTTCAACCGCCCGGGAGCGCGCCAGCCGGCCCTTGAGGCCGACATGCTCGGTCAGGACTTCGGCGAGCTGGAAGCCGACCGTGAACACGGGGTTCAGGGAGCTCATCGGCTCCTGAAAAATCATCGAGATGTCGGATCCGCGAAGTTTGCGCATTTCGCCTTCGGATAGCGCCAGCAGATTGCGTTCGCCGTACAGGATGCGGCTGCCCGATTCGACTCTTGTGTTTTCCATGGGGAGCAGGCCGAGGATCGCCAGCGCAGTGACCGACTTGCCGCTCCCCGATTCCCCGACCAGCGCGACGGTGCTGTTGACCGGAATGTCGAAATTGACGCCTCTTACGGCCGCAAGCGTGGTAGTCCTGTCGACACGGAAGCTCACGCGCAGGTCGCGGATGCCGAGCAGTATGCCTTCGCGCTCCATGGGGTTCACTTGAGTTTTGGATCGAGCGCGTCGCGCAAGGCGTCGGTGAGCAATCCGAATGCCGTGACCAGCAGCGCCATTGCGAGCGTGGCCGCGGCGAGCTGCCACCAGTTGCCGATGAGCAGCTCGCTTTGCGCCTCGTTGAGCATGCTTCCCCACGAGACGGTATCGACGCCGACGCCGAATCCAAGAAAGCTCAACACGACCTCCGACTTTATGAACAGAACGACGTGCAGCGACAGTTGTACCAACACAACGTGGCTTACGTTCGGGAGAATATGTACGAACATGCGCCGCGTGTGCGAAGCGCCTAGGGCGTCCGCGGCCTGTACGTATTCACGCGTTTTGTGCTTCATGTACTCGGCGCGGATCAGCCTGAAGATTCCGGTCCACCCGGTCAGGCTCAAGATCAGAATCACGGTCATCGTCCCTTTCTGGTTCAGCACCGCGGCTATGGCCAGAATCAGAAGCAGATAGGGAATCGAGGTGAATACGCTGTAGATCCAGTTGAAGACATCGTCGATCCAGCCCCCGAAATAGCCGGCCAGCGCGCCGAATAGGGTACCGAGCAACACCGCGAGGGCAGCAGCCGTCAGACCGACGAACATGGACGTTTCAGTCCCCTTCAAGGCCTTCTTGAGTACGTCGCGGCCCCACTTGTCGGCGCCGAAGATCAGCGTCGGTGCCCTCGTATCGGTAGCCGTATCCACACTGTATTCGCCTCTGATCTGCGCCAGCACCTGCGCCAGTGGATCGACGACATCGGTGTCGCCGGAAGCCGCAGGATTTGTGCCGCGGATTTCGGCCAGGATGCGAGCGAGCGGGTCGGCGACACCGGAATCACGGTCCTCGGCGCCGCGTGCGGGCCCCGATGCGCCTGTCGGGCCGGCCGCCGCGTGGGGTGCAGACCGCTCCGGGCCCATGAAAGTCGGCGGCGCATGGCTCACGCCAACTTCCCTGGACCAGTCGCTCGCTATCAATCCGCTTGCCGAGGCCGCCATCAGCGCGACGAAGAACAGTACGACGTCCAGCGCAACCAGGCCCACCCGGTCGTGGCGAAAACGCCGCCAGGCGAGCGCCCAGAGTCCCGGAGATTCGGCGCGGGCGTTCCCCGCAGGCTGGATCATTTGAGTTGCACGCGCGGATCGAATGCCTTGTAAAGCAGATCGGCGAGTAGATTGGACAGCATGGTGGCGATCGCTACGTAGACGGTTACGGCCTTGATCACCGGGAAGTCGCTGCGCTCTACTGCAAGAAAGACTTCCCGCCCGATGCCCGGAATCGAAAAGAACCGCTCGATCAGGAAAGCTCCGGCCAGCAGCCCGGGAAGCTGAATCATTACGTTCGTGATGATGGGAATTGAGGCGTTGCGCAGCACGTGCACCCAGAGCACGCGCGCCTCGCTCAATCCCTTTGCCCTCGCGGTTCGGACATAGTCCTGGCTGATTTCATCCAGGAAGAAACTCCGGTAGAGCCGAGTGTTCGGCGCCAGCGAGACAATTACGCCGACGATGACAGGCAGCAGGCTGTAGGTGAACAGATTCTCGGCGAAACTATTGCCCCAGCCCTGAACAGGAAACCATCCGAGCCGATACGCCAGCAGGTACTGGAATAGGATGATGTAGACCAGAATGCTGATCGACTGGCCGACGGTGCAGCCTATCATCACAAGGCGATCGGCCAGCGATCCGCGCAGGTAGGCCACCAGCATCGCCGCCGCCATTGCAAGCAGGGTTTCGATCACCAGCAGCGGGATGAGTACCGTCAGCGAAGGGCCGAGCCGGGTTGCAAATATTTCCGACACTTGCTCATTGGTCGCCCAACTAGCGCCAAAATCGCCGCTTGCGATCTGTTTGGTGAATATCCATAGCTGAACATAGGCCGGCTGATCTACCCCCAGTTGGCGCCGGATGCTCTCTATCTGCTGCGGATTGGAAATCTTTCCGGCGAGCAGATAAGCAGGGTCGCCGCCGACCCAATTGAAAAGAAAGAACACCAGCAGCACGACGCCGAGCAGGGTCGGGACGGTTTGCCAGAGACGGCGCAGGACGTACGCAAGCATGGCGGCCCGATTACCGGCTCAGACTTCTTGCGGTCCGGGCAGTGGTGTGCAGGGCGCTCCGGGCGAATCACTGCGGCCGCGGCATGCGCGCGCCGAGGGGTCCGCGCTCATCGTCTGGTATGCGGTTCGAGGTCCATATACATCCACTCCTGATTCAGCACCGGGTGCTTCTTGAAGCCGATTACGTAGGGCTGCATCAGAACGTTCCGGTAGCGGCTGTCCCCCATTATCCAGACGGTGTCCGCCTCCATCAAACGGGCCATGGTTCTGTATAGCTTGTTGCGTCCTGGATTTTTCGTATAGCCTGTCGAATCTGGGCGAGCGGTAACACGCGTTGTTGCTTTGTCCGGTGTTCGGTCCGTATAGCAGCTGCATGAAATTATCGCCGTCCGGCGTGTCGGCGATCCACGCGGCGCTGCGCATCATCAGGCGGCAGCGCTTCTCCAGCTTGATCAGTTCGGCGAAGCGGTCCTTGTGTATTTCCAGACGGATGCCGATCGAGTCGAGCGAGCGCTTCATCAATTCGTCGAATTGGCGGTCGCGCTCGTTCGGCATCGACGAGTAGCGGATGACCAGGGGCTTGCCATCGGGCAGCGTCCGATAGCCGTCCGACCCCTTCCTGTAGCCGAACCGGTCGAGCAGCGCGTTGGCTGTCTTGGGATCGTAAGGAATGCCGTACCTGTAGCCCGGGTCGTGCCCCGCAATGCCGGGCGGGATCGGATACTCGGCGCGGATCGCCTGCCCCTTGCGAAGGATTCTGATCTGGTCCTCGATCTTGTATGCCATCGCGATCGCGCGGCGCAAGGCGTTCTTTTCCAGGCTGTATCCGCCGACCGGGTTCGGTTGGCCTCCGATCGTCTCCAGCATGTTGAAATGGGTGTAAGTGATTTCCGGGTCGACCGTGCGGTTGAGTTTGATGCCGCGTTGGACAAACCCGGACTTGAGCTTGTTATCCTGGGTCATGAAGGTCGACGAAACGTCCCAAAGCTGGTATTCGATATCCGTTTCGCCCTTTTCGAATGCGAGCCACCGGCTTTGGGTTTCTTCCATGATGCTGACTTCAACGTTGCCGATCACCGGCAATTTCTTGCCCTTCATCTGCACCACGATTTCCCTGTCTAGCGGATCGTCGCCGGGCTGGAAATCCCAGACTTTGTCGCGAAAGCCGGGGTTGGCCTCCAGAACAATTTTCGAGGAACGCGTGTATTTCTTCAGCCGATAGGGTCCGGTGCCTACCGGGTGGGCGTTGGCTTCCTCGCCATAGGCCTCGATTACTTCGCGGGCGACGGCGCCGCTCAGTCCGAACGCCAGTATGTGGGAAAAGTTGTAGTCGGTTTCGTTGAGGTGGATGCGCAGGGTATATGGGTCCGGAAATTCGAGCCCGGCGACCCTGGCGTCGTAGTCGAATCGGCCCGTCTTTCTGGCCTGGGCTCCCAGTTCGTCGAGCCCGACAATTTTCCCCTCGAACAGGAACGCGTACGGCGAACGATTCGCCGGGTCAAAAAAACGCTTGATTGAATACGCGTAGTCCTCGGCAGTCAGCTCCCGCTTCTTGCCCTTGAACGCCGGATCGTTGGCGAAATAGATACCCTTGCTGATCCTGATGGTGTAGGTCTTGCCCTCGCCCGTGACTTGCGGCAGCGATTCGGCAACGTTCGGTACGAGCTTCGCGGGCCGCGCCAGGTAGTCATACGTCAGCAACGGATCGAAGATCGCTTGAATGATCGCGCCGGAATAGTAATCGGATACCCGGGTTGGGTCGAATCCCGTTTCCGCCGCCTGGAAGGTGAGGCGGAGCGTCTTTCCCGGATCTGCCGCATGGGAGGCTGGGAGTAATGTCAGCGCGAAAAGAGCCGAAAGTGCGACGCGCCGCAATGACGCGCGGTTCATGGTTCGGCCTTGCTGATCCGGTTGCGAGTTATTCGAGACGCGGCGCTCCGGCTCTGCTACTCGAAGCGCGCAACGCCGGAACTTCGCAATCTGTTTTACTTCGGCATCCATTCATTTCGCTGATTCTGGTGGTCGCGTATCCGTATCCTCGCGAGATAGCGCGTTGGACCAAGATCTTGCGCCAATTCCATCATGGCGGGCTTCCCCGGAGACAATTCGCAATATCAGGCTCCGGAGCAGGCCGATGGCGTGATCTGACATGTTCAGTATTGAAGGACTCCCGAAATTGCGCGGTCTTCCCGGTCAGGCGTGAAAACCTGCTCACTGCCGCTATCCGGGGGCCTCTTTCGGCGCTGCTTTGGCCGGAACAGCGGAACCTGCGCTGCGCTCGGCGGCCTTGGCAGCTCTTTCCTCGCCTACGGCCGCGCGCACCGTGTTGGACTCGCGTTGGTAAATAACGATCTTCTGCCCGGGAAGGAGTTGGCCGATCGTATTCCAAAGCCTCAGATCATCGACGCGGACGCGGAAGCGCCGGGAGATGGCCCACAAGCTGTCGCCCTTTTTAACCACGTACACAGATCGAACGCGCGATGCGCGCGCCGGAGCCGACTGGACGATCGCGGCGGGCGGTTTTTTCGCGGGTACGGCCGCGCGCGCTGGGTTGGACTCCCGTTGGTAAACCACGATTTTCTGGCCAACGGCGAGTCGCCCGCCGGCCGTATTCCAACGCTTCAGGTCATCGAGTCGGACACCGTAACGCCGGGAGATTGCCCACAAGCTATCGCCGTTTTGCACGCTGTAGACGATTTTTCGGGCGCCAGCTCCGGGTACCGAAGGCGGCCGCAAGGCGGCTGGAAACGGGTCATTCGCCGCGCTGCTTCCCTTCACGGGAACGAGAATCTGCTGTCCGGCACGGACTCCGGATCGCGCGCCGATCCCGTTAACCTGCCTGAGGCGCGCGAGCGTTATTCCATGCCGCGCGGCCACCCGCGCGAGCCTTTCTCCGGGGTTCAGTGTGTAGGTTCGCCACGAGCTGAGCGGCTTATCGTGGTTTTCGAGGTTTGTCCTGAAGGTGTCCGCGCGGTCCGCAGGCAGCACCAGCGTCTGGGACTGCGCCGCGGTGACCACCGGACGATTGTATGCCGGGTTGAGCGCGATCAGTTCCTCAATCGACAGATCGGCGAGCTTGGCCGCGGTGCGTATGTCGATGTCCTGCTTCTTTTCGACCGTGACGAAATACGGTTTGTTCGGAATCGGATCGAGGTCGATTCCGAACGCCGCCGGATTGGATACGATGTTCTTCAGCGCCTGCAGTTTGGGCACGTAATAACGGGTTTCCGCGGGCATGCGCAGGCTCAGGTAGTCGGTGGGCCGCGCGCTCGCCTTGTTGCGTGCGATGGCGCGCGTCACGGAATTTTCGCCCCAGTTATAGGAGGCGAGCGCCAGGTGCCAGTCGCCGTGCATCTCATAGAGAAACTGAAGGTAATCGAGCGCCGCTGCGGTAGATGCGACGACGTCGCGGCGCGCGTCGATCCACCAGTTCTGCTTCAGGTTGTAAGTTCTTCCGGTGGATGGAATGAACTGCCACAGTCCCGAGGCTTTGGCCCGCGAATAGGCCATGGGATTGAAAGCCGATTCGACCATCGGCAGCAGCGCCAGTTCGGAGGGCATGCCGCGGCGCTCCAGTTCCTCGACGATATGGTACAGATAGCGTCGGCTGCGCTGGAGCATGTTCTTGATAAGGCTCGGCCGGCTTGCATACCAGATCTGTCGGTCGAGCACGAGCGGACCGGACAGGTCGCGCATGCCGAACCCGGTGCGGATGCGCTCCCACAGGTCGTCCGGTGAGGCCGTCAGGTCGATCGTGTGCGCGATGGAAAGTGGATCCGTTACCTCCCGAATTTCATCCAGGCCGGCCAACTCCAGCGGCGGCAGGCGGACCGGGCCGTTCGAAGCGCCCGCCGATACGGGAACCCGAGGCGAGGAGGCCGCAGAGGAGTCAGCAGTCGGCGGCGCAGGGTCGAGTGTCGACGTCGGCGCGACCGCGGGCGTGTGACTTACCGCGGCAGAGGGCGCCGAAGGCTCATGCGCCGGCGCCTCGAATTCAGCGTCGATATCACGCAGCAGCGCCGCACCGGCGGAACACCCGGTCAGCAAGGCGGCCAAGAGCAGCGGGACGGCTCGCATTCTGAAGGCCGCGCGTTGTGGTCGCACGCGCGTCATGGGCAGGCGCTATCACGGCGGCGCGTTCGGGCGTCCCGCCTGTTCTTGACGGCAGTGAAGTGCGACGCCGGGATGGACGCGCGTATGCGAGCTTGTGTCACTCTATCGAAAACTCCGGTCGGGCGAGGCGTATGTGCGCTTTGCAGCTGGAAAAGCGTTGCGGTGTGCTCCGTTTCGGATCGGGCAAGGTCGGACGCGGGTGTAATTCTATCCTGAACGCCTTGGATGGCGTTTTGGTACATGCGGTTCATGTGCAGGCGAACAAGGTGTCGCCACAGAAAATTATCTTTGAACCATAATAAGCCATATGTGAACGGGTATGGCCCGGTATGTCCAGTACTTCGAACTCGACGCCCGGTACCGCTGTAGCGACGCGGGCGCCGCCGGCTGCGGCGGGTGTGAGAGTCGATTTGGGCCCGCTCTTTGATCTATACGCCGGCCGTCACGGTTTGAATGCTATGCTGTTCTGACATTTTGTGATTAACGTCGATGCTGCCTGCAAGTTTATACGATTGGTTTGAGACGCCTGGCGGGCGCCGCGTGCTCGATTGGGAACTGGCGCAATTCGACAGCGCGATCGATGACGTGTTCGGCTTCAACGCGGTCCAGGTTGGACTGCCGCAGATCGATTTCCTGCGCAAGAACCGCATTGCATTCAAGACGCGCGCAGGACTGGAATCCTGCTGTTCAATTCGGGTCGAGCCCTGGAGTCTTCCTCTGGCCTCGCAGAGTATCGACCTGATCGTGTTGCCGCACGTGCTCGAATTCAGCCCGCACGCGCACCGCATTCTTCGCGAGGCCGAGCGGGTGCTGATGCCCGAGGGATCGATAGTAATTTCAGGCTTCAATCCACTGTCGCTCTGGGGCGCCCGGCGCGCTCTCATGCGAGCCATAGACCGCGGCGGCGGGCAATACCCGTGGTGCGGAAAGTACATTGGGCTGTTGCGCATCAAGGACTGGCTCGCGCTGCTCGGCTTCGAGCTGAACGGCGGGCGCTTCGGCTGCTACGTGCCGCCGTTCTCGCAGGCCCGGTGGCTGGAGCGCTTCGCGTTCATGGAACGTGCGGGAGAACGGTGGTGGCCGATTGCCGGCGGCGTCTATGTCGTGCGCGCAGTCAAACGCTCCGTGGGCATGCGCCTGGTTACGCCGTCCTGGCGTGAGCGGCGGATGAAACAGGCGGCGCTGGTGCAGGTGGCGCGCAAGGACAATGTCATTCACGTGCGACGCAATTATGAGCGCCAACCGCAGCGCCGATAACTCGGTGCTCGTCTTTGCCGACGGGGCGTGCAAGGGCAACCCGGGCCCGGGAGGCTGGGGCGCGATTCTGCGCATCGGCGCGCACGAAAAGGAAATTTTCGGCGGCGAGGCGCGCACAACCAATAACCGGATGGAACTGACGGCGGTGATCCGCGCGCTTGAGGCGCTCAAGCGGCGCTGCGAAGTGAAGGTTTACACGGACTCACAGTATGTGCAGAAGGGCATCAGTGAGTGGCTGGCTCAGTGGAAGCGGCGCGGGTGGCGTACCGCGGGCAGGCAGCCGGTGAAGAACGAGGATCTGTGGCGCGAACTCGATGCGCTCGCGCAACAGCACGAGATCGCGTGGCACTGGGTGCGTGGTCACGCCGGTCATGCGGAAAACGAACGCGCCGATGCACTTGCCAATCGCGGGGTGCAGATCGCGCCGCGTTAGCCGGCCGCGTGCGAGTCAATTAGTACCCGTTGCAAGATGACTTTGCATCGGGCTGAATCAGGCGAGTACGAGGGAAGTAAGCAGTCGATATGAAGCGAACCCTAGTGCGTACGGTATGGATGGATATGCCGAAGAATTCGATTGCGTACGCGTGTTTCGAATTCGGACCGTCGCGCAGTGGCATCGGAACGAATCCGAGAGAACCGAGGCGCCAAGCGGAAGCAATCCGTTTGGTTTCGGCCTTGCCAGATCAGGGGGGGTAATGCGGCGCATCGTTCTGGACACCGAAACAACGGGGCTGAACGCACGGCTTGGCGACCGTATTATCGAACTGGGCTGCGTTGAAATCATGGACCGGCGCTTGAGCGGGAATCATTTTCACCGTTACGTCAACCCGGAACGCGAGAGCGAGGCGGGTGCGCTGAAGGTTCACGGCATCACCAGCGAGTTCCTGCAGGACAAACCCAAGTTCAGTGAGATCATTGCCGAATTTCTGGACTATGTGCGCGGCGCAGAACTGATCATCCACAATGCCGCGTTCGACGTCGAATTCTTGAACAAGGAACTCGCCCTGCTCGATCTGCCAAATATCGAGCAGCACTGCGCGGCAATCGTCGATACGCTCAAGCTCGCCAAGGGGCGGCATCCGGGCAAGCGCAATTCGCTCGACGCGTTGTGCGATCGCTACCAGATTGGGAACGCCCAGCGCACATTGCACGGCGCATTGCTCGACGCGGAACTGCTCGCCGAGGTCTATCTGGCGATGACCCGGGGGCAGGACAGTCTGGGGATCGAACTGGAACAACCCGTCGCGGCGCGGGACGAAAGCCTGGAGCAGGGCGGGTTTGAGCGGCCGGCGCTGCGGATACTGGAACCCTCGCCCGCGGAGCTTGCGGCGCACGAGCACACACTTGATCGTATCGAGCAGCAGACCGGGGGCGTATGCGTCTGGCGCCGCGTGGGGGCACTCGCCGGGGATGCTGCCCCTGAGGCAGAAGGGACCGAGTGAACTGCGACACCTATTTCGGAAGCCGCATGCGTTGCGGCGACGATATCGGCGGCGCGCATGACTGGAGGGCAATTTGGTTGCCACCGAGCGAGTGAATCCCTACGAAACGAATCTGGATCGCTGCGCGGCGAACCACGCGCCGCTCTCGCCGCTCGGCTTCATCGAGCGGGCGGCGTCCGCGCACCCGCAGCGCCTTGCGGTGGTGCATGGGGCGCGCCGCTATACCTGGCGCGAAACTTATGCGCGCAGCCGCAGGCTCGCCTCCGCTCTCGCGCAACGCGGGATAGGCATCGGCGACACCGTCGCGGTCATGCTGTCGAATACGCCGGAAATGATCGAGTGCCATTTCGGCATACCCATGACCGGAGCGGTGTTGAACACGTTCAACACCCGTCTGGACTCCGAGGCGATCGCCTTCATGCTCGAACACGGCAGTGCGAAGTTGCTGATCGCCGACCGCGAATTTTCGGCTACGGTCGCCAAGGCCCTAACACGATTGAAGGGCGAGGTGGGTCTTATCGGCGTCGACGACCCGGAATACGACGCACCGGGCCAGCGGCTGGGCGAGTGCGATTACGAGGCTTTTCTTGCCGGGGGCGATCCAGCCTACGACTGGCAGTCGCCCACCGACGAGTGGAACGCGATCTCGCTCAACTACACCTCGGGCACCACCGGAAATCCGAAGGGCGTGGTCTACCATCACCGCGGTGCGTACTTGAACGCCGTGGGTAATATTCTCACCTGGGGCATGCCGCCGCATGCCGTGTACCTGTGGACCCTGCCGATGTTCCATTGCAACGGCTGGTGCTTTCCCTGGACGATTGCGGCCAACGTTGGCACCAGCGTGTGCCTGCGAAAAGTGGACGCGGCGGCGATTTTCGGCCTGATCAGGGAGCACGGTGTCACGCACTATTGCGGCGCGCCGATCGTGCATGCCACCCTGGTGAACACCGATCCCGGGCTTCGCGAGGGCATCACCCACAAGGTGTCGGCCATGGTCGCCGGCGCCGCGCCGCCGGCCGCGATGATCGAGGGCATGGAGAGAATCGGCTTCGATCTTACGCATGTCTACGGACTCACCGAGACCTACGGCCCGGCTACGGTGTGTGCCAAGCACGAAGAATGGCGCGACCTGGATATTACACAGCGCGCCGAGCGTAATGGCCGCCAGGGCGTGCGTTATGTCGTCGAGGAGGGCCTCGCGGTCATGGAACCCGAAACCATGACACCCGTGCCCTGGGACGGCCAGACCATGGGCGAGATCATGTTCCGCGGCAACATCACCATGAAAGGCTATCTGAAGAACGCCAAGGCCACGCAGGAAGCGTTCGCCGGCGGCTGGTTCCATTCCGGCGACCTGGCGGTGATGCAACCCGACGG
>Ga0326597_10011961_pt1 | contig 11457 bp, 8 predicted proteins | sample RVTome_12_FD_203789 | JGI IMG/M metagenome (GOLD analysis project Ga0326597, IMG submission 203789) | Soil microbial communities from uranium-contaminated site in the Upper Colorado River Basin, Wyoming, United States - RVT100D185 | ecosystem: Environmental > Terrestrial > Soil > Contaminated >...
CACGTAGCGCAGGTCGATGTCGTTGAACGGCCGCTGCCAGACCTCCTTGACGGTCTTGGCGCTCACGCCCCAGGCCAGCGCCTGCTGGTGCAACGGGATGTGGCCCACGTCCTCCTGGTGAATGCGGAAGGCCTCGCGGATCAGTTCGTTGCGCTTGGTCTCGTCCACCTCGATCGCGATGCGGTCGGTGAGCTCCTCGACCTTCGGATTGCTGTAGCGCCCGCTGTTCCAGGTGCCCTGGCCCTCGCCGTCCATCGTCATGATGTTCTGCAACGCGTTGTAGGCGTCGTACGATCCGGGGGTCCAGCCCAGCATGTAGAAGCTGGTGTTGTTCTTCTGCGCGCCGCCGATCTTGTTGAAGTGCAGCGACTTGGTCTGGGCATTGAGCGTGACCTTGATGCCCACGCGTTCGAGCATCGGCACCACCGCGGTGCAGATGGCCTCGTCGTTGACGTAGCGATCGTTCGGGCAGTCCAGGGTCACGGGGAAGCCATCCGGGTAGCCGGCCTCGGCCAGCAGCTTCTTCGACATCTCGGGATCGTGCTTGTACGGCGCGTTCATGTCCTCCTGGAAGCCGTTGATGCCGGGCGCGATCATCAGCCCGGTGGGCGTGGACGCGCCGCGCATCACGACGCGCTGGATGGCCTTGGTGTCGATCGCGTGCGCGAAAGCCTTGCGCACGCGCACATCCTTGAACGGGTTCTTGCCGCTGCCGGGCATGTCCAGGGACTCGTCGCGCCACTGGTCGAAGCCGAGGAAGATCGTGCGCAGCTCCGGGCCCTGCAGCACGTTCACGGCCGGATCCTTGTCCAGCCGCGGCACGTCCTGCAGCGGCACCGGGTACATCACGTCAATCTCGCCCGAGAGCAACGCCGCCACGCGCGTGGCGTTGTTGGGGATGGGCGTGAAGACGGCCTTGGTCACGTTGGTGGGGAACTTGCCCTTGTTCCAGTGCTTGTCGAAGGGCTCGAGCACGACGCGGTTGTCCTGCACCCACTCCACCAGCCGGAACGGCCCGGTGCCGTTCGCGTTGAGGTTCGCGAAGTTGGTCTTGCCGGCGCCGCGCACCACGTCGAAGGCCTTGTTCGCCTCCATGTATTCCTGGTCCACGATGAAGAAGTTCGGCATGTTCAGCAGCAGGATGGGATCCGGCCCCTTGGTCACCATCTCCACCGTGTAGTCATCGATCTTGTTCACCGCCGCCACCGAGGCCAGCGCGAAGGACATCTCCGAGTTTTCCTGCGTCTGGCGCTTGAACGAATACACCACGTCATCGGCGTTGAACGCGTTGCCATTGTGGAAGGTCACGCCCTGGCGCAGCGTGAAACGCCAGTTGGTGTCGCTGGTGCGCTCCCACTTCGTGGCCAGGTCAGGCTCCTGCGACAGATCGGGCTTGCGATGGATCAAGCTTCCGTAGATGTTGCTCTTCATCGTGTTGGTGGGACCCTCGTTGTTGGCGTGGGGGTCCAGGCCCAGGATGTCGCCGGTGGTGGCGTAGCGCACCGTCTTGGCGTGCGCGGCGCCGGTCGCGCCGATGCACACGGCGGCGAGCGCCGCCAGCAGGATCTTCTTGTTCATCATCAGCTCCCTCCTCAAATCAGTTCGGACGCGGGACGCGCCCGGTCCAGGGGTACGCTCATCTGCCGTGATCGGGGGCAAACACCGGGGCACTTCCGGGGCCTTGGTTTCAGCCACGCTCGGGCGCGATGCTACACGGGGCCCGGTGGCAAGAGCATCTGGTGCCGTCAGGCCGCAGCGCCGGTCGCAGGGATCAGCCCGCGCGTCTCCTCCAGGCCCAGCATCAGGTTCAGGCACTGCACCGCGTTGCCCGAGGCCCCCTTGCCCAGGTTGTCCAGGCGCGCGACCAGCACCAGGCCGCTCGCGGCGTTGCCGAACACCAGCAGGTCCAGCGCGTTGCCCATGCCCTCGTCGGGCAGGTCCAGGTACCTGCCCTCGCGCAGCGCCGCGTCGCACTCGCGCGGCGACAGCGCACGCACCAGCGGCTCGCCCTGGTAGCGCTCGCGCCACACGGCGTGCACATCCTCGCGGCTCAGGCCGCGCAGCCACGCCGCGGGCAGCGGCATGCTCACCAGCATGCCGCAGTAGCGGTGATCCACCGCGGGCACGAACAGCGGCACGTCGCGCGCCCCGCTGAAGCGGTGCATCTCGGGCAGGTGCTTGTGATCCCCGGCCAGCCCGTACAGCGATATCGGCACGCCCGCATCGCCCGCCGCGGTGGGCGGCGAGGCCTGATAGGCCTCCACCATCTGCCGCCCGCCGCCGGAATAGCCCGACACCGCGTTCACGGTGAACGGGCAGCCGGCGTCCACGCGCCCGGACTCGATCAGGGGCCGCAGCGCCAGGATCACGCCTTGCGGATAGCAGCCCGGATTGGCGACCCGCGCCGCGCCGCGGATGGCGGCGCGCTGCTCGCGGCTCAGCTCCGGCAGCCCGTACACCCAGGCCGGGTCGGTGCGCCGCGCCGAACTGGTGTCGATGACGCGGGTGTCGCTGTCCGCCAGCAGCGCCAGCGCCTGTGCCGACGCGGCGTCGGGCAAGCACAGCACCGCCACGTCCGCGGCACGCAAGCACTCGGCCCGCACGGCGGGATCCTTGCGCCGCGCGTCGTCGATGCGGATCAGCTCCAGGTCCGCACGCGCGCCGAGCAGCGAGGCGATGCGGATGCCGGTGGTGCCATGCTGACCGTCGATGAAGACAACCGGCGCGCTCATCTGCGAAATCCTCCCTGGCACTGGCCGCGGCGGGCGTCGCGGTTCGGGCCCGATGCTACGCCGCCGCCACCGGATGGTGAAGATCGCGGCCGTCCGGCACATGGATGTGCTTTATCACCAGCCTGTTGGAGGTCGCGCGGCGCGCTCGCATGGTACGATTTGCAATTGCGTCGTACCCGTTCAGCCGCCCCAACCGAGGCCTCGAATGACCGCTACCACCGCGCCCAGCATTGAGACGCCTGACATCAAGGTCTCGGTGCGCCAGACCTTCGGCATCGACTCCGACCTGGAGGTGCCCGCCTTCAGCCAGCCCACCGAGAACGTGCCGGAACTGGACAATGCCTACCGCTTCGACCGCACCACGACCCTGGCCATCCTCGCCGGCTTCGCGCACAACCGCAGGGTCATGATCCAGGGCTACCACGGCACCGGCAAATCGACCCACATCGAGCAGGTGGCGGCGCGCCTGAACTGGCCCTGCATCCGGGTCAACCTGGACAGCCACGTCAGCCGCATCGACCTGGTGGGCAAGGATGCCATCGTCGTGCGCGACGGCTTGCAGATCACCGAGTTCCGCGAGGGCATCCTGCCGTGGGCCTACCAGCACCCCTGCGCGCTGGTGTTCGACGAGTACGACGCCGGGCGGCCGGACGTGATGTTCGTGATCCAGCGCGTGCTCGAGGCCGAGGGCCGCCTCACGCTGCTCGACCAGTCGCGGGTGCTGCGCCCGCACCCCGCGTTCCGGCTGTTCTCGACCACCAACACCATCGGGCTGGGGGATGCCACCGGGCTGTACCACGGCACGCAGCAGATCAACCAGGGCCAGATGGACCGCTGGAGCATCGTCACGACGCTGAACTACCTCGGTCACGACGCCGAGACCGAGATCGTGCTGGCCAAGGTGCCTGCGTTCGACACCGACGAGCGGCGCAAGACCGTGGAAGCCATGGTGGCGCTGGCCGAACTGACCCGCTCCGGCTTCATCAACGGCGACATCTCCACCGTGATGAGCCCGCGCACGGTGATCAACTGGGGGCAGAACACGCTGCTGTTCGACGACGTGGGCTTTGCCTTCCGCCTGAGCTTCCTGAACAAGTGCGACGAGATCGAGCGCCCGCTGGTGGCCGAGTACTACCAGCGCTGCTTCGGCACCGATCTGCCCGAGACGGGCGTGCGCACGCTCAGGGCGTGAACGGCGCGAGGCGGCCGTGGATCGGCGCAAGCGGCACGCGCGCATGGTCCCCGGCCCAGGATGGGGCGGCGATGAAGCAGGCAGCACGCGATGACTGATCAGGACCGGGACGGCGCGCTGGACGCGTTCCGGCAGGCGACCTCGGGCGCAACGCGCGCCATCGCCGGGCGCGCGGACCTGGAAGTGGAGTTCGGCGCCGACGGGCCCATGGCCGCGGGCGACGTGCTGCACCTGAAGACGCCGGCCGCGTCGCTACCCTACGCGGACGTGGCGCGGGTGCGCGGCCAGGCCGACGGCGCCGCGGTGCGGCTGCGCCATCACGATGCGCGCATCCACGCCCGCGGCGCCCCCGGTGGCGAGATCGCGCGGCGCATCTACGACAAGCTGGAGCAGACCCGCTGCGAGGCGCTGGGCGGGCGCCACATGGCGGGCGTCGCGGAGAACCTCTCGGCGGCGATGGAGGAACGCTACCGGCTGGCAGGCTATGACCAGGCCGATGCACGCGACGAGGCGGCCCTGCCCGATGCGCTGGCCCTGCTCGCGCGCGAGGCGATGACCGGGCGCCGCCCGCCGCGCTCGGCCGCGCGCATGGTCGACATGTGGCGCTCCGATCTTGAACCGCGCGTGGGCGCCCTGCTGGGGGCGCTGGACCGCGACTGCGCCGATCAGGGCGCGTTCGCATCGCGCATGCGCAAGATCCTGCAGGCGCTGGGCTTCCCGGACGAACCCCGGGATCTGGAGCAGGACGCCGACGCCGAGGGCGAGGATGGCGAGGACGGTTCCAGCGCCCAGAACGAGGGCGACAGCGGCGAGGACGGCGAGGGCCAGCCCGAGCAGATGGAGGGGGTGGAACTGCGCGACGCCGCCGGCGACAGCAGCGATTCGGACAGCATCGAGGATCTGGATCTGGGCTCCATGGAGTTCGGCGACGAGTCGCCGGACATGCCCGGCGAGTCAGCCTACCCTCCAGACTTCGGCCGCAACGCACAGCGCGGCGACGCCTACCACGCCTTCACCACCGAGTTCGACGAGGTGATCGCCGCCGACGAGCTGTGCGACGCCGACGAGCTGACACGCCTGCGCCAGAGCCTGGACCAGCAACTGGTCAGCTTGCAGAGCGTGACCGCGAAGCTGGCCAACCGCCTGCAGCGCCGCCTGATGGCGCGCCAGACCCGCTCGTGGGATTTCGACCTGGAAGAAGGCCACCTGGACAGCGCCCGACTCGCGCGCGTGGTGGTCAATCCGATGCAGGCGCTGTCGTACAAGTGGGAGAAGGAGACCCAGTTCAAGGACACCGTGGTCACCTTGTTGATCGACAACTCGGGCTCCATGCGCGGGCGCCCGATCATCGTCGCCGCGACCAGCGCCGACATCCTCGCGCGCACGCTGGAGCGGTGCGGCGTGAAGGTGGAGATCCTCGGCTTCACCACCCGCGCCTGGAAGGGCGGTCAGTCGCGCGAGCGCTGGCTGGCCCACGGCAAGCAGCCCAACGCGGGGCGCCTGAATGACCTGCGCCACATCGTCTACAAGAGCGCCGACGCGCCCTGGCGGCGGGCGCGGCGCAACCTCGGGATCATGCTGCGCGAGGGCATCCTGAAAGAGAACATCGACGGCGAGGCGCTGCTGTGGGCCTACCAGCGCCTGCTCGCCCGCCCGGAGCAGCGCCGCATCCTGATGGTGATCAGCGACGGCGCGCCGGTGGACGACTCCACGCTGTCGGTGAACCCCTCGAACTACCTCGAACGCCACCTGCGCGAGATCATCGAGTACATCGAGACCCGCAGCCCGGTGGAACTGCTCGCCATCGGCATCGGTCACGACGTGACCCGCTACTACCGCCGCGCGGTCACGCTGGTGGACGCCGAGCAGCTCGGCGGCGCGGTGATGGAGCAGCTCGCCGCGCTGTTCGAGGATGACAGCGACAGGAAGAGCAGCACGCGTAAACCACGGCACAAGGTAAAGCGATGAGCAGCAAGAAGAAGCCGAACGACGTCGGCGCCGGTGCCGCCGCGACCGATGCCCGCCAGCTGCTGTTCTACGCGCACGCGGTGCCGGTCACCACGCAGCGCCATCGCCGCTGGACCGTGGAGCGGGGGCGCAACTACGCGTACGCGCGCTCCACCAACTCCGTGCCGCTGACCCGGGTGGAGTTCGCGCGTGCCGCACGCGAGTACCCCATCGTGTTCGCCGGCCCGCAGGAGCAGCCGTTCCCGCTCGCCATCCTGGGCCTGGCGGACCGGCAGAACCTGTTCATCGCAGACGACAGCACCTGGAAGGCGGACTACGTGCCCGCGTTCGTGCGCCGCTATCCGTTCGTGTTCACGACCATCGACGAGGGCAAGACCTTCACACTGTGCGTCGACGAGGCCTATTCGGGGTGCAGCGAGGACGGCGACGGGGATCGCATGTTCAACGACGACGACACGCCGTCCAGCTACCTGGATGGCGTGCTGTCGTTCCTGCGCGAGTACCAGGCCGAGCACCAGCGCACGCAGGCCTTCTCGCGGCGCATGGCCACGCTGGGACTGCTCGAGCCCGTGCAGGCCAACGTCGCGATGCAGTCGGGTCAGAAACTCTCGCTCACCGACTTCAAGGTGGTCAACCGCAAGCGGCTGAAGGAGGTTGGCGACGTCGCGCTGAAGGAGATGTTTGCCGCCGACGACCTGGAATGCGTGTACCTGCACCTGCAGTCGCTGCAGAACTTCCCGGGGCTGGCCACGCGCCTCGCGCAGGCCGGCTGAGGCGCACGCGATGTCCACCCCACTGCACTTTCGTTCCCTGGGTGAGCTGGCGGCGGGCCTGCGCGACGGGGAATTCTGCTCGCGCGATCTGGTGGATCACTTCGCGGCCCGCATCGAGGCGCTGGATCCGGCCCTCAACGCGTTCCGGCTGCCGCTGCTGGAGCAGGCGCGCGAGCAGGCCGCGGCGCGCGACGAGGAACGGGCCGCCAGGCATGTGCGCGGCCCGCTGCACGGGCTGCCCTATGCGGCCAAGGATCTGTTCGACGTCGCCGGCCAGGTCACCACGGCCGGCTGTCCGCTGCTGGCCGATGCGCGCGCCAGCGCCAGCGCGACGGTGGTGGATCGCCTGCATGCCGCGGGCATGGTGCTGCTGGGCAAGACCAACACCGTGCAGTTCGCATACGGCGGCGCCGGGGTCAACACGCCCCACGGCACGCCGCACAACCCCTGGCATGCGGTGCACCACCTGCCCGGCGGATCGAGCAGCGGATCCGGGGTCGCGGTGGCTGCCGGCCTCGCGCCGGCGGCACTGGGCACCGACACCGGCGGGTCGGTGCGCATACCGGCCGCGCTGTGCGGCGTGACCGGGCTCAAGACCACGGTGGGGCGCGTGAGCCGCGCCGGCGTCTACCCGCTGAGCTGGAGCCTGGACTCGGTGGGACCGCTGTGCCGGGACGTTGCCGACAGCGCGCGGCTGCTCGACGCGATGAACGGCGAGGACGCCGCCGATGCGAGCACCCACGGCCACGCGCACACCTCGTTTCCGCTGCCGCAGCCCCCGGACGTGCGCGGGCTGCGCGTCGCGATCGCCGAGACCGCCTTCTTCGATGACGCCGATGCGCAGGTCGCCGCCGCCGTTCGCGCCAGTGCGCAGGTGTTCGCCGATCTGGGCGCGCGCGTCAGCAGCATGGCTTTCCCCGAAGCCGGCGAGGCGCTCACGCTCAATCGCGGCGGGCTGGTGATCGCGGGCGAGGCATACACGCTGAACCGCCACTTGATCGACGAGCACTTCGACGAGCTGGACCCGCTGGTCGCGTTCCGCATGGCCAAGGGGCGCGAGGTCACGGGCGAAGCCTACCTGCAGACCGTGCTGTCGTGGAATGCGCTGCGCGCCCGCGCGCTCGCGCGCTTTCGCGAGGTGGACATCGTGCTTTGCCCCACCACGATGATCCCGGCGCGTCCGCTCGCGCAGGCGCAGGCCGGCATCGAGCAGTACTCGGCGCTGAACCTTGCCTACCTGCGCAACACGGCCATCGGCAACATCCTCAACCTGTGCGCGCTGAGCGTGCCGTGCGGCTTCACCGGCGCGGGCCTGCCCATCGGGCTGATGCTCTACGCCCGCCCCTTCGGCGAGCGTACGCTGCTCACCGCGGGCGCCGCCTGGCAGCACGCCACCGACTTTCACACGCGCCATCCGGCGCTGGCCTGGATCGAAGCTTGAGCAAGGTCGTCCTGATCACCGGCGCGAGCCGCGGCATCGGCGCCGCCACGGCGCGCCTGGCCGCCGCGCGCGGCTACGCCGTGGGCATCAACTACACCCGGGACGCCGCCGCCGCCGAGGCGGTGGCGCGCGCCGTGCGCGACGCGGGCGCGAACGCCGTGATCGTGCGCGCGGACGTGGCCGACGAGGCGCAGGTGGTGGCCATGTTCGACACCGTGGCCGGCGCGCTGGGCCCGATCGACGCACTGGTCAACAACGCCGGCATCCTGTTCAAGCAGAGCCGGCTCGAGGACCTGGACGCCGCGCGCATCAACCGCGTGCTGGCGGTGAACGTCACCGGCACGATCATCTGTGCGCGCGAAGCGGTGCGGCGCATGTCCACCTCCCGCGGCGGCAGCGGCGGCGCCATCGTCAACGTGTCCTCGGCCGCCTCGCGCCTGGGCGGGGCGAACGAGTACATCGACTACGCGGCCTCCAAGGGCGCGGTGGACTCCCTCACGATCGGGCTTGCGAAAGAGGTGGCAACGCAGGGGATCCGCGTCAACGCGGTGCGTCCGGGGATCATCGCCACCGACATCCACGCGAGCGGTGGCGAACCCGGGCGCGTCGCGCGTGTCGCGCCCAACGTGCCCATGCAGCGCGGCGGCGAACCCGAGGAAGTGGCCAGCGCGGTCGTGTGGCTGCTGGGCGACGAGGCGAGCTACGTCACCGGCGCGATCCTGGACATCACCGGCGGGCGATGATGCGCGCGGGTACGCAGCACCTGAGCCGATGAGCGCGCACGACGACGCGGCACTGGTGCATGCCATGATCGCGATGGCCGAACGGGCCGGCGCCGAGATCCTGAGCGTGTACGAGACCGCGTTCCGGGTGCAGAGCAAGCCAGACGCGAGCCCGGTCACCGAAGCGGACGTGCGCGCAGAGCAGGTGATCCTGCAGGCGCTGGCGAAGATCGCGCCGAGCATCCCGGTGATCGCCGAGGAAAGCGTCGCCGCAGGCAGGTTGCCGAGCATCGACGGCGGACGGTTCTTCCTGGTCGATCCGCTCGATGGCACGCGCGAGTTCATCAGCCGCAACGGCGAGTTCACCGTCAACGTCGCACTGGTGGACGCCGCGCGCCCGGTGCTGGGCGTGGTGCACCTGCCGGCGCTGGACGAGACCTACTGGAGCGACGGGCAGAGCGCGTGGCGGCGGCGCGGCGGCGAGGCGCCGGTACGCATCCGCTGCCGCCGCCCGCACGGCGACGCTCTGGTGGTGGTCGCGAGCCGCTCGCACCGCGATGCCCGCACCGATGCATTCCTCGCCGACTTCAAGGTCAAGCAGCTGATCAGCGCCGGGTCCTCGCTCAAGCTGTGCCGCGTGGCCGAAGGCAGCGCGGATCTGTATCCGCGGCTGGGGCGCACGATGGAATGGGACATCGCCGCCGGTCACGCGGTGCTGGAAGCCGCCGGCGGCAGCGTGCGCACGCTGGATGGCGCGCCGTTGCGCTACGGCAAGCAGGGTCTGGACAATCCCGACTTCGTCGCGCGCGGGCTGGAACAGGACGCATCTCGATGAGCGTGCCGCACACGATGCCGGTGATCGAGATCCGCGCCCCTGGCGCACCCGATGTGCTGGTGCCCGGCACGCGCGCGGTGCCGCAAGCGGGCCGCGGCGAGGTGCTGATCCGGGTGCGCGCCGCGGGCGTCAACAGGCCCGACGTGATGCAGCGCAAAGGACTGTACCCGGCGCCGCCGGGTGCGTCCGACATCCCGGGCCTGGAGGTCGCGGGCGAGATCGTTGCCGTAGGCGCCGAGGTCAGCAGCCTGCGCCCTGGCGATCGCGTCTGCGCGCTGGTCACCGGCGGCGGCTACGCGCACTACTGCACCGCGCCCGCGGCACTGTGCCTGCCGTGGCCCGCGGGCTACGACGCGGTGCACGCAGCGGCGCTGCCCGAGACCTTCTTCACGGTGTGGAGCAACGTGTTCGACCGCGGGCACCTGCGCGCCGGCGAGCACTTCCTGGTCCACGGCGGCAGCAGCGGCATCGGCACCACCGCGATACAGCTTGCGCGCGCGTTCGGCGCCACCGTCTACGCCACCGCCGGCTCGGCGCCCAAATGCGCGGCGTGCCTGGAGCTGGGCGCCGCGGCCGCGATCAACTACCGCGAGGAGGATTTCGTCGAGCGCATCGGTCAACTCACCGGCGCTCGCGGTGTGGACCTGATCCTGGACATGGTCATGGGCGACTACCTGCCGCGCAATCTGCAGTGCCTCGCGCCGGACGGACGCCTGGTGTTCATCGCGGTACAGGGCGGACCCAAGGTCAAGGAACTCAACGTGCTTCCCATCATGCTCAAGCGGCTCACGCTGAGCGGCTCCACGCTGCGCCCGCGCAGCATCGCCGACAAGGCCGCGATCGCGAGCGCGTTGCGCGAGCAGGTGTGGCCGCTGCTCACCGCCGGCAGCGTCGCGCCGGTGGTGCACGCGACCTTCGCGCTGGCGCGCGCGGCCGATGCCCATGCGCTGATGGAGAGCAGCGCGCACGTGGGCAAGATCATGCTCACGCTCGACTGAGGCGCGACTGCGCCGGCGCGAAACAGCGCAGCGGAAGAATCGATCGCGGGTGCAGAGCAAGCGGGTAGCGTCTGACGCGACCGTGCGCCGCAGGGATGCGGCGCTCGAGCCTACATGGACGTATTCACGGCGAGTCGCGGCAGGCGCTACCCGCTTGCGACCCGCTGCGACCACGTGGACCACGCTTCGCTCCGCTGTTTCGCGCCAGCGCTCGTCTGCCCCGCCGTGGTGGACTCGCGATGGCGTGCTTGCTATAACCCCTACTCCCCATCTCGTATCGCGATCTCGTATCGCGCGTGTGCGCAGCGCTCGCGCGCGATGGTTGTATCCACGACCAGAGCCGCCCGCACGCATCCGAGGACACAGGCACATGAGCACACCCACCCGCACCTGGAAGGTGCACCCGGCCATTCCCGATCTGGAGCACGAGCTTCGCCGCAAGAACATCAGCCGGCGCGAATTCGTGCGCACCACGACGTTGCTGGGGCTGTCGGCCGGCGCGGCACATGGCCTCGCGGCCCGCATCACGGGGCAAGAACTGCTGCCGGTCGCCAGTGCGCAAACCCCGCGCAAGGGCGGCGTGCTGCGCGTGGCGATGCGCGTGCAGGAGATGAGCGACCCGGCCACCTTCGACTGGACCGAGAAATCCAACGTCGCGCGGCACATGGTGGAGTACCTCACCATCACCGGGCCGGACAACATCACGCGGCCTTACCTGTGCGAGCGCTGGGAGGCCTCGGACGACCTGGAGACCTGGACGCTGCACCTGCGCCGGGGGGTGCAGTGGAACAACGGC
>Ga0326597_10011962_pt1 | contig 11456 bp, 10 predicted proteins | sample RVTome_12_FD_203789 | JGI IMG/M metagenome (GOLD analysis project Ga0326597, IMG submission 203789) | Soil microbial communities from uranium-contaminated site in the Upper Colorado River Basin, Wyoming, United States - RVT100D185 | ecosystem: Environmental > Terrestrial > Soil > Contaminated >...
ATCGCACGCGACGGCACAAACGAGCGACGAGGCGATTGGCCGCCGTCGAGGAGGAGATCCGCGAACGCGAAGAGCGCCTCGAGGAAATTGCGTGGCGACTCGGTGACCCCGAAGTCCATCGCAATCCCGACGCGATTCGCGAAGTCGAGGCCGAGCGCGATGAGATCCGAAATCGCGTTGACGAACTCTATCGGGAATGGGAGCGACTGGCCGCCGAAGTCGAAGCCGGTGAGCAGGGCGTGGGTTGATGCATCTCCGGTCGGACCCCGAAATGAAACGCGCGGACCAATCGGCAGCTCGCATTGGAAACGCGCGAAGGCGCTTTCCGATCTGGCTATTGGCGGCGATCGTTCTGGCTGGGCCGATCGGCTGTCGATCCCAGGGCGAACGCCCCAACCTTTTGCTCTTCCTGACCGTCGATACACTGAGAGCCGATCGGCTGGCTGCCTTCGGGGGGAGCGTCGGACTCACTCCACGTCTCGATGCACTCGCGGACGAGAGCATCGTATTTACGTCGACCTACGCGCCGAGCTCTTTTACCCTTCCGTCGGTGAGTGCGATGATGACGGGTCGCTATCCCTCGGAACTCGGGATCTGGCTCAACCAATCCGGCTTGCCCGGCGAGACACCGACGCTGGCTCGCGAGTTGAAACGTCGCGGATGGCGCACCTTCGCGGTGGTCAGCAATTTCGTGCTGCGTCGGGAGTCGGGATTGGACGCGGGATTCGACCTCTACGACGATTCCTTCCGAGATCGTGAAGCCGTGCGCGGTTTGCCCGAACGGGCAGCCGCTGACACCACCGATGCCGGGCTCGCGATGATCGATCGGTGTACGGCGGGCGGAGGCGGCAGCTGTCTGGTTTGGATTCATTATCAAGATCCGCACGGCCCCTACACGGCGCCGGAGGAGCGCAGTGCGCGTTTTCTGTCGATCGAACGCGAGGTGCCCGGTGGCCGACGCGTTCTGCCCGTCAATCCGACGGCGAACGGTATTGGTGGAATACCGAAATATCAGTATCTCGACGGGCAACGCGAGGTCGCGTTCTACCGCGCCGGCTACGACGCGGAGGTGAGCTATATGGACGAAGAGCTCGGCCGCCTGCTCGGAGGTATCGAGGAACGCGGGTTGATGGAAGATGCGCTGATCGTATTCGCGGCGGACCACGGCGAATCGCTGGGCGAAGGCAATTACTGGTTTGCGCACGGTGATTATCTGAGCGAGGTGCTCGTGCGGGTGCCTTTTTTTCTGCGCATTCCCGGGCGTGCTCCCGAGCAGCGCGGCGATGTCGTGTCGCTGGTGGACCTCTATGGAACGATCCTGCGCCAACTCACCGGTGAGTCGGACGTGTCGGATCGGCTGGGACGCGATCTGTTGGACGACGGCGCGGCAGCCGGCGCGAGCATGCCGTATCTGGATACGCGCGGCGCGTCGATGGAGCGGCGTTACGGTATCGTCGATGGTGAATTCAAATGGATCGTCACCGAACGAGGCGATGTTTCGACCGGGAGGCTCTATCGAATCGGGCGGGATGGTGTCGCGGTCGAACTAAGGCGTCCGAAACGCGAACGGGCGATGAGTGAGCGACTCGAGATTCTGAGGCGCAGAGTCGATCGAGGCGTGACCGAAACCCGCCAGCACTTCACCGACGCGGATCGAGCGATGCTGCGCGCGCTGGGTTACACGGGTGAGTTCCCGAATGCCGAAGGGGAAATCCGGTGACACTGCGCGAATTCTGCAGGCGGATCGTCGAATCCGGAAGTCTGGAAGCGAAGCTGGCGCCGCCGGTTGGACCCTCGGGTGAGCTGCTTCTCGACGATCCCGCGGAATCTCCGCTGAGCATTGATCGACCCGCTCGCGATCACGGACTCGAAATGCACCCAGGCGCAGAACCGCTCCCGCGACCCGGCGAGTTGACTTCGCGGGATGCGCGAGCGCGTTGCCTGGCGCGATTTGCAAACCATGAGTTGATGGCCATCGAATTCTTTGCGTGGGCGTTATTGCGCTGGCCGGACCTGCCTGCCGAACTGAGACGCGGGTTCGTCGCGGTGCTCGCAGAGGAGCAGACGCACTGTCGCCTCTACATCGACCGGCTGCACGCGTTGGGATCTGCGCTCTCCAATCATCGCCTGTCGGATTATTTCTGGAAACACGCCCCGGCAATCGCGGCTTCGCCGCAAGGTCCGCGCGCGTTTCTGTGCGCGATGGGACTGACATTCGAGCAGGCCAACCTCGACTTCACGCTGATCTACCGAGACGGCTTTCGCAACGCCGGGGATGAAGAGTCGGCGCAGATCTGCCAGAGAATCCACGACGACGAAGTCGGCCACGTTCGAATGGCCGCCCGCTGGATGCGCGCACTGACGCCCGATGGACAGGGCGACATCGATGCCTACCGGGAGTCCGTGCCATTCCCGCTGGCAGCGGCGCGCGCCAAGGGCCGGCGCTTCGACGAGTCGGCAAGGCGGCGAGCGGGCCTCAGCGAGGAATTCATCGCATTCGTGCGCAGCGCTCGCTCTTCGCAGGAGAACCCCCCCGGCACGAGCGGAAGGCGCGATGAAGGATGACGTGCTGTTGATTCCCAACTTCGGCGCCGAGGAGGGCGCGGGTTGGGGAGAACCCGCCTATCGGCCTGCCGGCGAAACTGCGACGGGTTCGCAACCCCCGCGAGAGATCCTGCAGCGCGTCGCCGCGTGGCTTTGGCAGAGCCTTTTTGCGAGCGGCTCGCGCTGCCTCGGAGAATCGGAGGCCGCAGGCGACGCGTACTGGCCGAAGGGCCTCGGCGTTCGAAACCCGCACGCAATCTTTTCCTGGCTGGATGTGCACGATCACGCAGTCGCCTGGCTCAACACGCCCGCCGCGCGGCAGTTTGCGCGAGAGTCGGAATGCCGCCTGCTCGGTGCGGAGCCGGAAGTGGTTCGAAAGGTACACGACAAGGCGTTCGCTCACCGCGTTGCGGTCAGCGAGCGGATGTTGCCGGCGTGCCTCGAACCCTGCATCGCGGTGCTCGAGCCCGATTCATTGCAGAATTTGGATGGCGCGATCCGAGGAATCGAAGCGAAACTCGCGCGCTGGCCCGGTTGGACCGCGGGCCGCTTTACCCTCAAGCCGCGTTTTGGCACCAGCGGTCGAGGGCGCGTCGCGGGCAATGCGGGCCGCGTCGCCGAGGCGAGCGGCGGTTTCGCCCGTTTGGCTGAATCGGGCGGGGCAATTCTGGAACCGTGGCTCAAACGAACCTGCGATCTGAGCGCGCAGCTCTGGATCGGCTGTGATCAGCGGATCGTGCTGCTCGGGACCACCGAACTGCTCGTTGCAGGGTCGGGTCTCTACCGCGGACATCGCGGATTCGTCGACAGCAGGGGTCGCGTGACTTCGGGCAACCGTTACGACGAAGATCTGCGCGAGGCGGCGGTAGCGGTCGCCCGAGCGGCCGCAGCCGCCGGCTACCATGGGCCCTGCGGAGTCGATGCGTTCGCGTTCGAGCTGGAGCCCGATCACGTCGAACTGCGCCCAATCGTCGAATTCAATGCGCGCTTCACGCTCGGCATCATCGCGATCGGTCTGTTGCGCCGCGCGCTCGTCGAGATTCGGCACAAGCTCTCGCTTGGCCCGGGCGGATTGCGGGCGTTTCTGTTTCATCTCGATGCGCCTGTGGGCGGCTGGCCCGAACCCGCCGACGCGGAGCGCGCCCTGCTGATTCCGTTGAGCGCCGCGAATCCCGGAGCCGCCGCGCGCATCGAGCCGGGGCTCCTGCTCGCAGAGGATGCCGAGGCGCTAGACCGGGAGCTTGCGATCGGTCGGGTCCTGGGAGCCAGCGCCTCGGATCGGCTGCATTGAGCCGGTGGGCGGGTGCGGTGCGGGGATCGACAGCGAGCGCCAAATCGGTGTTGCGGGAAGCCGCGCTGAGGGAATCGACATCGAACGCCAGGCCGGTGTTGCGGGAAGCCGCGCTGAGGGAATCGACATCGAACGCCAGGCCGGTGTTGCGGGAAGCCGCGCTGAGGGAATCGACATCGAACGCCAGGCCGGTGTTGCGGGAAGCCGCGCTGAGGAAATCGACAGCGAACGCCAGGCCGGTGTCGTGGAAACCCGCGGCGAGGGATGCGGCTTCCAGGGCCTGTCCGCCGTGGTGGCGGTCCGCCGCGATTCTCGCGCCGCTCATGGGTGTGCTCTGCTGTACGCAAACCGTCGTCGAGCCCGCCGCGCAAGCGCGCGACCCGGCTGAGCTCTGGGACGAGCAGATGGCGCTGGCCACGCGATCTCACCGCCAGGGGCGAACCGAATCGGCAAGCGCGTGGTACGAAAGCGCGCTGGCGACGAGTCGCGCCTTTCCACCCGGAGATTCCCGGAGGCTGCAGACGCTCGGACAGCGCGCCGAGCTTCTCCTCAGTCAGGGGCTGTACGAAGCCGCCGAGCAGGATTACCGGGAGATCATTGCAGCGGAGCGCGCGAGACCTCGGAGAGACGCTGCCAGGCTCGCGAATGCGCTCAACGATCTCGCGGTCTTCTGTCTCGATCTCGACCGCATTCCCGAAGCCGAGAAGCTGCTCGTCGAGGCGATCGAAATCCGAACGGCGCTCTATGGTGGCGATCATCCGTACGTCGCCGCCTTGTTGCAGAACCTCGGGGACGCAGAGCGACGCGCCGGAAACGACCTCGTTGCAGAAGCGCTGTTGGTCCGGGCGCTTTCGATCTACGCGCGCTCGGGGCGCGAATTCTGGCGAAACGGATCCGTCGCCCAGAACAACCTGGCCCTGCTGCAGGCTGCGACCGGCCGCGAGCAGGAGTCTGAGACGAACCACCTCAATGCAATCCGGCTGTCGATCAAAGCGGGCGGCGAGCGAAATACCGACGTCGGCGTATTTGCTCGCGACCTCGCGACGCTATACACCCTGCAGGGTCGATTCGGAGAGGCCGACGAACTGTATCTCGGATCGATCTCGATCCTCCGCGAAGGGTTGGGCGAATCGAGCCATCAACTGAGCAAGACCTACCGCGCCTACAGCGAGATGTTGGCCGCCGCGGGCCGCAGCCAGGAGGCCGCCGAGTATCGACGGCGCGCCGATGCGACCGGGTTCTGAGTTCGCGCTGCCAGCTTGCCGCTCAACGCTTCGGCGGAGTCACCAGCGTGCTGTTGATCTCGATCTGCTCTCCATTGCGCAGGATCGTCAGATCCAGTTTGCTGCCTGGACGCAAGCTGATGAGCTGGCGTCGGAATGCGACGAAATCCGGGATCTCCTGATCGCCTACGCGGAGGATCAGGTCGTCGGCGCGAACGCCGGCTTTTGAAGCAGGGCTGGAGTCGAGTACCTCGTCGATGATCACCGCGCTCGGATTCGAGTGTCCGAGTTCGGCGGCTTCTCCAGGCGAAGCGGGGCGCGCGGCGGCTCCGAACCAGCCGCGCTCGGAGTTCCCAGAAACGAGAATCGGGATGACACGCTTGATGGTGTCGATCGGGATTGCGAAGCCGATGTTCTGTGCGTCGCTGGCGATCGCGGTATTGATGCCGACGACCTGGCCGTGAAGATTGAGGAGCGGCCCCCCGCTGCTGCCGGGATTGATCGCCGAGTCGGTCTGCAGGTAGTCGAGCAACGAGATGCGGTCTTCGGAGACGAGGCGCTCCTTGGCGCTGATCAGGCCGGACGAAACCGTGTGGTTCAGGCCGAGCGGATTGCCCACGGCCATCACGATTTCGCCGACTTCCAGCGCCCCGGAATTTCCGAGCGGCAGCACCTGCATGTCGGGCTGCGGTTCGATGCGGATCAGTGCAGAATCCGTTGCGGGATCTATGCCGACGATCCGCGCCGGGAATTCCTCCCGGTTCTTTGCGCGCACCACCCGGATATCGGTCGCATTTCGAATCACGTGGGCGTTGGTGAGGATGAAGCCGCCTTCGTTGATCAGGAATCCCGAGCCCAGGCTATAGCCCTCGTCCTCGTACAGGATCGGCATCTGGAACGGGATGAAGTCGAGCACCGGTGACACGATCGGAATTCGAAATGGCAGCAGATCGCCAGGATTGATTCCGATGCGGGCCTCCCGCTCTTCGAGAACCGTGGTATAGAGGTTGACGATTCCGTCGCTCACCGCGGCGACGATCTTTGCGTAGGTGCGGTGGTTGATCGGAATGGTTTCGTCAGAAGGCGGCGTCTGTCCTTCGATCCAGAAATCCGACAGGTCGAGGTCGGTCGGATCGACCCCGCGGAGTCGCGTGTCGAATACCGGATCGTCTTCGCTCACGAGTTGTCGCCCGGTGTCGATCTTCGCGAACGTGCAGCCCATGATGAGCGACAGCAGCGACAGGCTGACGATCACCGAAATGCACGCGTTGATCGGCTGCTGATTCAATTCGACGTTCTCCTCGATCGGGGTAAGCGCCCGATTCGCGCGCCTCGAGTGGTTCGGCGGCTCAGAGCGGTGCGAGTTCTGGATCTGAAATCTCGCGTTGAACGAGTTTCCCATTCTCGTAATGCGACGTGACATCCACCGTCCCATCGCCGTTGCGGTCCTCTTCGAGCTTGGAGAGCTGCGACGTGCCCGTGCTCGTCTCGTAGGTCTCGATTCGGTCGGGCGGTCCACTTCCCTTAGTTGCCTGCTCGACGCGCTCGACGACCTCCTTGCCGTGGGATACCCCGTAGGTCGTCCAGACGTCCATGTTTCCGTCCTGATCCCGGTCTTCTTCGGCACGAACGCGGAAGAGGTTCTGATAGCTGATCTGGCGGTCCACGATGCCGTCGTTGTTGGCATCGTGGCGTTCCTCTACGAGGATTTCGCCGCCGTAGACGTAGAACGCGTCGGCGACTCCGTCCTGATCGCGATCGATCGTGCGTTGGGTCATGCGGTTGCCCTCGTATTGCTCCCAGACGTCGGCGTTTCCATCGCCGCTGGTGTCCCGAACCCGCGCCACGAGTTCGCCGTTCGCGTAGGTGTTCCAGATGTCGAGTTTCCCATCGAAGTTCGAATCCTGCTCCAAGCGAAGCAGCAGCATCGAGCCCGGCTCGAAGAAGCGGATCTGCTCGGGGACACCGTCGCGGTCGGCATCGAGCACGCCGCGGGTGACCTGGATGGTCTTCTCGTTGTTCCAGCTTCCCGCGGCGATCGTCACCGGTTCCATCTCGAATACTGACAGTGGAAGTTCGCGATCCTGCGGCGCGTCAGGTGCCACCCGCGGGTTGGCGCGCTCGGCGGCGGACTGCGCGGTGATCAGCGGCTCGGCGGCGAGTTGCTCGGTCGGGTCCGAGTCGAGGCTTTCGATCGCCAGCTGTTGGCGACGCAGCTCTTCCTCGATCTGGGCCTCGAGCGAACGTCCGCGGCTCTCCTCACCCTCGGCCGTCCAGCGCCCCGACTCGGACGGCGCCGTTCGCGAGGATCCGGAGCCAAACGGCTCCTGTTGGCCGGTAATCGCAGTGTAGACGAGCAGTGTGCCCGCACCGTCGTCCGGTTCAGGCTCGGGGAGCCGGGTTTGACCCTCCTGCGGTTGCGCGGCCGAGGGTACCGCGACGTCCTTGGCGTTCGCGTTGACGAGATCGACCGATCCGCTGGATTCGACGGCGAGCTTGCCGGGCAGGCTCGAAGCGGGCGGTGGAGGCGTCGAGCATCCCCACGGGGCCATGAGCATACCCAAGAGCGCGCAAGTAACGGTGGACAGGCGATTCAACGGAAACGCACCTTCCCGGCCCGCGGGCCGGCCTTTGGATTCGAGGCGCAGAGGGTACCGATTCTCGGGCTCCGTGGAACCGAGGTTCCCGTTGCGAGATGCTGCGTTCCGAGCCCCGCAAAACGCTGGCTCCGGTTTCTACGCCCCGGTTTCCGAGCTCCGCGGAGCGGTCGCTCCGGTTTCGACACTCCGGCTACCCCAGACCCGTGGAACTGTGGCTCCGGTTGAGACATTCTGGTTCCCATGAGGTGTCAAAGATCGTTCGCATCTGCTCTGGCAGTGGTGTTCGCGGCCTGCGTGACGGCCTGTGCGCTGCCCCAGGCCGCGAGGCGATCCTCCGAGACCCTGAAGAAGGGTTGGGACTTCGATGCCAACGGCCTGCGCACCTTGTACACGGGTCCGGGCGCGACTTTGATGGCTGCGGGCGGCCTGGCGTTCTACTCGATGCGCCCCGCGCAAGCTGCTTCCGCGGAACCCGACGTCAAATGGTTTCACTTCTACGACGGCCCGATGCGGCCGCAGGACGAGGTCGCGATCCTCTGCCACCTCGATCGCGCGACCCACATTTCTTCGATCCGTCGGATCGAAAACCCGGTCGCTGTGGCCGCCCGCTACGAACCGTGGCACTACCCGGCTTGCATCGAGGCGATGCCCGGCGACTACGAGATCAAGGTCAGCTACTACTCGCGCGAGACCCTCGAGCGGGGCCTGTCTGCGACCACGACGACCGCCGAATCGACCACCGATAGTACGACGCAGTGGAACGCGCAAGCTGGTGCTGTGTATGTGCTCGCGGCCGCGATCGGCAAAGCTGCGCTGGCTCCGGGCAAAGGCCCCAGCTACAAGCCGCGCCGGCGCACCAAGGAACTCTGGGATACGAGTTTCAAGCTCGAAGTCAGCCACTGGAAGGCGATGATCGTGCAGCTTCCGGAAACTGCGCGACTCGATGTTCCGATCAGAGCCCATCGCGAAGCCTGGCGACGACACGAAGGCAGCCGCTGATTCCGCGGTTCGAAAGATTCGCCCACCGCTCCGGGCTGCGCGCGCGCATGGAGGATGCAACGCGACCTTGAACCACCGACGCCCCGAGATCCCCTTCAGTGACGCCCCGCGCGGAACCTGCCGCTGGTGCGGCGAGTCGATCTGGCACGAGTCTGGTGCGAAGCGCGGCACGCCCAATCGCCGCCGCCGCTGGCATCCCGCTTGTGTGGCCACTTACAACGCGACCGATCCGCGCGCGCTGCGCCAGCGCGTGCGCAGACGCGACCGCGGTGTGTGCGCGCTGTGTCGCGTGGACACCCTCCAGCTGCGCCGCGGGTTCAAGGGGCGCGGCATGTGGGCCCGGATGCGAAAGAAGGGATTCGTGCCGCGGCGTTCGCTCTGGGAACTCGATCACAAGATTCCGCTGATCGACGGCGGAACACACGATCTTTCGAATCTCCAGACGCTCTGTGTGCCGTGTCATCGGTACAAGAGCGCACTCGAGCACAGCGAGCGAGCCGCGCGAACCCGGCAGCAAGCGGGCGGCGCGCTCGCCGGTGACGGATCGGGCTAGCCGGTTGCCGAAATACCCCGGACCGAGCCCGGTGCGGAGATTCGCGCCGAGGTCAAGGCGCGAAATCGCAGCCATAGCAGCGCTACGGCGAGGCTTCGCAACGCACAACTCGGCCCGAAAACCCGCGCTGGGCGACGGGAGGAGTTTTTCAGCATCCTGTTAGGCGTCGATGGCCCGCAGGTCGAGCTTTCCGTCGATCAGCGGCGGGCACCAGTAGAAGCCACCCGTAATCGGTCGGGTGAATTGGAAGAGTCCATCGACGACGCCGTCTTCGGCGCCGGTCATGCGCAGAAGCAGGGCGTCGTACGCGTCGAGGGATCGACCAAACGCGATGAAGAGCAGACCTTCGCCGTCCTCGTCAGCCCACGGCATCGATCGGCGCACCAGGAAGGCGGGCGGCGCGAAGTCTTCCTGGGCGGTTCGTTTGACGTGCGCCGAGGGCGGCGCATCGCCGAGTTCCTCGTTGTCGCTTCTGCGGCGCCCGATCAGATCGTCGCGCTTGGCGGGCGAGAATTCTTCGAAGTTTTCGAAATCGTGTACCCACTGCTGGACTGCGACGAAACTCGAACCGGCGAGTCCCGGGCACGCGTCTGTGAGGATCCCGGCGGCGAGCGCAGCGTCGCCCGTGGGGTTCTCGGTGCCGTCCTCGTAGCCGGTCAGATCGCGGCCCCCAGCGTACACAAAGGTGTCGGTGACCTGTTCGACCTCGAAGGCGGCTTCGAGGTCACGTTCGAGCGCGCGGCCGGCGTGCACCAATTCTCCGCGGTCGCTTCCCCGCAGCCAGCACCAGAGAGCGGCCTGTGTGGCTGGGATCGAGAGACCGGACCCGCAAAGCGCCGTGAAGCCGCGCAAGCCGGGAATTTCGGACTGAAGCGCGAGGGCGAGCGGTTGGCCGATTCCGACCACGAGGTCTTCTCCGAGTCTTCGTTCGGCCAGGGCCTGGAGAGCGGCCAGCGGGTCCCCGTCCGGCAGAAGCTGGAAGCCGAGGCATCGCGCGTGCGGCGGTACGGGCGCGAGGATGCCGGGCTGGGAATTCGACATCGAGTCTCCGCCGTGCGTGTCGGGGGGGCTGCGCGAAGTCTAGCCGCGTCTGGCGCTAGTGGCTCTCTGCTGCCGGATCGGTTTCCGCTTTGAACTCTCGGCTCCGACGCGGCAGCATGCGGACCCGACAGCAATCCCAAGGAGATCTTCGTGTCCGAAAACGACATCGCCATCGCGGCCATCGACCGCTTCATCGCCGAACAATCCATCGACCGAAGCCGATCCGACTGGAAGACCCGCTTGCCTCGCCCCCCGCAGGCCGACTTCGATGCGTCGAAGCGCTATTTCTGGGACGTCGCAACCAACGTCGGCGACATCAAGATCCAGCTCATGCCCGACGTCGCGCCGATGCACGTCTCGTCCACCATCTACCTCGCGCGTCTGGGCTTCTACGACGGCGTCATCTTCCATCGCGTCATCACGGGTTTCATGGCCCAGGGCGGCGATCCGCTGGGGAGGGGAACCGGTGGGCCGGGCTACGACTACGACGGCGAGTACTCGAAGAGCGCCCGCCACGATCGCGGCGGCTTGCTCAGCATGGCCAACGCGGGCCCCGGCACCGATGGCAGCCAGTTCTTCATCACCTTCGTTGCGACACTCCACCTCGACGACAAGCACACCATCTTCGGCGAAGTGGTCGAGGGCATGGAGACCGTGCGACAACTCGAGAAGAGCGGTTCGAGCAGTGGGCGCACCAGCGACAAGCTGCTGATGTACACCACGACGATCAGCGTCGCGTAGCGGATCAGCGCGCTTCGTCGCGCGAAAACAGTGCCGCGAGAATCGTCTGATACGCGGTGATCCGGCGCTGGCTCGAACCCGTCTGCTCGAATCCCCAATCGAGGATCGCGTCTTCGATGCCGGGCAGATGCAGCGCACCCCAGGGCACGATGATCCGCTGGTAGTCGTCCAGGCCGGCCCGGATTTCACCCAGCAGGTGGGCGTTGCGGTTGTCGATCAGGTCTCGAAATGCGGCCTGGGTCGCTTCGGGTCCGAGTTCGTCGAGCGTCGCGTGGAATTCTTTGAGCGCGGGCGCGAGCCGATCGCTCCGGTACAGCCTGGCCGCCGCGCCGAGCACTGCGATCGTGTCTTCCGCAAATACCCTCGCGTCGACATCCGCGTTGCGAATGTCGGGCATCGGGACACCCGCGTCGCCCGGGGACATCGTGGCCAGCAGGGCTTCGAAGCTGGGTTGCACGGCGAGC
>Ga0326597_10011964_pt1 | contig 11455 bp, 13 predicted proteins | sample RVTome_12_FD_203789 | JGI IMG/M metagenome (GOLD analysis project Ga0326597, IMG submission 203789) | Soil microbial communities from uranium-contaminated site in the Upper Colorado River Basin, Wyoming, United States - RVT100D185 | ecosystem: Environmental > Terrestrial > Soil > Contaminated >...
CGCTTTTCCTTGAGGAATGTGTCGCCGGTGATCACGATCAGCTCGTAGTAGTCGGGCACGCCGTGATCTTCCATGGCGAAGTAGTCCCCCGCGACGCCTTCCAACTCCAGCTCCGCCAGCTCATAGTTCCAGAAGGCCCCCATCACCGCATCCACCTGCCCGGAGAGCAGGGAACTGGTGAGGTTGAAATTCACGTTGATCGTCTCGTAGTCCGTCGGCTTCAGCCCGTACTTGGCCGTGATGGCTCGCAGCAGCGCGATTTCCAGGTCTTCCACGGAATAGCCGATGCGCCGGCCCTTCAGGTCCGCCGGGGTGCGGATGCCGCTGCGCTTGAGAAAGGCCAGGGAGGCAAGCGGATGCTCCACCAGCACCCCCACCGAGCGCACGGGCAGCCCCGCGGCACGGGCGATGATCACGTTGGGCTGATAGTTGATGCCGAAGGCCGCCCGGCCGGCGGCGACCAGCTTGAGCGGGTCATTGGGGTCCGCCGGGGCGATCAGCTCGATGTCCAGCCCCTGGCGCTCCCAGTAGCCCAGGTCGCGGGCCACATACAGGGGCACATGGTCCGCGTTGGGAAACCAGTCCAGGATCAGCCGGTAGCGCTCCGCCGCCTGGGCCGGCGCCCCCCACAGGGGCAGCATGAGCAGCAGGGCGAGCAGGAGCGATGCGCCGCGGCACCGCAGGCCCGGCGTCAGGTTTGGTTGCAATGCAGTCCTCAGGTTCATGCCGTATCCATTGGAGAATTGAGAGGCTCGTCTATCGACGCTCAGGCGCCCGCGCCGGTGTCGTCCCGGGACAGGTGTTGCCAGGGCAGCAGCATGCGTTCCAGCAGCACGACGAGCCCCAGCAGGCCCAGCCCGATGGGCGTGAGGCAGGCAATGGCGCCGAACACCTCCGCCACCCGCAGTTGGGCGTTGGCCGACAGCATCAGGTAGCCCAATCCCGCGCCCGCCCCCACCCACTCGCCGATCACGGCGCCGATGGTGGAATAGATGGCGCTCAGCTTGAGCCCGGAGAACAGGGCCGGCAGCGCGGCGGGAAAACGCAGCTTCCACAGCAGTTGCAGGGGCGTGGCGCCCATGGTCTGAAACAGGCGAATCTGGTCGCTGTCCGTGCGCTTGAGCCCATCGAGCACCGACACCGTGATGGGGAAGAAGATGATGATGGCGGCCATGATCACCTTGGAGAGGTAGCCATAGCCGAACCACACCACCAGCAAGGGCGCCAGGGCGAACACGGGCACATTCTGCGACACCACCAGCAGCGGATACAGCGCCCGCTCCAGGGGCTGGAACAAGAACATCACCAGGCCCAGGGCCAGCCCCCCCGCAATGCCCAGCATGGCCCCCGCCCCCACCTCGGACAGGGTCACAGCCGTGTGCCGCAGGAACACGGGCCACTTTTCCACCAGGGTTTGTGCCACGAGCGAAGGCGCGGGCAGGATGTAGTGGGGAATCTCGAAGCCCGCCACCACGGCTTCCCAGGTGGCCAGCACCACGGCCAGCAGCAGCACCGGATAGGCCCAGCGCTGCCATTCCACACGCCGCCGCGCGGAAAAGGGCAGCGGCCCACTGTCGGACGCCGGGTGCGCCGGCGGTGGGGGCCGGGTGCCCATGGCAAGGCCCTGCTTCCTGGATTCAGGCTTCATACCAGGGCTCCTCGTCCGGGGCATTGCGTAGTTCAGGGGCACCGAGCAGCATGGCCAGAATGCGCTCCTTGAGCTCCAGCACCTCGCCGGCCACGCGCCGCTGGTCATGGGGCCAGGGCAGCACGTATTCGCCGCTGATGCGGCCCGGGCGGGAGGAGATGAGCACGATACGCGTGGCGAGCCGCAGGGCCTCCTCCACGTCATGGGTCACCAGCACGATGGTCAGCCCCAGCTCGCGCCACACCCCCAGCAGCAACTGCTGGAGCCGCGTGCGGGTGAGGGCGTCCAAGGCACCGAAGGGCTCGTCGAGCAGCAGATACTGCCGCCCGCAGAGCAGGGTGCGAATCAGCGCGGCGCGCTGCCGCATACCCCCGGAGAGCTGTGTGGGGTATGCATTGGCAAAGCCCTGCAACTGAAAGGAGGCCAGCAGCTCGCGGGCCCGCGGCGCCTGTTGCCGCCGCACCTCCCGCGATTGCAGTTCCGGCCCGAGCAGGATGTTGTCCCATAGGGTGCGCCAGGGGAGCAGCAGGTCCTTCTGCTGCATGTAGGCCACCGGCGGTCGCCCATCCGCCGGCTGACCCCGCACATGCAGCCAGCCCGCGTCGGGCGTCTCCAGCCCCGCCATCACATTGAGCAGGGTGGATTTGCCGCTGCCCGAGGGCCCCAGCACGCAGAGGAATTCGCCCTCGGCCACGGCCAGCGTCACATCGCGCAATACGGCGTAGCGGCCGGCGCCGGACGCGAAGTCCTTGCTCAGCTTTTCGACGCGAATGGCGTCAGGCACGGGAATTCTCCGGGGTTTGGACAACCCACTGACCGGGTGTGAGGGGCCCCGCGGAGAGAGAAGCGTACGATGGGGTAATTCGATGGGTGGTGCGTCGCCACGCTTCCTCCGCCGGCATTATCCGGATCAGGTTCAACGGGTCTGCGAAAGCGCTTCGCATCTCAGCCGGCCATGCCAGCACCCCGGGGCTTGTCTGATTGTGCTGCCAGCTTACCACGGCGTCCCGTCGCACCTCAAGACGCCTCCCGCCATTGGCCTTGCCTGCGTGTCGGGCTATGATGCCCCCACGAGCGCAGCCGGTTCGGCAGGGCGGCTCAACGGCTGGGTGTTCCAACGGCGGGGCGTCCCTACGGCAGGACGGCAGGGCGTCCCTACGGCAGGGCGTCCCTACGGCAGGGCTGTCAGACAGCTGGGCGCACAAACGGCTGGGTGTTCCAACGGCGGGGCGGTCAAACGGGCAAGCACCCTAATGGCATTGCAACTCAACGGCATTGCACGTTAACGGCATCGCACCTCAACGGCATCGCACCTCAACGAAATAGCGCCGCGACGGCAACCGGGAATCCAAGGCGGGACTGGGCAGCATGGAACGGGACAAGACGCGCCGGGTGTTGGTCGTGGAGGACAATCCGGCCCTGCGCAAGGTGCTGGTCAACATCGTCAAGAAGCTGGGCTACCAGGACATCCTGGAGGCCGACGACGGTCTGCCCGCCTGGCGCCATGTGGAGCAGGGAGGCGTGGGGCTGGTGCTGGCCGACTGGAGCATGCCGGGCATGAGCGGGCTGGAGCTGCTCAACAAGATCCGCGCCGCCGACGCTCCCACCTGCGACATCCCCTTCGTGATGATCACGGCCCTGGACTCCAAGGATTCCATCGTGACCGCCGGTGCCGCCGGCGTGGATGCCTACATCATCAAGCCCTTCAGCGTGGGCACCATCAGCGAAAAGATCGACGAGGCCCTCAGCAAGCGGGAGTCGGCGTGAGCGGCAGTGGCCACGCGGGCGACCGTCAAACCTGGACACCCTTGGCCCTGTTGCAATGGTGCGAGGGCTTCTTCCGCGAGAAGGGCATCGACACCCCCAAGCTGGATGCGGAGCGCCTGCTGGCCCATACCCTGGGCTGCCGACGCATCGATCTGTACCTGGCCTTCGACCGTCCCCTGGCACCCGCCGAGCTGGACACCTTCCGCGATTTGGTGCGCCGCCGGGCTGGGCGGGAGCCCGTGGCCTATCTGACGGGTGAGGCCGGCTTCTGGACGCTGGAGCTGGCCGTCGGACCGGGCTGCCTGGTGCCGCGGCCGGACACCGAAACCCTCGTCGAAGGCGCCCTGGCCGCCGTGGACATACTGCGAGAGGATGCGCCGACGAGACCGCTGCGGCTGATGGAACTGGGCACGGGCAGCGGGGCCATTCCCCTGGCCCTGTGCGCCGAGCGCACGGGACTGGACATCGTGGCCACCGATGCCTCGCCCCACGCGCTGGGCTATGCGCGGGCCAACCGGGAGCGCCATGCGACCCTGCTGGCGCCCCGCCAGAACCGGCTGACGCTGGTCTGCTGCCGGGACTTCGCTGCGCTGGCGCCGGCCCTGCGCGCCGACCTGATTGTCTCCAATCCGCCCTACATCCCCACCGCGGACATCGCGGGCCTGGCGCCGGAAGTGAGCCGCGCGGAGCCGCGCGCGGCCCTGGACGGCGGACCCGACGGGCTGGCCGTCTACCGGCGGCTGCTGGCCCTGGCGCCAAGACGGCTGGTTGCCGGCGGGCACATGCTGCTGGAGACGGGAGCGGAGCAGGCGCCCGCCTTGCTGGTGCTGCTGGGGGAAATACCGGACCTGACGTTGGTGGACTATCGGCGCGACCTGGCCGGACGCCCGCGGGTGCTGCATGTGCGTCGCGACCCGTCGGAGACGGAGACTACTTGACCTCGGCATCCTGAAAGATGCGGCTGCCGACGGCCTTGCGCTGGCCCAGGTACTTGCCCTTGTAGGGCGAGCCGGCGGGCTGATCCATGCGGGCAAAGACGAGTTGGCAGATGCGACGGCCGGTCTGCAAGCGGATCGGCTGCCGGTTGGCATTGAACAATTCCAGGGTCAGATCGCCCTCGAACCCCGGGTCGACCCACCCCGCATTCTGCACGAACAGCCCGATGCGCCCCACGGAACTGCGGCCCTCCACGAAGGCCGTCACGTTGTTGGGCAGCTTGATGTATTCCTGGGTGGTGGCCAGCAGAAAGGACAGGGGCGGAATGACGATCTCGTCGAGCTCCACCTCGATGTACTTCACCGGGCTGTCCAGTTGGATCGCATCGGTCTGGTCCTCATCCACCTTCAGGTAGTGACGCCCCAGGCGCAGGTCGATCGAAGCAGGTTGCAGCAGGTAGTCTTCATAGGGGCTCACAGTCAGCTCGCCGCTGTCCATCATGGACTTCAACGTCACATCCGAAAGAATCATGCGGGTCCACCGGGGACAGGGGTCAGCGGCAAGTGCCCTGACGCACCAGGGCTCGGCACCGCGAGGCACACCTCAGCCGATATGCAGGCGTTCCTCTTCGTCTTCCTGAGAGGATTTGCAGGAGATGCACAGGGTTGTGACGGGCCGCGCATCCAGGCGCTTTTCGCCGATGGGCCCCTCGCAGACTTCGCATACGCCAAAGGTGCCGTCCTCGATACGCTCCAGCGCCTCCTCGATCTTGGAGCGCAGCTTGCGCTCCCGGTCGCGGATGCGCAACGTCAGGTTCCGGTCGGATTCCAGGGACGCCCTGTCCGTGGGGTCCGGAAACGCCGTGGCATCGTCGCGCATCCCGCTGACGGTGCCGACAGCCCCATCTTCGAGATTGTCCAGCATCTCGGTGAGGCGCTTGTGAAATTTTTCGATCTGTTCCTTGTTCATCGTCTCGCTCGGCATCCTGCACTGAAACGAAATGCGGCAATGCAACGCCCGTCAAAAGACTATTTTTATCACGCGCCCGGCGGGATGTCACACCGTGCATCAGGACTGCTGCACCGCCCAGGCAGCCGCATGCCGGGCCAATCCGGCGGCCATGCGGCGTCTAGTGACGAATCTCGAACGCGCCCGCGGGCACGCTGCCGTCATCGGGCATGGTGCGCACGCGCACGTCCCGCACGTGGGACGCCGGCGGCCCTTCCCGCAACGCGGCCAGAAAAGCTTCCATCAGCCGGGGAGGCAGCCGCGCCATCACGCGCACGTCGCCGTTGGGCTCGTTGCGCACCCAGCCTGCAATGCCCATGCGCCGCGCGGTGCCCTCGACGAAAAAGCGGTAGCCCACGCCCTGCACACGGCCCTTCACGGTGATGTCGGAGACGGTCGTCATGGTGTCGAAGATCAACGGCTGCGCACTGCATCCCGCATGGATGACACTCAGCGGCTCTGACCCGCCGGCACACGGCGCCAGCGGTATACCGCGATATAGGCCCCCACGAGCACCACCGCACCCAGGGCCAACCAGCGGGAATACTCCTTGGTCGTTTCCGTGAGCAGCACCGGATCGCCCCCAAACCAGTAGCCGAGCAGCGCGAGCAGCGTCACCCACAGCCCGGCGCCGAGCCCGGTCAGCAGGCAGAAGGTGAACAGGTTCATGCGCGCCAGACCGGCGGGCAGGGAGACGATCTGCCGGATGCCGGGAATCAGCCTGGCGGTAAACGTCGTGATCTCCCCATGCCGATAGAACATGTCCTCCGCCTTCAGGTAGGCATCCAGGGAGATGCGCACATAGCTGCCCACCCGCCCGATCAGCCGCAGCAGCACCGGACGGCCCAGGTAGCGGGCCAGAAAATAGTTGAGCAGGGCACCAGCCAGGGAACCCAACACCCCGGCGAGAATCACCCCCGTCAGCGACCAGTCGGGGAGGCGACGCGCCAGATCGCCGGCCGGCGGCATGACGATCTCGGAGGGAAAGGGCACGAAGCTGGATTCGATCGCCATCAGCGCGAAGATGCCCAGATAGCCCATCCGATGGATCAGGTTATCGGCCAGCCAGCGGTTGGCCAGCACGAGCAGATGCATGACATCCAGTTGCACCAGCAGATACACCCCTACCCCAACCCCCGCGAGCAGCAAGGCGAGCAGCAACAGAGCCAGCCATCCGCGCGGTGAACGCATCCATGCCATGTCCTTGGGTCCTTCAGAAATGCCACCTGCCGGCGCCGTCAGGTGCGATTGATGGTCTGAGCGCCTGCCGCGCCGGTGATGCTGTAAATGTATCATCCGGCGGCGGAACAGGCCAAGAGCAAGGGCCGCGCCGGGCTAGTCGTCATCATCGTCGTCGTGGCTATCGCCCCTTTTGCCGCCATTGTCGCTGGACAGGCCGACGGCGGCAGCACCGGCGGTCTGGGCGCCGGCGATCTCCGTGTGGCGGATCTTGCCGCCCAGGTTGGCGGTATAGCCCACCGCACCCAGCCCCACCACACCCGCGATCAACAGCACCACCAGCAGCGGCCGGGCCAGGCGGCCGGCGGCCAGGGCGGGCACCAGCAACAGCAGCGCGGTGACGCCCGTGACCATGGTGCTGGTCAGCGCAAAGCCGGCGGCATCCTCATGGCGATCGATGGCCGCCTCCATGACGCCGGAGAGCCGTTCCACCATCTCCTCCGCACCCTCACCGGAGAGATCGGCGGCCAATGCAAACAGCCCCGACACGACGAAGCCCAACAGAGCCAGGCGCCGGATGTCCGGATTGGGCCGCCAGGCATGATAGCCGAGCAGGACGAACGAAACGATCAACCCAATCAAGGGAATATGGGTCACGATGATGTGAACATGTGCTGCATTCATTGGCGCTCCAGCGATTCCAGGATGCACCGCCCGTTCGCATCGCATGGCTCATGCCGAGTCACTCGGCTGATCCAATCGGCGATGCCCTCTGTCCAATCCGCATCGGCACGGGCCGACGGCCATCCCTCAACCTTGGCGGCGCGTATGGGGGATGTCATGATGTCAGCGTGCGGTTGACTCGCCCCTGCCGCCATCGGCCAGCGGGCCTATGGCGGCATCATCAATACATTCAACCATTTACAAATCGTCCATGGGCACTTTGGCCGATGGGCTGAAACGGACGGAAGTGGATCGTCGTGAGCAGATTCGGGCCAGCCTGGTCTTGCTGGCCATCGTGACCGTCACCGGCATCGATCTGTGGCTTGACCGCAGCGCCGGCAGCTCGCCCCAGCACATGATCGCCGAGGGCGCCATCGCCGCCACCGCGCTGGTGGGCCTGGCCCTGATCTGGGTGCACACCATCGTCACACTGCGCAGCCAGATTCAGCGTTCCCAGCTCGACCTGCAACACACGCGCGAGGAAGCCGCCCGCTGGCATGAGCGGACCGCCGGCCTGCTGGCCGGGCTGAGCGCGGCCATCGACGAGCAGCTGGAACAATGGGCGCTCACCCAGTCGGAAAAGGAGGTGGCCCTGCTGCTGCTCAAGGGCCTGAGCATCAAGGAAATCGCTGCGGTACGCGACGTGGCGGAGAAGACCGTGCGCCATCAGGCGCTGGCCGTCTATCGCAAGAGCGGCCTGGGCGGACGGGCCGAGCTGGCTGCGTTCTTCCTGGAGGACCTGCTGCTACCCATCAGCCAGCGCGAGGCGAAGCCTTCGGCCTGAGGCGCGGGTGACGACCAGCGCCGCGGGAGACATCAGTCCAACCGGGCGGCTGCCGCCTCCGTGGCCTTGCGCCGATCGGCAAGGAAGCCCGCCATCTTCTCCCGTAGCGCCGCGACGATCTTCGGCGCGGCCCGCTCCGGCGAGCCGGCGTCATGGGGCGGCGCGGGATCGTATTCCATCAGAAGCTGAATCCCCTGAGCCGTCTCGGCCCCGAACAGCGCGTCCACCACGTACAGGGCAAAGTCGATGCCGGAGGTGACCCCGCCGCCGGTGATGTAACGGCCGTCCTGCACCACGCGCTGCGACACCGGCACGGCCCCGAGCAGGGAGAGCTGGTCGATGGACGACCAGTGGCAGGTGGCCTTCACCCCGCGCAGCAGCCCGGCGGCGCCCAGCACGAGCGATCCCGTACACACCGCCGTGACATACTGGGCACCGGCGGCCTGCTTGCGCAGGAAGTCGAGCACCTCGCGGTCATCCATCAACGCCACCTGCCCCGGCCCCCCGGGAACACAGAGAATGTCGAACTGCGGCGCATCGGCGAGCGTGCCACTGGGCAGCAATTGAAGGCCCGTGTCCGCCGTGACCGGCTCCCGGGTCTTCCACACCAGATGCACCTGCACGTTCGGCGCGCGGCTGAAGACCTCCCAGGGTCCCGTGAGATCGAGCTGCGTGAGCTGGGGAAAGAGCAGAAAGCCCACCTGCATGGGCTGGTCGGTTGCTGTCATGCGGCTCCTTGGCTGCGGCCCCTCCCACACGGGGAAAGGGGCCATGATGGGTGATGCCCGTGGCGTCCTGCCAGAGCGCGGGGAGGCGCCGCCGGGCCTACGCGGCCAGGCGCGTCCGCAGGAACTCCACCGTGCGCTGCCAGGCCAGCTTGGCGGCGGCCTCGTCGTAGCGCCCGGCCGCCGTGTCATTGTGAAACGCGTGGTTCACCCCCGCGTAGGTGTGAATGCGGTAGTCCACCCCCGCGGCCTTGAGCGCTGCCTCGTAGGCCGGAACCCCGGCATTGATGCGGGCATCGAGCCCCGCATAGTGCAGCAATAGCGGGGCCTTGATGCGTGCCGCTTCCGCGGCGGTCGGAGAGGCGCCATAGAACACCACGGCCGCATGCAGCGCGCTGTCGTGAACGGCGAGCTGATTGGACATGCCGCCGCCCCAACAGAAGCCCACACACCCCACCTTGCCCGTGCCGTCCTGATGGTCGCGCAGGAAGCGCGCTGCCGCCAGATAGTTCTGCAGCGTGCGCTCTCCGTCAAGTTCGTAGATCAGGTTGCGCGCCTGATCCGGGTCGTCCGGCGTCCCGCCCAGGTGGGTCAGCGCATCGGGCGCCAGGGCCAGAAATCCCGCCACGGCCAGGCGCCGCGCCACATCCTCGATGTGGGCATTGAGCCCCCGATTTTCATGAATCACCACGACGCCGGGATGCCGCCCGCCGGCGGCGGGCCGGGCCAGATAGGCCTGCATCTCCACTCCGGCCCCGGGATAACCAGTGCGTCCCACGGCGATACGCGCGTCGCCCGGCGCCACGGTCTGGGCCAGGGCCCCATTGGGTCGCAGCAGCGTCAACAGCGTTTCCGCTGCCGCCACGCTGCCCACGAGCGCTGCGACGCGCTTGATGAAGTCCCGCCGTGGCATGGCCGTGTGGGTGAACTCGTCATAGAGCGTGATCACACGTTGATCGATCCTTGGTTCCCTATGCTTTGATGCCATGCATTGCCTCCCCTGTGTGAAGTCTGATTGGACGCAAGTTCCAACTGAGTGCCATCTCCCAAGGTGCCGGCAATCGCGCCACGGGTCCTGCCGGCATCACGCCCTCCCCCGGCCAACCGGTCACGGGTCACTTCAGATAATAGGCCACGGCATCGTTGCCCACCGCCAAGGAGAGGGACTGGCCACCCCGGTAGGCGATTTGCACCTGAATGCCATCCCGCAGCGCGGGACCCAGCTCTGCCGGAACGAGTGCCTGCACCGCATGGAGCATGTCCGTGGGCGTGTTCAGCCGCGCAGCCGCCAGCCGCCGCAGACCCACGGGCGATATGCCGATGCGCCCCACGCGGCCATTGCCGTCCACCAGCAGCACACCCTGGCCACCCCGCATGGGGCAGATATACTGCTCCTCCAGGGGCTGGGGCGCGGACCCGGCAGCCCCCGGCACGCTGGCCATGCGCAGCAGCATCAGCCACTGACCCGGCGCATGCACCCCGGGCACGCAGTCCGCGCGCTGCCGGGGAGGCTGCAATGGGGCCAGGGCCGAGAAGTCGTCCACCACCACCAGGCTTTGCGCCACGTCGAGCATGAGCAGCCGGGGCAACACAGGCGCCGGCGCGTCAGTGCCATGGGCCGCCATGCCGGCCAGACCCTCCTCGGTCAGCTGAATCGCCGGGGCCTGGTCCTCGTCGATGCGCAGCAGCCACGGGGCCTCGCCCGCCGGGCCGCAGCCAGCCTGGCCAGACGCCGCATCCGCCCCGGCAGGCCAGACGCGCAGCCGTACATCCAGCTCACCGGCCAGCAACGCGCAGGCGCCGGAAAGACCCCCCGCCTGCCGTAAGTCGAACAAATCAGGCGTCTCGGCGACAGCCGCCGCCGCGAAGCCGCACAGCAACATCCCGACGGTTGGCCCCATGAGGAACCGTCGCCACATCCGTCCCATGCCGTCCAATCCGTGCCCCATGCCCCTCGTTCGGCGCAACTGCGCCGCCTCCTCAAATTTACAGTGCCAGCACCCTATGACATCATGTTGTCCGCTGGCTGAATCCTCCCCAGTCTGCGGGCTTGTGCCGCACCAGCCCTTGCGGCCTGGACGCCAGACCTGCGCAAACCCCGCACCGCTCCCCCGTCACCATGCCCAAGCTTACGCCCCGGCTGTTCTGGTTGGGCTACCTGCTCGCCCTGCTGACACTGCTGGGTCTGATGTCCGTGCAGATCAACAGCGACTGGCACCTCCTGCACGAAGACAACGGGATGCACTACTCCATCTTCGCCTACAGCCACCTGATGGAGGGGCCGGCGGCGACGGGCTTTCACAATGCCTACCGGGACCCGGCCACCGGCGCCATCGTGCAGCGCTATCTGAACCACCCTCCCCTGCTGGGGCTGTCCCTGGCGGGCGCCTTTGCCCTGGTGGGCAGCGGGGACTTCTGGGTAGCCCGCAGCCTGGCCATACTCTACCACATGGTGGTCTTTTTCAGCGCATCCTGGCTGGCCTGGCGCCTGTTCGACCGACGCCCGTCCGCGCCCCTGCTTGCCGCCTGGCTGTTCGTGCTGATGCCCATGTCATTCTACTTCGGCAAGGTGGTGGTGTATCCGCCGATCACCCTGTGCTTCGTCAGCCTGGGCCTCATCTGCCACATGCTGGCCCTGGAGCGGCTGCTGGGGGATCGCCCTGCCTGGGGGTGGCTCGCCGCCTC
>Ga0326597_10011965_pt1 | contig 11454 bp, 11 predicted proteins | sample RVTome_12_FD_203789 | JGI IMG/M metagenome (GOLD analysis project Ga0326597, IMG submission 203789) | Soil microbial communities from uranium-contaminated site in the Upper Colorado River Basin, Wyoming, United States - RVT100D185 | ecosystem: Environmental > Terrestrial > Soil > Contaminated >...
TTTGGAACGACCTCGAGAAGCTGGGTGTGCCCGGCGTGAAAGGGGTTTATTGTTTTCCCGCTGGCGCCGGCGGGTTCGGCATCACCGCCGTGTCCATCGAGCAGCGCTATCCCGGCCATGCTGCGCAAGTCGCCGCGTTGGCGGCACAGTGTCCCGGCGGAGCCTATTACGCAAAAATGATCGTGGTGGTGGATGACGACGTCGATCCCACCGACATCCATCAGGTCATTTGGGCCATCGCCACTCGCTGCAGCCCGGAAAAGGACGTTGACATCCTCCGGAATACCTGGTCTACCTGGCTCGATCCCACCAAGAATCCGCCGGAAGATCGGCCCTACGGCTCGAAGATGCTCATCAATGCTTGCAAAGAACACAAGTTCTTGAAAGTGTTCTCGAAGCGCAACCGCATACGGCGCGAAGTCTATGACAGGTTGGCAGCGCGATGGAAGGAGTTCGGCCTGGACGGTCAGCCGCCCAAGCTGCTGACCTTTGAAGAGGGCACCAGCACCGGTTCGGTTCCGTTCAAACCCGAGCCGGAGATGGAAGCAGAGCCCGGTTTGGTGCAAATGTAGAGGCTGGCGATAGTGGCTGGAGCTTTTCCAGTCTCTGACAGCGTTTCTTCTGTTGATGGGGGCTTGCGATAACCAGGATTGGGTATCTCGGGCCCCCATTATTTCGATGGGTCCAAAGACACTCAGCTTATGGCCGCCAGGAGTAGTACCCGCGGCACCCGACGGGGAATTTCCACCGGAGGTGGACTGATGAATTCCTGAACGATTCGACGGGCGGGAAGAATCAGAAAACATTTGCACGGAACGCGCGAATCTGATCTAATCGCGCGGTAATTCGACGGCCTCGAACCAGACCCCTTTTGAGCCGTCCGGCTGAGTGAGCGCCCAATGAGCTGGAAAGACCTATACCAACTAACCTCAAAAATGAGTGAGGCGGAAGTCCGCTTCGAAAAAAGGAAGCGGCTGCTGGGAATGTTTGTGGGGCCGCTGTTTTTCATCGTGGCCTGGTTCATGCCCCCGCTGCCGCATGTAAGCGCCATCGGAATGCGCTCGCTCGGTATCGCCGGCCTGGCGGTGATCTGGTGGATCACCGAAGCCGTCCCTATTCCGGTAACCTCCATCCTAATACTGCCGTTGACCGTGGTGTGCGACATCTTTCCGTACCAACGGGCATTTGGCTATTGGGCCCACTGGACCAACCTGTTCCTGATCGGGGCCTTCATCATCGGCGCCACGATGGAGATACATGGGCTGACCCGGCGCGTGAGTCTTTCTCTGGTTTCCTCCCGGCTGGTGGGTGGAAATCCCTGGCGCTTGCTCGTCTTTTTCCTGCTCTCCAACATCGTCACCGGGGCGTTCACATCCAACACCGTGGATGCAGTTCTGTACATGTCGATCGGGATCGGTCTGCTGAAAACTTTGGAAATCGCGCCGGGAAGCGGATTCGGCTCGGCCATGTTTCTGGGTATCGCCTGGGCCACCAACATCGGCGGAAAACTGACTCCCAGCGGATCGGTGCCTAACATGGTTGCGATCGCGCTGGCGAACTCCTCCGGCTTTCACATCGGATATTTGCAGTGGTTTATGGCGAATATCACATTCACTGCGTTGCAGACCTGCGCGATGCTCCTGATCCTGCGCTCCTTCTTGACCAAGAAAGACAGAGAATTCCGGGTACCGACCGAGCGGGTCCGGGAGGAGCTGAAGAAACTAGGTCCGTTCAGCCGCGGGGAGATGATTTCCTGCGCAGCGATCGGCACGGCGCTGTTGCTGTGGACGATGCCCGACATTCTCCCCACCGTGCTCGGCCGCGCTCATCCCGTTACGCTGTGGGTCGCGGGCCATCTGAACTGGGGAGTCGTGGCGCTCCTGGTCGCCTGCACCTTGTTTGTTACCCCCATCGACTGGGCTTCGCGACGCTTCGCCATGACCTGGGACGATGCGGTCAGCAATATCGAGTGGGGAACCCTGGCACTCGTTGCAGGCTCATTGGCGGTGGGCGATCTGATCGCAGACAAGGACGTGGGGCTCGGGGAATTGCTCAGCGCCGGAATCTCCACGATTGCTGGTTCCAAACCCCCAGAATACCTTCTCATCCTGGGCATCATCATGGTGACAACGGTGCTGGCCCAAGTAACCTCTGGTGTTGCGATTGTCAGCGCGATGGGGCCGATTGTGCTGGTCACGGCACCGGCACTGGGGCTGAATCCCGTCGCGATGCTGGTCACTCTTTCGCTGGCGGCCAATATGGGTTACACGCTGCCCAGTTCCACTCCACCGAATGCCATTGTATTTGCCAGCGGATATGTGCGCATCGTTCCCATGTTCGTGCGAGGCTCCATCCTGGCCTCGGTGGGGATCGTGCTGTTGTCCTTGACGGGTTACAGTATAGCGAACTGGGTGTTCCCCTGGCCGGTGATGACTGGCCCGTGACGACTGGTCCATGAAGACTGGCCCGGGACTTTGAGGCGTGGGGCCGTAACAGCGCTTTACTTCATATATCCGTTTTCCTTGTAATACTTCTCCGCTCCGGGGTGCAACGGAACCCCAACGTTCTTCCACATGATTTCCGGTCTCAGCGGCAGGTCCATGCCGCGTTCTCGCTCGCTCACGCTAGTGTAAAAAACCTCCACATCCTTGCGGTTTTCCACCGCCACTTGGGCGGTTAGAGAGGCGAGATCGTCCGGCAGTTGGGTGGTAGTGATTAGCACCCAATCGGAAAAATCCACTACCGGAGTATCGCGTTCGGGAACGTTCGGAGCATAGAGGCCTTTGCGAATGACATTGCGCTGGAACCCGAACTGCTGTTGCATCTGATTCAGCACTTCTTCGCTGACCGGGAGAAATTGCACGGGAAATTTTGCGACCAGTGCATAAAAGGATTTCCAGGCTTCGTGGCAGGCCATGTCGGCTTCCCCATCAAGCACTTTTTGGACCGCGACTCCCGAGGTTCTGGCTTCGAGAAATTTTCCGCCCCAGGCTTCAATATCCTTGACGGAAATGCCATAAGCCTGAAGCAGTTGTTCGGCGAGAAAGCCCACGCCGTCGTTCTGGCCAATGGGGCCCGTGGCGATGCGCAGAGCAGGTTTCTTGGCTTTGATATCCTCGAAACTGCTGATTCCCATTTTCGACAGCACTGCGCAACCCAGCCAGTCGTTCTGGGGATAGACGGCAACTCCCCTCAGGTTCGGATATGGCTTGTTGAAGTAACCCTTCCCCTCCATCGCCATCTGTGCCACCACGGGAGGGGTGACCATCGCGAAATCAACTTCCCCTTCTCCCAGGGCTATCAGTCCATCGTAATAGGCGTGTCCACGAGCCCCAAAGACAGCCCAGATGAACCCGGGGCCGATGCGCTGGTACAATCCTTCGCCCAGAGTCCGGGTGATGAGAGACAGATTGGCGGCGGAGCCGTCAAAGCTGACACGGCGCTTGGCATTGCGCCAGAATCCAGGCATCTGGTCTTTCGATGACGCCGCGGTCTGGGCGGCAGGAGGTGTCGGAGCAGGCGCTGAGCAACTCGCCAAGGCCAATCCGCAAACGACGATCAGAGTCAGAAGATACCCGCGCCCGGTATCCGAGCGGCGACAGTGCGATTTGAGTTTTTCAGAAAAATAGTGGATTTGCATGAGGATCACTTCCTTTCGAAAGGTGCGGAACGAAGACGGAATCAGACGAGGTATGGGCCGGCTCCAAGGCCAGCGGCCGGATGGGTCTCGCTCCCTCCGAAGCCGCCAGCCAAGAAGTTACGGCAGGGCTAAAACATCTCTGGAAAATAGAACGACAGCACGGCATTGAGCCGCTTGTCGCTCGCGATGATGGTTTTGTTTTTGGGATCCAGTGTGACGCCGCGGGGCTGCTGGAACACGCCCTTGGGACCTCCGACCTTCCAGCGCGGAGAGACATCTCCATTGTCATTGATGCTCCAGATGCCGATGAACGCCAGATCCGAAGCCAATCCCTCGCCTCCCCGCACGGTGGCCACGATCCACCCTTTGGGACTGTACACAGTAAATGGCCCTCCGATGCTGCGCAGTTCACTCTTCGGACCTCCAATCACAGCCTTTGGCTTGACATTGCCATTATCGGTGCGATTGAAGATTCGGAAACGCGAGCCGCCTTGCCCTCCGCCTGAAACAACCAGCAGATTGTGGACTGTATCTACCGCAACCGCACTGGCGCCCAGTTGCGTGTCGGGTCCTTTGAGAATTCGGATGGGCGCCACATCTCCGTTTCCATCTCTGGGAAACACCAGGACGGAGTTTCTCTGCGGAACGAAAATTTCGTTATGGACCGGGTCCGTCGCCAGCCGCTCCGGGTCTACCAGTTGTGTCTTGGGGCCCTGAATGATGCGCATCGGGGCCTCTTCGCCGTCGGCGCCTCCCCGGAATGTGAGGATGGCCTGAGGGAGCGGGACCGGAACCGAAAATTCATCATGAATCTCGTCATAGGCGATGGCGTGCATGGTACGCCCGAGCAGGGTCTTCTGGCCCTCAATCTTCCGCGTTGCCTGCGCGGCTCCATCCGCCAGCCTGGCGAATGTCGCAATCTGCGGGTGGGCCACTCAGTTGGGAACCAGGATCTCTTCCCGTTTGGTGTCATAGGCGATGGGGTGGGGATTGCCGATGCCCAGGGCAGGCTCGTCCATGGGTCCGCTGCGAATCATCCGCAGCGGAGCCGTGTCACCGGAAGCATCCATCTTGTATACCGTAGCGCTGTGGTTGCCGAAGTTGGCGGCCCACACTTCGCCGTTCTTCTGGTCCAGCCATACCCCGGTCGGATTACTCAGATTCGTTTTCGGTCCTTTGAGAACACGCTTCGGAGCCGCATCGCCGCTGGCGTCGACATCGAATACCAAAATCGAGTCGCCCATGTCGTTGGCCACATACAGTTCGCCGCGTTCCACGTCCACAGCCAGGCCGGTTGGCCAATTCATCTGGGTCTTGGGGCCTTCGATAACCCGCAGGGGAGCCACGTCTCCGCTGGCCTTCAGAGGATAGACGGTAATTGCCGGGGGCAAGTGCCGGCCGGAGCCAGGTACTTCCTCGCCGATGGGCCAGTTGGGCTTGTCGTCGGTTCCTCCCTCCGCATAGGTAATCGCTTTGCGTCCGCCGCGTTTTACCTCGTGCCGGCCGCCATGATTGGTAACAAACATCAACTGGTTTTTGGTGTCGAGTGCCAGTCCGTGCGGATCCGCCAGCCGCGTGTTATCTCCTTGCAAGCGGCGGATCGGGCCTTCCTGTCCCTTCGCCATCTTGTGATAGACGACGACGGCGGCATCGTGCTGGACCGTCAGAAACATTTCCTGGGCCTGCTCATCCACGCCGATTCCGAAGGTTCCGTGCGGGGTGTGCAGCTCGCGGCTGGGCGGCACGTTACCTTTCGCCTGGCGGGAGAAAATCACCAGCGTATCCACCGTGTCGTTATTCACCGCGTAGATATCGCCGCTCGCCGGATCGATGTACAAGCCGCACTGGAACTCAATCTTGGTGTTCAAGCCACCGATGATCCGCTTCGGTTCCGTCATCTTCGCTGTCGGCGGGGTATTTGCCAGACGGTCGTAAACCAGAATCTGGAAGAGGTTTTCGTCCGTCAGCACGACCTCGTTATTGGCGGGGTCCACCGCCACCGAGCTGTACGCCGCGTAGGGATCGCGAATCATCCGCACCGGTTTCAAAGCCGAAGAATCCGCTCCGACGTTGGAAGCAGTTAGCGGAGCCTGAAGGGCTGCCATCAGAGTCGTCTCAGCGCTGGCCGGGAGCCACGGGCACATCAGCTCGTCTTGCTCCGGGGGCAGAGCCTGTACGGATGTCATTTGGGGAGAGCCATTCGGCCGCAGCAAGGCGGCTTCCGAAGCTCGCACTACCTTGTTCATCGAGGGCTTCCCGCTGCCCAGCAGCAACAACGCCGCACTCGCCAGCGCCGTCAGGAATCCGATGCTCCCCAGCAAAGTTTTCTCCCTCTTGTATCGGGCCATGGGATTTTTCTCCTTTCGAGAGACCTAATACCTGCACCCGCTGATTGTGGAGGGCAATGAGACGGCCCACCCGGCTTGCCCCAGATCGTTTTCCAAACGAGTTCCGAGCCGGATCATAGCAGGTCTCCAACAGCAAGCTCAAGCCGAATTCAGGTCGGTAAAGCGCCCGTCGCGCATCGAATACATGACCGGAAATTCGGCCACGACTTTGTGGTCATGGCTGGCCATCGGTATTACATGGCGATGGTCACTCCAGCATCGCTGGGCTTAGGGCTTTTGGTTGCGGCGCCATCTTCTTCAAAATGGCGCAGCACTGGCGGCGGAAACTTCAAGCCGAATTCCTGCCACCGCGCCACCAGCCGCTCGTATACCTCACGACGAATGCGGTTCCGCTTTGCAAATTGTTTCAGGTATTTGTGCTCCTTGCAGGCATTAATCAGAGCTTTGGAACCATAAGGCCGTTCCTCCGGCGGATTCTTTGTGGGATCGAGGTAGGTAGACCAGGTGGAGCGCAGAACATCAATGTCCGTGGCGGGGTCGGACCGCGACGTCATCGCCCACAGCACCTGGTGAATGTCCGTCGGATCAATATCCTCATCGACAACGATAATGTATTTGGTGTAGTAGGCCCCCGCAGGAACCTGTGCGGCCAGCGCCGCAGTCTGGGCGGCGTGACCGGGATAACGCTGTTCAATCGAGATAGCGGTTGCTCCGAATCCTCCGGCGGCTTCCGGAAACGAAAACACGCCCTGAATTCCGGGAACCCCCAGCTTCTCCAGGTCGGCCCAGATTCGCGCGGATCGGATGATGCTGAACAGCAAACTCTGTTCGCAAGCGGGGTAGTCCGCCATCAACGCGCAAGTCAGAATGGGATCGCGGCGGTACCGCACGCACTTCACATCGACTATCGCCGTTCGTGCTTCCGGCCTTCCATAGTAGCCGGTGAACTCCCCGAACGGGCCCTCCATGCCCTCATTGCCGGGCCGCATCTCTCCTTCGATAATGATCTCGGCGCTGGTGGGCAGCAGCAGCCCGGTGACATCGCTCTTGAATACTTCAATGGGCTGGTCGATCAAGCCGCCGGCGTAGTCATATTCCGACTCCGTCTTCGGCAGAGTCTGGGTGCTGACGGTAAAAAGCAGGGGATCAGGACCGTAAGCAGTAGCCACCGGGAACGTCAGCCCGTGATCCCAGTAGCGCTCCGCTTGCAACCTGGCGTCTTTGCCCGGCGACCAGTAGACGAAATGCTCGCGAGGACTCTTGACCATCTCCCGGTAGGTCCCCAAGTTGATGTGGCCGTCTTCCAAGTCGCGCGTGATGAAAACGTCCCAGGTCCCCAGATAACGGCCGCCATCGAGCGGCCACATCTTGGGTGCGGGAAACTTGGTGATATCACATTGGTCGCCCATGAAAACATTTTCATTGCAGGGGGCGTGGTCCGCCGAGACCACTTTGGGTGGAATCTTGCGGCGGAAATTCGTCCGGACCATATTGATGAGTTCTGTATACGACTTGCCGGCGGGGAATCCGAAAGCGGCGGCCACGCGTTCCTTGCTGGTTCCAAAAAGATTGTATAAGGAGCGGAAGCCGGGCGCGGCGTCTTTGATGTTCTCGTACATCAAAGCGGGGGCGCCCTCGCGGTGACTCACGATGTAGTTCAGCGCAGAGGCTTCCTCATTCCAATCCAGTTGCTGCCGGATGACCTGCAATTCACCCATCTCATCTACTTGTTTCAACCACGAACGCAGATCTCGCATTTCGCCTCCAGGCTAATAAATAGCTCCTGCCCGTAGCGGCCCAACGACAGGCGGATCAACTAAGCTGGCATGGTACAGAATTGACGAGACGGAATCAAAGCAATTCTCTCCCCTGGTAGCCGCAAATGCGATGTTCCTATATTGGAATCGGCCCGGCCCTTTTGAAGAGAAATAACTCCTGCTATCATCGGGATGCCTAAGGGGGGATCGTTCGTTCATGACCGGATCGGATTCGTGGCACAATGAGATCGCGCAACGCCTGCAACTGCTGATGCAGCAGCCGGAGGAGAGAATCAGTCTTGCAGAAGCCGCCCTGCTGATTGCCGCCTCCGAATACCCCGCGCTCGAGAGTTCTTCCTACATTCGGCGACTCGACGGGATGGCGGCCGTCATTTCCACGCGGGTCTCCAGCCTGACCGACCCTTATCAGACCATTACCGCCATAAACCGGTACCTGTTTCAGGAAGAAGGCTTCACTGGCAATAGCGATGACTATTCCGATCCTCGTAATAGTTTCCTGAACGAAGTGCTGGACCGCAAAACGGGCATCCCGATTATGCTCTCGACGGTTTATCTGGAAGTTGCCGGGCGGCTGAAGTTCCCGCTCGTGGGAGTTGGCATGCCGGGCCATTTCCTGGTCAAGCATCCCTATTTCGATATTCTGATCGATCCATTTTCCATGGGAAACATCCTCACCGAAGCCGATTGTGAGAGGCGGATGAGGCAGGTTCTGGGCGATTCCGTTCCGTTCCATCCCTCCTATCTTGAGGGAGTCTCCAAGCTCCACACCGTGACGCGAATGCTCAATAATCTCCGCAATGTCTACGTCGAGCTGCGCCAGTTTCCCAAGGCCCACCAGATCACTGACATGGTTCTGGCGCTGCATCCGGATTCGATCCCGGACCTGCGCCAGAAATCTGCATTCTTGATTGAAATGCGCCGGTTCGGGGAGGCGGCTGCGACGCTCGACCGTTACTTAGAGCTCGCGCCCGAGGCCGAGGATACAGATGACCTCAAGAAGACAGTCCTCAACCTCCGCAAGACCCTCGCCCAAATGAATTAGCCACTCTGCGTGGCGGCCTTCGCGCTCGCACGCTTCGCGGCTCGCGAACCCACTCCCCAACAAGAATCCCCAGCCTATTCACGGTCATTCAGAGCCCTTCGGCTTCGCTCAGGACAGGCTCCGCGAAGTATTGCTTCTCTGGAATACAGATAAGCTACAGCTTTTCGCAGACGGCGAAGCCGTCGCGCACCGGCAGGATGGTCGGAAATAAATCCTTCGAAGAATAGATGAGCCGGTTGAACTCCACAATGCCGCGCGTGGCGTCATCCGCGGGCGGGCGCGTTACGCGGCCGCTCCACAACACGTTGTCCGCAACCAAAAGCCCACCCTTGCGGATGCGTGGCAGCGCCTTGTGAAATACGGCCGGGTACTGGTGCTTGTCCACGTCGCAAAAGATGATGTCGAATTCGCCCGTGGTCTGATCGAGCAGCTCGAGCGCATCGCCAGTTAAGATACGAACCCGCTCGCGAACTCCAGCGCGAGCGATGAACTGCGCCGCCTGCCGGGCATTGTTGGAATCACCATCGGTGTAATAAACCGTCGCTCCCTCGCCCGCGGCCCGCGCGGCCCAGATTGTGGAATAGCCGATGGCTGAGCCCATCTCGAAAATGCGCTTGGCTTTGTTGAGCCGGATGAGTTGGAAGAAGATCCGCGCTACGACGGGGCCGATGATTGGAATGTTGTGTTTCTTAGCCAATGCCTCCATTTCAGCCAGCACTTCATCGCGCGCAGGCAGCAGATGTTGCAGGTATTGATTCACTGCCGGGTCTGTGATCTCCATTGCTTTGCCTTCGACTCGTGCGGGGTGCTCCAGCGTGGCGTTGCTATTGGGGAATCTCAAGGGGCACGTTGCTTGCTATGAGGTGCCCAAGCAGCGCGGGAAGTTGTGAATGTGCACTGTCTATGGCGTTCCTGTCGAATGTATTTGGGAAATTCATGTGCCCCACAAGGTTTCGCGGAACTCGAATTGCCTCGAGAGTTGCAATCCATTGATTCGTGTTCGGAACAACGGGGGCAAAGAGATTGTTATTGGCGCGAATAATCTCAGTCAAATCACGTAAGAAAACGAGATGGATGTCATGTGCACCGGGGTTGGCATTCTGGGGTCTTGCGGCGTAGTCGTTTCGGACGCTCTGCGCTTTCGCGACAATCTTTCGATCAACGGCTGTAGCCCACCACTGAGCGCCTATTTGCGCAGTCAAGACGGAGTGAATAACCACGCGTATCGTATTCTCAATCGCAAAAAGCTTCCAATACACCTTCGACCCGATGTGCCGACCGCATCGGTCAACCCGAGAAGAGTGAAATGAGTATTTTCTGAAATCGCGAACGACGGGCATTCTGTTACTTGCCCTTCCTCTTCCGTGTTACGTAGAGATACTGGCTCACAACTGCTGCCGTTGTCCCCAGTATGTCAGCGATTTCTACGTTCGTGAAACCAGCCAGGCTCAGTTGATGCGCTTTCTCCGCCCGCGTCGCTCCTTTCATATTCTGGATTAGTAATAGTGCAAGTAGCCGTTCAGTGCGGTCAGCGAGCTCCGTCTTCAAGATTTTTTTCTCCTCGTTCGCAAATTCGCGGTGAGAACACTTATTGTCTCTGGCGATGTATTAAGTACGTCAGCGATGGTTCGATTATCCAGACCCGCCATTTTGAGCAGACGGGCTCGTTCAGTCACGCTTTTGTCGGTCCCCACGTAGCATATTTGAATGCTGACGACTTTGATTAGCAAATCGAGTTTGCCGCTCAATTCAATCAGAAGTTTTTCCGTCCGGTCGGATTGATGCATCGAATTCCTCACGTAATTGAGGCTGGGACTGTGTGGGACCGCATCACTCTTTTTTGTTCTTATTGGGTTTCTTTACGAGTTTGGCGATCCGGTTCACTCGGTTCATGTCCAGGCCTACCACTTTTCGGATCTGTGTTTGTGGCACTCCTGCCAACGCCATTTGGAAGATTAGTAAGTCTTGCAAAGTTGAAAGAATTGTCGTTTCTTCCATCTTCTTTGGCATCGCTGTATTCTCTTGGCACGTTGGTCGTTAGCCTTTACGTGTCTTTCGGGATGCTTTTCTTATTTCAGCCAATCGAACACTAACAGCCTTCGCGGTCGAGCCAACGATATCGGCAATTTCCGATTGACCGAAGCCTGCTCGGTCAAGCAGGTCGATATTTTCTCGCTGTTTCCTGTTATCGAGCTGCGCTAGAAGTAGCGCCTTCATCGTCTTTCCCAATTGGGTAGCAGAATCAGCGTCGGTTGCTTTTCGTCGCAAGTTGCGTCAGTCCTTTAATAAGTTCGAACCTTTGGCGTTCACTCTAGGCAGTATAGTATCATGTAACAAAGAAGAAGTTTCACTCCGCCCTACTCTGGCTCCTGTGGGTTGATCCATGAAGGGCAATCCTAACGAACGGTTTCCACTTCAGGACGAAAGGTCGCAATCATCACTATGCATCGCTGGTGAATTTCTTCTGAAGGCCGCCCCAGTTGGCGGAACGTGAGAATCGAGCTTACGCGGAAAATGACGTGCCGCAGCCACAAGTGCTCTTCGCGTTCGGATTGTGGATCACGAAGCCCTGTTGCATCAGGTCCGACTTGTAATCGAGCGTCATACCTTGGAGATAGACCAGGCTTTTCGGGTCGACGAACACTT
>Ga0326597_10011966_pt1 | contig 11454 bp, 6 predicted proteins | sample RVTome_12_FD_203789 | JGI IMG/M metagenome (GOLD analysis project Ga0326597, IMG submission 203789) | Soil microbial communities from uranium-contaminated site in the Upper Colorado River Basin, Wyoming, United States - RVT100D185 | ecosystem: Environmental > Terrestrial > Soil > Contaminated >...
AGCTACCGGTATAGTAGTTGGCGCTGGTCATCTTGTCTGGATCGGAGAACGTCGTGGGGTCTTCCATGTCGCGAAGGGCCCCCAGCCCGGAAACGTCTTCGCCAATGAGCCATTTGACCCCAGGGCTATCATCGCCGGCGCCGTTCCATTGATCGACGAACTCACCCCACACGTCCGAGAAGGACTCGTTAATCGCTCCGGATTGATAGTAATAAAACAGGTTCGACTCGTTCTGCGTGACCCCGTGGGTTAGCTCGTGGCCGACAACGTCGTCGGCGAGAGGAAAGCCGTAGGCGTCGCCGTAAACCATTTGCGATCCGTTCCAGAAAGCATTGGCGTATCCGGAGGAATAATGCACGGTCGATATGATCGACATCCCGGCGTTATTGATGCTGTCGCGGCCGTGGATGCTTGAATAGAAGTCATAGGTGTCGCCAGCGTATACATGGGCGGCAGCGGCGTGGCTGTCTCCAGCAGAGCAGGTAGGGTCCGACTCGTTGCACACCAACGTGCCAGGAAGGCTCGTGAGATTATTGGCCGTGTAGGTCAGTCGATTCCTGGCTGCGTCGATCTGATTGAAGTGCAGGCTGACCCCGCCGCGCATGGCGTTCACCAGAACCAGCTCGCGCATCTCCAGACGTTCGATCCCCTCGACATCCATGCGCCAGACCAGCTCGGCGGGCCGGCTGCTGGGCAGCAGCAGGCGCTCATCGAAGATCCACAACTCGGGCTCCGATGACTTGAGCCCATCCTGGTCCATGCCGTAGGCCCTGGCGATCGCGCCCAGCGCGATCGCCCTCGCCTCGTCACCGGTCACGGTCGGCGTCGTTGATATCGACAGATCCGGAGAGATCTCGCCGCTTATGGAGCGCAGGTTGCCGGCCGGGTCGGTGTTGACGATCAGCTCGCCCGCCAATACTGGGATCCCCTGATAGGTTTGCTGATAGCGTACGGAGCCGCGGTCCCTGGCCAGGGTCTTGTCGGGGATCAGTACCAGCTCCACGCCGGGCCCATTCAGGCCGAATTCTGAGCCATAGGCTTCGAGGATCGCCATGGCGCGCTCGTCGGAGGTCAACCCCTCGGCCTGGGCCGACGGCACGACGATGGGTTCGGCCGGATCCGCACCCAGGAAGCTCAGCTTCCCGGTCTGACGGTGGTACGCTCGGCGGACGCCGCCCTCCTGCTTCGGCCCAGCGCCAGATCCACTTCCCCACGCCGAAGTCGCTATGGAAGAAACGACCAGGACAGCGATGATCGATAGAAAAGTGCGGCCAAGTCTGCTCATTGGAAGCCTTCCTTCTTGGTTGTCTGGCGCCCTTCGACCGATCGGTCAGCGGACCCCGCCACAAGCGGTACACCCGACGTTCCCCTCGCAGTCAAGGCGGCCGATCCATGTCAGGGCAAGCAAGTCTGAGGGATCTGTCTTGGACCGCGCCCTTCTCGAGCCCGTCTACACTCGATCAACATCCCGACGCACCCGACATTCAGACCTGGATACACGACCACCGATGCCATGGACGGGCCCAAGAGCGACAAGTCCGCTCCTTGTTCCTCGCCCAACCTCACGGCATGCGGACCAGCCCCTTCACCGCCTCGAGAATCCGTTAATGTTTGTCTCCGACGACAGGGATGCTAGGGCGGCCGCGCTGAGCCTCAACCAGGGGTTGGTCTGCCGCGTCGCTCATCGCCCCCTGCCCTGGATGGCTGACTCGTTTCCGATGAAGCTTAGATCCCGGCGCTTTCCCCGTCCGAACGAGCGTTCTATGGGAAAGGGGGAGTCACCTCATCTATGGAGAAGGTGCACTCCCGCTGGCTCCCGAAGAACCGGCCGGTATCGATCTAGAGGCTGTGTTCGACTGCCGCGCCACAGACTCATACAACCTTACACTCCGTCCGTTCAGAATTCAAATAGGAGAATCGGGGCTCCCGAGGGACCCGGATGGCAGGAGACCGACGATTCCTTTCGCGCTCCGATTTCACGCCGTTCAGGACCGATTCCGGATTGCTCGGGCCGTCCATCTCTGGTTCCTGCAGCCGAGGGCTCCGCGCGCTGGGCCCGGCGAATGCTTCCTCGGCCAGGCAGAAAGCCTCGTGGCGCGTTCCGCTCCGTCGCGTCGAATGCCCAAATCGGTTCGGGGGAATCATGTCGCACTTGGAGTCAGCCTATGGCCAAAGGTTGAGCTTCAACAGCCCTCTCCTCCCAGGCGAGGACATTGAGACACTACTGCACGATGACTGATGTCTCGCTGTACCAAGTAGTGGTATTAACACCGTCGAACACGTCGGCCGAGACATAATACGCGCCGGGAGGGACTCCGGTCGTATCCCACGACCAGGTGCTACCAACGATGCCATCGATTTCTGGAGGAAGAGAGCCTGCGGAATTCTGCATCACTTCGGGGAGAAAGATCCTGAACGGCGCAGGCGTGTACTGCTCCATGAGCGTCCGTCCGCTCGCTGGGTCAGTATCCGAATCGTAGTAAAACGTAACGCTCAAGCCGGACGCAGGTGTAGTGGAATACACAATCACAAAAGGCTGGCCTTGAGTGACTGTTTCCTCACCAGTGAGCGTCACATAGTCCAGATGGAAAACCATCGATTTCGTCTCTTCATGAATGTCGAGCCGGAATACGCTGGGGTCCCCGACCCAGTCCGCCGGCGGTTTGCTTGTTGGATCGATCAGTGCATCTCCTAGATCCAGCGAGTAGGTCTGCCAACCTTCGCGAATCAGCATGTCTTCGGTTGTGACCGCATCAAGGGTGACACCCGCGTACCACCATATCCAGCGTTGTACCGATAGGAATTGCTGAGGCTCAGGGGGCTCTCCTTCAAGCCACATGCGTACCGTCGCATATCTGTACTTGGTTGTGTCGATCGGCAGCGATACATGTAGATGCACCCATGGGTCCCCACCAGAATCTGTCGTTGCAGTCCAGATACCTCCCGAGAATGACGAGCTTACAATGCCGTGACTAAGGACCAGATCTTCCGGATTCGACATCCCCCACTGATCTTGAACTACGAAACTTGCGTAGTCGGGTCCACTGCGCATACTTGGCCGATGGATGGTCAGAATCGGAGCTTTGCGTATTTCAAGCGGAGTAGCGGCGCAAATAGGGGTCATTGAGCTATCCACTATCATTATCACCGTATACTGTCCAGGCTGAAATGACTCCGGCAGTGGATAGGGCGTGTCCAGGCTCCCGTCTGCCTGCAGCGTCGCGCCCCAATCGAATGTACCCGCGCTGTTTCCATTGCGAGGGAGCGTCCCAATCTTCATGGCATCAGTAAGGCTACAAGTGGAGTTTAGAAAGAAGCTAAGGGTTGTGCCCGAGGAAATTCCTGACCAGTTTATCGGCGAAGTATTCGAATAGCTCGCCGTTGTAAGTCTTACCCAATCTAGTTGAATCGATGTTCCCGAAAGGAAGCCAGGATCGATGCGCAACCCCTGAATGCTTCCACTCCATGGGTATGGAGACGTATCATTGAATGCCGTCATGTCAAGAACATAAACCCTACACCCGATGACGATCGGAAAGAAATCCGAGAGGCCAATTCTGGGGCCTCCGGGCACTCCCTCCGGATCGAGATACCAATAGATCTGCCCGTTATCCGCAACACTTGAGCACATCCGAAAAGACACCAAGCGATACTTGGATGCCGCTACGGGGAACTTGTCTCCAAGCTTGAGGACCTTCTGGGTGTCGACGACTCCATGGTTGAGGATGAAGATGTTTGGATCAGCACTTGCAGTCACAATGCTCCAGATCCCTCCGGATGATGAGAAGGATGCCCGGTCAAACCCAAGGAAGGTGCTAGGATAGTCGGGATCGGGAAGCTGGGTCATATCCCAGGGCAACCCCAGGACCCGCGTGGCAAAGTCTTCACCCTCGCCCACTAGCGTTGTGCTCAGAGTGATTGAACGGGATGTGGCGGCAGTCACGTTATCTCCTGTGGCGAGAGCGAATGCGATCGCCACGGCTGTCACCAGCCCTGCAACCGCGGGTCCAGTCCATCGTGGCAGGCTCTCTCCTACCATGCAGCATCTCCCCAGTCAGTGACTGACTGCTCCTGTGCGCGGATTTTCCGGGACGACACCAGCCCGCGAACTCATCAGCAGCTCTTAGTATACGGATGGTGATGGACTTCTTGCATGCCCCTTCCCTCCTAGACAACCGGGAGCGCCCCTAAGCAAAGCGCCAGCTCTTGCGCCGGCATGCGTTGCGAGAGAGTATAAGAAACCCTACTTGGTCGGCAGAAGCCAGGGAACTGGGCCGAGAGAAACGGTCTGCTACCACTCACCTGAACACGCTTAAGGCAAGCTCAGATCCATGTGACTCAAGCAATGTCTAACGCTGGAGATAATAGAGCAGGAACGAGAGGTCGCCTTCCGAGGGAGTATGGTTGATCATGAGCGAACCGCGCGGGAACGAATCCCCTGCCGTAGACCAGGCGGTGATTGAGCCGCCCGGCCGAGCTTCTGGTGCTTCGAGGTAGAAGTAGTAAGTCTTACCCTTGGAGGCCAGAATCGGTGGGAACTCAAAAAGCTTCCAGGCGTTGTTGTTGACTTTCGTCATCTCAGATGCGAGTTGGACCAGGTCAGGGCTGTTGCTAGGGGCATCAAGCTCTCGAAGATGGAAAACCAGAGGGCCAGAGTTCAGCCTCCCATAGGTCGCCAGCAATAGCCCAACTGCACGCAAGCCATCATCTTCAGCGAGAAAGGTCTCGCCTATTGGATGGTCGGGTAGAACCTCCCCTACAGTCTGGTCATTTCGGGGCTGCGCTTGCTGCAGGACAACTCGGTCCTGGTACCTGACGAGAGAGCATCTGCGGTAGACTTCGATTTGCTCGATGGAAGCTGCGAGTTTGTAGCAATTTGCGAACCAGGGCTCCTGTCGGTAGGGGCCCAGCATCCCCTCAAAAGCTTCATTCACTAGAATGTAGTCAGGCAGCAACGAGCGGTAGGCCCAAGCGAGGTCGCCTTCGGCGACGTGAGTTGTCGCCCCGTCAGTTACCAAACCCAGTGGATCTACGATCGTTCTCATGGAAAAGTAACCAATGTACCCGATCTCGAGGTATCCGACGCTCTCGCTCGGCTGTGACCATTCCGCCAGCCATTTTCCTACTGCCCGATAAGGTTTTGCTTGATACTCTCGCTGGATGGCAAGGCCCCCTTCCAAAGGGATTCTTGCCCCTTCCGTGATCGGAGCCAACATGATTCCCACAAGCACAATCCCAGGCAGCGTGTGCACAACCCCCTGTGCGTATGATCCAAGCCATGCGCGCACGATGTTCTGGAGCCATTCCATAAGGACGCCAAGTGCAGCGCATGTCAGAACGGATATTGCCACGAAAAGCGGAGCATAGTACCAGTGGTAGAAAGGCACTCCGAGGGCGGTGTATGCAACCAAGTGCAATACAGTCCAACTCAAGATGAGAAGCCAATGGCGTGCACGCAACAAGACCGCCAGGAGCCCCGACAGCACCAGAAGAAGATAGGCCCGTAACAAAGGGTGGGCGGCAGGACCCAAGATGAAACGCGGTCCCAAGTAGAGCTTGGCAACATGGACAATCCCTCCCAAGAAGGGAAGCCAATGGCCGTTTTCACCCTGAGCCACTTTGGCGGATAAGGTGTCCGGTAGTAGCGACCCGTAGCGGAAGTAGGAGTAGCCCCCCCAGACTCCAAAAAGCAATCCGAAGGTGACGCTCAAGCGCCAAGGGATCCGCCTCCTGGTCACGAGGAAATGCAGCATGAGAAGCCCGAGTGGGATGAACCCATCCCCCCGCATCAGAGTCGCGAGCCCCAAAAGCGCGCCTGTGAGGGCGAACTTTTCGCTGTCATACGCCACAAAGCCCCACAGGACGAGGGCCGTAAAAGGGATCACCTCGCCGCCGAACATCTCCAGGACCATTGGAAAGGTGATAAAGGTGACTCCGGCAATCAACCCAGGTAGAGGTTGACCATGGCGCGCAGAGTAGAAATAGATTGCAAGTGCCGCAGCAAACAGCCCTGCCCCACTCAGCGCTCCGCCGATATCCGGGATAGAGCTCGGGGACAAGATGCCCAGCACGCCCAGGATCAGGGCATAGAGCGGCGCAGTGGTGGCTAGCTGGGTCTCCCCTTCCTGGTAGACAAAACCGGACCCGGTGGCGAGATTGGAGGAATACCGATACGTTATGTACGCATCGTCATAGGAGTACTTCCAAGTTGGCAGTGTTACGAGCAATGAAGCTGCTGCCAGGGCAAGCACCGCTAGGCCGACCTCATTCTTTGCTTTCGGGAATCCTCCCGGCAATGCGCGGAATGGCCATGCTGATGATCCTTGGAGGTCGCTCATATGCGCCACGTCTTCGGAAGGATCACGAGCCCAAGGGGCAAGATCCTGGATCTTAGAAGGTTGATTCCAGCTAAGTGGGGAAGTAAAGCCAGCGAGCGCCGCCCACTCAGAGTCATCGACGAAGAAGGCTGAAGAAGGTCACAATCCGAAATGAGTAGGACCCGCTCCCTCTCCAAACGAGGATAGGACTCAGGCGGCTTTGACGACGAATGATTCTTCCCGTAGTTCTCATTGTACTGGCGCGTCCCCATACTGCATTATGTCTCCGCCACGCGGGACAAGCCTCGATTCCTGTGATGCGTGTAGATTCATGAATGGCGGGCTTTGGACTCACGTTGGGCGACCACGGCGAAGGCTGGTCCGTTTGGATGATCGGGATGCTCGAACCCCTCTCGCAAGTCCGTGTATCCAAAGTACTTCAGACAGGAGACAATGTCAGTTCGCGTCATCCAATTGCTGTAGGCGTCGGCACCGCCGCAGAATCCCGGCAGAGTCTGGGCTCCTTGGTACTCATAGCGGTACAGCCTGTAATCAAAGCCTTCGCATTCGGAAGCCGTTTCGCTTGTGAATTTCCCTCTTAAGGCGGGGGTGTTCATGATGATCCCTGCGTCGTAGTAGTGGGTCCAGATAATAACACGATCCGATACGAGTGAAATCAGGCGAATCACTTCGGCTGGGTTGCGCATATGGTACAAGACGCCGCTCGCCAGGCAGATATCGAATTCAGGCGGACCGGCGCGCAAGAATTCGACGAGGTCCCCGCATCGAAAATGAGCACGGTCCATCCCCAATAGCTCTTTGATCACTAGGCATTTCAAGAAGGCATGGGTACTGGCTTCGATAGCTATGATCGATTCCGCGCCGTGGCTGTGGAGCATGTAGGTGTGGCCGCCCTCAAGCGGACCTAGTTCAAGTACCGTTCTGCCCTCGACACCTCCTATTTGGGCAATCGCCCATTCAATTCGAGGGTCTTCGAACAGTGGAATAGACCCCGCCTCGATATCAGTTAAGGTGCTCGGGAGCTTAGACGCCCACTCTCCCTTGAAGATGTCGACGGAATTCTGAGCATCGGGGGCAGACATAATGTATCGGCCCGGGATCCACACCATTTGATTCTCCTCTGGGCAGCTACTCGCCGACGAAGAAGATGAGACATCCACGCCTCCTCGGCCCACCGGCAATCGCTTGAGCAGACGCCTTACTTGGTGTGCACCCCTCTGGAGCTCCCTGCGTGCGGTGCCCCTCTCATCAGGATCCTCCGCTCCACGATTGATGATCTGATCCCGATGATCAGCCTCCTGTCCATCATGAGTCTGATCATCACGCCTTGCCCATTCGTCTGGCGGGGCTCCGATTGAGCCAGCCTCGTGCATTCTGACGATCCTGTTAAGCCGATCAGTGCGGCTCTCCTCCCATGGCATCAATATCGCCGGAATCCGATGGTTGTAGGAGAGGTTAGGGTTGTAATAGGGATCGCCAGTCTCAACTAACGCATGCATGTGCTCGTAGCCTCGGCGCAAGTCTCCAACAGGGATAAAATCCCCCCGAGATTGGCCTTCGTAATGGCGAAGTCGGACGTACGGATTGTAGAGGACTCGGAAACCGCGCCCACGGATCCGCAAACAGAACTCGACATCACTGAATGCAAGACTATATCCCTCATCGAAGCCACCCACCTCCTCGAAGGTGCTCCGTCTCACCATCATGCAGGCTCCGGTCACTGCCATGTAGTCACGATACCAGTCAACGGAACCAAAGGGGCCACTTTGCTTTTCGAGCGACCCCCAGAAGACATGACTAGCATGACCTTCCATGCCGATGATGACGCCCGAGTGTTGAATCTTGCCAGTGGGATGAAGGAGTTTGGCGCCCACAACTCCGATCTCTGGTCGCTCAGTCCAACGAATCATCTCCTCCAGCCAGTCTGGCTCGAGCACCTCCGTGTCATTGTTCAAGAACAGTAAGATATCTCCTGCCGCTTGGTTCGCCCCCAGGTTGTTCGCCGCCGAGAAGTTGAATTCGCCAGGAAACGGGATAACTCGAACCTTCCCATCCCTGGCGAGATCCTCATAGTAGGCGTGGGTACGCGCCTCAAGGCTGCCATTATCAACGAGGAGGATCTCGAAACGATCGTACGCGGTTCGCGAGCTGATCGATTCAAGGCACTTCCGCAGCAGGTCGACCTTGTCTCGGGTGGGGATAATAATCGACACCAAACTCACGCCGGATACCGGCCAGCTCACCCGAAGGAAGCCCGGGCTCTGAAAATATGCCCTGGCTTCACGGATGCCCCGCCGCTTCAAGTGCCCCTGGACGGACCTCAATTGGTTCTCAAACACCCATGGCTTAGCAAGAAGCTCGGAGGCCGCCGAGCCCTCGACTTGCCGCCAGTGGTAGAGAACCTTTGGGATATGCCGGATGTTCACTGTCCTCTCGACACATCGCAAGAGCAGATCCCAATCCTGGGCGCCATCTGCTGCGGTGTCAAACCCCCCTACCGCCTGTATCAGGGAGCTGCGCACGACCGAGTGCATTAGATAGTTTGCTGAAAGCAGCAGTTCGGGCGAGAAATCGGGCTTGAACCATGGCTCGTGCCTGAGATGGCCATCCGCAGAGAGCTTGTCTTCGTCGAAGTAGATCAGGTCTATCGATGGATCCTCATTGAGCACCCGCACGATTTCGAATAACGCGTTCGGGGCCAGGAGGTCGTCGTGGTCGAGCAGAACCACGAGCTCTCCCTTTGCCATTTCAAGCGCACGATTCGAATTCCCCGCAATCCCCAGATTCCTCTCCAAGGCCTCCACGCGAAGCCTGGCCTCAACTCTTGCGGAATGCTTCAGGACCCTCCGGGCTTCGGAGCCCTCAGAGCTTGCGTCGGCCAGGCACCATTCCCAATTGGCGTAGGTTTGACTGCGCACGGAATCGATGGTTTCCCTCAAGATCTTTGCCGACGGGTTGTACACGGGGGTAATGATGCTGATCAGGGGCTGATAGGCAAGCCCTTTCGCGGCACTACGCTGACGCGCAAGCTCCGCACTCTTGGGCTCATACTCGGCCTGCCAGAGCTCATACGGTGTGCGTGGCGCACCCGGCTTTGTATGCCCAAGTAAGCCGGTAATTGTCTTCGAGATGGCAGCTCGGAAGCCCGAGTCGAGCCAGGTCCGAAAGAAACCAGCGCTCGCCTCCCACCAACCTCCTTGACGACTACCTGGCCGGAAGAATCGTGTCCGCCACTGCCGTATCTTGCTGAGCAGCCGCCAGCTGACGCCCGCCTCGATTGCAGCCAGTTGACCTCTCAGACGCTCATTCTCCTGCACTATTGAGAGCGAGGACGTGAGCTGGCTCTCCCGGTCGCGGATCTTCTCCTGGAGGCCGGCAATATGACGATCTTTCTCCGCTGATTGTTGCTGATGGCTCAGGCCCAGTTCCTTCGATTCCTCAAGCTTACGACTCAACAAGGCTGCCTGGCGTCCTCCTTCATCAAGCTTGCCCTGAATGCCCGCGATCCTCTGGTCGGCCTCCTCAAGTTGCCTGTGTAAAGCTGATATCTCGGTGTCGCCCGTCTCTAGCCGGGATTGCAACTCAGAGACGAGGCGATCGCCCTCTGCCAGCTGGTTGCGCATTTCAAGACCAAGTCCCCGGATCTCTGTCTTTTCCCTCCACAGCAGCCACAAGCGGCGCTCGTAATCCCGGACAATCCGATGCAGGATCTTGTCCTTCTGGCGAAAGCGCGCCGTCCAAGCGGTAATGAATGACGCGTCGAACTCCAGATCATGGATGAAACCATGCCGGGCAAAGAGCTCTGCCCAGTATTCGGGCGGCTGAACGTTGATGTGCGTGGCTTCCTTGTAGTCGAATGGGGTCGACGAGAAGAGAACATCGTCGGCATGCTGGCACAGGTTGGCGACCGCCTGTTCAGCCTCGGCGGCCTGCATGTGCTCCAGGACTTCGATGCATACGATCAGGTCATACCTCTGGGAAAGCTCCTCCGTCACCGATCCGCGCCAGCAGTAGGGCTTGACGCTCGGGTGCACCCGCTCGATGGCATACTCGGACACATCCACCCCGTAGGCTTCCACACCTCGGTTGCGCAGTTCCTCGACCAGAAAGCCCATGGCGCAGCCGGCGTCCAGTACCGTGCGCGGCTGGATGTCGCTCACGATTCGGGCGGCAATCGAGCCGAAGAAGGCCAGCCATTCGTCGTCACGCTGGTAAGGTCGCCCACAGCCATGGGCGAAGTAATAGGCGTCAAACGGACCAGAGCCCGTCGGTGGGTCTGTCAGCTGGGTTCCTCCATCGCCAGGCGGAGTGACGTCTCCCATCCCGGCAGCCGAAGTCCAAAAGTCTCCTCAAAGCGGTCGCAGCACAAGGATGAGTTCGCAGGCCGGCGGGCGGCCGTCGGGAACTCATCGGCCCGGGCCGGCAAGACTTGCTCCACGATTTGCTCCTCTTTCCTCGGGTCCAGCGCTAGAACCGCCCTGGCCCACTCGAAGCGGCTGGTCCTGCCTTCCCCGGCCAGATGGTACACCCCGGCCCGCTCGCCAAGCCAGCCGACGATGTCCCTATCGCCTCTCGCCAACAACATGGCCGTGGCTTCGGCCAGCATTCGGCTCCAGGTGGGACTTCCCTGCTGATCGTCCACAACCCGCATCACCGGTTGGGTTCTGGACCACTCCAGAACCTGCCTGGGGAAACCCGGGCGGCGCAAGCTGTACAGCCAGCTTGTACGTAGAACGACATGCACGCCCCCTGCCCTCTGGATCGCTCGCTCTCCTTCAAGCTTGCTTCGGCCATATGCGTTGATCGGCGCTGGCGGGTCTTCCTCCGAGTAGGGGGTATCCTTCCGGCCGTCAAAAACGTAGTCGGTCGAGTAGTGGATGAGGCCGGCGCCGACGTCCCGCGCCGCCTGCGCCAGAATGCCAGGCGCAACCCCATTGATGGACAGGGCGAGCTCAGGCTCAAGTTCCGCCCGATCGACATCCGTGTAGGCGGCCGCGTTCAGGATCACGTCCGGCTTAGCCCGCGTCACGGTCTCACGGATGGCCTTGGGGTCAACCAGATCCAGATCTGCCGAACTGAGAGCGGTCACCTCACCCAAAGCCGCCAGGGAGCGCTC
>Ga0326597_10011967_pt1 | contig 11454 bp, 13 predicted proteins | sample RVTome_12_FD_203789 | JGI IMG/M metagenome (GOLD analysis project Ga0326597, IMG submission 203789) | Soil microbial communities from uranium-contaminated site in the Upper Colorado River Basin, Wyoming, United States - RVT100D185 | ecosystem: Environmental > Terrestrial > Soil > Contaminated >...
TTGCTTGTGTCCCTTCGATTCCGAAATTCGCCAGGAGCCTGATATCTTGATCATGCGAATTTCGGAATCGGGACACTAGTTCAGATGGACTTTAGGATGCTCATTCCACCATTGTCGTAGCCGGACTATCCTGTATACTTGTCTAGGTTCTTATACAGGACGTTGCCATGTACACGCCCATCGGCTCTTTCGATGCCAAGGCGAAATTGTCCCAACTTCTCGCCGCCGTGCAGAAGGGCGAACGCTTCACCATCACGCTGCGCGGACGGCCGATCGCCGATCTGGTGCCCAGCGAAACCGCGCGCCCGCACGCCGCCGAAGCCGTCGCCGCCCTGCGGCGCATGGAGAAAATTCGCGGCCTTGCTCCCGAGACCGTCGCAGCCCTGATCGCCGAAGGCCGGCGATGATCCTCGTCGTCGACGCGTCCTTCGCGCTTGCCTGGCTGTTCGCCCGGCAAGACGAAAGCGAGGCGGCGCACGCGGAGCGCGGCCTGGCAATGCTGGCCCGGACCGATGCTCTGGTGCCCGCCTTGTGGCACCTCGAAATCGCCAATGCGCTTGTCGTCGGCGAACGGCGCGGGCTTGTGGCCCAGGCCAAGACCGCGGAGTTCCTGGCGAATCTGGATGGGCTGCCCATCGCAACCGACAGCGCGGATCCGGCGAACCGCCGCGAAGCCGTTCTCGCCATGGCGCGCCAGCACGAATTGACGGCCTACGACGCCGCTTATCTTGAATTGGCGTTGCGCCAGCATGCCGTGCTGGCGAGCTTCGACCACGCCCTCGTCGCCGCCGCGCACCGCGCGGGCAGCGCCGTGTTCGATTGAGCGCGATCGCATGCGCTTGCGTCACGCCATCCAACCTCCCCCTGGTGGGGAGGTCGGTAATCCTTCGATCGACGGCCTTCCCCCGTAAGTCGGCCGAAGCCTCGGCGTAGGCGGACTTGAGGGGGAAGGTGGCGCGGCAAGCGGCGAAGCCGCGACGCCGTGCCGGAAGGGGGGTTCCGGCCGGCGTGAACCCGACGAAGCGCACGCCGTGCGCCTCGGAAAATTGCCGGAATCGGGGGCTGGACGCCAAAACCCCCCGAAAGGCGCACGACGTGCGTTCCGATGTGTCGCGCCGGTGCGCGCGCCCCGCGCACGAAAGGCCGGGGATAAGTCGCGTTCTTCCGTATACGGATGTTCGCGATTTCGCGGCACCCGACCACCGCAATGCAACGCGCGAACGACAATAGCGTTTTGCTACCGTCTCGACGCAAGCGAGGCGCGCGCGCCGCGAACCGAAAAGCCGCGCACCGACAGACGTAGGGATTCGCTACCGTCTCGATGCAGGCGAGGCGCGCGCGGCGCGCCTCCCCTACATCACGTATTCATGCTCTCGAAGAAATCGGAATTGGTCTTCGATTGGCGCAGCTTGTCGAGCAGGAACTCGATGGCGTCGACCGTACCCATGGGTGCCAGGATGCGCCGGAGCACATAGGTCTTCGACAGCGTGCTCTTGTCGAGCAGCAGCTCGTCCTTGCGCGTGCCGGATTTCAAAATGTCGATGGCGGGGAAGATGCGCTTGTCGGCCACTTTGCGGTCGAGGATGATTTCCGAATTGCCCGTGCCCTTGAACTCCTCGAAGATGACCTCGTCCATGCGCGAGCCCGTATCGATGAGCGCGGTGGCGATGATGGTGAGGCTGCCGCCTTCCTCGATGTTGCGCGCCGCACCGAAGAAGCGCTTGGGACGCTGAAGGGCGTTGGCGTCCACGCCGCCCGTCAGCACCTTGCCCGACGACGGCACGACCGTGTTGTAGGCGCGGCCCAGGCGCGTGATGGAATCGAGCAGGATCACCACGTCGCGCTTGTGCTCGACCAGGCGCTTGGCCTTCTCGATCACCATCTCGGCCACGGCCACATGGCGCGAGGCCGGCTCGTCGAAGGTGGACGAGATCACCTCGCCCTTCACCGAGCGCTGCATGTCGGTGACTTCCTCGGGCCGCTCGTCGATCAAGAGCACGATCAGATAGCATTCCGGATGATTGACCGCGATCGCGCGCGCGATGTTCTGCAGGATGACCGTCTTGCCCGTGCGCGGCTGCGCGGTGATGAGCGCGCGCTGGCCCATGCCCTGCGGGCTGACGATGTCGATGACGCGGCCGGTCTTGTCCTTGAGCGTTGGGTCCTCGATCTCCATCTTGAGCCACTTCGTCGGATAGAGCGGCGTCAGATTGTCGAAATGGACCTTGTGCTTGCCGGCCTCGGGGTCCTCGAAATTGATCTTCGAGACCTTGAGCAGCGCGAAATAGCGCTCGCCGTCCTTGGGCGAACGGATCGGGCCTTCCACCGTGTCGCCGGTCCTGAGCGCGAAGCGGCGGATTTGGGATGGGCTGACATAGATGTCGTCGGGCCCGGCGAGGTAATTCGATTCCGGCGAGCGCAGAAAGCCGAAGCCGTCCTGCAAGGTTTCGAGCACGCCGTCGCCGGTGATCTCGACATTGCGCGCGGCGAGCTCCTTGAGGATCGCGAACATCATGTCCTGCCGGCGCAGGGTCGAGGCGTTCTCGATCTCGAGTTCCTCGGCGAAGGCGAGCAGGTCGGTGGGGGATTTCGTCTTGAGGTCCTGAAGCTTCATCGCTTCGGGATTCTTGGACTGCACTGTCATGGCTGCACCTGGATGGATACGCGGGATGGAACGATCTCGGCGTGGATTCGGGGAGTGGGCTCGTACGAAGTCCGCCATGCGGGCGGGACGCTTGCGCGTTAGAGGGAAGAAGCAACCCGTGGCTGCGGCCCGGTCGGGCTCTCAAGCCGGCACCATGCGTGCCCGGCTTGCCACGGCTTTTGGAGGTCGGCAATTCTACCGGGATTTCCGCGACTTGCAAACGCTTCCTACAGCGTGACCGGAAAATCCCTAGAAGGGCTTTACGGCAACCAGAACCACGATACCCACCATCAGCACCGTTGGCACTTCGTTCCATATCCTGAAAACCCGCTGAGAACGGGTGTTTCTGTCCTCCTCGAAGTCCTTGCGCCAGCGCGCGAAAAGATGGTGGACGGCGGTCAGCCCGACAACCAGAACGAATTTGGCGACCAGCCAGCCCTGGCTCCAGCCGCCGCTGGCCGGACTGAAAGCGAGTGCCGGCCCGAGCACCCAGACCGCGATCATGGCCGGGTTCATGATTTGCCTGAGGAGCTTGCGCTCCATGATCTTGAAGCGCTCCGCTTCGGGCGAACCAAGTGTCGTCTCGCAATGATAGACGAAGAGGCGCGGCAGATAGAGCAGCCCCGCCATCCACGCGATGACCGCGACGATGTGCAACGCCTTCAGCCAGGGATAGAGCAGGTTCAGCACGTCGGCCATGGTCAGGCTCCGAAGCCGCAGCGCATGCGATCGGCCGGGCAGAGCCGTCCGATACCCGATGTCGCGGGCGAGCGCGAAAGCGCGCGTTCGACCAGATCGCCGAGCCCGGCGATGAAGCGGGGATGCGTGCGTAGCGCCGGCACACGGATGTAATCGGGCACGCCGCAACCCCGCGCCAGCTCCGCGTACTCCTCGTCGAGCTCGACAAGGGTTTCGGAATGCTCGGAAACGAAAGCGATCGGAACCACGATCACGCCTTTGCCCTCGGCGCCGGCACGACGGATTTCCTCGTGCGTTGCGGGCCCGATCCATCTCAGCGGCCCGACGCGGCTCTGATAGCAGACGGTCCAATCGAGATCGCCGCGCGCAAGCGCGCGCGCGACCGCCGCGGCCGTCCTCTCGACCTGCCAGCGATATGGATCGCCTTTGGCGATCACGCGCTCGGGCAAGCCATGCGCCGAGAACAGAACGCGGTAGGAAGCATCGCGCTTGGCGCACCGGAAGGCCTGCGCGATCAGATCGGCCTGGGCGTCGACAAGCCCTGCATGGTCGGGGAAACAGCAGATGCGCGAGACGGGGGCCGTCAGCCCGGCGCCATCGGCCGCGCGTATCCATTCGGCAAGCGAAGACGCGCTGGTGGTGGTCGAGAACTGCGGATAGAGCGGCAGAAGGACGATGCGGTCGGGCGCCCATGCCTTGACCGCCCGCGCGGTCGCCTCGGCACGCGGATGCCAATAGCGCATGGCGATGAAGCATTTGGCGTCGTGGCCGCGACCGGCGAGCGCGGTCTCCAACGCGCGGGCCTGCGCCTCGGTCTCCGAAAGAATCGGCGAGCGACCGCCAAGCCTCGCATAGATCGCGTACGCGACCGGCGTGCGGCGGCTTGCCACGAAATGCGCCAAGGGAATCCGCAGCGGCCAAGGTAGGCCTATGATCGCGGGATCGGAAAAAAGATTCGTCAAAAACGGCCTGACGGCTTCGGGCGAGTCGGGCCCGCCGAGGTTGAACAGAACGACCGCGGTTCTCACGGCGCGCCCCGCACGCGCGCGACCAGCCGTGCGACGTGGGCGACGGGTGTCTCGGGCAGCACGCCATGGCCGAGATTGAAGACGAACGGTATCCCCTTCATCCGTTCCAGGATCGCGTCGGTCTGCCGATCAAGCGTCTCGCCTCCGACAACCAGGCTCACAGGATCGAGATTGCCTTGTATGGTCGCGCCCAGCTTGCCGTGCAGGATTTCGCCGGCCCAGCGCAGCGACACGTCCGAAAACACGCTCACCGCATCGACACCTGTCCTTTCCGCATAGCGGGCATAACCGGTCGTCGTGGCGCCGCGCGGAAAGCCGATGACCCTCACGCCGGGATGTCGCGTCTTCAGCTTTGCGACCATGGCCGTCGTCGGCCCGACGACCCATTCATCGAACATGGTCTCCGGCAGGCCGCCGGCCCAGCTATCGAAGATCTGCACGCAATCCGCGCCGGCCTCGATCTGACGCCCGAGATGGAAGGCAATGATGTCCACCAGCATCGCCAGCAAAGCCCCGAATCGTTCGGGCTCGCGATAGGCGAACAGCTTGGCCGCGCGCTGATCGCGCGACCCTCTGCCCTCGATCATATAGGCCGCCAGGGTCCAAGGCGCCCCCGCGAAGCCGATCAAGGCCTTGCCGCTGGGGAGGACCGCGCGCGTCCGCCGCAACACCTCGTAGACGGGATCAAGACGCCCCAGCCACGCATCGGGATCGCCGATCATCGCGTCCAACTCAGGCAGCATGCCCAGCACAGGCCCTTCGCCATCCTCGTAGCGGACATCCTGACCCAGCGCGTATGGCACGACGAGAATATCGGAGAACACAATCGCCGCATCGAAATCGAACCGCGCGATCGGCTGGAACGTCGCCTCGACCGCGAACTCAGGCGTCATGCACAGTTGCCAGAACGAACGCGCGCGCCTGCGCAGTGCCTGATACTCCGGCAGATAGCGCCCGGCTTGGCGCATCAGCCAAACCGGTGGCGGCCATACGGTCTCGCCGCTCAACGCACGGAGCAAAGGATTTCCTGGGTTGCTCACCGGGTTTTCTTCTTCAAGATTCTAAATAGGATTCTGTTGAAGCTGATGTTGAGCCTGTGAATAGTGGGGGTTGTCGTTCGAGGCCTTCGTTTTGGCTGGAAAGCAGGGCGTGGGCAAGGGTGCAGAGATTTGAGTTGGCTGGGGAGAACTGTCGGCGATATGGCGTTCCATGCACGTCCGTCCCGCGCGATGCGGTAAGAGTGGGCCTTCTGGGGATGATCGAGAACACATGGCACGGACTTTCCACCTCCATCTCGTGTCGGACGCGACAGGCGAAACACTGCATACGGTCGCCAAAGCCGTTTGCGCCCAGTTCGAAGATGTCGAAGCGGAGGAGCACGTCTACGCGCTCGTGCGAAGCGAACGCCAACTCCTGCGCGCGGCGGAGCAGATCGCGGCCAAGCCCGGCATCGTCTTCTTCACGCTCGTCAATCCGGGGCTGCGTCAAGCCCTTGAAGCCGAATGCCTCCAGCTCGGCATGCCCTATGTCTCCATCCTGGACGCGCCGACGGTCTCGCTCGGGCGGTTCCTCGGTGCGGACGTCAGCGCGCGGCCGGGCGGCCAGCATGAGATCGATCAGCGCTATCTCCAGCGCATCGAGGCGATGAACTTCACCATCCAGCACGATGACGGCCAGAGTACCCAGGATCTGTCCCAGGCCGAGGTCGTGCTCGTCGGTGCCAGCCGCACATCGAAGACACCGACCTGCATCTATCTTGCCATACGCGGCGTGCGCGCGGCCAATGTACCGATCATTCCGGGCCTCGAGCCGCCGGAATCGCTTGCGACTCTCAAGGGGCCGCTCATCGTCGGCCTCTACGCCTCGGTCGAGAGGCTTCTACAGGTGCGCAAGAACCGGCTCTCGACCATGGGCGAGATGCGCGATTCGAGCTATGTGGACGAACAGGCGATCCGCGACGAGGTTGCCGCGACACGCCGGTTCTTCGAGCGCCACGACTGGCCCTCGATCGATGTCTCGCGGCGTTCAATCGAGGAAACCGCGGCCGCCGTGCTCAATCTCCTGACGGAGCGGAGCGAGGCGTGAGCGGGTCCGTCATCCTCGCCTCGGGAAGTGACAGCCGCAAGGCGATGCTCGACGCTGCGGGCGTGCCTTTCACGGCGATGCCGGCGCGGGTGGACGAGGCAGAGGTCAAGCGCGCGCTCCTGGCCGAGCGCGCATCGGCACGCGACGTCGCCGACGCGCTCGCCGAGCTGAAGGCGATGAGAGCGAGCACGTCAGTGCCCGCCGCGCTCGTCATCGGCGCCGACCAGATCCTTGTCTGCGAGGGACGCCTACACGACAAGGCCGAAAGCCGCGAGGAGGCGCGCGAAATACTGCGCACGCTCCGCGGCAAGCCGCATGAGCTCGTCACGGCCGCCGTGATCGCCCGCGAAGGGGCGGCCATCTGGCGACAGGTGGAAACCGCGCGGCTCTGGATGCGCGATTTTTCCGATGCCTTCCTCGACACGTATCTCGATGCCGAGGGCGAGGCCGCGCTGGGCAGCGTGGGATGCTATCGGATCGAAGGCCTGGGCGCGCAGCTCTTCGAGCGCGTCGTGGGCGATCAGTTCGCGATCCGCGGCTTGCCCCTCATTCCCCTGCTCGATGCCTTGCGCGTCCATGGAGCGCTCCCGCGATGAGCGATGCGAAACTCGCCGGTGTGATCGGTTGGCCCGTGGGGCAGTCGCTTTCGCCGCGTCTGCATAGCTATTGGCTCGCCGAACACGGCATCGCCGGGGCCTATGTGGCGCTTGCCGTGCGGCCCGAGGATTTCGGCCTTGTGGTTCGCGCCTTGCCGCGGGCGGGGTTCGCGGGCGTGAGCGTCACCGTGCCGCACAAGCTTGCGGCTCATGCGCTGTGTGGTGCGCTCGACGCCGATGCCGAAGCGACCGGTGCCGTCAATACGCTCGTTTTCGAAGGCGTCGCGATCCGTGGCCTCAACACCGACGTATCGGGTTTTGCGGCAAGCCTAACGGCCGCGTTCGGCGCCGACGCCACGCGCGACGGTCCGGTCGCGGTCTTGGGCGCGGGCGGTGCCGCGCGTGCAATCGTCCGTGCGCTTGGCAAGCTCGGCGCCACCGATATCCGCATCGCCAACCGCACGCGCGATCGCGCCGATGCGCTTGCCGGTGCCTTCGGTGCCAAAGCGTTCGATTGGGGCGATTGGAATTCTCTCTTCGGAGACGCACGGCTTGTGGTGAACGCGACCAGCCTCGGTATGATCGGAAAACCGGCGCTCGACGTTGCCCTCGATGCGTTGCCGCGCGAGGCGGCTATTGCCGATATCGTCTACAATCCGCTGGAAACCGCGCTGCTCGCGCGCGCCCGCGAACGGGGCCATCGCGTCGCCGACGGGCTCGGCATGCTGATGCATCAGGCGGCCCCGGCCTTCGCGGCCTGGTTCGGCACGACGCCCTCGGTCACGGCGGCGCTTCGCCGCGTGTTGGAGACCGCGTTACGCGATGGCTGAGCGCGCCCCTGCACGTCCCTATCTCGTCGGGCTCACCGGCTCCATCGGCATGGGCAAGACCGAGACCGCGAAGATGTTCGCCCGCCTCGGCGTGCCGGTGTACGACGCCGACGCCGCCGTGCATGCGCTCTACGAACCCGGCGGGGCTGCGGTCGCGCCCATCGCGGCCGCGTTTCCGGGCACGGTCAAGGATGGCCGCGTCGACCGTACCGCGCTCGGTGCGCGCGTGGCGGACGACGCGGCGGCCTTCCGCGAATTGGAGGCGATCGTCCATCCGCTCGTCGGCGCGGCCCAACGCGCGTTTCTCGATGCCGAAGCTGCGAAGGGCACCGCTCTCGTCGTGCTCGATATACCGCTTCTTTTCGAGACCGGCGGACATGCGCGTGTCGATGCCGTCGTCGTCGTCTCGGCACCGGAGGCGGTGCAGCGCGCGCGCGTGCTGGCGCGCCCGGGCATGGGCGAGGAAAAGCTCGCCGCCATTCTCGCGCGTCAGACGCCCGACGCCGAAAAGCGTGGACAAGCCGATTTCGTCATTGAGACCGATAAGGGCCTCGATCACGCTTTCCGGCAGGTGAGCGATGTGGTCGCGGCGCTGAAGGTGCGCGCGGCGGAGGGACGCGGCTGATGCGCGAGGTGGTGCTGGATACGGAAACGACGGGCCTCGATCCCGCCGAAGGCCATCGTATCGTCGAGGTGGGCTGCGTCGAGCTCGAAGACCATGTTCCGACCGGGCGGAATTTCCAGAGCTATGTCGATCCCGAGCGCGATATTCCGGCGGAAGCCACGCGCATTTCCGGCATCGATGCGGCCAAGCTCAAAGGCGCGCCGGTTTTTGCCGCGATCGCCGATGGGCTGCTCGCTTTCCTCGGAGACGCGCCGCTCGTCATCCACAACGCCGAGTTCGATATTAAATTTCTCAATGCCGAATTCGCGCGGATCGGCAAACCGATTCTGCCTCCGACGCGCGCGGTCGATACGATCGAGATCGCCAAGCGCAAGTTCCCCGGTGCGCGCTATTCGTTGGACGAGCTTTGCCGGCGCTTCGGCATCGACCTGGGTAGCCGCACCCTGCACGGCGCGCTGATCGACGCGGAGCTGACGGCGCAGGTTTATCTGGAACTCATCGGTGGCCGGCAGACGCGTCTGCAATTGGGTCCGGGCGCCGGCACGGGCGGATCGTCCGCGACGATCGCGAAGCGCGAAGCGCGCATCCGCGAACGCGCGCTGGCGCCGCGGCTGAACGCCGAAGAGCGCGAGGCGCATGCGCGCTTCATCGCCGCGGAACTCGAAGGCGATGTGCTGTGGCGCCGCGAATCCTGATGTCGGGGCTCTATTGCCTGGCGGGAGCCTGAGCACCGGCCTGCTGCTCGGCGATCCGGGCCCGATAGAGGGCAACGAAGTCGATCGGCTCGATCATCAAGGGCGGCATGCCGCCGTCCCGGATCGCGTCGGCGACAATGCGTCGCGCGAAGGGAAAGATCATGCGCGGGCATTCGATGAGGAGCGCTGGCTGCAAGCTCTCCTCGGGAATGTTCCGAAGCAGGAATAGCCCCCCATAGACGAGTTCGAGCAGGAACGCCGTACGGTCTTCTTGGGTTGCCTCGACACGCAGTTTGAGCGTGACTTCGTACTGTTCGTCGGCCGCGCGGCGCGCCTGGATATCGACTTTCAGGCCCACTTGCGGACGCCCGCCCGAGATCGTGCCGGGCGCGCCGGGGTTCTCGAACGACAGATCCTTCACATATTGGGCGATGATCTGGAACTGCGACTGGCCCTCGGCCCCGTTTGCGCCGCCGCTCGCACCGTCCGGGCTCGATTGAGGTTCGTCCGCCATGCTCGTTCCGTCCGCGAAATCCGGGGCGGGCTACCATGGATCGCGCAAGCGTGACAAGCACGCCGCCCATGCCGGGGTTCTTACTGGCAATTCTGGGCCGTGAAGCCCATATTCACTGTGTCGGGCGCTTGCGCTGGACGATTAACGGCCCGAGCGTTAGGGTAATGCGCTGGCGGCGATTTCCGCCCGACGAAGGTTGCGAATGCTGCAAGGTTTTCAGTTTTTCGACATCATTCTGCTCGCCATGGTCGCGGGGATCGTACTCTTTCGGCTTTACCAAGTGCTGGGCCGCCGCACCGGGCAGGAACGCCAGCCCCAGGACCGCTTCCGCTTGACCGAAAGCGGGCGGACCGACAAAAAGCCCAAGGACAATGTCGTGCCGCTGCCCGATCGCGCGGCGGCGCGGACGGGTGCCGAGGCGGCCTCGAGCGATCCCGTCGTGCGCGGCTTGATGGACATCAAGCTCGCCGACCGTGGCTTCGATACCGATGCTTTCCTCGAAGGCGGGCGCGGGGCCTATGAGATGATCGTCACGGCCTTCGCCGCGGGCGACCGCAAGGCGCTCCGCCCGCTCCTGAGTGAAGAGGTCTACGAGACCTTCGAATCCGCGATTGCCGCGCGCGAAGTGCGCGGCGAACGCACGCAATTCACCTTTGTCGCGGTGAAGACCGCAGCCATCACCGGCGCCGAGCTGAAAGCCGGCGTGGCCGAGATCACGGTCAGCTTTGCAGGCGAGTTCATTACGGCCACATACGACACGTCCGGCGCGCTCGTCGAAGGCGATCCCAAGGCGGTACGCTCCGTCACCGACGTATGGACCTTCGCGCGCGAGGCCGGTTCGAACGATCCGAACTGGTCGTTGGTCGCAACGCTCAGCGAGTAAACCGTCCATGGCGCGGCCGATCCCGCGCCGGTTCCGCGGCGTGTTCGCCGCGCTCGCGGTCATGCTCGTGCTTCTCGCCGCGCTTCTCGTCTATCTCCGCTATCCGCGTCCGCCAGAGGCGGGCCCGCTGCGCTTGGTGGCCTCGCGCTTCGCCGATCTCGAAGGTTGGCAACGCGCGGATCCGGCCCCGGCACTTCGCGCGTTCGTCAAATCCTGCGCGCTCTTCGCCAAAGCCGAGGCGGATCGTGCGCTCGGCCAGGGCGGCTATGCGGGCAGGGCGGACGATTGGCGCGCCGTTTGCGTCGCGGCGATCGCGCGTGGCGACGATGTGCCGACCGCGCGGGCGTTTTTCGAATCCACTTTCGTGCCCTATGGCGTGCAGGCGGGCGACAAGGCGACCGGCCTTTTCACCGGCTATTACGAGCCCGAGCTCCGCGGCAGCCGCGCGCGCGAGGGCGTGTATCAGACGCCCGTCTATGGGCTGCCCAACGATCTCGTCGCCGTCGATCTCGGTCTCTTTCGCGAGAAACTCTCGGGCGAACGCATTGCCGGCCGCGTCGAGAATGGCCGGCTCGTTCCTTATGCGACGCGCGCCGAGATCGCGCGATCGGGCCTCGGCGCCGCGCGGCCGCTGTTTTTCCTCGACGATTCCGTAGGCGCGTTCTTCCTGCACATCCAGGGCTCGGGCCGCGTGCGGCTCGCCGACGGCACCGTCGTGCGCGCGGCCTATGCGGGCCAGAACGGCCACGTCTACACGTCGATTGGCAAGGTGCTGATCGAGCGGGGCGCGCTGGCGCGCGAGGACGTCACCATGCAATCAATCCGGGCCTGGCTCGAGACGCACGCGGACGAGGC
>Ga0326597_10011968_pt1 | contig 11453 bp, 8 predicted proteins | sample RVTome_12_FD_203789 | JGI IMG/M metagenome (GOLD analysis project Ga0326597, IMG submission 203789) | Soil microbial communities from uranium-contaminated site in the Upper Colorado River Basin, Wyoming, United States - RVT100D185 | ecosystem: Environmental > Terrestrial > Soil > Contaminated >...
GAAAGGGGTGCTTTCCTTCACGTTCGTGATGACCGCGATAGCCTCGGCGATGGTGCTCGAGACTGAGGTTGGCCGCTACGCGCTCCTCGACTGGTGGGAGCAAACCGCACTCACGTTCGGCCAGCAGCTCGACGACCGGCAGTACGCAGCGCTGGCCATGGCCAGCGAGCAGGGGTGGTTGCACGCGGTCACGAGTGCGCTGGTCACGGGTCCTGTGCTGACGGTGGGGCTCTCTGCATGCTTGCGCGTCGCGTTCCGGAACTCCACCACGCCGCCTGTACGGTACCAGCAGGTCTTGACCATCGTGGCCCATGCGGGCGTGATTCTGGCGGTCAGGCAGATGGTGACGGCGCCGAGCATCTACTTCCGCGACACCCTGGCCAGCCCTCTCACCCTGGGCGCGCTGTTTTCAGGCCTCGACGAGATCTCACCAGCCGCTCAGATCCTGGGCGCCTTGGATCTCTTTGTCCTTTGGTGGATCATCGTACTGGCAGTGGGCACCTCAGTCCTCTACCAGCGCCCCGCGCCCCGCCTCGCGGTGGCATTTCTGGGAACGTATGTGGCGATAGCCGCGATCATTGCGGCCGCAGCGGCACTTACAGGCGGCACATCATGACACGACGCACAGGCGGACTCATCGCCGTCGGACTCCTGATCGCCTCAGCGACAGCAGGTACGGCCTTCCTCTGGCGAAGCCCAGACCCCCCAGCCGTCACGGCAGAGGCGCTCCGACGGCGCGACCTCACGGCTGTTGTCTCGGCCTCAGGGACGATTCAACCAAAGCGCCAAGTCAACGTTTCGGCCAACACCATGGGCCGGGTCACTCGACTCGACGTCCAGGAGGGCGAGCGGGTCCGCGCCGGGCAGTTCCTGCTCGAAATCGATCCGCAATCGCTTGCAGGCCAATTGCAGCGTGGCGAGGCCGGGGTCGCCGCCGCGCGCTCGTTGCTGCAGCAGGCGAAAACGGCCGTGGATCAGGCGCGTACCACGCTTGGCCTGGCTCGACAGCAGCTGACACGGCAGGATGAACTCTGGCAACGGGGCCTGACGACCCGGGAATCGCTCGAACAGGCGCAAGGCGACGTCGCGGTTCGCGAGGCAGAGCTGAAAGCACGTGAACAGGAGGTTCAGACGCGGGAAGAGCAGATCAAGCAGGAACAGGCGAGCCTCGCCACGACCCGCTACAACCTCAGCCAGGTCACCATTTCCTCCCCGATGGACGGCATCGTCACGCGACGCAACATCGAGGAAGGCGAGAACGTGATGGTCGGCACGATGAACAACGCCGGAACCGTGCTGCTCACAATCGCCGACATGTCCGTCGTCGAAGCCGAAGTCGAGGTTGATGAGACTGACATTCCAAGCGTCGCGCTCGGTCAGGAGGCCGAGATCTCGATCGACGCAGTGCCGGACCGGACGTTCCGCGGGCGGGTGACAGAGATCGGGAACAGCCCAATCCAGGCCAGCACCGCGGACGCCGGTACGCCCCGGGCCACGAACTTCAAGGTCGTGATTACCCTCGACGAAGAGGTCCCGAACGTGCGCCCCGGGTTCAGCTGCACCGCGGATATCACGACGTCAACCCGCCAGGGCGTCGTGTCGGTGCCAATTCAGGCGGTCACTGTTCGCGAGATGCGGTACGACGAGACGGGCACCCTGGTGCACGAGCCGCCTCCGCCGCGGCTCAGTCGCCTCCAGATGTTCCGCCGGGATCCGGCTGAGCCTGCGCCCACGCCTCCCGAGCCACCTCCAGGTCACACACGCAGGGAGACCGAAGGCGTTTTCGTCCTCATGGATGGTCGCGCCGTCTTCGTGCCGATCGAGGTCGGCATTGCCGGTGAGCGCTTCTTCGAAGTGCTCTCAGGTGTCATCGAGAACGACCAGGTCATCACGGGACCGTTCAGCACTGTACGCGCCCTTGCGGACGGTTCCGAGGTCAGGCTGCAAGAGACGCCCACTGGGCGGTAGCCACGCGGGACCATGCACCAGTTTCTGGAGTCGATCGCCATCGCGCTGCATGCGATCTGGGCCAGCAAGCTACGGTCGCTGATGACGGTACTCGGCAACATCGTGGCGGTGGCATCCATCGTGATCGTCGTGTCGCTGATTCAGGGCATGAACTCGATGGTCTCGCGCGCCATCGTCACCGATGTCGGAGCCGACTCGTTTACGATTCAACGGCTCCCCCCTATTCGCACCGCGGAGGATGAGGAGGACGCCCGAAACAATCCCCTCATTACACTCGCCGACGCCGATGCGATCCGGCGGTTCAGCCCGACGATCACGTCCGTCATGGCGCAGGCGCAACGGCGCGGCACGATCGCGTACGGTGACCGCGTCCTCGAGAACGTGCAAGTGCAGGGGGTGACGAGCGCCTACCTCGACTTCGCCACGTTCGACGCCGAGAGAGGCCGCATGATGAGCGCGACGGAGGTGGATCACAACCGCCCCGTGACGCTGCTCGGATGGGATGTGGCCGATGCGCTTTTCGCAGGTGCGAGCCCACTCGACCGCACCATTACGATTCAAGGCGTGCACTTTCGCGTCGTCGGCGTCAGCGAGCGCAAGGGCGGGCTGTTTGGCTCGTCCCTGGACGGATTTGCCGTGATTCCCCTGGGACGCCACATGAAGATCTTCGGCGCCCGGCAGTCGCTCTCCCTGATGGCCAGACCGCGGTCGGCGGCTCTGCTCCCGCTCGCCATGGACGACGCGACCGTCGCGCTCCGGGTGGCACGGCGACTCGAACCACGGGAACCGGACAATTTCGGCATCTTCACGTCTGACACCCTGCTGGGTGTCTATCGCCAGGCGACCACTGGCATCTTCACCGTACTCATCGGGGTCGTCGCCCTGTCGCTCCTGGTCGGTGGCATCGTGATCATGAACATCATGCTGATGGTTGTCTCCGAACGCACGAGGGAAATCGGGCTGCGCAAGGCCGTGGGGGCGCGCAGGCGGGACATCCTGTTCCAGGTCCTGACCGAGTCGGTCGCTCTGTCGACTGTCGGCGGCGTGGCTGGCGTCGTACTGGGATTCCTGGTCGCGCAGGCCATCGCCGTGTTCACCCCATTGCCGGCCAGACTCGAGCTCTGGTCGGTCGTTCTCGGAATCGGCATCACAGCGACCGTGGGCCTCTTCTTCGGCGCCTACCCGGCGTCACGCGCCGCGCGGCTCGATCCCATCGAGGCACTCCGCCGCGAATGATGGCGGGCGCGTCACCGGTTGTTCGGCGTGAGCGTGGAACCGATATGAGAGTGTCGTTGTGGCGCGATATCGCCCCGCTGGCGCTCGATGCGATTCGAGCCAATGCCCTGCGGTCGGCCCTGACAATCCTGGGAGTGGTCATCGGTGTCACCGCGATCGTGGGCATGACCGCGCTCATCCGCGGCTTCGACCAGTCGCTGCGTGACAGCATCGGTGAACTTGGCCCGAACACGATCTTTGTGGCGAAGTTCAGCGGTGTCAGTCTCGCCGCGGGCAACGAGTTCACGCAACTCCTCCGTCGCCCCAATCTGACGAGGGATGATGCGACGGCAATCGAGAGGCTGGCGCCGTCGGCCGGCATCGTGGACATCTGGCTGGGTGCAGGTGGACCACCGACCCAGTCCCGTGTGTTCTATCGTGGCGATCGAACGAAACTGATCGGGGTACTCGGCGCCACCGAGAACTTCGCCAGCGTCAACTTCCTCGCGCTGGAGGAAGGTCGCTTCTTCACCGAAGGCGAAGTGTCACGCCGGCGCAACGTGGTGGTCTTGGGGCAAACGCCGTATCAGGCGCTCTTCGGGCAGTCTGCACTCGATCCCATCGGCAAGGCTGTACGCATAGGCGCCGACCAGTACACCGTCGTGGGCGTGGTCGGCAAGCGCCCGGCAGCTGGCGGCTTCGACCTGGGGCAGGACGATTTCGTCGTGATCCCGGAGACGACCTACCGCAAGCAGTTCGGCATCCAGATCTTCCGACGCGGGAACGTCCAGCATCAGAGCGTGCTCATCGCGGTGACGCCCCGATACGACACCGCCCGCGCGGCGCTGCTCACCGAAGTGGAAGAAATCATGCGCATCCGACACGGCCTCCGGCTCGACGAGCCCAATGACTTCGACCTTGTCACGCAGGATGCCGCACTCGACGTCTGGGAACAGGTCAGTCAGGCGACGTTTCTGGCTCTTGTCGCCATCTCGTCGATCGCGCTGATGGTGGGCGGTATCGGTGTCATGGCCATCATGACCATCTCGGTGGCGGAGAGGACCCGAGAAATCGGTTTGCGCAAGGCGCTCGGCGCCCGGCGACGGGACGTCCTGTTCCAGTTCCTCGCCGAAGCCGTCACTCTGACATCGCTCGGCGGCGTCCTCGGCATCGTGCTCGGCAGCGCGATCGGCATCACCGTCAGCCTGGCGACGGGCTTTCCCGTCTCTCTTCCTTGGTGGTCGTTTGCGATCGGCCTGGGATTTTCCGCGACCGTCGGCATCTTCTTCGGGATGGTACCGGCCGTTCGCGCCGCACGCCTCGATCCCATCGAGGCGTTGCGACACGAATAGCCACGACACCGCGGCCCCGGCTACGACTCCTTCTCGCCGGTCCGAATGCGGTGGCTCTCGAGTACCGGAAGAACGAACACCCGACCATCCCCGATCTCTCCGGTCTTGGCCGCTTCGACGATAGCTCTGATGGCATCGTCGGCGATCGCATCCGGCACCACGACCTCGATCTCCATCTTCGGCAACAAGCTCACGTTGTATTCCTTGCCTCGGTAGATGGCCGTGTGGCCCTTCTGCTTGCCGTGGCCGCGAACTTCAGTCACGGTCATGCCCGAGATGCTCAGCTTGGCCAGCGCATCCTTGACGTCGTCGACCTTGTTCGGGCGAACGATGCTCTTGATCAACTTCATACGGTTCCCTCTCTTGTGCCTGGCCGCTGAATCGTCACACGTGTCCCCGTGATGACGTCCCTCCGACGTGCATATACGCTTCTTCGCCGTGCTGGGTAATGTCGAGGCCGGTGCTCTCGTCGGACTCGCTGGTGCGCAACGGAATCACGAGACCGATGACCTTGAGCAGGACAAAGCTCATGCCGCCGCTGTAGACGATGACCGCTGCGACGGCGGCCGCCTGGATGCCGACCTGCCCGGGATTGCCGAACAGGAGGCCGTCTGCCACTCCATTGAGACTCATGTCCGCGAACACACCCGTCAGCAGCGCGCCGGTCACGCCTCCGGCACCATGCGCCGCCACCACGTCAAGCGAGTCATCCAGCGCGCTCCTCGCGCGAATCGCCATGATGACGTAGCTCGGCAGCGCGGCGAGCCCTCCCAGCAGGATCGCGCTCATCGGGCTGATGAATCCGGCTGCGGGGGTGACGGCCACCAGGCCGACGACGATAGCCGTCGCACACCCGACCGCTGTCGGCCGTCCGGATCGAAACATGTCGAGAAAGCTCCACACGACAAGGGTCGCCGCAGGAGCCAGCATCGTGGTGACGAACGCCAGGCCCGCGATGCTGTTGGCCCCCAACGCGCTTCCGGCATTGAACCCGAACCAGCCGAACCACAGCAGACCGGCACCCAGCAGCACAAACGGCACGTTGTGCGGCAGTAGCGAGGACGACGGATACTCCTGGCGCTTGCCGACAACGATCGCCGCCACCAGCGCAGCGACAGCTGCGTTGACATGGACCACGGTCCCACCGGCGAAGTCGAGCGCCCCCAGATCCGCCAACCAGCCGCCACCCCACACCCAGTGGGCGACGGGCGCGTAGACGGCGAGCGCCCACAAACAAATGAACGCCACATAGGCCGAAAACCGCATACGCTCCACGATGGCACCAGAGATCAGGGCCGCCGTGATGATACAGAAGGTGCCCTGAAAGGCCATGAAGAGCAGGTGGGGAATCGTGCCGTTCTCCTCCAACCCAACGCCAGCCAACCAGGCGTTCGACAAACCGCCGACCCAGTTCGTGCCCTCGCTGAAAGCCAGCGAGTAGCCCAGCACCGCCCACAGCACCCCGACGAACCCCAGGGAGATGAAGCTCATCATCATGGTGTTCAGCGCGTTCTTGGAGCGAACGAGCCCGCCGTAGAAAAATGCCAACGCCGGTGTCATGAGCAGCACCAGCGCGGTCGACGTCAGCATCCATGCCGTGTCAGCTTGATTCATGCCTCTCCTCGGTAGTGAAGATCGCCGCCGCGGGGCCACCGAGCCCGACGCCTCCGGTGGCGATGGTCCGGGTATCTTACACGGCCCTAGGACTCTTTCTCACCCGTACGGATGCGGTGGCTTTCGAGCACCGGCAGCACGAATACGCGACCGTCGCCGATTTCTCCGGTCCGGGCCGCTTCGATGATCGCCTTGATGGCGTCGTCGACCATGGCGTCTGGCACGACCACCTCCATCTCCATCTTCGGCAACAAACTCACGTTGTATTCCTTCCCGCGATAGATCGCGGTGTGCCCCTTCTGTTTGCCGTGACCGCGGACCTCGGTCACGGTCATTCCCGAGATCCCTATCTTGGCCAGCGCGTCCTTGACGTCGTCCACCTTGTTCGGACGAACGATGCTCTTGATCAACCTCATGACGTTCCCTCCAGTGTGTCTTGCAGGTCGGCGGCCAGCGAGCGCTGCTCCTCCTCGGTAAGCTTGTTCCCTGCCTTGGTGATGTGAAACACGTCGATCGCCCGCTCCCCTTCTGTAGAGATCAACACGAGATCGACGTCGCAGCCGTGCCGAGAGATGACGCGACTGATCCGGTACAGCAGCCCGAGCGCATTCTCCGAAACAATATCGACAATCGTAAAGTGCTCAGAGGCCGCGCCGTCGGCGCGGACCACCGGAGCGACGCGCGCGTTGCCCCGCCACTGCACGACGCTCTGCTCGCGTCCTCGCAACAGCTCCGCCACGTCCGAGCGCCCGGTGACTGCCTCCTGGAGTTCGTGCAGGACCTGGGCCTCGGCATCGGGGTTGAGCTCCAGAAACCGCTCGTCGTCGGTAAACTGCACGACATCGAGCACCAGCCCGTTCGGATTCGTGAGCGCGTGCCCGCGGAGGATATTCATTCCGAACGACGACAGGACGCCGCACACATTGGAGAAGAGGAATGGCTTGTCGAGCGTGACGACCGCCAGCGTCCAGGCCATGTCGGCACGTTCGAGGGACACATGCACCTCGTCTGGGCCGATGTCACGCGCCAGGCGTACATGCCGGTAGATCGCGTCGGGCGCAAAGAGGTGCAGATACCGCTGCGGCAAACCCTCGACAAACCGCGTGATCTCCGCCTCCGGAAGATCGTCAGGCCTCCCCGACAACAGGTCGATCATCCCCGCCTGATTCCGCTCGATCAGTTCGTCGGCGTAGCGCTGCGTCAGATGGTTGTAGGTATCGACATACAGACGCCAGATCAGTTCTTCCTTCCACGGCGTGAGCGTCTCCGGGCTGACCGCCTCGATGTCGGCCAGCGTCATCAAGCAGAGCATCTTCAGGCGATCCTCGGTCCCGACGAATCGTGCAAAGTCCTTCACGATCTCCGGATCCTCGGTGTCCCGACGAAGCGCGACCAGCGACATCCGCAAGTGGTTCCGAATGAGGAAGAGGACCATTGCGCGAGCCTCACCCGACACCTCCAGCAAGTCGAGCACGGCCACTGCCATTCGCTCGCTCTCGGGCGCATGCTCGTCGTCGCGCCACTTGCCCACGTCGTGGAGCAGCAGCGAGAGCACGAGTAACTCTGGAGACGACAGGCCGTCAGCGACCCTCCTGAACCGCAGCCGGTTCGGCTCCTCGGTATTCGCGAGACGCACGAAGTTCCGAATGGCCAGCAGCGTGTGCTCGTCGACCGTGTACTTGTGATAGAAATCGCGAATGACTCGTGACGAGATGGCATGGAATTCCGGGAAGAGCCTGCCGAGCATGCCGCACTCGTGCATCTGCGACAGGCGAGCATAGAGTCCGCTGCGTGGCTTCATGAACCGCAGGACGGCCGCGCGGTCCTGGGGCCCTGTGAGGAAATCCTGCGGACGGCAGCGATCGACGTGTTCCCGGATGCACGACAGGGCCTCCTCGGTTACTTCGGTGCCGCCGTCCATGGCCGCTTGAAACGCGCTCAGCCAGGACGCCGGCGCACCCGCAGCCGCAATCGGGTCCAGAAAGCGAATGCCGTCCCGCGTCAGACCCAGATTTGGACCCACCGGCACCGGCGCCGTCCTGCGGGCCCACTCCAGTGAGCGACTGACCGTGCGGGCGTGCCGGAAGTAGTCGCTCATGAGGCGCTCGACGCGCTGGCGGGACTCGGCGCCTGGGTACCCCAGAAGGTCGGCCGTCTGCTCCTGCAACTCGTGGCTGAGGACATTCTGATTGCGGCCGCTCTTGTAGTGCAGCACCGACCGGACGCGCAGGAGGAACTCCTCCGCCTCCTCGAAGCGCCCGACGTCAGATGGGCCGCGTGTCAGCAGCAGCGGATCGGTGAGCGCGGCAATCGTGCGGGCGGCCATGACGTCGCGGAGCGCACCTGGAGCCTCCTTGACGTCGGGTTCGAGCTGATACAGCGTGTCATTGAACTTCGCGTGTCGCTCCTCGAGCAGCTGAAGCAACGACCGGAGGATGTAGGCGTGGGTCGTCGCCTGATGAAACGTGGAGCCGAGCCGCTCGAAGAGTTCGGGGGCACCAGCCACCAATCTCGCGTCGAGCAGGGCGAGCAGGAATTCCGGATTGTCGATCTCGAGTTCGGCAAACTCGTCGATCTCGCGGACCTGATGGCCCACCACCACGCCAAGATCCCACAACGGGTGGAGGAAGCTCCGAAGATACGCTTCTTCCGCCGGCCCGATGCGGCCACCAAACAGCACGAGCAGATCGACGTCGGAGTAGAGACTGAGATGCCGGCGGCCGTACCCGCCTAGCGCGATGATCGCCACCGCCTGGCTCGATTCGCCCGCATCCACGGAGAGCTTCCGCAGCAACTCGTCGACCCGGCCGGCGTGACGCTCGAGTGCCTCACGTCCACCGGCGCCGCGCGCCGTGTTCGCGCGCAACTCTTCCCGTGCGGCCTGGAAGCCAGCTCTCATCGTGGCTCCGTCGCCCGGTTCAGTCGTCGGCATGGGCCGAACATCTTCGTTTACCACTTCGGCTGTCAAGGATTCTTCCAAGAGAAAGACGCGGGCGGTCGCGCTCGCGCCGCCCACGCGTCCTGGTGTTGGTGTGTGCTGGTGCCCCGGCATCGCCCCCACGACGACCCGCATGCACCCTCGACAAACCCTAACGCTCGGTCTAGAAGGAGAAATTCTTGGTCACGCCGAACACGAGGGTGACGCCGGACGTCGGATTCCCGTTTCTGTCTTCCAGACCAGAAAGGTTCTTGTCATTCACGATCCCGGAGATCGTCCAATCGAGATCCGCAGCCGAGAAGCCGTATCCGACCTCCCCATAGTTGCCCTCGAAGTCCTTGCCGAATCCCCCGATCGTACCGAAGAACCCGTTGTGCTCGGCCGTGACCGCGATGAAGACATAGTCCAAGTCCCCATCACCGAAGTTCTCGTACTGTCCGACCGACACCTCCAAGCTCAGAGGGCCGTACCCCGCGCCGAGGTTAAGCTCGCGGTAGGTGTCGTCGAACTCCCCTGTATACAAATAGAGGGTCCCCCCGGCGCTCAGGCTCACTCCTCCCTCCAGCTCGGCTCCGACACTGCCGTAGACGTCGACCTCGGCGCCGTCTCCAACGTCCGCAAGCCACGTACCCAGAGACACGACTCCAAGACCTACGTCCGCACCTGCACTCGCAGACGACGTCTTCTGAAAGATCCCGCGATAGAAGTACTGGCTCACCCAACCCGCGTTGGCGGACACCTCCGCTTCCTGAGCGCTGGCGACCACGGGCGCCAGCAGCACCATCGCCATGGTTGGCATGGCGATCGCTTTCACCATGTGTCCGGGCACGCGCTCCACGGAGCGCCCAACGGCCGATATCATCTTCGTCCCAACTCGACCCAGCGTTCGCATCAACGACATCCTCATCCTCCGTACCCGGCCATCAATCACCGAGACTCGTGTTAGTGGGATAGGCGGTGCCCCATGGCGCCGCCCGTGTTCCTCGTGAGCCACGATCACCATCAGCTCCGAGTAGATTGAAAGTGGGGGTACGCCTGCATGGAGTGCTCCCCCAGATCTAGTCCTTCGGTCTCCTCCTCTTCAGAGACCCTGACGCCCATCGTCGCCTTGAGGATTCCGAACACGACGAGCGAGAACAGGAACGCGGTGCCGCCCACCGCGATCACACCCAGGAGCTGGCCGAACACGGTGTAGCCCGCATCGGTGACATCGAAGAGCGCGCACGCCACGATGCCCCAGACCCCGCACACACCGTGGACCGAGATGGCGCCCACCGGATCGTCAATCTTGACCTTGTCGAAGAACAACACGGCGGCAAAGACCAGCGCACCTGCGAGCGCGCCGATCACGATCGATCCCATCGCAGTCACGATGTCCGCGTTGGCGGTAATCCCCACCAGCCCGCCAAGAATGCCATTGAGACCCATGGACAGGTCCGGCTTCTTCAGCACGACCCACGAGACGACGGCGGCGCTCACACCCCCGGCGGCCGCGGCCAGCGACGTCGTGGTGAACACCAACCCAAGCGGTCCGGGATTGGCGGACAGCACAGAGCCGCCATTGAATCCATACCAGCCGAACCAGAGCAAGAACACACCAATGGTGGCAAGGGCCAGGTTGTGCCCCTGAATGGGGCGGACCTCCCCGTTCACGAACTTGCCGCTGCGAGGTCCGAGCAGGATGACACACGCCAGCGCCGCGAACCCGCCGAAGGCGTGTACGACCGCGGAACCAGCAAAGTCCTTGAAACCGTTGCCGCCGTTCAACACGCTCATCCAGCCGCCGCCCCAGTGCCACGAACCGACCCACGGATATGCGAATCCAACCAGCAACGTCGCGAAGATCAGGAACGGCAACAGCTTGACCCGCTCGGCGACCGCTCCCGAAACGATCGTGGCCGCCGTGGCGGCGAACATGGCCTGGAAGATGAAGTCGCCGTAACCGGTCATCGCCAGCGCGACGCCGCCATAGCCGAACGTGTCGCCACCGTCCGCGTTGAGGTCTCCGATTGGGGCGCCCATGGCAAAGAAGCCGTTGAAGTCGCCAGGGTAGTGACTCGCGAACCCCCAGAGCGCGTACGTCAGGAGCCCTATGCAGATGATGAACATATTCTTGAAGAGGATGTTCACCGTGTTCTTCGACTGTGTCAGCCCGGACTCGACCGAAGCGAACCCCAGATGCATGATGAACACAAGGGCCGTGGCCATGAGGGTCCACAGCATGCTGACCGTGAAGAAGCCGAACGCGTAGGCGTACTCGCCCTGATGGGCGAGCAGTTCGTCATAGCCGGCACGTGTCTCGTCGGGCTCGGCATCCTCAGTGGCCTGAGGCTCCGGCGCCGTGGCCGGAGGGGCCGCCTCAGCTG
>Ga0326597_10011969_pt1 | contig 11452 bp, 7 predicted proteins | sample RVTome_12_FD_203789 | JGI IMG/M metagenome (GOLD analysis project Ga0326597, IMG submission 203789) | Soil microbial communities from uranium-contaminated site in the Upper Colorado River Basin, Wyoming, United States - RVT100D185 | ecosystem: Environmental > Terrestrial > Soil > Contaminated >...
GCGATGACGCAGCTCGAGTGCGTCGACGTGGGACCGCGGCAGCTGCAACCGGCCGGCCCGGTCGAGCACCGCGAACTCCTCGGCAATGACCCGGTGGTTGCCGTCGTCGGACAGCTCGGTCCGGCGGAACGTCTCCGAGCTCGTCCGGCCGTCGCGGATCGCGACCGTGCGCTTGACCCGCTCCGAGACGAGCGGGTCGTGGGTGACGACGACGATCGTCGTCCCGAGCTCCTCGTTGACCCGCCGTAGGAGGCCGAACACCTCGGCCGACGTCGCGCTGTCGAGCTCCCCGGTCGGCTCGTCGGCGAGCAGGACGGTCGGGCGGTTGGCGAGCGCGACGGCGATCGCGACCCGCTGTTGTTCCCCGCCGGACAGCCGCTCGGGCCGATGGGTCGCACGATCGCCGAGGCCGACCAGGTCGAGGAGCTCGACGGCACGCGCCCGACTGCCGCGCCGGCCGTCGAGCGTCATCGGCAGCTCGACGTTTTCGATTGCCGACAGGTACGGGAGCAGGTTGCGCGACGTCTGCTGCCACACGAACCCCACGACCCGGCGCCGGTACCGCGTCCGCTCGCGGCGACCCATGCGGGTCAGGTCATGGCCATCCACGATCGCCCGGCCGGCCGACGGCGCGTCGAGGCCGCCCAGGATCCCCATCAGCGTGGACTTGCCGCTGCCGGACGCCCCGACGATGGCGATGAACGCACCGGCCTCGACGACGAGGTCCAGGCCCTGGAGGGCGACCACCTCGAGGTTCGCGACCTTGTAGATCCGGACGAGGTTGTCGCAGATGATCGTCGCCCCCTCGCCGAACGCCGGACGCCGCCCTGCCGGGCCGGCGGACGCGACCGCCGACGCGCGACCCGGAGAGAGCGCGGGACGCGGCACGCTCGTGACGGGCACGGCATCGGCCGCGCGACCGAGCGCGCGATGGGCGGGCAGCTCCTCGATCACCGGTCCGTCGAGGTCGGCCGACCGGTGGGGCTCGCGGGGGTCGTGGCTCATGCCTGGCATCCGATCACCATCGTCTCATTCGATCCCTCGCCGAAGCGCGGTCGCCGGGACGACCCGCCGTCCGACGAGGGCGCCGAGCGCGATCCCGGTCAGGCCGAGGACGCCGACGGCGACGACGAGCAGGCCGACATGGACGGCATCGACGGTAACCGTCACCTCGAGTCCCGAACCCACGATGCCTTCGAATCCGAGGCCGGGACGGAGCAGCGCGAACATCCCGTAGCCGAGCACGGCCCCGGCCGCGATCGCGAGGCCGAGGATCGGCCCGTGCTCGATCGCGAGCATCCCGAGCGACCCGCTTCGTGCGAGTCCCAGCGTCCGCAGGTGGGCCACCTCGCCGGATCGCGCTGCGGCCGCGAGCGCGAACGCGACGACGACCGCGATGGCCGCGTAGGCGCCCGCCACGATTGCCGCGATCGCGATCCCCGACGCGACGGCCACGGCGATCGGGCCGGCGCGCAGCTCGGCGGCCCGGGCCAGGCGTGACTCGAGGACCGCGCGCGGCGCGGTTGCTGCGAGTGCACCGGCCAGTGCGTCAGGGTCGGCCGCCGGATCCGCCCGAAGGAACAGCGACGTCGTCGGAAACGGGTCGTCGGCGCGGAGGGATTGGAGCTGCTCGAGCGCGATCACGACAAACCGTCCGCCGAACGGCGCGGCCGGGAACACCTCCCGGAATTCGACCGCCCGGATCGGCACGCGCGAGCCGTCGACCGACAACTCGACCAGGTCGCCCGGCTCGATCCCGGACGGTCCCTCCGCAAGGCGGGATCCGAGGATTGCCGGGATCGGCCCGTCGACGGGCCCGAACAACGCCGGCGGGAGGGCACCGTCATTCGCCGTCCCGCGCACGACGGCCGCATAGGCGGGCGCATCGACCACGAGCAGGTCCGCCCGAAGGAGCGCGCCGCCGGCGCTGATCGGAACGGGCGCCTCGTAGGCGGCGGCCGCACCCGTCACCGGCCAGCTCGTGGGATCGACCGTCCGAAGCGCCCGACCTCCCTCGCTCAGCCGGAAGTCCGCGCCGACCTCCTGCCACGCGACCGCATCGGCACTTCGGTCGAGATGCACGAGGGCGGCGGAGGCGAAGCCGCCGACCGCGGTCGTCGCGAGCAGGACGAGGAGGACGGCGCGTGCCCCGGCGCGCGACGCCCGACGGAGGGCGAGGACCGGGACGAGGTCGCGCCGGATCGCGGCGAGGCCGGCCAGGGCGGCAAGCGGCAGCGGCACGAGACGGATCGCGAGAAGCCCGACGGCGAGCCCGGCCAGGAGGGGCACGGCAGCGATGAACGGATCCGCCGCAGCCAGCGCTGCGTCGGTGCCGCTGCTGCGCAGGCCGCGCTCGCGCAGCAGGAATGCCCCGATCAGGGCCAGCCCCACGACGAGCGCCTCGAGGACCAGGCGCCGGGGCGCGATCCCACGTCCGAGGGCACCCCCGCGTCGGCCGGCCGGGGCCGTACCCGTCGAGCGCAGCACGGCCGCCAGCAGCAGCGTGGTCCCGATGGCGGCAACCGATCCCGCGGCGATGAACGCGGCGGGCTCGCCGTCGCCGGGCACGACGAGCAGCGCGGCAGCACCCGCCAGCACCACCGCGGGCACGAACAGGAGAACGGCCTCGAAGGCCGTCGCCGCGCCGACCTGGCCGAGCGAGGCGCCCCGACTTCGCCACACCGCAAGCGACGCCCGCCGGCGGGCGGCCGCGAGGACGGCCACGAGGGCGACGGCGGCCCCGGCGATCGCCGCCGGACCGACCGCCACGACCGTCAGCACCGCCTCCGCGGATCGCCACCGGGTTCGCTGCGTGTCGAGCAGGCGGACGAGGTCCGTCCTGAGCACCGTCTCGGGAACCGCGTTGGCCGACACGGAGGTCGGGAACTGGCTCTCGAGCCGGCGCAGCTCGGCGAGCAGGAAGTCGGCCGTGCCCGCGTCGAGGCGCCCCGGATCGACGTAGAACCGCCACCCGTAGATCAGCGGGAGCTGGCTCGGTTCCGTGACCTCCATGAGCGCCGGGTAGGCCTCCGGCGCGAGCAGCGCGGTGGCGTCGAAGTACGCGTTCTCCGACGAGATCTCCCGGACGGACGGTTCGGCGAGAGCCTGGTCCTCGAGCCAGAAATCGTCGTCCGAGTCGAGCACCTCGTACGTCCCGACCACCTCGATCGCGACCCGATCCTCGTGACCGCGGGCGAGCCGATCGGTTCCGTCGACCTGGAGCTCGATCGTGTCGCCCACGGCGACCCGGAGGAGCCTCGCGGACGCGATCGGCAGGGCAACCTCGAGCACGGTCAGGGTGAGTGTCGGCGGGGCCGGCGGGGGTTCGCCGGGCGGCGGCTCGGGGGCGGGTCCCGGGTCCGGCGCGGGAACCTCGATCGTGCGGGTCGAACCCGTCGGGAGTGCACCGTCGACGACGCGCACCCGCTCGGCGGCCCCCGGCTGGATCCGGAACGCGATCGTCGAGCGGGGCAGCGTCGCCGACAGGACGGACCAGCGCGGTGTGTCGACGACGACGCCACGGGCCGCGAACAGCGCGCGCACGGCCTCCGGGATCCGCTCCTCGCGGCGCTCGCCGAGCGTCTCGACATTGAGCAGCGGATCGGAGCGGCGGGCAAACACCCGGCGCTCCTCGATGAGGACGATGTTTCGCGCGGGCGCCCGGGCCGCGCCGATCTCCGCCCGGAGCGCGTCGCGGGCGATGACCGCGAGACCGCGTGGCGCGGTCGCGGCGACGAACGACGTCGCGAGGAGCAGGCCGACGAGCGCGATGGCCGAAGCCCGGTCGTCGCGCAGGCGGTGGAGCGAGATCCGCAGCCAGCCCATCGGTCAGCCGTCCCGCGCGCGCAGGACGCTGCTGATTCGGACCGCACGGATCGTGCGCACCACGACGACGACGCTCAGGACGAGCAGGACGAGGGCCAGCAGCCAGATCGGGATGAGGTCCGGCCACGGGATGACGACGGCGGCCGGCGGCACCGTCGGGGCGCCTGTATCGGTCAGGGTCGACACCGGCAGCACGACCCAGGCCAGGACCAGGCCCACCGCCGAGCCGGCCACGAGGCCGACCGCGAGCAGGAACACGTTCTCGAGTGTCAGCCAGGTCGACAGCTCCCGCCCGGACAGGCCGAGCGCGCGGAGCAGGGCGAACTCGCCGAATCGCTCCGTCGCGGACGAGGCCACGCCGACGAGGAAGCCGATCGCGGCAAAGGCGAACGCCGCCACCGTCCCGAGCCCGAGTGCCCCGATCACGCCGAGGCCGATCGGGTCGCGCGCCAGGTCGCGCGCCAGCTCGTCGCGGCCGATCACCAGCTCGGCGGTGAGCGGCTCGCCGCGCAGCCGGTCGAGCACGTCGGCCTCGGCTCCGGGGGCGACCCGGAACCACCACTCGTCGGGACGCAGGCTGATCGCATCGCGATCGAACGCGTCACGCTCGAACGACTGCCGGTCGACGATGACGAACGGCGCCCCCGGATCGAGCGGCGGGAACAGATCGACCGAGCCGGCGACCCGGATCGTCAGCGCACGCCCGAGCGACAACGCGGTGACCGTGTCGCCGACGCCCAGCCCGGTCCTCTCGAGGAAGGCGGGGTTGGCGATCGCCGGCAGGGCGTCGAGCGGGTCCGGGGCGGACAGTCGGAAGATCGTCGGCGGGCCGAAGAAGATCGGGAAGATCGGTCCGTTCCCGCCCGGCCCGACGTGCAGGACGAGGCGACCCGGCTGGCCGGATGGCGTTCCGACGCGGATCGTCCCACCCTCCTCGGTCCGCTCCCAGCCCCAGCCTTCGGCCCCCGGATTCAGCTCGACCGGCGTCCAGGAGTGGCCCGTCGGCTCGTCGCTCGCCTCGACCGACACGATGTCGATCGTCCCGACCGCGGCCGCGAACCGCGGGTTCACCTGCAGCTCGATCGCGACCAGTCGGAACGGCCAGGCCGGCTCGAACGAGGCCTCGTTCGCCGCCTGGAAGGACGCCTCCAGCCGCTGCCCATCCCCGTCCAGCCGGGCGGCGCCCGGCCCGGACAGGGCGATGAGCCGGCCGTCGGCGTCCTCGACCGCAGCCGAGAAGGTGATGCCGTCGATGTCGGCGAACCCCGGCTCCAAGTCGACGCCGCCCGACAGTTCCCGGTCCGCCTCCAGGCGGGCGTCGACCGTCACCGCGATGCGGAGTGGTTGCCCCGGGATCGGCATGCCGCCGATCGCCGGTCGCGTCGCCGCCAGCTCGGCGAGGAGTGCGCTCCCATCGGCCGCGAGGACGTCAGGGGACTGCCCGACCATCGCCCCTATCGTCGCCGCGTCGATCGCGAGCAGATCGCCGTCGCGGACGGCCCGTCGGACGTCGATCCGGCGCCGGAGCACGGGCTCCACACGTTCGATTTCAGGGACGGTGCGGTAGGTCGCTCCCTGCGCCCAGGCCGGTACGTCGGGGAACCCGGAGACGACGAGGCGCACGTCGGTCGCCGCCCGGTAGGCCGCCTGGTCGGCCTGCGACCGGTGCCAAGTCGCCGACTGGGCGAATGCGAACGTGCCGAGCGAGACCGCCAGCATGAGCAGCAAGGCGGAGCGCGAGTACGCGAGCGGGCGCCGCGCAAGCTGCCGGCCACCGAGCGGCGCGACGGCTCCGCGTCGCCGGACGAGCACGCGTTCCGCGATCTCGCCGAGGCGGGGCACGAGGCGGATGGCGAGGACGGCGCCGGCCACGAGGCCGATCGCCGGCGCGGCGACGAGGAGCGGGTCCACGCCGAGCACGCCACGGGCATTGACGGTGAGCGGTGCGCCGTACAGTCGGAGCTGCCACAGGGCGAGACCGGCCAGGGCCAGCAGGGCGAGATCGAGACCGAGCCGCTGGGGCAGCGTCCGCCCGCCCTGCCGCGCGAGGGCAGCCCGAACGCCGGACAGGCTGGCGATCGAGGTCAGGGTCGGGACGCTCAGGGCAACGACCGAGGCGAACGCCGCGACGGCCGTGACCGCGACTGTCGTCCTGCCGAGACCCACCTCGGCAACGATCCCGGACTCGGCGACCGGCCCCACGTCGCCGAGCAGCGGGACGAGCACGAGCGCCACGAGGGGCGCCACGAGGGCCGCCCCGGCGGCCAGCAGTGCGGCCTCCAGGATCGCCATCGCGACGAGGTGGGCGTTCGTCGCGCCGCGCGAGCGGAGCAGGGCGACCTGGGCGCGGCGGCGCTCGACGAGCACCCCGGCGACGAGCACGACGGCATACGCGGCGAGTACGGCGAACTGGAGCGACAGGAGCAGGACGCCGGTCCGGCTCACGGTGATCGAGCGACTGATCCCGGTGAGAACCTCCGGGAGCGTCGTCGTCACCTGCACCTGACGATCTCGCGACAGGGCAGTCCGCAGCCGGGCCGGGAGGGCCCGCAGGTCGGCGATCGTGGCGTCCAGATCGTCGGCCCTCAGGTTGTCGATGGTCGGCAGGGCTCGCCACTCCACCGTCAGGCTTCCCGGCGGCGCGTGGGCCGGCACGTCGGACGGATCCGCGACGAGGGGTCCGTACTCGACGAACCGGGTCCCCGTGCTGACGCCGGCGAGATCGAGCGTCTCCCCGTGCCAGAACCCGTCGAGCGGGTCCGGCCGCCACGTGCCGACGACGAGCACGTCGACCGGGCCGCTGCCGCGCTCGCCGACGACGGTGACGACGTCGCCCGCCGCGACCGACAGCGCGGCCGCACCGCCCTCCGACAGCGTCACCTCGACGGGATCGTGGCCGGGCTCCGGCCAGCGACCGTCGACGAGCGTCGCATGACGGTCGATTCCCTCGAACGAGGCCAGACGAACGATCTCGCCCAACCCGTCCGGCACGGCCGGCCGGCCGGTCGCCGCCGGGAGGAACGGGCCGGAGCGCGTGACCCGCGCGATTTCGCCCCCGGGATACCGCAGTGCGAGGGTCAGTTCGCCACGTACGACCCGATCGACGTCCTCGATCGCCTCACGCGGCAGGCGCGTGCTGGCGGTTGGGCTGCGGTCCGCTGGCGGTGCGTCGAGGACGGCCCGGCGCAGGCCGCCGAGCGCGATCGCATCGCCGTAGTGCGCCGCCGATGCGATCAAGGAGATCGCGCAGACGAGCAGCAGCCAGGCGGCAACCACGACCGGCGCATCGGCCCGGGCCTGCTGGAGGACGGCGCGCCACAAGCCGATCGAGCGAACCAGCTGCCGCGTCCTCCATCGGTTTCGGGCGTCACGCCCCGGCGGGACGTGTCCGCTCGGGTATACACCACGAGTGCGCCCCCGGTTCGATCGGCCGGGGGAACCGGTGCGCTCAGCCGGACGGGCTCAGCCGCGCGGGGCCGGATCCCAGCGATCGGGGCCCCACACCTCCGGACCGCAGAAATACGAGCGCCGGGCCGGCGCCGGAAGCGATGTCGGCTCCGTCCGCCAGGCGGCGATCGTCTCCGCCAGCCAGGCCTCGATCTCGGCGAATTCCGTCCAGCGCCGGAACGGCCAGCGGTTCTCGACACACAGGGTGACGAGGGCGTGCTTGGCGAACACGATGTCGCTGTAGCCCGCGGCGTAGCGATCGCTCGCCCCGTCGCCGATGAAGACGACGGCCCGGCCCGCTACCTGGTGGGCGAAGACGCGGGCGCGCTTGCACGTGCCGCAGACGAAGCACGCCGGGTGGCCGTTCGGGAAGCCGATCCGCGCCTGGCCGGTCCCGGGATCGAAGGTCGTGTCGGCGGTGACGACCGGGACGTCCGCGAGCCCGAGCGCAGCGAGGGCGGACGGAATGAAGAAGCCGAAACCGTCGCTGACCACCTCGACCGGGATGCCGGCCGCGCGGGCGCGGTGGACGAACGGAACGAACCCCGGGTCGTGCGGCTGGGCCGCCGCGAGAGTCTGGAGCGCGTCAGCGTCGGTGTTGATGAGCCCAACCTCCCATTCCATGAGCCGCCGCGAGCCCGTGAGGCCGGCGTCGTAATCGGCGGCCTTCGCCTCCCACTCCGCGCTCACGAAGGCGGCCATGAGCGTGTCCGACACGTCGGTCAGCGCGATCGTCCCGTCGTAGTCGACGAGGATCGACAGCGGCACCTCGCCGGGTCCGGGCGGCGCGACCGGGGGCGCGACGGCGATCCGGCCGGCTCGCTCGCCGTGGCTCATGCCGGCGCTCCCGCGGCGCGCGGACGGAACCGGCGACCGGACCGGGTCAGCAGGATCCCGGCCACGATGACGACGCCGCCGAGCACCTGGGCCGGGAGGATCGGTTCGGCCAGGAAGGCTGCGGCGAGGACGACGGCAACGGCCGGAACGAGGAACTGGAAGGCGGTGATCCGGGTGGGGCCGAGGAGCCGCACGGCGTGGAACACGATGACGTTGGATACGCCGGCGGACAGGAACGCGGAGTAGAGCACGGCCGCACCGACACCCGGCTCGATCCCGTCGAGCGGCGTCGTGACCAGCTGGGCGACGCCGAGCGGCAGGAGCGCAATCGCCCCGAATACCATCGCCCAGGTCGTCGTCCGGAGCGGCGAGTGGCGTCGCAGGATCGGTGCCCCGAAGGCCGTGTAGATCGCCCAGCACAGAGCGGCGGCGAGTGTGAGCAGGTCGCCGACGAGCGAGGCGCCGAGGCTCAGGCCGGTTCCGCCGGCGATGACGACGGCAACGCCGCCCAGCGACAGCAGCACCCCGGCAAGCTTGGTCACCGTCAACGTGTCCGACCCGGCGACGACCGCGAGCAGCGCCGTGAAGATCGGCGTGGCGGCGATGAGCAGGGCGGAGTCACCGGCCGACACGAACCGGAGCGCCGTCGGCCAGAGCATCTGGTAGACCCCGAAGCCGACCGCGCCGAGGATCGCGAGGGGGACGATGTCACGGCGCGGAATGCCGACGCTCCCCTCGCGCCAGCGCAGGACGAGGAGCAGGGTCAGCGCCGCGATGGCGAACCGGATGAAGGCGAAGCCGATCGGCGGGAACGCCGCCGTGGCCGCCTTGACGACGATGAAGTTGCCGCCCCACAGGACGGTCACGGCGAGGACGGCGAACTCTGCCGTCCGTCGCTCCGCGACGGTCGACGGGGGCCGGACCGGAACGGCCGAACGCGTGCCGGACGTGCCGACGCCCGCCGTTCGGTCGGCGGGCGTCAACCCGGTGAGGAAACGGCCGGCGGAACCGGCGCTGCGATCAGGCGCCTTCCTGATCGAGCTCGAGGATCTCCTCGTCATCCTCCTCGGTGACCTTGAGCCAGACGAACAGGCCGGCCAGGACGAGAAGCGGGATGACGATGAGCGCGCCGAGCGTGACGCCGAGCGCGACCGCCACGGTCTTGAGAGCCTTCATCGGAAACGGTCCTCCTGTGCTGCGGGGTCAGGAACCCGCCGGGGTCGCGGCCCCGGGGGTGGTGTCCTTGGTGTCCTTGGTGTCCTTTGCGCGATTGGCGGGTCCGCGCGCGATCATCTCGGTGACGTCGTCGCGGGTGAACTCGGCGAGGGCGTGCTTGCTGCCCGCCTGGCCGCCCATGAGCAGGCGGACGACGAACGCCCCGTCCTGCTCGAAGAAGAAGACGTCCTTGGGCTTCTGCTCGTCCATGTAGCGCCCCAGGACGCGAAATGCCGACTCGTAGTAGCCGGCCGGCCCGGACGCCTCGGAAGCGGCCTGGCCGCGCCGGGCGAGCGCCTCCTCCATGAACCGCGCGATATCGTCGTCGAGGAAGGTCAGCGTCTCCTTGACGACCTGGCCCATCGACTCCGACCACGCGCCCGTGTTCGCGCCGGCGAGCACGAGGCCCTGGACGATGAAGCCATCGGGCGCCTCGGCGAGGAGCACGTCCTTCATGCCGCGCTGGTCGAGGAAGGCTCCGATCGAGCGAAAGACCTCCTCGAAGTCCTGGCGGGGGCTTCCCTCGTAGATCCGCATCGGGCCTCCTCCGTTCAGGACCCGGTCGTCTGGTCCAGCAGGCCGCGGTCCCGGGCGCGGCGCTCGCTCCACCGGAAGACCCCGGTTGCGGCGAGTGTAACGAGCGCCCCGGTGGCCAGCAAGGCGAGCACGATCTCGAGCGCTGCCGGGGCCGGGGTCAGGCCAAGCCGGCCAGGGCGACGGCCAGCTCTCCGGCCACCCGGGCGTCGTTGACGATGAGCGCGGTGTTGGCGCGGACGGACGAACCGTCGGTCAGCTCCGCGATGCGCGCGAGCAGCCACGGGGTGAGCGCCGGGCCGCCGACGCCGGCGGCGCCCGCCTCGCGGACCGCCCGCTCGACGGCCTCCATCGCCACGTGCCTGGGGAGGGCCGCTTCCTCCGGCACCGGGACGCAGAGGAGCACGGATCCGCCGATCCCCAGCCCCAGATGGGCGCCGACGATCGCGGCGGCGGCGCGGACGTCCCGGGCCGACGCGGGGGCGCGGATCCCGCTCGATCGCGCGTAGAAGCCCGGCACGTCGTCCTGTCCGATGACGAGGACGGGCACGCCGCGCGTCTCGAGCACCTCGAGCGTGGCCGGAACGTCAAGGATCGCCTTCGGCCCCGCACAGACGACTGCCATCGGCGTACGGGCCAGCTCTTCGAGGTCGGCCGACACGTCGAGCGTGGCCGTTGCATCGGCGCCGGCCACGGTCGTCGCGCTCCCGCCGAACGCACCGCGGTGCACGCCGCCGATGCCACCGGTCGCGAAGACGCGGATACCCGTCGCATCGGCCGCGATCATCGTCGCCGACACGGTCGTAGCCGCCCAGCCACCGGCCGCCAGGGCGATGGCGAGGGTCGGCCGGGCGGCCTTGCGGACCGTGCCGGATGGTGCCGTCGCGAGCGCCTCGAGCGCGGCGTCGTCGAGCCCCACGAGCATCCGCCCGTCGAGGATCGCCACCGTGGCCGGCACGGCGCCGGCCGAGCGGACCGCCGCCTCCGACGCGCGCGCCACATCGACGTTGTCCGGGTACGGCAGCCCATGGCTGATGAGCGTCGATTCGAGGGCGACGACCGGGCGCCCGTCGCGCAGCGCGGCGGCGACTTCGGGCGCCAGGCGGATGCGATCGGCGAGGGAAGCCGTGCGGTCGTCAGGCAAGACCAAGCTCCGGGCGCGGCCCGGTCAGGTGACGCGCCGCGACGCGGTGCCCGGCGAGCGCGGCTCGCTGGAGCGCCGCGGTGACGGACTGGCCCGCCTCGCGGGCGACGAGCCAGGCGTGGAGAAAGCCGGCGTCGAAGGCGTCGCCGGCCCCGGTCGTGTCGGTCACGACGAGGTGCTCCGTGGCGACCTCGAAGCGGATCCGGTCGGCTCCCTCGCGGGCAAGGACGGTCGCGCCCTGCGCCCCGCGCTTGACGACCGCGAGCGGCGCGAAGTCGAGCAGCCCCTCGACCGCGTAGCGGCCCAACAGCGCCTCCGCCTCGGCGGCCGTCGCGAAGAGCAGGTTCGCCGCCGCGTCTTCCACGAGTTGCTGCGCCGGGCGGCGTCCGCGGGCGAGGAGTGGTCCGATCGAGGCGACATCGAGGCTGACCGTCGCCCCCGCGGCGCGCG
>Ga0326597_10011970_pt1 | contig 11452 bp, 9 predicted proteins | sample RVTome_12_FD_203789 | JGI IMG/M metagenome (GOLD analysis project Ga0326597, IMG submission 203789) | Soil microbial communities from uranium-contaminated site in the Upper Colorado River Basin, Wyoming, United States - RVT100D185 | ecosystem: Environmental > Terrestrial > Soil > Contaminated >...
TGAGCCTGGCGGCGGCCTTGCAGCAATCTCAAGAGACCCGCGGAACAGCATCCCTGGCGCGTCCGGGCGGAGAAGCGAGAGCAGGGGTGGCGAAACGGGAACCGATCTACACGATCAAGGACCCGCATTTTGCCTTTGCGGGTATCACAGTGGACCCCATCCGAGACGAGGTGGTGATTGCGGAGGAGAATGTTTCCAACATCCTGATCTACGACCGCCTTACGAATACTCCTCCCAATGCGGTGATGAGTGAGCCGAAGCGCGTGATCGGGGGCGATAAATCGTTTCTCGAGTATGCGTGCACGATCTATGTGGACCCGGCGAACGGGGACATTTACGGGATCAACAACGACACGATGAACTGGATCCCGGTGTTCGGCCGGGACGCACAGGGCAACGTAGCGCCGAAGCGCAAGCTTCGAGCGCCTCACACGACCTTCGCTGTCGCCGTGGACGAAGAAAAAGAAGAGATGTTCTTCACAATCCAGGATGATCACGCCGTCATTGTGTTTAAGAAGGAAGCCAAGGATGAGGACAGTCCCGTTCGGATTCTGCAGGGGGGACGGACGCAGATGGCGGATCCGCATGGCATTGCACTGGATGCCAAGACGGATCTGATCTTCGTTACGAATTGGGGGACAAGCAATGAGAGACCGGGTCTCGAGGAGGAAGGAGGAGGGGGGCATATTGACCGGAAAGATTACCCCGTAGGCCGCACCCGTGCCTATGTGGGTTCGGGGAAGATCGAGCCGCCCTCGATCACCGTCTATCCCAAGGATGCTGAAGGGGATACTCCTCCGGTGCAGGTGATCCAGGGTCCTACGACTCAGCTGGACTGGCCCACGGCGATTGCCGTACATCCGGAGCGTGGGGAAATCTTTGTGGCGAATGATACGAGCGACTCCGTCATCGTCTTCCGGAGCGATGCGAACGGAGACGTCGCTCCCATCCGGGTTCTCAAGGGACCCCGGACCATGATCAAGAATCCGACGGGGGTTGCGTTAGACCTGAAAAACAACGAACTGTGGGTTGCGAGTTTCGGCAGCCACTCGGCAACGGTATTTGAGTTCGACGCAGCAGGAGATGTGGCCCCGAAGAGGGTTATCCGAAGCGGACCCGTGTCGGCTCCGTCCCCCAACCTGAGCAATCCGCATACGGTGGCGTACGACAGCAAACGGGATGAAATTCTCGTGGCCAACTGAGTGGGCCATCCGCAGGTTGCGGCATTCGCCAGGATGGCGGATGGTGGAGCAAGGCCGACGCGGTCCATTGCCGGGCAAAACACGCTGTTTACCCGCACGATGCACGATATGGCATACGACGCAGTTCACGATGAGATCCTTGTGCCGCAGTTCTTCGCGTTTGCGATCCTCACGTTCGCCGGGGATGCGGACGGCAACGTGGCCCCGATCCGGAAGATATTCGGGCCAAAGACTGGATTGAGAATTCCCCAAGCCCTGGCCGTGGACCCGATCCATGACGAAATCTTCGTGCCGGGCCATGACGGCGATCCCCGCGTGTCGGTTTTCGACCGGGAAGCGGACGGAGACGTCGCGCCGCTGCGGGTTCTGGAGACGAACCCGCCGCCGCAGCGGGTCGGGGTGGATCCGGTTCACAATCTCCTGGTGGTTACGGGAGGCACCAAGATCATGATCTATGACCGAACCGCCTCCGGGAATGACAAGCCGCTGCGTGTGATCTCCATCCCGCAGAGCAATGGGGAGAGAAGGTCCGCGAGCCTCATGTCGATTCTTCCAGAGAAGGGAATGATTTTCACGACGGTCAGGGGGAGAGGAAGACACGAAAACGAAGACTACGTTGGAGTATGGAGCATCCAGGATCAAGGAGAGGTTGCAGCACGATGGACCATCGGCGGACCGAACGGCCTCCTGCACGATGTTCGGGGAGTGACTCTTGATATAAAGAATCAGAGCGTAATCGTGTCGGACAAAACACTCAATGCGGTTCTGACATTTCATGTTCCCGAGGCCTTCTAGGGCAGCGGGCGAGAACGAAGTGTCGGCGACGATCGATGAAAGCCTGCTGAAAAAGCGGGGAGATTTTTCATCGAGGGAGAGCAGTTGCCCGCGAGAAAAGCGCGCGGGGCAAGAGAGCCAATGGGTGAGATCAGCTTCATGTCACGCGCGATGGAGGCAGCAGGAATGAAGGATAGACGGATGGTGGTCCTTGGATTGGTCTTCGGAATTCTTCTGATTGCAGGCCGGGGGTTCGCACACCACTCGGATTCGGTATTTGACCAGGAGAAACTGGTGACGATAACGGGAACTGTAACAAAGTTCGTTTTCGCCAATCCCCACACCCAAATCTACTTGAATGTGGAGGACGGCAAAGGAGAAGTCGTGGAGTGGGTTGTCACGGGTGGGGCGCTGGGCTCCATGAGAAGAGTCGGCTGGAGCCATAACACGGTTAAGCCAGGAGAAGTCCTGACGATCAGTGGGTTCAAGTACTGGGACCAGCGGCCGATCATGATTCACGTAAAGCTGACCCGGGCCAACGGCGAGGAGATCGTTATTTCCCAAAGCGAGGAGCGCCGCTTGGCTGGATTCCTGGAGAAGGCCGGGGCGAAATCGATTGAAGCGCTGCCAGCAAATCTCCATATTCGCGTGAATTAGTGCAACCGCAGATCGATCCACCTTGAAGGCAGCGAGAGCACGGTTTCTTCCACTCCGCGAATTCAGGCAATCCGCAATGCCATTCCGTTTCCATCCACGGAATGGGAGCAGGAGGTATACACCAATGAAGCATCGATTCCCGGGTACGGTGCTGGCCATTGCCGGGATGCTGGCCTCGTACGGGACCATGATGGCTCAGAGCATTCCTCGGATGCCAGACGGCAAGCCGGATCTATCCGGGGTATGGCTCGGAGCCTCGCCTGCCGAGGTCCGGGAGAGAGGACTGCGAACCGGCCAAAGAAGGTCCAGGGGAGATCGTCCCTTCCAACCTTGGGCAAAAAAGATGTGGGAATATCACAGGGACCCGTTTTCAGAAAGCGGCCGCAACCGGAACGAATTGAACCCTCGCGCCACCAGTTGCTATCCGCCCGACCTGAATTATCTCATCACAAACGACAATGACCACGTGGAGATAATTCAAAGCCAGCAGCGGGTGCTGATGATCTACGAATACGATTTCTGGGTGCGCCAAGTCTGGATGAACGAGGACCATCCCGACCCGGAGACCTTGGAACTAAAGTGGATGGGCCACTCGGTTGGCAAGTGGGACGGGGACACGCTCGTTTTGGATACGATCAAGATTGATCCCCGGAACTCGTATGGGAATTTTATCCACACGGATGCTTTGCACCTCACGGAACGAATTCGGCGCGTTGCGAATGATGTGTTAGAGACGGTCGCCACGGTAGATGATCCAAAAGCCTACACCGAAGAATGGACGTTTGGACCGACCTACTACGTCTTGCGGCCGGACGAGAGACTGGAAGAACGAGTGTTTTGCAATGAGAAGTACGGGGAACGAGGAATTTGGTTTGGGGAGTAGAGAACGGCTGAAGCCGGACCGATACCAAGCCCGACCGCGCGGCGGCATCATGAAACGATCCATTGCATCCCTGCCCTACGTTTGTCTGGCACTCGTTTTTTTCTTTCATCCAATCCGTATTGCCGCCCAGGCGCCGCGGCAGCCAGTCCTGGTGATTGAGGGGGGCACGCTGATTGACGGCAACGGAGGAGCCCCGGTACGCGACGCCGTGGTTATCATTGAGGGAAACAGGATTACCAGCGTTTCGCGGAAGGGTGCAACGAGCTATCCCGCAGACGCCCGGATCGTTCAGGCGGATGGGAAGTACATGGTTCCGGGGTTGTGGGGAGGATGCCCGTTAATTCGTAGAAAGTAGCGACTCTCACCCCGGCCATAATGGGCAGGGGGTCATTTTCTGCCAAGAAAAGGAGAGAGTCGCTATGAAGAGAAGATACCAGATTGAACGACATCGTGCGGTGCAGAGTTTTCGGCGATGGGCCACAGAGAACAATCCGAACGTACAGATGATGCTGCCGATGGCCGAGGTGGTCAGTCTGCTGCAAGCGGGAGTGGGACACCTGCTGCGGGAAGCCGGGCTGGCCTTGATGCAGTTGGTGATGGAAGAGGAAGTGCGGCGCCTGGCCGGGGAGCGGCATCAGCAACACCCGGGCCGTCAAGCGCACCGCTGGGGGAAGGAAGCGGGCTACTGCGTCGTGGACGGGCAGAAGGTGCCGCTGCGCCGAACCCGTCTGCGGGACCAGCACAACCGCGAGCAGCGGCTGGGGAGCTACGAGCTGTTCCAGCGCAGCGCGCCGCTGGAGGGGCGGGTCTGGGACACCCTGCTGCGAGGATTATCGACGCGGAACTACGGGGCGGTGGTGAAAGAGTTTCAGCACGCCTACGGGATCGAGAAGTCGGCGGTGAGCGAGCACTTCATCGAGGCCAGCCGGGAGAAGTTGCGGGAGTTGCTGGAGCGGCCGTTGGGGCAGTTGCGGCTGTGTGCCGTGTTGCTGGACGGCACGCCGTTCCGGGACCGCCAGATGATCGTGGCGCTGGGGATCGGCTGGGACGGGCGGAAAACGGTGTTGGGGCTGCGCGAGGGGGCGACCGAGAACGCCACGGTGGTGAGCGAGTTGCTCAGTGATCTGGCCGGACGCGGACTGGATTTCCGCGTGCCGCGCCTCTATGTGCTGGACGGCAGCAAGGCGCTGCGAGCGGCGGTGCGCCGGCATGCGGGCGAAGCGGCGTTTATCCAACGCTGCCAGGTCCACAAGCGGCGCAACGTGCTCGACCACCTGCCGGAAGAGCACCGCCAGGGGGTGAAGCGGCAACTGCAAAACGCTTACGCCATGGCCGAGTACGCCGAGGCGAAGCGGGCACTGGAGAAGCTGCATCGCGAGCTGATGGACCTGAATCCGAGCGCCGCCCGCAGTCTGGAAGAAGGCCTGGAGGAGACACTCACGGTCCACCGCTTGCGGGTGCCGGAGCAGCTGCGCCGGTCCCTCGCCAGCACCAATGTGATCGAGTCGGCTTTCTCGATCGTCGAGACGGTGTGCCGCAACGTGAAGCGCTGGCGGCCCGGAGATCAGATCGAGCGCTGGGTGGGATCAGGACTGCTGCTGGCCGAACGGCAGTTCAAACGGGTTCGAGGGTTTCGGGAGATTCCGCTGCTGCTGGCTTCCCTGGCCAACGCGGTTTCCCGAAATTCGGTTGCCAAGGAAGCGGAGGCTGCGTAGCCTAGGAACACAGAGAGTCGCCGACTTTCAACGGAATTCCGGGCAATCTCGTTGTGGGACTCAGAAACCAACTACTACTGGTATATGGGCGAAGCAATGCTGCTGCACGGGGTGACTTCGACCGTGGACATCGGCAATGGGGCCGAGGTTGCCCTGAAGCACTCGAAAGCGGTTCGACACGGTAAAATCGGCGGGCCAAGAACGTTTGTCGGATTGAGCATGTCGGGCGGGTCCGAAGGCCGGGACACCGGCTTCGAGACCCCGCTGAGTCCCGACCGAATTCCTCGATCTGCCGAAGACGCGCGGGAAATCGCGAAGCGATTTATTGCCGGCGGAGCGGACTTTCTCGTGTTCAATGATGGGAGCCTGCCATTGGAGTACGTCAAGGCCGCCTTTGAAGAAGCTCACAATGCGGGGAAGGCCGCTTTCATACGAGCCACCGGACCGCACGTCGATCCCCGTCAAGGCGTTCTGGCAGGCGCAGACGCTTTGCCGCACGCGGCAGCGATCGACAAACTCCTTGCCAAAGATCCGCCTTCGTATAGAGGAAACCAGACGTCCATCGACGGCTATTTCTACATGGACGATGCGAAGGCAAACGACCTGATCCCTTTCCTGGTGCAGCACAATGTAGCGCTGGTCCCGAGTCTTTTCCGGAAGGGGCTGGGATTTCAGAGCGGATACGCACGCTTTGAGGAGCAGGATCGGAATCTGTTTTCTGATCCAAACCTTCGTGTGTACTACCCGGAAGATAGAATCCAGAATCTGTTGCTGAATTATGAGCGCGCCGAACCAGCACCGGACGTCCGGGAGCTGCGGAGCAATGCCTATCGGAACGCCCTGCGATTCTACCGCCAGTTCGTGGAAGCAGGAGGCCGCATCCTGGCAGGCAGCGACGCCCCGAACAACTGTGCGCCGGGTTTGTGCGTTCACCATGAACTGGAGATTTTCGAGGAGGCCGGACTCACGCCCCATCAGATGATTCAGGCTGTGACGAAATGGCCCGCCGAGGCGCTGCGCGTGCAGAATGAGCTTGGAACGATCGAGGAAGGTAAACTGGCCGACCTGGTAATCGTCAACGAAGACCCGCTGCAGGATATTCGGAACTTGCGGAAAATCGATGCGGTCATCTTTGACGGCAGGCTGCAGGATCGAACTTTTCATTCCTGGTACAGGACTCCGTTCTTGTCGAATGTTTCCCGCAGCGGGAACCCGGTCGTCGAAGCTCTGCCCTGGGTGGTCGCCTTGCAGGAAGCGACCGAGGGGGGCGGAGGCGGGAGAGGGGGCGATCCTCCGACCGTGCCGCCACCCGGCATCGAAACCATCTCTCCATACATCGTGACGGAAGGCGACCCGACGCTGACCCTCGTGATCCAAGGCTTCAATTTTTTCCACCGCTCCCAGGTCTACTTTGACGGCCTCCCGGTTTCGGCCGAACGAGTGAGCGGGACGGAGTTGCGAGTAACCATCGACGAAAGCCTTCTGCGCAGGGCGGGACGATTTGGCATCGTGGTGAAGAATCCTGGTCCGCTGCGCGACAATGAAGGTTGGGGTGACGGGACTTCGAACCGTGCGCATTTGTTAGTGGATTTTCGGTATTGAACCCGCGCTCCGGACGGAGCGGGCAGCATTCCGACCCCGGTTTCAGAATAAACAAGGAGATTATAGTAATGAATACTCGCGGGGTTTTCGTGTCGTGGGCGACGTGTAAGACGGTACTGCAGGGAGCCGTTTTCCTTTTGGCAGGAACGGCGGGGATGGTGCTGTCAAACGGCGGCTACCGCGACCAAGCTGGGCCGCGAACCCTAGGCCAGGACCGTCTTGTCTCCTGGGAACAGCTGCCACCCTCCGAAGGGGATATGTGCCAGTGGGTTCCGGCGAGCGCGAGCACTAGTCTGCGGGTAACGCCGCAGGACGAAGGGGCTGCGGCGGCTACCGGGAACGAATCTGTCGATCTTTCTCCACAGCCTGTGCGAATGATTCGAGACTCGTATGCCGCCTATAGCGCCGTGGCGGTGGACCCGGTCAACAATGAGGTTGTACTGACCGACGAGAACCTCTTTCAGATTCTGGTGTACGACCGGCTGGACAACACGCCGCCGACGGCTCGGATGACAGAGCCGAAGCGGATGATCGCGGGACTGCGGACTAAGATTGAGTTCCAATGCGGGCTCTACATCGATCCGCAGAATGGAGATATCTTCGCAGTCAACAATGACACGGTGGACACCCTGGTCATCTTCTCTCGCGAGGCCCGCGGAAACGTGCCGCCGACGCGGGAGTTGTACACACCGCACGGGACCTTTGGAATCGCCGTAGATGAACCAGCCCAGGAGATGTTTCTCACCACGCAGCATGACAGCTCCGTGGTCGTTTTCCCGAAGTACGCGGAAAAGGATGACGCGCCGGTCCGGCTGCTGCAGGGCGGCCGGACGATGCTGGCGGACCCGCATGGAATTGCGGTCGACACGCGGAATCAACTGCTGTTCGTTAGCAACTACGGATCCGTTTCCGCCCGTTCCGCCGAGCTGTCCGATGGGGAAGGAAGGCGGGGGGAAAAGAGGCCGGAGAACTGGCCTTTGGAACGGAATGTCGCTGTCCCTGGTTCGGGCGAGTTCCGCCCGCCTTCGATCACGGTTTATCCGCTGAAGGCCAGCGGGAATACACCTCCGCTGCGAGTGATTCAGGGGCCGCAGACACGGATGAACTGGCCGGCCCACATTTTCATGGATGAAAAACGAGGCGAACTGTACGTTGCCAACGACATGGAACACTCGATTCTGGTCTTTGATGCCTCCGCCAGCGGGAACGCGGCGCCGAAGCGGGTGCTCGAAGGTCCTCGTACGATGATCAAGAACCCGACCGGAGTTTTTGTGGATTTCGAGAATGACGAGCTCTGGGTGGCGAACTTCGGCAATCACGCAGCGACGGTGTATCCACGAGGGGCCTCGGGGGATACGCCTCCGCTGCGGGTGATCCGCAGTGGGCCGATCGGCGAACCCGCGCTGGGAATCGGGAACCCGCATCCGATCGCCTATGACAGCAAGCGAGAAGAAATCCTGGTGCCGAACTGAGTGGCGCATCCGCAGATAGCGACCTTCGCCAGGCTGGCGGACCAGAATGCGCAACCGATCCGGAAACTCGAAGGGCAGGGAACCCTTCTGGGGCGAACCATGCATGGCATTGTCTATGACGAGATTCGCGACGAATTCACCGTGACGCAGCAGTTTGCCCAGGCGATTCTAACGTTTCGCGGAGGAGCAGAAGGAGAAGAAGCTCCGATTCGTGTAATCCAGGGGCCGGACACACAGTTGGAACAACCGGATCGATTGGCGATCGATACGATACACAATGAGATATTCGTGCCGGAGGACACGGACGGCAAGATACTTGTTTTTCGCCGGGGCGCAAACGGCAACGTCGCGCCGATCCGCGTCCTGCGCACGCCCAGAGGAAACACGGTTGCGGTGGACCCGGTCAACAATGTTCTGGTAGTTGTCGCCGGCAGAGAATTCCGTATTTTCAACCGCACGGACCAGGGCACCGCGGAACCAAGGGCTGTGATTGGGGGGCCCAATAGCGGGTTCCATGGGTTGGGAGGCCCGTTCGCCATCTATCCGCCGAAGGGTTGGATTATCGCCACGGTCCGGGGAGCAACAGGGGAACTGGCATCCGACAGGTCGTATGTCGGGGTGTGGAGTATTCACGACAATGGCGATGTCCCTCCCCGGTGGCGGTTTGGGGGGCCGAACGGGGTATTGCGGATGCCTCGAGGCGTAGCACTAGACCCGGCAAACAAGAACGTTATTGTCAGCGACAAGCGCCTGAACGCGGTGTTGACCTTCAGAGTCCCCGAAATCTACTGAACGCCACAGGCGGTAGCGTTACGCCGCTCGTCGGTGTCTGCGGAGGAGACAGGGTGTGGATTCAGCATTGGCTCGCAAAACAGCCGATGCTCCTCCAAAGAGGCTGCCGCAAGCCATTTTGCTCCATCGAACAAAGCCTAGAAAATCTCCGGGAAATAGAAAGTCAGAACCGCATTGAGCCGCATGTCCGCGACAATGATCTCTTTGTGCGCTGGGTTCAGCACGACCCCGCGGGGTTTTTTCAGGGTGCTCGTTGCCCCCGCATTGATCTTCCAGCGCGGCGGCACGTCCCCCTTGTCATCGTAGCTCCACACGCCGACAAAGGCGCCAACAGGTTCCATATCGGAGCCGACACCGGGCTGGGCAGCTACGATCAGCCTGCGCTGTGGATTGAGCGCCATCTGATTGATGCGGACGATCTCGGTGTTGCGACCCCGGATCATATTGCGTGGAGTGGCGTTCCCGTTGGCGGTCCGATCAAAAATCAGAATGCCATCGCGGGAATTGTGTGCAACGACGAATAGATTGTTCACCGGGTCTACCGAAACAGAGGAGACGCCCCGTCCCAGCTGCGTGTTGTCTCCAGCCAGGATTCGAATGGGAGCGACGTCGCCGTTCGCCTCCCGGGAAAAAACCAGGACGTTTCCTGCGTCTCGGTTGGGCACGTAGATTTCGTTGTTGATTGGGTCAACATCCAGGCGGTCCACGTCGCCGATCAACGTGTTACGGCCTTGGATAATGCGAATCGGGGCTTCATCTCCCTCCGCCGCAGCTCGGAACACAAGGACAGCCATGGCGAACGGATTGGTAACCAGAATTTCATCGTGCACGGGGTCGTAGCGGATGTCGTGCATCGTGCGGCTGAGCTTGGTGGACTGGCCGGCGATCACGCGGTTGGGAGTCGCGGAGGAATTCGCCATCCTGGCGAAGGTCGCAATCTGCGGATGGCCCACTCAGTTTGGGACCAACAACTCCTCGCGCTTGGAGTCATAGCCGACGCCCCCCGGATTGACAATCAGAAGCGAAGGCTCATCAGCTGGTCCGCTGCGGATCGTCCGAAGCGGCGGCACATCTCCATTCGCCGACATCGGGTAAACCGTAGCCGAATGATTCCCCATGTTCGCAGCCCAAACTTCCTGGTTCTTGATATCCATGGCAAGCCCGGCGGGATTCCTGAGGCCGGTCTTCGGGCCGCGGATGATCCGGGTCGGGGCCACATCCCCTTCGTCGGTGACACGGAAGACCAGGATCGAATGATCCATGTCGTTGGCTACGAAGAGCTCCCCCCGTTCCTCGTCCACTGCCATATGAGCCGGCCAATTCAGGCGAGTTTTAGGGCCTTCGATGGTTCGCATCGGCGCGACATTTCCCTGCGCATCCCGCGGGTACACGGTGATAGAAGGAGGAGCAAAGTAACCAGAGCCCAGAAGGAACGCGCGCGTAGATCGCTCATCCGTCGAAGCTTCTCGAGTGGAAGCCAGTTCCCCGCCGCCCCGCTCTCGATACCGTCCATGCCCGTGGTTGCTCACAAACAACAAGTTGCGCCGGGTATCCAAGGTTACGCCGTGTGGGTCCTCCAGTCCGGTGTCGTCTCCGAAAATTTCCCGCAGAGGCTCTTCCTCGCCGGATGCCATCTTGCGGTACACGATCACTGCGTTGTTGTGCTGGATGGTGATAAAAAGCTCCTGCTGCTCTTCGTCCGCCGTAATCCCGAACGCCCCGTGGGGGACCGCAAGAAAACGGTCCGGCTCCACGTTGCCCCGTGCATCTTTCGAGAAAACCGCCATCCAATTCTGGGTGTCGTTGTTCACAACGTAGGTTTCCAGGGTTCTCGGATCGATATAGATCCCGCACAACATCTCGGCCCGGGTATTGGTTCCCCCAATGGTTCGCTTTGGCTCGGTCAAACGGGCTTGGGGAGGGGTGTTGTCCCGCCGGTCGTACTCCAGGACCTGGAAGAGGTTCTCGTCCGTCATGACGAGCATGTTGTTTTCCGGCTCGACGGCGATTGCGCTGAAGGTTGGGTTGGCGTCCTTCAGCACGCGGACAGGGGCGCGATCCAAATCGACGCCTCTCCTTGCCGACCCGGCGCCCGCAGCGTCTTGCAGTAGGGAAGCGGCCAGGGTCGTGCCGGCACTGGCTGGGATCCACTGGCACATCTCCCCCGCCATGGCAGGCAAGGGCTCCGAGGAGACCAGTTGGGCATAGCCCGCGGGTCTTCGGTCTGCCGCATGAGAAGCGGCTGAGAACTCCTGCTCGGCAACTTCTCCGACAAACAGCACTCCACTGGCCGCGGCAAGTAACCCTGCCACCACAAATCCGCCCGTCCTGAGTCGTAAGCTTGATCTAAAACGC
>Ga0326597_10011971_pt1 | contig 11452 bp, 8 predicted proteins | sample RVTome_12_FD_203789 | JGI IMG/M metagenome (GOLD analysis project Ga0326597, IMG submission 203789) | Soil microbial communities from uranium-contaminated site in the Upper Colorado River Basin, Wyoming, United States - RVT100D185 | ecosystem: Environmental > Terrestrial > Soil > Contaminated >...
ACCTTTCCCGCGATCGACATCGTCGCGTCGGCGACCCGAAGGGAGGAGCTCCTGCTCAGCCCTGAGGCCCTTGCTCTCTCCAGAGCGCTTCGCCGTCAGTTCTCGGGGCAGAACCCCGTGGACGCCATGAACGGCCTCCTGAACGTGATGCGGAAGACGAAGTCGAACGACGCCCTGATCGAGCTGACTAAGGCCGCGACCTGACCGCATCCTCGGCGACCTGCCGGAGCGAAGCGAGTGAGGCGTCCATCTGAGCCCCCTGTAGCTCGTCCATCCTCGCGGCCATGTAGCCGAGGATCGGGTTCCACCCGAAGTCGCCTTCTTCACGCCAGGTCATACGCGTGCCCGAAGTCGTGGGCTCCAGCTCGACCCGCCCGATGATCCGGATCGTTCCGTCTTCCACGCGCACCTCGTAGTCGACCTCCCTGGGCGCCTCGCTCGAAGTGATCACGAACTCACCGGTCCCGTAGGTCGGGTCGTTCCAGCGCCGCCCGGACCCCACACCTTCCGCCGGCCCGAACGGCACGCTCCCGGACTCCAGGGTCGGGGTCCACTCCTCCCACCTCCCGGCTCCATTCATGTAGCTGAAGAGGACTTCGGGGGGAGCGGCGATCTCGGCGGTTCTCTCGGCCTGCCAACCTCCCGGGAGGAGGACACCGACGAGCATGAAGCCCCCGAAGAGAACGGCGATGGCTCCTAAGACGAGCCCGATGATCTTGTAGGGATGCAACGAAAGCTCCGTCAGCGGGGCGCCGCGGGTTGGTCCGCGGCTTCGGCTGCGGCCCGGAGCAGTGGCTCGAGGACGGGCCAGACGTTCCGCGCCAATATCCGGTGGCCCTCCACGTTGGGGTGGATGCCGTCGCCCTGGTTCAGCTCGGCGATGCCACCCACGCCCTCGAGCAGGAACGGCAGAAGGGGCACACCGGTGCGTTCGGCGACTGCGGGGAAGGCGGCGTGGAACGCCGCCGTATAACCGGCGCCCATGTTCGTGGGGGCTTCCATCTGGACGATCGCGACGGAGAGGTCTGGGTCGCGCTCTCGTACGATGCGGACGATCTCGCCCAGGTTCGCCTCTAGCTGCCCGACGGGGAGCCCGCGGAGCCCGTCGTTCGCGCCGGTTTCGATCACCAGGACGTCGGGCTCACCTTGCAGGACCCAGTCGACGCGTGCGAGGGCTCCGGCGCTCGTCTCGCCTCCGATCCCCGCGTTCAGGATCTCGACGGCGATGGCCGCGGAGTCCGCGAGCTCCCCGATGCGCGCGGGCCAGGCTTCAACGGCGGGCTGCGCCAGTCCGAGCCCTTCCGTGAGGCTCGTTCCCAAAAACGTGACGCGAACCACCCCGCCCGGAGTCTCGCGCGCGTCCGAGGACCCTCGGTCGAGCGACGAACCTTCCGAATCACCCGGGCGTAACACCTCCGACCCGCTTGCCTCGGGCGCCCCGGCCGATCCTCCGTCCGCCGGTTCGTCGAACGAGCCCGCTCCCGCGTCGCCCTCACACGCACCGAGGGCGAGTGCGGTGGACAGGGCCAGCGCCAGGGAGGAAAGCCGCCGGATGCGCATCGAGCTGACCGGTGTCGAAAAGGAGTACAGGAGCGGAGGGCGGGCTCTCCCGGTCCTGGCCGGGGTGGATCTCGCGATCGAGTCTGGGGCATCCGCCGCCGTCGTGGGTCCCTCCGGAAGCGGCAAGACGACCCTTTTAGGGCTGATGGCGGGACTGGACCACCCCACACGCGGCGAGGTGCGCCTGGGCGACACGCGACTCTCCGATCTTACCGAAGATGGTCGGGCCGAGTTTCGCGCGGCGAACGTCGGCTTCGTATTCCAGACGTTTCATCTTCTCGCTTCCCTGAGGGCCGTCGAGAACGTGCAGGTGCCGCTCGAGCTGCAGCCCGGTCGGAGACGTTCGGGCCCGGGCGACCTCCGGCGCCGGGCGGAAGGGCTGCTCGCCCGCGTCGGACTCGGAGACCGTCTCGAGCACTACCCGGCGCAGCTCTCCGGCGGGGAACAGCAGCGCGTGGCCCTCGCGCGAGCGTTCGTCACCGAGCCACGGATCCTCTTCGCGGACGAGCCCACCGGGAACCTCGACCGCCGCACGGGCTCCCAGATCATCGGACTCCTAAGGGAGTTGAACCAGGAGCGCGGGACCACCCTCGTCCTCGTCACCCACGACGAGGAAGCGGCCTCGGGGGTGGACCATCTCTTCCGAATGCAGGACGGCGCGCTGGAGCAGCTCAGGTGAACTCGGCCTTCGCGGTGCGGCTAGCGCTCTGGGAGGGGCGGTCCGGAGTGAAGAGGGTGGCGTGGTTCCTGGCCGCTGTGATCCTCGGGGTGGCGGCCCTAGTGGCCCTCTACGGGTTCCAGCGAGACGCGGCGTCGTCGGCCCGTTCCGAAGCGCGGGTGCTTCTCGGCGGTGACCTCCGTCTCCAGAGCTCCAGCCCGTTCGATCCCCGGGCGGAAGAGATCCTCGACTCGCTCTCCGCGACGGGCGCGGTGGTCGCGCGAGGGACGAGCCTCGCCTCCGTGGCTTCGGTCCCGGGAACCGGACGCGCACGGCTCCTGCAGGTGAACGCGGTGGACGCGCGCTTCCCGGCGGCGGGGAGCGTGACCGAAGACCCGCGGGGCACGTGGTCGGCTCTCCCCTCCGGTGGCGGAGCGGCCGCTGACCCCCAGGTCTTCGCGCAGCTGGGCGTGGCCGTGGGCGAGACCCTCCGCGTCGGCACGCTCGACCTCCGCGTGCTCGGCTCCGTTTCCGGTCTCCCCGTCGACTTTGGCATCGAGTGGGTGGCGGGGCCGCCGCTCTACATCGCGCTCGAAGACCTGCCCAGCACGGGGCTCACCGGCTTCGGGAGCCTCGCGCAACACCGCGCCTGGGTGAGCCTTCCGGCCGCGGCCAGCCCGGAGGAGGTGCGCGACCGGTACCGGGACGAGCTCCGCGTGTTCGGGATCTCGATCGACACGGCCCAAGGGGAGGCGGAAGGCTTCGCTCGCGGTTTCGCGAACCTGTCCCGTTTCCTCGGTCTCGCTGGCCTGCTGGCCCTCCTCCTCGGGGGTATCGGGGTGGGCAGCGCGGTGCACGTCTACCTCGGCGAGCGGCGTCCGTCCATCGCGGTGCTCCGCTGTCTAGGAGCGACGCGTGGGACGGTCTTCGCCGCCTATCTGCTGCAGACGTTCACCCTGGGTGCTTTGGGCGCCGGGCTCGGCGTGATCCTCGGCGTCGCGACCCAGTTCTCACTGCCGGGCCTCCTCGAGGGGGTCTTGCCCTTCGCCCTTTCTCCACGGGTTCACCCCGAAGCAGTCGTCGCCGGCTGGATCCTCGGCACTTGGGTGTCCGTGCTGTTTTCGCTCTTCCCGCTCCTCGAAGCGCAGGCCGTGTCGCCGCTCACCGCGCTCCGTGCGGACGTGGAGCCGCCCTCGAAGGAAACCGCCATCCGCGGCGGCGCCGTGCTCGCGCTCGTCTTCGCGAGCCTGCTAGGCCTCTGCGCGTTTCAGCTCGGGGACTTCGAGGACGCGGCGATCATCACGGCGTCCGTGGCTGCGGTGATCGCGCTACTCGCGGTCACGGCGCTCGGACTCGCGTGGGCGGCGCGCCGGCTCCTTCCCGAAACCTCTCCCTTCGCGGTGCGGCAGGGCCTCGCTGGCCTGTTCCGCCCCGGCAACCAGACTGGCGTCGTGGTCACAGCGCTCGGGCTCGGCGCGTTTTTCGTGGGAACGCTCCTAGTGGTCGAGCGGCATCTCAGGGCCGAGGTCGACCTCGAGTTCGGCGAGGAGTCCCCCACCCTCATCCTCTTCGACATCCAGCGCGATCAGACGGAGAACGTGCGGCAGATGCTCCGTTCCGAAGGCCTGGAAGACGATCTGTTGCCGATCGTTCCCGCGCGGATCCGCTCCGTCGCGGGCCGGACGGTGCAAGAGATCCTCGCCCAGGGGGCCCGGCGGCGCGGGATGTACAGTCGCCTCTACCGAAACACTTACCGGGAAGACCTCGGAGAGGCCGAAGAGGTGGTGGCGGGACTCTGGTGGGGCGAGCCCGGCGAAGACCCGGCCGCGGTGCGGGAGGCGGTGGCGGGGGGGGCCGCGCGCATTTCCATCGAGCAGGAGTTAGCGGAGGACCTGGACGTCGGGATCGGCGACGAGATCGAGTGGGACGTGCAGGGAGTGCCCGTGCGGTCCGTGATCGCATCCCTGCGGGTGGTGGAGTGGTCTTCGCTCCAGCCCAATTTCTTCGCCGTCTTCGAGCCGGGCGCCCTCGACGAAGCGCCCGCGACGTTCGTGGCCATCTCTACCTCGAGCGACGCCGAGGCCCGGGCCAGGGTTCAAGCTGAAGTGCTCAGGGGCTTCCCGAACGTCTCGTTCCTGGACGTCGCCCTGGTGCAGGAGACGTTGGGCCGTCTGGGCCGACAGGTGGGCATCGCGTTCCGCGCCCTCGCCGGATTCATCCTCGCGGGGGGCGTCCTTGTTCTCTTCGCCTCCCTCCTCACGAGCCGATTCAAGCGACGGCGAGAGAGCGCCCTCCTCAAGACCCTGGGCGCCTCGGGCCGCACGATTCGTGGCGTGCTCCTATCGGAGTACGGCGCGCTCGGCGGGATCGCGGCCGCCGCTGGCCTACTGCTCGGTGGGGCGGGGGGACACCTGCTCCTGGGGTGGCAGTTCGACCTCGACGGGAACGTCCCCTGGACGATGTTGGCGTCGCTTTGGGCGGCGATTCTCGTGCTCTCGCTGTTGGTCGGATGGTCGGTGAGCGGGCCGGTGCTTCGCGCTCCGCCCCTAGACACGATTCGGGAGGACGGGCGCTAGGCCTTCGGCGCGTTCGCGCGGTGGAGGCGCTCGAGCTCCGGCAGCGCCATGCGGAGGGACGCCACGAGCTGGGGATCGAACTGCGATCCTCCGAGGGCGAGGATCTGGTCGACGGCGGACTCCCACGGGAGGGCCGGCCTGTAAGCCCGTGGGCTTGTCATCGCGTCCAGCGCGTCGGCGAGCGCGACGATGCGCGCCGAAACCGGGATCGCGTCCTGTGAAAGCCCGTCGGGATAGCCGCTCCCGTCCCATCTTTCATGGTGCGACCGCGTGACCGCGAGCACCTGTTCGTTTGCGAGGAGGGGGGTGAGGATACGGGTGCCGATGAGGGGGTGCTCCCGCACCAGCGCGAGCTCCGCCGATGATAGTGGACCCGCCTTGGTCAGGACGTCCTCCGGGACCCCGATCTCCCCCACGTCGTGGAGCTCGCAAGCGAGGCGGAGAGCCTCGGGCTGAACTTGGGAGTTGCCAGGGTGCGCGGCGCCCAGAATGGCTTCGGCGTACGCGGCCACCCGGCCCGCCTGCCCCCGTTTGCTCGGGTCCCGGAGCTCTACCGCTCGAACGAGCAGACGGGCCCCGGCGAGGATCGCCGAGCGAGGGTCTTCGACGCCCGCCTTCTCCGCAGGCCCCGGAGTTCTGCGAAACCCTCCTGAAAGAGCGCGGTCCCGCCGGGCCAGTGCGTCGACGAGCTGGCTCTTCAAGTCCGGCGCGGCGAGGGGGGTCGAGACGTGCCGGTCCGCTCCGGCGGCGAGCGCCTCGCGCACCATCGGATCGGAGCCATTCGGGGCCGCCAGGAGGAGCTGTGTGGCGGGCCAGCGTGCCTTGAGATCCACGACCCACTCGCCGTACGACGAGGCGCCCGGCTCGAGCTCGGCGACGACCACGTCGAAGTGTCGCTCTAGCGCGCCGGCCCGGTCCCCCGGGTGGGCCGCCTGTGACACGGCGAAGCCTTCGCCGGTGAGGTGGCCGGCAAGCACGGCCCTGGCCTCCGGGTCGCCCCCGACGAGCCAGACGCTGCGGCCGGAGCCGAAGCCGGCCCCCTCTGTGGGCAACAGCTCTTGTGGGGGGGGAGCGCGGCCAATGTCTTCATTCGCCCTCGGATAACCGGAGTCCCCACGGTTCGAGCCTCGCGCCCCAGTCGCGGTGGCGTCGCCTCGCGCCGGACCCGTCTCCCTTTCGGTCGGGTCGGTGGCCCCTTCCGACTCGTCCGAGCGGCCGAAGACCCGGACTCGATTCCGGCCGTCTCGCTTTGCGCGGTAGAGGGCCAAATCAGCGGCGGCGGTGAGCTCGTCCGGCGACCGCATGGACGGGTGGTACGAGGCTACGCCGGAGCTCACGGTGAGGCTTCCCTGCGGCAGTCGGACGCCCTCCAAACTCTGTCGAACGCGCTCGGCGAACTGTACGGTAGCCGCTTCGTCGGATCCCGGCAGAATGGCCAGGAACTCCTCACCGCCGAACCGGCTGGACAGATCCATCTTGCGAGTGGTGGACGAAAGGAGCTCGCCGAACCGCTCCAGCGCCCGGTCCCCGGCCCGGTGCCCGTGGAGGTCGTTGAACGACTTGAACCGGTCCAGGTCGAAGAGGACGACCGAGAGGAGCTGTCCCCGTCGCGCGGCCGCGAACTCGGTCTCGAGGAACGCGCGTGCGTAGCGGCGGTTCGGGAGCCCCGTGAGGTTGTCCGTGAGCGCCTGACCCCGGATGGTCTCCCGCTCGCTGTGAAGGAGACCCGTTACGCGACCGACGCCCAGACCCAGCGCGGCAAAGGCGATCGCGACGGGCGCGAGGAGGGGCGTCGGAGGTCGGTCTCGCAGCAGCCACGCCACCACTTCCGTCGAGGCCAGCAGAGCCAGCCCTACGGCCACCGAAGCCGCGGCCTCGCGGAGCCCCCTCCAGTATCCGAGGATGAACGTGGGGACGAGGGCGAAGAGCCAGAGGACCGCCCCCACTTCGGAGAGCGAGTCCGGGAGCGTGAGAGCACCGGCGATGGGTACGAGAACGGCGACGAGCGAGAGAACCCGCATCTTCTGCGGGATCTGCTGCTCCTTGAGGCTATGACCCTGGGTCATCCGGCCTGGAATATGGTGTTGGCCCAAGGCCTTGGGTAGAATCGCGCGGCCTTCAGAACCACTCCCACCAGCCTCGATCGACGGAAAAGAGGAGCTGCCACTCCCCCCCCTCGCCGAGCCCCCTCGCGACGTCCAGATGGAGGAGGTCCCACGCGGTGGAGACTCCGGCGGAAACGCTGGTCTTGAACCCGTCCGTCGACCCGCTACCCCACGAGGAGCGAACACCGACGTCCCCTCCGTTCGCCCACGCGCCGTGCGCGCCCGCCCGAACCCGCAGGAAGGGACGCGCCACGTCGAACGAAGCGACCGCAGAGCCCGCGATCGCCCTCGTGCCCGAAAACGCGCGGAAGGGAAATCCAGGGAGGGTCTCTCGGCCACCGAGCAGCCGGTGGCCCTGGGGCAGAGAGTCCCCCGTCCACGCCCACCCGATGGCTCGTACTTCCACATCGCGGCTTCCGGACGCGTTCGCCCAACGCTCCTCGATCTCGCCCCGGAAGCCCAGCCCTCCACCGGCCTGCCCCTGGAGGCCCGTCACTTCGAGGGTCCCGAGCCCCCGTCCCCCGCCAGGTGCGTCCACGAGCCGATACGCCCTCGCACCCGCCACGAAGAAGTCGGTCTCGGCTACCTGGCGCACGGGTCGGAACGTCCGCGCCCGATCCAGAGGCGCCTCGTCCAGCTGGAGGACCAGGCTCCGGTGGCGCTCGATCCCCAAATGGAAACGCACGCGGGCGCCGGTCGCGCTCTCTCGCTCGAGCCCCCATGAGGCACCCGTCACCCCGAAGGGGTCCATGTAGTCCTCGGCGCGGACGAGGGCGGCGATGGTGGAGAGGAGTGGAGCGCTCGCCGGCGTGAGACCTAGGTCCTCGGTGTCTCGGATGCGAACCCGGACGTCCGCCCACCACGCGGGCCCAAGCGCCGCTGCGACCGTCGCCGTCAGCTGTAGATCTTCCGACGAAGCGGCGTATCCCCCGGCGCCCCGGATCGTGGCCCCCGGAGCCACCTCCAGGGCCCCCCCCACGCCGACCCGAAGCCCTTCGGCCCGGCGGTACCGAAGCGCGGACGAGACGTTGGGCAGGTGGAAGCGGAAGGGGGAGAGCCCGGATGGAGGGGACCGACCCAGGATCTCCATCGCCCGCGCGCGCAGCTCTCTCGGGTCCGTCTCCACGATGAGGTTCTGGAGCCCGTCCAGCTCCAGCCGGTCGTAGAGGCCCGTCTCGAACGCGAAGGAGGCCCGGCTCTCGGGCGGGGCGAAGGTGATGGGAGGCCGCGCCAGGACCTCTTCCGGGATCGCCACGTTCAGCTCATAGCCGCTCACCCGAAGCACAGAGCGAATGATCGTCCCAACCCCGATGTCGAGCCCCGGAATCTCCCGACGCACCTCGATCCGCTGCACGTTCGGGAGCCAATACCGGTCCTCCCACAGCGCGTAATCCATCTCGACCGCGACCTGGTCGTTCCGCGGGTCGACGTACGAGGCCGGCGTGAAGGTGAAGGTCGTCCGGACGAGACTCCCCGAGTCCTCGTCCACGTGCAGCGTGCCGACGAACCCAGGGCGGGACGGGTCGCGAGGACGGACGGCCAGCTCGCGGATGCGCAGGGGGGACTCACGTCCCGGCACAACCAGAGTGAGCGAGCCGCCGAGCTGGAAATCGTAGAGCTCCCCCCCGGTCGTTGGCATTGCCGGGGCGAGGGGGTGCACCACGCGGGCGACATCTCGGCCGGACCCCACGCGGATCTCGTTCCCGAAGCCGTACGGGATGAGGGTCAACCGGTCGGGATAGTAGTCGAACTCGCGGACGGGGAGACGGGTCTCGCTTCGCTCGCCCACCACGTGTTGTTGCAGGCGATCGGGAGCTTCCCAAGCCAGCTCGGCGGCGATCTGGTCGATCCTGATCAGATGCCGCTCCCCCACCTCGGGATCGACGAAGAAGTAGATCTGACCGTCCAGTCGAGCGCGGTAACTCAGGAGATCGCCGGATGCGGCGAGGGTCGAGCGGGCAAACCTCGCGCGCTCGACCAAGGCAAGCGCGTCGGGTGTGTTCCAAGGAGCATCCGCGGGGGCCGTGCCGGCCTGTCCCTGAAGCTCTCCCGTAGCCAGACAAAAGGCGGATGCAAAGGCCCAGATCGCGACGGCGCGGCGTGGGCGTTTCACGGGGGTTCGGGGCTTTGGCCTCGAGCGGGAAAGTGAACGGTAACCGATTTCGTTAGACTAGCTGGCCCCCGCAAAGGGGTTCCATGGGAAAGGTATACGGTGCTTGTTTCCCGACGCCACCGTTCGGACCGTCGCGTCGGGCGGGAGACATGGGCTGAAATGGGGGTCGAGACCGCGGCCGGGGCCTTTGGGTCGTCCGAGCTGGCGCGCGAGATCGCGCGGAGGCGGACCTTCGCCATCATCAGCCACCCTGATGCGGGAAAGACCACGCTCACCGAAAAGCTGCTCTTATACGGCGGTGCGATCCATCTGGCCGGGTCGGTGAAGGCGCGCCGCGCCGCCCGCCACGCCACCTCCGACTGGATGGAGATGGAGCGGGAGCGCGGCATCTCGGTGACCTCGAGCGTGCTCCAGTTCGACTACCAGGGCATTCGGATCAACCTGCTCGACACCCCCGGCCACCAAGACTTCTCCGAGGACACCTACCGCACGATCGTGGCGGCGGATTCTTGCGTGATGCTCCTCGACAACCGCAAGGGCGTAGAGGAGCAGACCCGCAAGCTATTCGAGGTCTGTCGGTTGCGACGGATTCCGATCTTCACCTTCGTGAACAAATGCGACCGCCTCGGTGTGCCGCCGCTGCAACTGCTCGACGACGTCGAGGCGGACCTCGGGATCCGCTGCGCCGCCGTCTCTTGGCCCGTGACCGACGGGACGACGTTCCTGGGAGTCTACGATCGCCTGGAACGGAAGCTCCACCTCTTCGACAAGGGAACCGACCACGGACAGACGAGGCCCCCCGAGGAGGTCACGGGGATGGACGACCCGCGCGTGCGCGAGCTCCTTGGAGAGGAGGCACATGCGCGCCTCGCCGAGGAAATCGCGCTCCTCGACGCGGCGGGAGCGCCCTTCGACGAAGACCTCTTCCTCCAGGGCCGATTGACCCCCGTCCATTTCGGGAGCGCGCTCACGAACTTCGGGGTCGAGCCCTTTCTCCGGCGTTTTCTCGAACACGCTCCTCCACCCGGCCCCCGTGCGACGCCGGGGGGCGACGTGCACCCCGAGAGCCCAGGCTTCAGCGGGTTCGTGTTCAAGATCCAGGCGAATATGGATCCTAAACATCGTGACCGCATCGCTTTCATACGCGTATGCTCAGGTCGTTTCGAGGCTGGTCTCATGGTGACGAACCGCCGGACCGGCAGGCAGGTGCGTCTCGCACGACCGCAGCAATTCTTCGGTCAGGAGCGCGAGGGCGTCGACGTGGCTTTCCCGGGGGACGTCGTCGGCGTGCACGATCGCGGAGGGCTCCGGATCGGGGACACCCTCACGGACCTGCCGGGCATCGAGTTCGCAGGAATCCCGTCGTTTTCACCCGAGCATTTCGCGCGGGTGCGCGCGCCGGACCCCCTGAGGAGAAAACACCTCGACAAGGGGTTGCTCGAGCTCTCCGAGGAGGGTGCGATCCAGGTCCTGTACGGAGAAGACGGGGTGGGACCGTCCCCGATCGTGGGTGCGGTGGGACCTCTCCAATTCGACGTCCTCCTTCATCGCCTGGAACACGAATACGGGGTGGTGGCCCGCCTCGAGCCGATGCCCTACCGTGACGCCTGTTGGGTGACTGGACCGGAGGAGGAGGTGGCGCGGGTGGCGCGCGGCTACGACTGTGCCCTCGTGCGAGACCGGGCCGGCCGTCCTCTCCTTCTCTTCCGAAGCGAATGGGTGCGGGCTTCGACCGAACAGCGGGAGCGAAAGCTCCAGTTCCATCGCGTGGCGCCCGAGGAAGGGGCAAAGGCGGCCTGATGGCGCGCTCCAAGCCGCCCGCCGGGGGCGGGTCTTCGTCCGCCCCTCAACCGACGGTCGGCGACGCTGACCTCGAAGGCCTCCTGCGGACGAGCAACGTGCCCGTGATCTTGGCGTTCACCGCCGAGTGGTGTGCGCCGTGCAAATGGTTGGACCCCCATCTCGATGCTCTCTCGGGCAGAGCTGCGGGGCGGATCGCGATCTACCGGGTGGACACCGACCGGTCGCCCGGGCTCGCCAGCACGTACCGAGTTGGGAGCGTTCCAACGGTAATCCTGGTTCGCGGGGGAGCGGAGGTAGAGCGGAGCGTAGGCGTCGAGCCGGAGCGGCTCTACGCCTGGGCCGACCGGCTGCTCGGTGAAGGAGGGGAGGGCGCGCGGGGGTCCCGAAACGGGGGGGCTGGTGGATAAACGGGACCGGCGGGCTACGATCCTCGATCTGATCCGCACCCACCGGGTGGGGAACCAGGAGACGCTCCGGCGCCTCCTCAAGGCGCGCGGAATCGACGTTACTCAGGCTACGCTGTCCCGGGACATGGCCGACCTGCGGCTGGCCAAAGTCATGGGGCCGGACGGGGGAGCCCATTACGCGATGCCGGAGCGGGAGCAGTCTCCGGCGCTCGATAGCCTCCTCGGCACCC